>JAAUYF010051649.1_pt1 | contig 12278 bp, 12 predicted proteins | sample 7278051 | NCBI WGS metagenome assembly JAAUYF01 (sample SAMN14350202, study PRJNA611818) | marine sediment metagenome | isolation source: surface marine sediment (0.6m) | place: French Polynesia: Moorea | collected 2018-08 | reverse complement strand
TCTTGTCGGGATACAGCGGGTAGATGTAGTTGCCGTATATCATCAGCGGCACTAGCGGCACGGCCTCGATCCAGGGCCCGCGAAGGTTCTGAAACGCGCTACGAATCCCCTTGCCAGGTCCATCCAGGAGTATCGCCACGGGAATCAGCACGAGCGTGTAAAACAGCACGTAAGGCAGGTACCAGAGGTGGTTCCAGGTCCAGGTAATGATCTCTTCTCCGCCCCAGGCGTCACCCGGAAAGTCCTGGAAGGTCAGGTACCGCGCCATGAAGTCGATGAAGCCCGGCTCGATGATGCCCTTCGTCAGCGCCTCGTAGTAAGGCTGCGGTGCCACAATAAACGCCATGCCGAAGACCAGTGGCAGCAGCAGCCGCCAGATTCGCCGCAGCGCCAGCCGGCCCGGGGAATACCGGCCCCAGATGAAGCTGATGGCGAGCCCTGAGATGACGAACAGCAGCGACATGCGCCACTGGTTCACAAATATCATCGGCAGCTGGAGCCATTCGGCCTGGTAGGCCGATTTCACGTGCCAGCCCCAGTCGTATACGTAGAACATGGCAACGTGGTAGAGAATCAGCAGGCTGAATGCGAAAACCCGCAGGAAGTCGATATCGTGGCGTCGTGTGTTCATGGTCATATTGTCACCAGCGCAAGCCCTCAGGACAGCTGCGAGGGGCCGAACTGACCGGACTTTGGGACAAATGGCGGGTCACAGGGACGAATTGGGGACGAAAATCCCGTTTCGGGGTTAGGATGCGCACATGACGCTCGATGGCTATCTCGAAAACCGGCGCTACTGGGAAATCCTGATGGTGGCGGCGTTCGTCCTTATCGGCCTGTTCGCAAATGTCGGCATCGTCGGGATCGACTATGCGCGTACCGGGGACGACTGGGACCGCTGGGTTCCCTGGGTCCTCGAGGGGACCAGCCATGCGGCAATTGCCGTACTCATTCCCCTTCTTCTGTGGTTCGACCGTCATTTCCCGATACGCGCAGATACCTGGCGAACGGGCGTGCTGGCGCATGCACTATTCAGCGTGGTCTGGTCATTGTCCCACGTGCTGCTGATGTATGGCGGTCGTGTGCTCCTCTACGGCCTGTACAGCCCAGGAGCCCCGTATCACTGGGATAACTGGTTGGGGGAATTTCGTTACGAGTACCTGAAAGACTTCCGCACCTATATAGGGTTGCTGGCCCTCATCTACCTGTACCGGTTCATCATCCTGCGCCTGCAGGGCGAAGCCGGTTATGTCGGTGACGACGACGATGAAACAGCACCGCCAGTCAGCGATCGTTTCCTCGTCAAGAAGCTTGGGCGTGAGTTTCTCGTTCGGGTGAGCGACATCGAGTGGATCGAGTCAGCCGGCAACTACGTCAACCTGCACGTGCGCGGGCGCGTTTACCCACTCCGGGATACGATGACGAGCATCAGCGACAAACTGGCAACGCAGGGCTTTCAGCGCGTACACCGGAGCGCGATCGTCAACCTCGACCAGGTTGCCGAGATCGTGGCATTCGACAGCGGTGACGGCGAAGCACGGCTGCATACCGCGGCCACGGTGCCGGTCAGCCGGCGCTTCCGCAAGGAACTCCGGGAGCGGCTCGGCTAGCCCGGAAACAGCGACTCCAGGGTTGCAAGGTCGAGTGACTCGAGGCTGTCGATCACGAGCGCCGCTTCGTCGAAGTTCTCGTCGTGCGTGTAGATGCCGGGCGTCACGATCGTCGCAATACCTGCGGTGTAAGCGGACAACAGCCCGTTGCGCGAATCTTCTATGGCAAGGCAGTTCGACGCGGGCAGATCCAGTTCCTCGAGCGCCCGCAGGTAAACGTCGGGCGCCGGCTTCTTGTTGGGCACGCTGTCACCGGCGCAGATCACTTCGAACAACCCCTGCCCTGTCGCACCGAAATTTGCGGCGAGCAGCGCATCCACATTTGCAGGCGTTGTCGTCGTTGCAATGGCCAGCCGGTAGCCCCGCTCCCGGAGTTCATCGATAAGGTCGCGGACGCCCGGACGCAGCTCGAGCTCACCGCTGCGCACCATCTGCGTATACGCCCTGGTCTTTGCCGCGTGCAGCGGGCGGATGAAGTCGTCGAGGTCGATTTGCGGCGCGCCCTCGCCGCCGAAGTCTTCGATGAAATAGCGAATGCGCTCCTTGCCGCCCGTGACGGCCAGCAGCCTGCGATAAAGCGCCTGGTCCCAGGACCATGCCAGTCCGGCGCCCTGGAACGCGCGATTGAAGGCTTCGCGATGTGTCTCCTCGGTTTCGGCCAGGGTGCCGTCGACGTCGAATATGATGGCTCGGTCCATCGCTGCAACATACCAACGCCACAAGACCGGCGCACCTCTTGCCCGGTAACGCGGCTTGCCAGCGCAGACCGCCCGGCGGAGAATGCAGCAGCGATGAAACTGTTTCGTAAATTGCATGGCCGCCGTACGCCGCACGGCCTCGAGATGCAGATCCTGCGGCGGCTGCCGAAGATCGCACTCGTCGGTTCGTTGCTGCCGATTGCCCTGTCCGTGCTCGTGCGAATCCTGCCCGCCGAACCGGGCGTCGACCGCGCCAAGCACATCACGTCGGTGGATATTTTCGCGATCGCGACCGAGGTTACGTTTCTCACTGCCGTGTTCACGGTGGCCATTGGCTGCGTCGTGGTCTACATCATGAAGGGGCCCGCCTACGTTGCGGACGCCTACCCCGTGGAACATTCCGACCAGCCTGCGCCCGCGCAGGACGATCGGCCGGAGTCCGGGTAAAGCGATGGCCGATTCGCCGTTTATCGTCGAGGTCAGCCGGGACAACTATGCGCAGCTGATGCAGACCTCGTTCGAGGTTCCCGTCCTCGTCGATTTCTCGGCCGACTGGTGTCAGCCGTGCCATATGCTGATGCCCGTGCTCGCCAGGCTTGCGGATGAGTACCGGGGCAAGTTCCTGCTGGCGAAACTGAATACCGAGCAGGAGCAGGAAATTGCCGCTCAGTTTGGTATTCGCAGTATCCCGACCTGCAGGCTTTTTCGTGACGGCCAGCCGGTCGACGAGTTCATGGGTGCATTACCGGAGCAGGCGGTCCGGCAGTTTCTCGACAAGCACATCGCGCGGGAGCCGAACCCCGCCATCGAGCAGGCGAGGCAACTCATGCGCGACGGGGATGCCGAAGGCGCGGCAGCAGCCCTGGACGGCCTGCCTGCCCAGGACCAGGACAGCGCCGAAGTTACCCGGCTGCGCGGGCAACTGTATTTCGCGGAACAGGTCGCCGGAGCACCTGCCGCGAACGAACTGGACGCATCGCTCGCGGCTGATGCTAACGACCTCGAGGCGCTGCACCTGCTCGCAGCCCGCAAGGTCATCGACGAAGACTACGATGCGGCCATGGACCTGCTGCTGCAGTTGATGCAGAAAGATCGCGATTTCCGGGATGATGCCGGGCGTGTCGGTCTGCTCAAGGTGTTCGAGCTGCTCGGCGATGACCCGCGCGTCGGCCGGTACCGAAGCCGCATGGCAAGCCTATTGTACTGACGGCAAGAAGGAGATTTCGAGATGCAGCTAGGGATAATCGGCCTCGGCAAGATGGGCGGCAACATGGCCCGGCGACTGCGCCGAGCGGACATCGACGTAGTCGGGTTCGACCAGGGCGCCGAGGCGATGGAAGTGCTCGCGGCAGAATGCGGCCTGGTTGCCGCCGAATCGCCGCAGGCTCTCGTTGCGGCGCTCGACGCGCCGAGACTCGTCTGGCTGATGCTGCCGGCAGGCGACATTACCGAGTCGACCGTGCAGGACCTGCGTGGATTGCTGCAACCCGGCGACGTTCTTGTTGATGGTGCGAATTCGTTTTACAAGGACTCGATGCGTCGTGGCGAGCTGCTTGCCGAATCGGGCATTCATTTTGTCGATGCGGGTGTTTCGGGCGGAATCTGGGGGCTCGATAACGGCTATACGCTGATGGCTGGCGGCTCGGACGAGGCTTTCGAGAGCATCCAGCCGATCATCGAGGCCCTGGCGCCTGCCGCCGACCGCGGCTGGATACACACGGGCCCGGTAGGCAGCGGGCATTTCGTCAAGATGATTCACAACGGTATCGAGTACGGCATGATGCAGGCCTACGCGGAGGGGTTCGCGCTGCTAAAGGGCCGCGACGACTTCGATCTGGACCTGGCTGAGATTGCCGAGACCTGGCGTCACGGCAGCGTGGTTCGCAGCTGGTTGCTCGACCTGACTGCCGACGTGCTGGCCGGCGATCAACAGCTTGCGGATGTGGAACCATTTGTCGCCGACTCCGGCGAAGGTCGCTGGACCGCGCTCGAGAGCATTGAGCAGGGCATACCCACACCCGTGATGAGCCTCGCCCTGATGGCGCGGTTCGCCAGCCAGGGGCAACAGGATTACTCGGCCAGGTTACTCGCGATGATGCGTAACCAGTTCGGTGGACACGCGGTTCGGTCCGCCGACGACTGAATCCGGCCGATCCGCTAGAATCTCCGGATGCTCGGAGTCGGGGGCAGCCGAAGATTGACTAGCCTGTTCGAAGAACTGAAACGGCGCAACGTCGTACGCGTCGCCATCGCCTACCTGACGGCAGCATGGCTGATCGTGCAGCTCGTCTCCACCCTGGGCGATCTCGTGAGCCTGCCAGACTGGGCCGGGCCCCTGTTGCTCATTGTCCTTACGATCGGTTTCTTCATTGCCATCGTGCTCGCCTGGTTCTACGAGATCACCACGCAGGGCCTGAAAGCCGAGGCGGAAGTCAGTTCGAACCCGGCGCTCAGGCGCGTTTCGGCCCGCCATTTCGATTTTGCGATCATAGGGTTGCTCGCAGTGGCCCTCGGCTACTTCATCTGGGAGAGTCGCTTTCGCGATCAGGCTCCGGACGACGCAGCGGCCATGACCGTTGCGGTCATGCCTTTCGAAGACCTCAGCCAGTCCGGAGACCAGGAGTGGTTTGCCACCGGGATGTCGGACGAACTCATGAACGCGCTGGTGCGCATTCCCCGGCTCAGGATTGCGGGCAGGCGCAGCGTGCAAAAATTCGATCCGCGCGCCGAGTCGCTGCGGGAATTCGCTGAACGTACCGGCGTCTCGCATGTCCTGGAAGGCAGCATTCGCACGGCTGAAGGACGTCTCCGCGTTAGTGCACAACTGGTCCGCGTAGCGGATGGGTTTAACGTGTGGTCCGACGCCTATGATGCGCCACTGGCCGACGTGTTCACAATCCAGGATCGAATTGCCGACAACGTCATCAACGGACTCCGCGTCCACGTACTTGCAGCCGACCGTCCTGCGCCGATAGCAACTGTCGAGCAAAACACGAATTTTGAAGGATACAAGCTGTACCTTCAGGGCCGACTTCACTTCGCGAGCAGAACCGCGGAGGGTCTCGAACTGGCGATCGGGTTCCTTGAGGCTGCGCTGGTAGAAGACGCGCGACGCTCTCGCACCCACTCCGCACTCGCGGCCGTGTATGCCGCGATGCCGTACTACGGCGCAACCCGCTCTCCGGAGGAGATGTCCAGGGCAGCGCATTTTCATGCGCGCGAGGCGCTCGCCATCGATGAGGCGAATGCGGAGGCACACTCTGTGCTCGGTATTCTGTACATGACCCAAGGCAGGGACTGGGATGCCGCAGCTCACGCCTTTGAGCGTGCCCTCGAGCTTGCTCCCGGCTCGGCAGACGTCAACAACCTCTATGGTGATTATTACTACGCTATTGGCGATTACGTAGCGGCCGAACAGCGGGAATCCAAAGCGGCCGCCCTGGACCCGCTGTCCGCCGTCAATCAGCTGGAACTCGGTCTCGTGTTCGCCTTTCGCGGCGAATATGACAGGGCTATGCGCCAGACCCAGCTTGCGATCGAATTGAATCGAAACCTGCCGAATGCCCGCTGGCAGCGTTTTCGCAGCACATTTCTTTCAGGTGACATCAAAGCCGCTCGTCGGATTCTCGAAGACGATGCCGACATTCTGGGCGAGATCTATGCGACGGAGGGCCGAGTGATGCTGGCGGCGCATGACCAAAGGTACGAGGATGCCAGGTCGCTCGCACAGGAACTGGAAGACGCTCGGGATCGCACAGGCGTTTCAGCAACGAAGCTCGCGCTGATGTATGCGCTGGCGGGAGATGACGACTCGGCCGCCCGGTTCCTCGAAGAAGCTTATGGCTCGGGTGATGCGGTTCTCGTGTCACCGATGCATTTCTTCCTTCCGGAGGACTGGCCCAACCTGCCTGCCGTGAGGAGTGCGCTGAACAAACCGGACCTCAATGCACTTTTCGAATTGCGTCGGGGCTTCATAAAAGCGGGCACGGGCCGCATCTACTCCGCGTACGAAGTCGTCCGGTAGCGCTTGAACTCGAAGTGCTCCGACCAGTCGTCATCGAGCAGGCCGCACTTGACCTTCAGGGCAGCGAGAAACTGGTGCGGCTCGGGCAACGACTCCCAGACCTTCGGCAAGAAGGTCGCACGCCGCCCACCCGCAAGGATGACGAGCCCGTCAACACCGGGTTGCAACTGATCAATCAGGTCCGCTTCGTCGGTTACGTCGACGGGTTCCAGCGGCGACAGCACGGCCACCTCCAGCTTCACCGCGGCGACCTCGGCTGCGCCGAGCGGCGCAAAGCGCGGGTCCCGAAACGCAGCCTGGAATGCCGAGTGGACGACATCCGCGGCAAGTGGTCGCGACGCCTCGAGCGTCCCGCAACAACCCCGGAGCTCGCCCTCCATGCGCAGGGTCGTAAACGTGGCTGCCGGCGTGGCCAGCGCCGCTGACAAATCCGCGTCGTCGATTGGCAACGGTTCCCGGTGGCGAACGCCGTGTTCGATCGAGCCGCGCGCCAGATGCAGCAGTTCCGGGCCGAGCGAGCCCTGTTGCTCAAGCGAGTGCATAGGCCCCGTAGCCCACAACGCGGCGTCTGTCGCCAGCCGTGTCGCCGGAGTTCCTCACATCCAGGGTTCTTACCCGCAGGTCATGTGCTTTGGCAGTGAGTAACAGGCCATTGAGCGCGTAGGCGCCGCAGGCCTCTTCTCCCTGCAAGGTCGTTTCGCGAGCCTCGATGCGTTCCGTGGTCCGTGTATCGATCGCCTGGGCGTCCGCGTAATCGTGAAAGTGCGACAGGTCTGAACTGGCGACGATCACGGTTTCCTCACCGCCCCACAGGGCCTCCAGAACGGCCGCAACCTCGTCCGCTGAACAGATGCCGACGACCATGGGCACCAGCTTGAAATCATCGAGCACGGTCTGCAGGAACGGCAGGTGTACCTCGAGGCTGTGTTCCAGCGCATGAGCCTCGTCTGAGACCTGTGTTGCCGGCTCGGCCAGCGCCAGTTCGACGCCATCGAGGTCGATGGGAACATCGCCGAGCGGTGTCGAAAAAGCATTGACCGAGGGCAACGCCATGCCCCGCAGGAATACGCGGTGTGCTGGACCCAGCAGCACTACCCGACGAATCTGGTCGCGCCTGCCCTCGAGCAGACGGTAGGCGTACGCGGCCGTGGGGCCGGAGTACACATAACCGGCATGCGGGGCGATAACGGCCTTTGGGATCGTGTCGTCAGCCGGGGCCGCCGCCAGCAGCTCCGCCACCGTGTGTTCGAGCGACTTCGCGTCGCCGGGATAGAACAACCCCGCGACGGCCGCATGTCGGGAAGTCATCGTCATCGGCAATCCCGTTGTGTCATGCTTGTCAACTGGGGATTGAACGCCATATCTCAAGGATGCAGGAAACTATTGTCAGCACCAAGTACTGGCACCGCGAGGCCGATGGCCGCCTGCAATGCGACGTCTGCCCGCGTCACTGCCGCCTGCGCGAGGGCCAGCGCGGCTTGTGCTACGTGCGCCAGCGACTCGACGACGAGGTCAAGCTCGTTACCTACGGTCGTTCATCCGGGTTCTGCGTCGACCCGATAGAGAAAAAGCCCCTCAATCATTTCTATCCGGGCAGCAGTGTGCTCTCCTTCGGCACCGCCGGCTGCAACCTTGCCTGCAAGTTCTGCCAGAACTGGGATATGACCAAGTCCCGCGAGATGGATACGCTGGCCGACAGCGCCAGCCCCGAACGTCTCGCCGAGGCGGCCGCCGAGTATGGTTGTCGCAGCATCGCGTACACCTACAACGATCCGGTCATCTTTCTCGAATATGCGGTGGATGTTGCAACCGCATGTCGCGAGAAGGGCGTCAATTCGGTGGCCGTTACGGCCGGCTATATCGACCCTGAGCCGCGCGCCGAATTTTTCCAGGCGATGGACGCCGTCAACGTCGATCTCAAGGCGTTCACCGACAGCTTCTATCACAAGATCTGCGGCGGCCACCTGGAGCCCGTGCTCGAGACGTTGCAGTACATCCATGACGAAACCGACGCCTGGCTGGAGACAACGACGCTGCTGATCCCTGGCCACAATGACTCGGATGCCGAGCTCAACGAGCTGACCCGATGGGTCGTCGAACATCTTGGCCCCGATGTGCCGATGCACTTCTCGGCGTTCCACCCGGACTGGAAGATGCGCGACGTGCCAGACACGCCGGTTGCGACGTTACGCCGCGCGCGCCGCATCGCCATGGACAATGGCGTGCACTTTGCCTATACCGGCAATGTGCACGACGCCGACGGCGACAGCACCTGGTGCCCGGGCTGCAACGAACTCGTTATTGAACGGGACTGGTACGAACTGGGCGGTTGGCACCTTGATGCCAACGGCGCATGCGCACACTGCGGCACGCAAATCCCGGGGCATTTCGATGCCGCGCCGGGCCGATTTGGCGCCCGGCGCATGCCGGTTCGCCTGGCGAACTAACGGGCGTCAGTCGTCCTGGTTGCCGACGGGCACGACGGTTACCGGGTAGCGCCCATCGCGAATCAGACCCTGCGACACGCTGCCCATGAACATTTCGGCCATCATGCCGCGGCCGTGGCTCCCCACGACGATCAGGTCGCTGCCCTGCTTCTCCGCCATTTCGAGCAATGCATCCACCGTGGGACCCTGAACCAGTATCGCTTTAGCCTCTACGCCCGCCTCGCGCAGTTGATCGGCGTACTTCTGCAAGCTCCGGTGTTCCTCACGCAGCTCCTTCGCCACCTGGCCCCTGACCACTTCGGGACCGGCGTCGTAACCGACGAAATCCGGCTCCGGTTCAGCCGCATGCACGATCCAGATGGACGCATCGAGACTCGCCGCCAGACGCCTTGCAACGCGCATGATCAGGTCGGTTGGATCCGAGAAGTCGATTGCCACTAACAGCTTCATGCAGTTCTCCCTTCAGTCGGCCCCGTCGGAGGCCTCGACGACAGCGTGGACGCTCTGTCCACGGTCCTCGAGATAGTGTTGCTCGATCACCGGCACAATCCGCCGGCTGAAATCGTCCTGGCTCCTGCGGCTCAGGTGTGACCACTCGGGTATCTCCAGGTCGCTGGACAACTCCGCGTAGTCCATCGCGTTGATCCACACGGCGTCGACTCCCTCTGCCATCGGGTCCCACGTGAGTTCCCTGTAGCGGGTTGCCAGATCATGATCCAGATATTTGCCCTTGCCGGGCATACGGATAAATACGACGTCGCCACCGCGTTCGCGCATCGCGACGACGAGCGGCGCGAAGAGCTCGATAGCTGTATCAGCCATCTCCGCCATGCGCTCCTCGTCCTCGGGCGGGCGGCCAAGGCCCAGCATCCAGAACGCCAGGAGCTGCTCGTTGTCGAAGCTGCCCTCCACTTCCACGGGGCCCCACATGTCGGTCTGGCGATCCGCGTAGTGGTGGCCCAGTTTCCACTCGCCGGCGTTGAGGTCCCAGACTCCGTCGCGATCCGGGAACGTCGAATAGTGGTCGATCAGCTCGAACAGCTTGAAGCCGTCATCGAGAAAACCGAGATGGTGCGACAGCATCACGTGGATGCGGTGGCCGATGCGCTCCGATGGCGACGGGCCGTCATACCAGCGCAACGACTCGCCGCCGAAAAACCCCTCGTCGAGCCGATTGAACAGGAAGGGCGTGACCCCGATCAGCACCAGGCCGTCAAAGTCCGTGTTCTCGACGATGTCCTCGAGGAACAACGCAGGACCGGTGCCGGCGATGGCCAGCTGCAGCGGCCGCGTGCCCAGCTCCTCCTCGAGGATGTCGAGGTCAGCGGCCCAAAGCATGCGGCTGGACCCCAGGAGTACGACCCGGTAACCGTGTCCGGGCTCGTCGAGCTTGCGCCGTTCCTCGGCCCACTGCGCCGTGAAGTTGGTAAAGCCGTCGTAATCGCCGGGAACGTGCTGCATCTCGCGCGCCTTGAGCTCCCAGCCTATAACAGCCGCTATCACCAGCACGACGCAGATCAGCCACGCCTGGCCCCAGCTGCGCTCCGGCACCTTGCGATACGGAATATCAGAACTGGAAGTAGATGAAGGCATTGCCCGAACCCTGAGTAATGATGATAAGGAATAGCATGACGGCGAGCGTAACGCCGATCAGCCACGAGGGGGCTTTCTGTACGACGGCCTCGATGCTCGTATCGCGCATGCGCCAGTGAATGCCGACCAGCGCCGCGATTGTCACGGCGACCTGGATGATCCAGAGCGTCGGCAGCGGCGTCCCGGCATCCGTCGGCGCGAAACCGAACATCGACGTGATCATGCGCCAGGCCGTGCCGAAGTCCTGCGCGCGGAAGAACACCCAGGTCACGTTGACCAGCAGGTACGTGAGCAGCCCGAGCCACACGCGATAGAGCCAGGTCTGCGCAAAGGCGACGCCGTGGAATCGCGCCCGCAGGAAGCGCTCGACCGCAAGGTACAGGCCGTGGAGCCCGCCCCATACGACGAACGTCCAGCTGGCGCCATGCCACAGGCCGCCGAGCAGCATCGTGACCATCAGGTTGACGTAGGTCCGGCCCGGTCCCTGGCGGTTGCCCCCCAGCGGGATGTACAGGTAGTCGCGCAGCCAGGTGGACAACGAGATGTGCCAGCGGCGCCAGAAATCCGAGAATCCAATGGCCGCATACGGGAATCGGAAGTTGTCGGGCAGCGAGAAGCCCAGCGTCATCGCAACTCCGATCGCGGTCGTCGAGTAGCCCGCGAAGTCGCAGAAAATCTGCCCCGAGAACGCGAGGGTACCCAGCCACGCATCCCAGAAGCTGACATGTTCACTGGCACCGAAAACCTCCTCGGCCGCCGGCGCCAGCAGGCCATCAGCGATGACTACCTTCTGGAAGATACCCAGAACCATGAGTCCGAGGCCCCAGCCAAGCTGTTTCAGCGTGGCAATGTGGGGCACGGCAAACTGCGGTATCAGGTGCGTCGGGCGCACGATCGGTCCCGCCACCAGCTGCGGGAAGAACGTCACGAACAGGGCGAAGTCGAGGAAAGACTTCGCCGGCTCGGCGCGTCTGAGGTAGATATCCAGCGAATACGCCATGGTCTGGAACGTGTAGAACGAGATTCCGACCGGCAGCACGATATCCCAGCCCGGCGCCTGCCACTCGACGCCGACGAGCGCCATGAGCGCGACCCAGTTCTCCAGCAGGAAATTGCCGTACTTGAAGAAACCCAGGATGCCGAGGTTGACGAGGATCGACAGCGTCAACAGCATGCGCCGGCGCGCCTTGCGATCCTCGACGAACATCTTCTTCGCCACAAACCAGTCCACCAGCGTCGAGATCCAGAGCAGGACCACGAACGGCGGGTTCCATGCCGCATAAAACAGGTAGCTCGCAATGAGCAGGTTGAACTTCCTGGCCCGCCAGGGAAACGGCGAGTAGTGCAACGCGAGCACGATCGCGAAGAACACAACGAACGTCAGCGAGTTAAAAAGCACGCTGGTAACCCCCAATTGTTATTGTTCTTTTGCGACAGTATAGCCTGAGGCGCGCCGCAGCGTCGCGATTGCGAGTCCTGTGCGACCCCCTTAGACTGGTCGCCCTCCCGATAACAACATTCCAAGAAGGGCGCCCACCATGAGAACGTTGTCACTGCTCCTCGTAATCTTTGCCTTCGCAACGACCGCCGGCCACGCCGCCGACAAGGGTGAAAAAAATGGCCTTGCCGAACACCCGTTCGCGGGCCTGGCCTTGCGGCCGATAGGCCCGGCGATCACGTCGGGACGCATCTCGGATTTCGCGTTCCATCCCGAGCGCAAGCAGGAGTACTACGTCGCCACCGCGTCGGGCAACGTCTGGAAGACCACCAACGCCGGCATCACCTGGGAAGCGATCTTCGACAACGAAGGGTCCTATGCAACCGGCGTCGTGACACTCGATCCGAGCAATCCGCACACGGTCTGGGTGGGCACCGGCGAGAACAACGCGCAGCGCAGCGTCGGCTA
>JAAUYF010000108.1_pt1 | contig 12362 bp, 14 predicted proteins | sample 7278051 | NCBI WGS metagenome assembly JAAUYF01 (sample SAMN14350202, study PRJNA611818) | marine sediment metagenome | isolation source: surface marine sediment (0.6m) | place: French Polynesia: Moorea | collected 2018-08 | reverse complement strand
GTTGCATGAAGGTGGCGATCGCAAAAATTACCCCTGTAGAGGAATGAACTAGAATTGTACTTTGTAACTTTCCGGCTTACAATCTTGAATCAGACGGTTGAGTAGAGCACACAGGGAAAACGCATCTAATTTTTTTGACAAATGACTAAGAACCCAATAATGCCCTTTGCCTCACAGGGTAACAAGCAGCTCAAAACCATTGTTGGATAAGAGTTTAAAGGATATTTAGCTGGGCCTTTAATTTGTGAGAATGATAATCATTATTGTTGTTAGTGTGGGTGAGCGAAGCTCACCCACACTAACAAATAGCGTTGATCTATTGTTCAATTAGATTAAAAGTGATAATGGAGTATTTATTGGTGATATCACTATCTGCTATCACTCTCATTCTCTCATTTTTATTTTTGTTTTTTACCAAGATTGCAGTCTGCAATCACTTAAGTTTTTGAGAGACATATAAGATTATTATTTAACTTTTATTGTCGATATTACTGTCTGCAATCACTTTTTAATAATCAAACTAATATTAATAACAAACCTCATAATGCACAGGAGAATAAAATTCCATTCCCAGATATTTTTACTTATTTAATTTCAGGATTTATTCTGAGCTGAATAAAACTTTGAGGAGGTAATTGTTGTTCCATCCGGCTCTTTTTCGTTTATTTTTTATTCCAGTTTTTACAGCTTTTTCTTGATTTAATAAATTTAAAGCTATTTGTCTAATTACTGCCAAATTTTCTGGAGAATTGTCCTTTCTAATTCTCGAATTATCTTCCTGAAATTGAACATCTAATACCCAATTTAATTGATTTTCAATCCCCCAATGACCGCGAATAGCTTCAGCTAAAAGTTCAGCATTATTTGATAAACTACTAATGTAATATCTTCGTTCACAAGTTCTTTTTCCATCTTTTTCAGACCGGAAATAATCGACAAAACCAATTGATTTTAGATTTTTCCATTCCCCAAATGGATCTACTTGTTTAGCAATATTACTTGCCATATAATAGTATCGATATTCCTGACGACCATGAGCTAATTCTGGTTTACAATAGTCACTTTGTGTACTTTCTTTCCCTTGATTTTTAGATAATTCATTCAGCAGTTTTTCGACCCTTTGATAAAAATAACCTTGATTTTTTTTCAACGTAATTACATAGTCAGCCTCTTGTTCTGTAATTTGTTTGACAATTTCCTTTTGGCATCCCATAGCATCAATAGTAACTAGACAACCAGAGAGGGATAAAACTTTGAGGAGTCGGGGGATTGCAGTAATTTCGTTTGATTTTTTATCTACTTTTACTTGGCCTAAAACCAGGCGATTTGCTGTTGCCCAAGCACTGACCATGTGAATGGGTTTTTGAGATTTTTTCTCGTCATAAGAACCTCTCAAAGTTTTACCATCAATTGCTATTATTTCTCCTTGAGTTATTTGACTTACTGACTGAATCCATGACAAAAAACATTGCTGTAATTGTTCTGGATCTAGCCGTGCAAAAACTCGCGCAAATGTATCGTGAGATGGAATTCCATTAGGCAGTTCTAAAAAACTTTTTAGCCATTCATATTTAGACTCACCATACGCTTCTATATCCACCCATGTATCCGCGCTACAAATCACAGCACAAATCGTAATTATAATAATATCAATTAATTTATGACGTTTAGTTCTATCTACTCTCGGGTCTTCTAGTTCACTAAAATACTCATAAATACTCTTTTTTGGCTGGAGTTTCATTGTTAAAATTTTCTATTATTACTAGAATAATTATCCTCAATAAAACTCTAATATTCTGTGTTAATTAGTTTTTTTTAAGTATTAATTATGAAATTTATTTGATAGTTTTGATGGTTTAAAGTTTAGGTATTTTTTGATGGTGATTTGAGAAGAGATAGACTTACAGTCCACTACGCGTTGGCGGAGCCTAGCGGCAGCTATATCGCACATTCTATTTTTAAATTGTAATTTTGGTCATTTGTCAAAAAAATTAGATGCGTTTTCCCTGGTATAGGAGCTTATGCTTCCCTACTGAAATCTAAGAAATGCACAAGAGAAGCACAAACAGTGTTACTCGACATCGGCTTTAACACAATAATTGTTTCTGTGTACTCCAGCGGTTCAGGCAAACAAATCATCCCTTTTTCCGACATGGGAGCCAAGTCTCTATATCAACGCATATCTAACAACTTGGAAGTCCGCAAGCAGTTGAAACGAACAGGCGACATTCAACTCATTCAAAGGGCTATAGAACGCGGTGATTTCATTTATGGCAACAACAAAATTAGTCAATTTTCCATTGCTGACGTTTACCTCCTTGAGTTACGCCCCTGGGTAAAAAATTCATTGGTAAGTGTACTAGGCAAGATTGACTCTTACTTAGATGGCGCTGAGTTTTTGTTTGCTATTGGCGGTGGTTCCCAGTTACCGAAAATCAGCCAATGGCTAGAAAAGAAAGGTTTTCAAGTTGTTGATGATTCGGAATTTATTAATGCCCGTGGTCTGCTAGCACTCGTTCAAAGGGAGGTTAATAAATGAAGAAAAATTGGTCAAGTCGCAAAGTTGTAATCGCGCCCCGACATATTACCAACCTAGAAAAAATAGCACAAGAAAATCAGTTTGAATCACTCTCAGAAACCATAGACTGGGTGTTAACTGACTGGCATCGTTGGATTAATGGATTTAACCAGCTAAATACAATTTCTATTACTACTCAAAAACCTACTGAAACTACAGCAATTACCGATACAGATAATAATGATTTTGACCCACTAGAAGGATTGTAAACTATGTCAACAGAACAAGATTATCAGGAACTTTATCAACAAATTCAGGAGCAAATAAAACAACAAGAATTGATACTATATTCGCTCTATCAAACCCGAATTAAAATCAAATCTCAACTGTTAGAACAAGTGTTAAATCAAGGAGTAAACAGTGCTGCAAATTAAAGTGTTAGGAGTGGGTAAAAATGGGCAAGATAAGTGGTTTAAATTTGCTAATATTACTCCACTTCAAGCCCAACTAGCAGTAGCCAGACAAGGATATGAGCCATTGTTTTGTCGGCAATATCGTCTGTCTAAAGTCCCTTTAAAATACTTTGTAAATAGGGAAAGTAAATGAAGCCATTTATATCAGGATTTCTTCTAACAATCATCCTAATTAATTCCTTATTAATGATGGAAATCTAGGAGAAGAAAGTCAGTCAGAAACAACAATTACACCAGGACAAGGGAGAGATAGATGATGTTTGGATTTAAAGGTAACAAAAAAGCCCAGATGCCGAATAGTAATTATGGCACTATTACCCCCAATAATTATGGATATACGGACTTACGAAGTATCTTCAGTGACGATAATGATTTGTTTCTAGAAATCGTTTTTAATGGTGGCGTTGTTACTGATGAAATGTTAGAAAAAATCACAACTAAAGCTGATGAAAGAGTAGAAATTGCTGAAAAAGTAGTAGAAGCTGGTGAGAAATTAATCTCCTTAAGTGATGCCAATACTAAAATTATTAATACTCATTCTAAAGTGTTTGGCAAAATTGGCAGCAATAATCAAAAGCGTTTTACCGCAGTATCAAATCAATATAATGTAATGGATAAAACGCAAGCTAATTATGATTTAAACACAGAACGACGGAATGATAAATACAGTAATATCAGAGCTACTTATGATTTTGCGATTGCCAATCTTAGAGGTACTGCCAAAATCAGAAAACAACAGCTTGATAATAAGTATGAACAGCTAGAGAAGCAAGTAAACAAACAGCTCCGTAAGTCTAAGCGTAGCCCTAGTAAAAAGCGCAAAAAAGTAACCGCTTAATCGACAAAAAGAGGTGCAAGTTAAATTTGCACCTCTAACAATTTTCTCTATAACAGTCAATAATACCATGAACTTGAACAAATTAATTTGGTACGGTTCATTAGCCGTATTTTCTGCTAATATTTCAGCCTTTGTTAGTAATTTAGCAATACAATTTCCAGAGCTACAAATTGCTTATATTCTATTAGCAATAGCTATGGGCTGGTTTTTCAAAAGTCAGTTCAGCGAAGGATTTAGGCAGGCTATCGCTGAGTCACTCTCTCTAGATCTTGGCGAGTTTATTATCATTCTTTTTTGCATATTAACAGGCGCTTTAATAGGAGGTGTTGGAACATGGATAAAAATAATCCTTTGATATATTTATTAGGTGCTGGTGGCTGTCTACTGCTAGCACTCCACAGTAAACAAACTAACACAGGAGCTATGGCAGCATCATTAGGGGGTGCAGTGTTAGCTCAAACAGCCATGGCTAAAGCATCAGAAAGGTTTATAGACGATGAAGTGAATGTCATCCTGCGTAATGCTGAGGTAGCCAAGTATGAGCTAATAGCTCAATCAGAACTCGCTGCATTACTACCACAAGAGGTACAAGGTCAAGTTGTTGAAGTTCCTGCTCAAACTTTACCCGCTTCTACTACAAATAATGATTCTAGGCTTAAGAATTTAGCTGAATTACTAAAGCTTGGAAAAGGTATTTTTCTCATGGCGGGAACTGGCTGCGGTAAAAGTAGTTTGGTTAAATTTTTCTGTGGAGAGTTAGGTCAAATTGAAAGCTTAACAGTATGTGACCCTCACTGGGATGGAAAACAAGATTATGGAGTCAAACCTTATTTTGACTATGATGATATTCTTGACCAATTGCAGTTAGCTATAGATGAGCTTGATAGTCGTAAGGAGCTAAAAAGGTTAGGTAAAGATTTTGATTATAAAGTTTATGTATTTGATGAATGGCCTTCTGTCTTAGACTATGCTTCACTAGAAGGAAAAGAAAAGCTTTGTAAGAGAGCTTTAATCAGACTAGGCAGTGAATGTAGGAAGTATAAAATGTTATCTATTTTCTGTAGCCAGTCAGGGAACGTAGAGGCAGTTGGTTTGAAAGGAAAAGGTGACTTTTTATCTAATTTTAGCTGTATACGAATTGGTGAGAATGCTATTAAGTATGCCAAAAGAAATAGCCTCAAAGATGAGTTAAAAATCCTCTCCACACAAGGCTACCCTTGTCTAGTTAACGATGATGTTTATTTCCATGCTACACACGGTCATTATCCAGAATTTAAAGAGGGACAACCACCAGCTAATATTAAACCTTTTACTGTTGGTAAAAAGGAGCAAAAAAAATATGATTTAGAGGTAACTGGAAATAATATTATTCACACTGACTCTGGTAGTTTTGACCTAAATAAAGAAGGTGCTGATGAGAGTGACGAGGGTGAGGACTCAGATGAGGTAGTACCTACTCCGCACCCCGAAGCACAAAAGCTAGAAAATATATTTACAAAAGGTTCCAGTGATTTAGCACCCTCAGCACTCATACCCGATGGATGGGTAGTAGCAGACCCTCTAGCACCGAATTTATCTGCTGAGGTGCGAGGGGTGCTAGTTGAACTTATCAATATTAAATGCCCCAAAGAAGAGGCAGTAAAATTAGTTTTTGGGGCGAGCAAAGGTGGCAACAAGAAATACAAAGCAGCAGGGTTTTGGTATGAGGAAGTAAAAGCACAAATTAAGTAACAGGAGTCAAAATCAAATGACTATCAATTTATCAAAAACAAATCTACCACAATTACAGAAATTTATTGACATACTAAAACCTCTTAGTATCGGTTGTGGAGTAGTAGCGATAGCCTCCCTCGCCATCTATCCTTTAATTCCTAATAAATCTCATACTGAAACTGAGGATAAAGTAGAGCAAGAATCTACAACTTTACCTCCAGCATCTTACACAATTATTATGGGTGATAGTAAGGAGGAAGTGATGATTAAATTTCACAACCAAAACTCAGAAATTCACCTGAAAAATATATCTACTGAAGAGTATAATTGTTTGCTCAATGGTGGTGGAGTTAATTGTGTTTTAGCTGACGTATATCAACCTAAATTAGAGGTAGCTGAGGTTGAACAAAAACCTACTCCACAACCTGAAGTTAAACGTCAAACTTTCAAGATTCCAGATATTGAAGTCTCTAAAAATACGATGGATAATATTATGTGCGACTCGTTTAACCTAAAATAGGTGGAAAAGCCTATGGGACGGTTACTACAGCTTCCAGAGCTGTCAGAACTGAATACACATGAGGTGCAAGTCCTCCCCTCAAGTGCAGAGGTGAAAGCATGACCCCTACTATTGAGTCTAGCAAATCCAGTAGTAAAGCGGGGGCAAAAGGCAGAAACACTGGTAGTCGAATCTGGTGACTGTCGAGCAAGAGTCCATGTGTAGCAAAAGCGAAGATACGACTGAACCATCGTTAATCCAAATGGCCAAAAATGACTGTCTAAGGCCAAGCCAAAAGGCAAGGATAGGGCATGAGCGACTATGATATCGACTCATTGCACCGCCCAATAAACCCGGTGGACAGTATCACACTAAAGACTCAAGACAATGGGTATTCGGAACGAGGAAACCTCCATACATCTCTAGGAAAGGTCGATGCCTAGTAGGTGCTAACCGTATGATATATGGGGGCAGGATTGAGTAAGAAGCTAATGCCAGTCGTAATGGACTGGATATGCTGACGTACTCACGATAACTCCAAAGAAATAGTCAGAGTAACAATGAATATGTCTAAAACACAGAATAATCTGATGGGGGAATGGAAGGACATCAATTGGCGCAAAGCTGAAAGATTAACCTTTAAGTTGCAAAAACGAATATTTCAAGCGAGTGAACGTGGCGATGTCAAAGCAGTGCGTAAACTTCAGAAGACCTTGATTAGGTCTTGGTCTGCAAAAGTTCTAGCGGTAAGAATTGTTACCCAAGATAACCAGGGTAAGAAGACGGCAGGTGTGGACGGCGTGAAATCGCTGACCCCAAAGCAACGTCTCATCTTGGCTAATGGGTTGAAAATAACTGGGAAATCTAAACCTACACGGCGGGTAATGATTCCAAAAGCCAACAGTAAAGAATTAAGACCGCTAGGAATACCAACAATGAAAGACCGTGCTTTGCAAACACTTGTCAAGCAAGCGTTAGAACCAGAATGGGAGGCGGTATTTGAGCCAAACAGTTACGGTTTTAGACCAGGACGCTCATGTCACGATGCTATCGAATCTATATTTAATAGCATTCGATATAAAGCCAAATGGGTGCTTGATGCGGACATATCAAAATGTTTCGACCGCATTAACCACGAAACTCTGCTCAAAAAGGTCAAAACATACCCTACCCTGAGCCGACAAATCAAATCATGGCTCAAAGCTGGAGTAATTGACCAGGAAGTCTTTCTTCCCACTAAAGAGGGTACACCACAAGGAGGAACAATTTCACCCTTATTGGCAAATATAGCCCTCCACGGCATGGAAGAACGAATCAAAGAACACGCGAAAACGCTAAAAGGGAATAAAAAAGCAAACGAATACGCTTTAAGTTTGATTCGATACGCCGATGACTTTGTAATAATGCACGAAGATATCAACGTAATTAAAGACTGCCAGAAAATAATTGAAGAGTGGCTCAAAGACATGGGACTAAAATTAAAACCTAGCAAAACAAAATTAACCCATACCCTCGAAACGATAGAGGGAGAAACTGGATTTGAGTTTTTAGGATTCCATATACAACAGCATAAAGTAGGAAATTACAGATGTGCCAAAAGTTCAAATGGAACCTTACTAGGCTTTAAGACAATAATCAAACCTTCAAAAAAGAAAATCCAGGCACATCTGAAACACATCGGTAAGGTAATAGATGCACATAAAAACGCCCCACAAGCTGCCTTAATCAGCAAGCTAAATCCTATAATCAGAGGGTGGTCAAACTATTACTCGACGGTAGTAAGCAAGGAAACATTCAACAAACTGGATTACCTTGTCTACGAAAAACTCAGAGCCTGGGCTTCATATAGAGGGAAAAATGGTCAAATCAACAAGGAAAAATACTGGAAAACAGTAGGAGACCGAAACTGGTGTTTCTGCACTGAAAATGGAATAGAACTTAAAACTCACGCAAGTACACCTATAACCAGACATACAAAAGTCAAAGGTGTAGCTAGTCCATACAACGGTGAATGGAATTACTGGAGCAAACGACGCGGAGAATACCCAGGCACCCCTACAAGAGTAGCCAAGCTAATCAGAAAGCAGAAGGGTAAATGCCAACACTGCGGCCTAAACTTCACAAGTGAAGACCTGCTAGAAGTTGACCACATCATCCCTAAAAGCAAGGGTGGAAAGGATACATACAGTAACCTACAACTTCTACATAGACACTGCCACGATTCAAAAACGGCATCAGATGGTTCTATCAAAAAGAACTATGATGATAACCCGTTCTAACTCGTATCTATGACAAAGATGGAGTTGTCGAGGAGCCGGATGAGGTGAAAATCTCACGTCCGGTTCTGAAGGAGAGATAGAGGTGGGAACGCCTCTATCGACTCTAACGGTTGTTGGTGGTGTAGTTTTGGGACTTTTGTTGATAAATAGATTCAAGAAATAAGAATGCTAATAAATCCCTAGAAGCTGAAAAACTTCTGGGGATTTTTCTTTGACTAACTATTTAATTGACATCGAATTTCTGTTCAATACAGAGGATGGATTAATTATTTTTAGGTTGATTGGCAAAGTACGCCCAGGTGCCGAGAATAGAAGCCAATACCCAACCTACAATTAATACTAATTCCACAGGTAAAAAAGTAGTAGTATTCATCATTATTAATCCTCCAACAAGTAAAAATTTCATGTTTTTGAGAACAGTCACAATTTAGCAAGGCTAAAAAGTAAGCTGCAACATTTATTAATGAATTTCTAGAATTGTTACATCTGTTGATATTCTTCTCAGGGACTAATACCAAATCAGAGTAATTAAGTGGTACGAAAAATGAGTAACTTATCTATACAACGATTTAACTATGAGCATTTTATAAGGCACATCAAATTGTTAGTTTGCTATCTTTTATGTTGGCCATATTTGGCTAAATTATTGTACTATGTACAGTGACAACAAGACTGTACATAGTACATAAAACAGAACAGTAAACAGAACAATGAATGTCCAGGAATTACTATTGAGGTACGACTTAAATTCTCGTTCAGCCCTTTACACCAGGTTAAAGTTTTTAGGGTTTGAATTGGCTAAAGATGAGAATGATAAAGCTTTTGCGACTCCAGAGCAATTGGCCTACTTAGACCAACTACATGAACATATTAAGGCCGGGAATAAAATGTCCACCTTTGTTAAGCCATCTCAAGTGGATGTAGTATCAGCTAATACTGTACAGTTTAGTGTACACAGTACAGAACAACAAAAGGCTAAAAATGGCCATTAGACTGAACAGCTCACAGTACAGTCAGCAAATGCTGAAATTCTGTTAGAAAGTTTAGTTGGCGTGATTATTAGTAATCTTAATCCTGCTAAAAATTCACTTCAAAAACATAGAGATTTGAAGGAATGTGAACAGGAAAAATGGCTTTTGACTACTAAAGAGGTTGAGGGAATTGTAGGCAGAAAACCTAGAAAGATGAAAGGTGAAAATCATGCAATTATTGGTGGGTGGAAGTTTATTGCTAAAGGGCGATCGGGAAATCAGACCCTTTGGCAAGTTGAACAGTTGGAACTCTAAAGGGGCTAAAACTAGAGAAACTGTAAGAAGCGTACCAACTTGCCTGTGATACACAGAGCATAGCTAGCTTTAGCCGAGATAATTGTCTCAAGCATATTTGGTAGCACTTGTTTAGCGAAGCGGCCTGAACCGAGCGTCTTTTGCCTTTAAAACTTTGTATTTTTTTTAACCAAGCTCGTGTTCAGGTAAACGAGTGCAGCGCAGCGTTACCGAATATGCTTCCGTTGTTTCTCGGCTTTCTTGTGCATCAATCGCCGACTACTGTAGCTGCCAAAAGCTGAAAGACTACGGAATCTTACTAAAACGATTGGTTCCGACGCTAGGAGGAAACGAAGCCTTGCTAAGACTTACAAAACGACGGCTCCCTAGAGACGGAAACTTAGTGAGACTTAATTTTTAATTTTGAGGAGGTACGACGAATTGTTAAAAATTATTAGTCTCAGTTATTTTAGTTTTGTTAGTCGCAGTTGGCTAGTTTTAGTTAGATGCAGTTCTTGAGGTGTTGGTTGCGGTATTCGGCTCAACAAAAAAATCAAAAAAAATAATAAAAGTACATAACTAAAGACCTGTATTTCTGTTATAATTAAACTTGATAGAACACAAAAAAAGAATAATTTTAAAGGAAAAAGTTATGAGTATAGCAGCTAAAATGGAAATAGTTCTAAAGTTTTCCGAACTACCAGAAGCTGAAACAGTTGAGAATGGATGGCAATACTTCGAGCTAGATTCAGACGGCATAATTGTTAGTGTAACAGTCAAGCCCAAGATATTTAAAAAGTTAACAACTGCAGCAGAAAACTATCCATTGTGGGTTGCAGCCATCAGTGGGAAAATGGGAGAAAGCACAGAGAATGGATTTAAATTGGAGAATCCCGCCATCCAAGTCTTTGAAAAGAAACCCAAAGCTGAAAAATCTGCATAATTGCACATATACACAAAAAAAATAGCCCCTAACTAATAGGGGCAACGTAATGAAACACACACAAACATATACACAAAAATTTAACCAGAAGCTTGTTAATACTTTATATATACTTCCTAATTGCTAAATATCTATGTTTTTATCATCTCCTAAATTTTGACGAAATGCGAGAATGTGAAGAAGTTATCACAATAACAAGAATTTTTGTGCATGGACGTGCATTTTCTTGCACATTGTAATAAATAAAATTCCCTGCTCCCTTAGACATTTAATCAGGTTAACTTCGGGTCTAATGACAGAAACAACAGCAAATTATGATGAACCCTGGAAAGCAGCAATATCTGAATATTTGCCATCTTTCCTCAACTTTTTCTATCCAGAAATTTACAACTCCATTAATTGGAAAAAAACACCAATTTCTCTAGACAAAGAACTGGAACAAATTACAGCTTCAGCTACAACAGAAAAACGTTATGCTGATAAATTATTTCAAGTTTGGTTATTAGACGACCAAGAAATCTGGATATTAATTCATATAGAAGTTCAAAGTCAGTATGATCGAGAATTTAGCCAAAGAATGTTTATTTACAACTATCGAGCATTCGACCTGTATAATAAACCAGTAATTAGTTTAGCTATACTTGGAGATGAAAACCCATCTTGGCGACCTAGTTATTATGAATATGGATTAGAAAAAAGTCGCATGAGATTAGACTTTTCCATTGTGAAACTCTTAGATTATGAATGGCAGGAATTATCAGCAAATAATAATGTTTTTGCTATGATGGTTATGGCACACTTAAAAACTAAGAGTACAAAGAGTAATTTAACAGAAAGAGAAGAATGGAAATGGCTTCTAGTCAGGAGTTTATATGAAAGAGGATTAAGCAAGTTTGACATTATTAACTTGTTTAAATTCATAGATAAAATGATGACATTGCCCCCAGAATTGCAACAGAACCTTGAAAGCAAAATTAATCAATATGAGGAGGAACAAAAAATGGAATTTTTAAGTACAATGGAAGAACGTGCTATCGAAAGAGGAGCCAAAGAAACTCGCATACAAGATATTATCGACCTACTGCAAATGCGGTTTAATTCAGTGCCAGAAACTCTGTTAGAAAGCCTGAATAATATTGAAGATTTAGCTTTCCTCAAACAACTGCTATTAGAAACAATCAGGGTTAATTCTATTGCGGAGTTTGAGGTGTTAATTCAACAGAATTCCTATCGGGAAAATTAGTCATGCTCAGGCTTTTAACTTCTGACTTCGCGCCTTCATTCGTGAGGATATTGTGCTAGGGTTTCAAATTCCAATCATGCGACAATATACTGATTACGGAGTTGTTTAGTAAAAATGCTCTGAACCAAATTCTACACGCATTTTTCGCCTTGAGTGAAAAAATCGGAGGAGATGACAGTTATTTGTTCAGTGCTGAGTACCCAATTCGCTATCGCAAGCCTCTTGAAGTTCTCGCAAATCATCTCACTTCATAATTTGTTGCGTGAAAACATATACTATGTGTAGTGTTGTCAAGTTTTGTAAAATTGGCTCGATATCTTTGCCACCATTAACTTTATATTGCTAGTAATACCATCAATATAAACTGGGCATAAAGTCGTGAAAACGTTAATTGTGATATCTTTTCAGGAATTGATATTATTTATGGTAAAGTATCTGATGGTAATTTTGGTAATTGTTGGATGAGGCCATACATCCCGACCCATTTAGCTATTTTAGTTGTTGATTTAACCAGTTTTCCAAATCTACTATAGTTGCTAAATCAAAAATTTCATCACCTAAAATATCTAATTTTTCCAGAGATAACTGCTC
>JAAUYF010018258.1_pt1 | contig 12366 bp, 13 predicted proteins | sample 7278051 | NCBI WGS metagenome assembly JAAUYF01 (sample SAMN14350202, study PRJNA611818) | marine sediment metagenome | isolation source: surface marine sediment (0.6m) | place: French Polynesia: Moorea | collected 2018-08 | reverse complement strand
GTGGAGGGGGTAGGATTCGAACCTACGTAGGCATAGCCAGCAGATTTACAGTCTGCCCTCGTTGACCGCTTGAGTACCCCTCCGCGGACACAAGCCGGCTATTGTCCAACCGTCCCAACCAGCTGTCAATAACTTAGCAGCGGAATTTTGCGCCTTTTTTGCCCTGCGGGAAAGACTCAGAGCCGTTGAATGGGGCCGGTTTCAGCCTTTTAAAGACCAGTGCCAGGGCTCGAAGGCGATGCCCCAGGGGTTGTCGCGCGGATAAGTCATTGAAAAACCGAACTCCACGGCCCTCGACGTGAGCCAGCGGAATGCGTCGGTATTCTCGAAATCCTCGGTCAGCGGCCGCGACCCGGGCGTCGCGATGTCCACGGCCCGGCCCGTGTGGTGCTCGCTGAAGCCGGGCGCCGTGTTGACCTGCAGGATGTCCTCGATGGCCTGACCGGCCTCGATCTTCTTGCGAATCAGCCCCGCCTGGTACTCGAACCCCCGGAAACCCGACACGATGAGCAGCTGGATGCCGATCTTGTCCGCCTCGGCCACCATGGCCTGCCACTGGCGGGCCGCTTCGGGCACCAGGCGCTGCATGCGCCCGACAAGATTCGGCCCGACCTCGACGAGTTCGGCCGCCTCCTCGAACGCCGGCGGACTGCCCGCCGCGCCGTAATCGGCCGGAATGCCGAGCTCTGCGTGGAGTTCACGTAACATAGGTGCCCGGATTATGAACGAAGACAAGCTCTATATCGACGAAAAGGCCGGCGACGAACCGTTTCGCTTCGACGCCTCGGTCGCGCGAGTGTTCCCCGACATGCTGCGGCGATCGATTCCGGGCTATGCAGCATCGATCGAAGCCATCGGCTCGCTGGCCGCGCGCTACGTGCGGCCGGGCACGCTTTGCTATGACCTGGGTTGTTCGCTGGGCGCGGCCTCGCTCGCAATGCTGCAGGGCAGCCGCACGCCCGATGTTCGCATCATCGCCGTCGACAATTCGGAGGCCATGATCGATCGCTGCGCCGAGATCGTCGACGACCACGACAACATCGAGCTGGTTCTCGGCGATGTGCGCGACGTTCCCATCGAGCACGCATCGATGGCTGTGATGAACTACACGCTGCAGTTTCTGGACCCCGACTCGCGGGATGCGCTCGTGGCGCGCATATGCAAAGGCCTGCTTCCAGGCGGCTTGTTCGTGCTGTCGGAGAAAGTCGTCGATGAGGATCCCAACATCGAGGAGTTGCTGGTCGACCTGCATCACGAGCACAAGCGCCGCAACGACTACAGCCGGCTCGAGATCAGCCGCAAGCGTGCCGCGCTCGAAAACGTCCTGATTCCCGAGACGGTCGCGGCACACCGCAAACGTCTTGCGGAGGCAGGCTTCAAGCACAGCGCCGTATGGTTGCGCTATTTCAACTTCGTCTCGATCGTGGCCATCAAGTGAGCCTCATTAACCTGCCGGCGCTGCGAGAGTGCCTCGATGACATGGAGCTGTCGGGCTGGTACGAACAGCTCGAACCGCTGATCGCCGATCGCCTGCGCGACGAAGCGCATGGCGACTTCTCAAAATGGCGCGAAGTCCTCGAAGAACTCAATGCCGAATCGGCAGACACTGCGGTGACGCGTGAACTCCTGCTCGGTCTATCGCCTTGGCGCAAGGGCCCGTTCCAGGTCGGTGGCGTCGACATCGACAGCGAGTGGCGTAGCAATCTCAAGTGGGAGCGGCTCGCCGATGGCATAGCACCCCTCGATGGCCGCGCCGTGCTCGACGTCGGCAGCGGCAACGGCTACTACGCCCTGCGCATGCGCGACGCCGGGGCTCGCGCGGTCATCGGGGTCGACCCGACCATCCTCTATGTCATGCAGTTCCTGGCCGTGCGGCAGTTCGATCCTGCCGGTCGCGTGTTCGTGCTGCCATTCAGGCTCGAGGAACTGCCGGCCGAACCGCGCGCCTTCGATACGACGTTCTCGATGGGTGTCCTATACCACCAGCGATCGCCACTCGATCATCTTCGGCAACTCCGCGGCACCTTGCGCAGTGGCGGGCAACTCGTACTCGAAACGATTTATATGCCCGGCAAGGAGTCCTTTGCGTGCACACCGGAAGACCGCTATGCGCGCATGCGCAACGTCTGGTTGCTGCCGACAATCGCGGAGCTGACGACCTGGCTGCGGCGAAGCGGCTTCAGGGACATCGAGATTGTCGACCAGTCGGTGACGACCACCGACGAGCAGCGCTCGACCGAGTGGATGACGTTCGAGTCCCTTGCCGAGGCGCTGGACCCCGCCGATCCCGGCCGCACGGTCGAGGGCTGGCCCGCGCCGCGCCGCGTTGTTGCGGTTGCGCACGCGCCGTAGTTTCAATAAATTCAGTCCTGACAGAAATAATAAAAAGGACTGCAATGAAGCTCTCACCGGCTGTCGAAAAGTACGTCCTGCACTGGGGCGAAATGGGTACTCGCTGGGGCACGAACCGCACCGTCGCCCAGATCCACGCCCTGCTGTACCTGTCGCCGGAACCGCTGCGTGCGGACCAGATCGTCGATGCGCTCTCGGTAGCCCGATCCAATGTCAGCACGAGCATTCGGGAACTGCAGGGCTTCGGTCTCGTGCGCATGACCCACGTTCTCGGCGACCGGCGCGACTATTTCGAATCGGAGCACGACGTGTGGGAGCTGTTTCGCGTCATCATCGATCAGCGCAAGGAACGTGAACTCAACCCGACCCTGTCGATGCTGCGCACGGCGGCCGAACAGGTAGACGCCGAAGACGACACACACCCGGTCACGAAGGAGCGCATTCACAACATGCTGGAGTTTGTCGAGACGACGAGCGGGTGGTATGAGCAGATCAGTGATATTCCGACGTCGACGTTGCGGAAGCTCATGAAGCTGGGCAGGAAGATCACGAAACTTGTGAGTTAGCCGGTGGCTCCGGGAAGGGGTCACGGGAAGTAAAGCGCAGTACAGCGAGCCATGACTGTGACCCCTTACCGGGGCCGTCGGCTTGTCAACGCATTACTTCGGTCGGCGAACGCCCGACCGACCAGCCCTACTGACAGCTACCCGCCGTTCGCTCCACTCCGAGCGCTCTCTCACGCAGCACCCAGATCGATTCCGTGGTTGCGATGGACTCCGGGCCGCCGTTGAACGTGTCGGCAGGGCGATTGAAGTAGCCGCCCGCCGTGTAGGGACCCGTCAGGACTTCGCCCAGTACGCATTCGCTGTGCTGGTACTCGCCCATCACGAGGTAGCCTTCGCGGTCTGCCGATGAGGCCTGCCAGGGAATGCTCGCGCCGGGCACGATTCGAAGCAGCCAGGTACGCGCACCGTTACCCGGGTCGTTGCGCAATTCCTTGATCGTGACCCCGGATGATTCCGTCTCCTGCCATTCCAGGAGTCGCGCATCGAGGATGATCGGCGACTGGATCATGGCCAGGGGATCAACGTCGTCGAGGTAGTACATCACCGTGGCGCCGTTCGCCGTCGTCAGGTTGAAGCCGATGGAGCCCGGTGGCACGTAGACATAGCCGCCGGAGGACAGGCGCACGTCGCCGATCGTCAGGTCACCTTCGAGTACCACAATCTCGAGCACTTTACCGGGCTCGCCCCCGGTCGTGCCCTGCCAGCCGGGCGGCAGGCTGATGCGACTCGTCATGTTGCGCATTTCGAGGTTGCCCGACAGCTGCTTGGCGTAAACGCCGGGCAGGCTCGCAAGAAACGTATTCGCCAGGTCGTCGGCCTGCCGGTATGCGGCATACGGCGTATCGGGCGGACCCGACGCGCAGCCGGCAAGCAGGACAATGAAAAAAGCCGCCCAGAATCTGGGCGGCATAGCAAGCAGAAGATGTATCTGGCCCCTTACAAAACGCATGAAAGTCGAAACCTCCCTGGTGCGATGCTCTCAAGCGCTACTCATAAAAGTGCAAAACAGGCGCTTCTCCTTCGACTGAGCCGGTCGCGCAGGCAACCAGCCCTAAAGCCACGTGTTGAGAGGAAGCACGTGATGCCTGCCGTCGGATCATGCATCCGGCATGGCGTCCCGCTCGCACTGCCTTTTACATCCCATCTCCGTGCGTACCGAGTTGGTACGCTGGGAATGCTACTACATCTTGTATGGGAGGGCTAGTTGTGCACAAGATGTAGCTCGAACATTTTCGGTAATGAGGGAAAACAGCTTGCAAGAGTCCAAATCGACGCCGGGACGCTCGACTCATCAACGGGTCGGGCTCGTTCTCGGGCCCTTGCTCGCGGTTGCCGTGTTGCTCGGCGATCCTCCGTCCGGGCTCAGCTACGCGGGCTGGGCGACGGCCGCCGTTGCCATCTGGATGGCGGTCTGGTGGGCGACGGAAGCAATTCCGATTGCCGCGACGGCCCTGCTGCCCATCGCACTGTTCCCGATGCTCGGCGCACTCAACATGGTCGACACGACGGCGCCGTTCGCCAACAAGGTGATCTACCTGTTCCTCGGCGGGTTCGTCGTCGCCTTCGCCATGCAACGCTGGAACCTGCATCGCCGCATAGCGCTCAACGTCCTGCAACACGCCGGCGGCAGCGGCCGCATGCTCGTTGCCGGCTTCCTGTTCGCGAGCGCGCTTATCAGCATGTGGGTCATGAACACGTCGACGGCGATGATGCTGACCCCGGTCGCGATCTCGGTCATCGGCGTCATACACGCGTCGATCCGTGAACTCGACGATCGTGCTCGCGAGGACTTCCAGTACGCACTGCTGCTGGCCGTCGCCTATGGCTCGACGATCGGCGGCCTGACGACGCTGGTCGGCACCTTGCCGACCGCAATGCTCGCGGCGTTCATGCTGGAGAGCTACGGCACGTCGATCGGCTTTGCCAACTGGATGATGGTCGGCGTGCCGCTGGCCGTAATCACGCTGCCGCTGTGCTGGCTGGCGCTTACTCGCTGGGTATTCAAGGTGCAATTCCGGACCTCTGGCGAGGGCCGGGCCGAGCTGCGCAAGTTGCGCGAGGAACTCGGGTCGATCAGTACGCCCGAGATTCGTATCGCACTGGTCGCCGGGCTCATGATAATCGCCTGGGTAGGCCGGCCGTTCTGGGTGCAGTTGCCGGGCCTCGCCGCCCTGGACGACACGGGCATCGCGATCGCTGGTGCAATCGCCATGTTCGTCATCCCGAGCGGTGACAAGGACGATCCCCGGCTGCTGCGCTGGTCGTACGCGGAACAACTGCCCTGGGGCGTCATCCTGCTGTTCGGCGGCGGCCTGTCACTGGCCAACGCGTTCGTTGTTACTGGCCTGGCCGAGTGGATCGGGCACAGCCTGCAGGCCATCAGCGCAGCGCCCCTCTGGTTGACGGTCATCGTGATGGCGACGCTGATCATCTTCCTGACCGAGTTGACCAGCAATACCGCGACCATCGCCACGTTCCTGCCCGTTGCGGGCGCTCTGGCCATTGAAGCCGGCGTCGACCCGATCGTCTTCACCGTGCCCGTCACACTGGCCGCAAGCTATGCCTTCATGCTGCCGGTTGCCACGCCGCCGAATGCGATTGTCTTCGGCTCGGGCTTGCTGACAATACCGAAGATGATGCGCGCCGGACTTGCCGTGAATATCGCCGGTATTGTCGTCATCATGTTCGTAGCGCTGGTGCTCGCGCCGCGATTCCTGCACTGAGGTCTGCCGTGACTGACTCCTACGAACTATCCACGAATAACAAGATGCGTCAGCTCCGCGACAAGGGCGCTTATGACCGGGAAACCGTGCACAACATCCTCGACGCCGGGCTCTTTGCCAGCGCCGCCTTCGTACAGGAAGGACAACCTGTCGTCGTGCCGATGATCTACGGGCGCGATGGCGAGACGATCTACCTGCACGGCGCGCGCAAGGCACGGGTCATTCGATTGCTGGAGCAAACCGAAAAGGTCTGCATCAACGTGACGCTCGTCGACGGAATCGTGCTGGCGCGCTCGGCGTTCAACTCGTCAATGAACTACCGCTCGGTCACGGTGTTCGGGACCGCCAGGCTCGTCGACGACACGGCGGGCAAGATGCATGGCATGCGTGTGATCAGCGAACACCTGATGCCAGGCCGCTGGGACGAGCTGCGCGATCCGCTCGATAAGGAAATCAAGATGACAGGCGTCATCGCAATCGAGATCGAGTCGGCGTCAGCCAAGGTGTCGGCCGGCATGCCCGACGACGAGGACGAGGACTACGCGATCCCGGTGTGGGCCGGCGTGCTGCCTGTCGAGACGCGATTAACGTCACTGCTCGATGACGACCGCCTGCTCGAGGGCGCCGTTGCATCTGCCGCCGTGCACGCGTTGCAGGACCGAAAATTGTAGAAGCCCGCTGGGGCGCCTCCTACAAGAGCGGGTCCGAGTGCTCAGCCTCGAGGCGCAGCAGCGCCGCCTTGGTGTCGAGCCCACCGCCAAAGCCCGTCAGGTCGCCGCTGCTGCCGATAACGCGATGGCAGGGAATCACGATGGGAATCGGGTTGCGTCCGTTGGCCGCACCGACGGCGCGCATTGCCCGGGGCCGTCCGATGCGTTTGGCGATGGCGCCATACGAGGTCGTCTCGCCGTACGGGATGCGCTGCAGCTCCTCCAGCACCTGCACCTGGAAGTCGGTGCCGGACAGGTGCAGCGGCAGGTCGAATTCCCTGCGCTCACCGGCGAAGTATTCGTCCAGCTGCCGGCGCGACTCCGCGAACGGCTTCTCGCTGAATATCCAGTCGGGCTCCGGGTCGCGCCGCATCTTGCCTTTCGGAAACCCGATCATGCTCAGTCCGCCGTCATCGCCGGCGAGTAGCAAGTCGCCAATCGGCGTGGTCGTGTAGCAGTAGTACATCATTCAACCTCCGGAGCCTGGTAAGGATCCCCATAACAAGAGTGCGGCATAGGCGCGCCACGGTCGCCACGCCTCGGCCCGCCGCCGCAACTGTGTCGCCCCGGCGACTTCGTCGCCCATCGCTTTGAGTAGTCCGAGATCGGACGCAGGAAACGCGTCCGGATTCTTGAGGGCGCGCATGGCCACGTACTCGGCCGTCCATTCGCCTATCCCCCTGATGGCGGTCAGCCGCTCGCAGAATCCGGCCGGATCCTGCGACGGGTCGAAGTCGATGTCGCCATTCACAACAGCCCTGGCCAACTGCCGGATCGTTGCGGCGCGACTACCAGTGAGCCCGATGTTATTGAACCGCGCCCGCGCCAGTTTTTCCGGCATCGGGAACAACCTGCCAAGCGTGATATTGCCGCGGCGTTCGAGAGACGCGGGTAGCGAGAACGGCTCGCCGTAATGCGCAGCGATTCTGCCAGCCAGGGTCGTCGCGGCCTTGACCGAGACCTGCTGGCCGAGAATGGCGCGCACGGTTAGTTCGAAACCATCCCACGCGCCAGGAACGCGAATGCCCGGCTGTCGCCGCACCAGCCCTGCGAGCCGATCGTCGGCCTGCAGCACCTCGGCGATCAGCGCCGTGGGCGCGTCGAGGTCGAGCATCTCGCGGATGCGCTGCACGATCGGGAACAGCTGCATCGTTCCAATGGCGTGCAGTAGCAGGATGACCTGCCCCTTGTCCCGATCAAAACGACATTCGATGACGCCAGGCTGATCGTCGATGGCGACGGTTCGCAGGTAGCTGCCGGCGTCCACCTGTTCGACACCCGGTGTCGCACGGCCAGCCAGGAAATCCAGCATCGCGCCCCAGTCGAACGGCTGGCTGCAGCCAAGGCGCACGGTTAGCGCCGACCCTTCGTCGAACGCTTCGTCATTGCGCCGCCGCAGTTCCCTCGGTGTGCGCTGATACGTCTTGCGAAACGCGTCGTTGAAGCGCCGCACGCTGCCGAAACCCGACGCCGCCGCGATGTGCGACATCGGCAGGTTGGTCTGGTCGATCAGCCGCTTCGCAAAATGCAGCCGCTGCGTGTGCGCGACGGCGAGTGGCGAGGCGCCGAGATGCTGCGTGAACAGGCGCCGCAGATGACGACTTGTCACGCCGAGGCGATCTGCCAGCTGTTCGATGGATCCGTCATCGAGCGCGCCATTGCTGATCAATCGCAGTCCCCGCCGCACGGTGGTCGACGTGCCGTTCCAGGCCGGCGTGCCGGGCGCGCACTCGGGACGGCAGCGCAGGCACGGCCGGAAGCCGGCCTCACTGGCAGCTGCTGCGCTCGGGTAGAAAGTGACGTTCTCCGACCTGGGCGCGACGGCCGGGCAGATTGGCCGGCAGTAGATGCCGGTGGTTCGAACACCAACAAAGAACTGCCCGTCGAACCGGACATCGCGGGAGAGTCGTGCACGTTCGTAGATCTCGTGCTGTTGCATGTGGCCAGTATACGCCGCTGCGCAGCGCTAATTAGCCACTTTCGGACATCTATCTACTTGTCGATGCCACCCATGCAGAGATACTTGATCTCGAGGTAGTCGTCGAGGCCGTACTTCGAACCTTCGCGGCCCTGGCCAGATTCCTTGACGCCGCCGAAAGGCGCCATCTCGTTCGAGATGACGCCTTCGTTAATGCCGACGATGCCGTACTCGAGCGCTTCGCTGACCCGCCAGATGCGGCCAACGTCGCGAGAGTAGAAATAGCACGCGAGACCGAACTCGGTGTCGTTGGCCATCGCGACCGCCTCTCCCTCGGTACTGAACTTGAACAGCGGCGCGACCGGACCAAAGATCTCCTCGCTGAAAACGCGCATGTCGGGGCTGACGTTCGTCAGCACCGTGGGTTGCAGGTAGCAGACACCCAGGTCCGAGCGGCCGCCGCCTGTCGCGACGCTGGCGCCTTTGGCAACCGCATCCTCGACGAATCCCAGCACGTCGTTGGCAGCGCCCTCGTTGATGAGCGGCCCCATGTTCACGCCCTCGTCGACGCCGTTGCCGAGTTTGAGCGCGCCCGTGGCCTCCATGAGTTTTTCGGCAAACTCGTCGTAGATGCCTTCCTGCACGAGGATGCGGTTCGCGCAGACGCAGGTCTGACCGGCGTTGCGAAACTTGCAGATGATGGCGCCCTTCACCGCCTCGTCGACATCCGCGTCGTCAAACACGATGAACGGGGCATTGCCACCAAGCTCCATCGACGTGCGTTTCACGGTGCCGGCACACTGCTCCATGAGCAGCTTGCCGACCTCGGTCGAGCCTGTGAACGTCAGCTTGCGGACGATCGGATTGCTGGTCAGCTCGGCGCCGATCTCGCGCGTGACGCCCGCGACGATATTGATGACGCCGGCCGGGACACCGGCGCGCTCGGCCAGCTCGGCAAATGCGAACGCCGACAACGGCGTCTCGTTGGCAGGCTTGCAGACCACGGTGCATCCGGCGGCGAGTGCCGGAGCGATCTTGCGCGTCAGCATCGCGTTGGGGAAATTCCAGGGGGTGATACAGGCGACCACGCCAACCGGTTGCTTGATCACGACGATGCGCTTGTCATCGGATGGCTGCGGGATCGTGTCGCCATAGATGCGCTTCGCTTCCTCGGCGAACCACTCGATGTACGACGCGCCGTAGGCGATCTCGCCGCGCGCCTCGGCCAGCGGCTTGCCCTGCTCGGCTGTCAGGATCTGGGCGAGATCCTCCTGGTGCTCCATCATCAGGTTGAACCACTTGCGCAGGATGCCCGCCCGTTCCTTGGCGGACCTGGCGCGCCACTCTACCTGGGCCTGTTCGGCGGCTTCAATGGCACGGCGCGTTTCGGCGGTGCCGCATTTCGCGACTTCGGCGATGGTTTCGCCGGTGGCGGGGTTTGCGACTGGCAGCGTTTCGCCGCTGTCGGCGTCGGCCCACTGGCCGTTGATGTAGGCCCGTGTTTTGAGAAGGGCCGCATCGGAGAGTTTCATGAGCGTACCGGTCTGCTTGCGAATAGAAGAGACCAGTCAGTATGAAAGCTGCGACCAGCCGGCGCAATGTGCATCCGGCTGGCCGCGGCTTGGGGGAACACAATCAGGCGGCTTTCTGCTCCGACGAGGAGAGCCACGCTTCGAGGTCATCCGAACCGCCAATCAGCTGGCCGTCGATGAACACCTGCGGGTAGGTCGTTGCATCGGCGACGGCGCGCAGCGTGCGGTCAGTGTAGTCGCGGTTCAGCACGAGCTCTTCGAACTCGATGCCCGCGTCGCGCAGCATGCCTTTGGCGCGTACGCAGAACGGGCACCCCGGGCGTGAGAAGACCGCCACGTCGTGCGGGCGCTGGGCCTCGGGATCCAGGTACGACAGCATCGTGTCCGCATCCGAAACCTCGAACGGGTCGCCCGGCTGCTCGGGCTCGATAAACATCTTCTCGATGATGCCGTCGCGGACGAGCATCGAGTAACGCCACGAGCGCTTGCCGAAACCGAGGTCTTCCTTGCCAACCAGCAGGCCCATGCCGTCCGTAAATTCGCCATTGCCGTCGGGCAGGAATGCAACGCGGTCGGCGTTCTGTGCGCGCTTCCACTCATCCATGACGAACGCGTCGTTGACGGACACGCAGATGATTTCATCCACACCGTTCGCCTCGAACAAGGGCTGCAGCTGATTGTAGCGAGGCACATGCGACGACGAACACGTCGGCGTAAAAGCGCCCGGCAGCGAGAACACGATAACCGTCTTGCCGGCGAATACGTCGTCCGACGTCAGGTCGACCCACTCGTGGTCCTGGCGAGTCTTGAAAGTTACCTGCGGGACGCGCTGTCCCTCGATGGATTTGAACATGGTTTTCTCCTTTAGCGTTGATTCAGTCAGGCCAGCATGCTGCGCAGCATCCAGGCGTTCTTTTCGTGCAGTTGCATTCGTTGCGTAAGCAGGTCGGCGGTCGGCTCGTCGCCGGCTTTCTCGGCCGCCGGAAACGCCTCCCGCGCCGTGCGTGCGACCGTCTCCTGGCCGATCACGAGCTGCCGGATCATTTCCTCGGCGCTTTCCTCGCCACTGCCTTCGTCGATCGACGTCAGGCCGGCGTAAGCCGAGTACGAACCCGGCGCCTTGATGCCGAGGGCGCGGATGCGCTCCGCGATCTCGTCCACGGCGATGGCGAGTTCGGTGTACTGCCCCTCGAACATCGTGTGCAGCGTGTTGAACTGGGGGCCGGTCACGTTCCAGTGATAGTTATGTGTCTTGAGGTACAGCGAATAGCTGTCCGCAAGCAGCTTCGACAGGCCCGACGCGATGTCCTGGCGGTCCTGCTGGTCGATTCCGATGTTGAGTTCCATGGGTTGCCTCCTAAACGTTGAGGAAATCCTAAGCGTTGAGAGGAATTAAATAAAATGGTTTAATTCGTACTTTCTATACGATTTTTTCGATCTATGAGATTACCCAGCACCAAGCAGTTGCAGTACTTCGTTGCGCTCGCCGACGTCGGGCACTTCGGCAGGGCTGCGGAAGCGTCGCACGTATCGCAGTCGGCGTTCAGCAACGCCATCAAGGAACTCGAGACCACGCTGCAGACCCAGCTGGTCGACCGCACCAAGCGCCAGGTCACGATCACGGCGACGGGCCAGGAAGTGGCGACGCAGGCGCGGCTTGTACTGCGCGACATGGAGCAGCTTGCCGACCTCGCCGCCGAGAATCGCCAGCCGCTGACGGGTGACCTGCGCCTGGGCGTCATTCCAACGATTGCGCCATTCTTGCTGCCGCGCGTGTTGCCCAAGCTCAGGCGCGCCTATAAGGAACTCAACCTTTACCTGATCGAGGACCAGACGTCTCACGCAGTCAGGCGGTTGATGGACGGCGAGCTGGACGTCGTGCTGCTCGCGCTACCCTGGGACATGCGCGGCGTGGAGACCCTGGTCCTGTTCGAAGACCAGTTTTGCCTGGCGTGCCGCAAGGGAACAGAGCGTGTCGATCCGGAGCGGTACCGCTTCGACCGCCTTGCCGCGGACAGCATCCTGCTCCTGGAGGACGGCCATTGCCTGCGGGATCACGCGCTCGCCGCCTGCAAGATTCGCAACACGCAGAAAGTGCAGCCGTTTGCCGCGAGCAGTATCCTCACCCTGATCGAGATGGTGGATGCCGATCTCGGCATCACGTTCCTGCCCGAGATGGCCGCAGGCTCAGCGCTGCTGCGCAACACCCAGGTGCGGCTCTACCCGCTCGGTGAGAAAAGCGTTCGCAAAATCGGCCTCGTCTGGCGCAAGGGCAGTAACAGAGCGGAAGAGTTCGAGATTCTCGGTGAGTTCATTATGGCCAATCGTGCTCGACCCAAGAACTGACGACGGAAAGTTCGTATTGACCCAATCGACGGCTATGCGGGACTCTACACTCGGGAGAGTTCGCCATGACGGACCAACGCGCCTCAGGCGCCGATGGTCCTGTTCGACGCGTTCGATCTAAGGGGCCACGACGCCTTTCCCTGGTTGCAGCCATCCTTGTCTGCGCCGCGCTCCAGAGCGGCGTGGCAGCTGCACAGCACGGCGAGACCGCATCGGCCG
>JAAUYF010036702.1_pt1 | contig 12407 bp, 11 predicted proteins | sample 7278051 | NCBI WGS metagenome assembly JAAUYF01 (sample SAMN14350202, study PRJNA611818) | marine sediment metagenome | isolation source: surface marine sediment (0.6m) | place: French Polynesia: Moorea | collected 2018-08 | reverse complement strand
TATGGTAATTGCTATAATAGCTACGAATTTCACTAAAATCCCTACACTCAATTTCAATTAATAGAAACTTATTCATTATAAAAATAGATAATAGCTACAAAATTCACTAAAAATCATCTTATTATAGAACAATTACAAGCAAAAATTCATGATTACTACAATCGCGTAGACTATCTAGAACTTCGCCTAGAACAAAGCGAATCAACAGCAATTTCACTTCGTGGCCAATAACTAAATGCTGTTAATCGTCACTTTTCCCTAGCATGAGGTATTCGCACCTGCTATCAAGGAGGCTGGAGTTTCATTACTTTCAATGGTATTTCTGAACTAACAAATAGAATTGAAGAAGCAATTTCTCACCCTAATTTAATCGGAAAAGAAACTACTAAACGATCTTCTATTCCACCAGTCCGAGATTATGTAGAAGTCAAATTTGGTCGTGACCCCCGTGGCATATCCTTAGAAGAAAAGCGACAATTAACTGGACTTTTAGGTTTTTCACACTGAAAATGGCTTTAAACCCAGTATTAGCAAGGGAAATACCTGAACTTGCTTAAAATGGCTGAAACCTAGATATACTAACAAAACGTTTGATTTAAGGTAAAAACATTACTGTATAAAGGTTTGACCTTATTTTTAACCTGTTTTTTCCTAAAGTCCAGTTAATTGAAGGTTATAATCTAGTTGTTGTTAGATTTTGACCTTCACTATTAATTATTTAGTCAATTCCATCGGCAGTTGCATAGCACAGGAACCCTTAGAAATCAATGGCGAATTTAGAGCCATTGCCCGTGGAGAAGGGGATTTAGTTAAACAGGAAGTCTATTCTATCAGTTCTCGTTTCAATTATAACACCCTCTGTAATATTGACAACCAAATTATAGAAGCAGCAAAACAGGCCATCCGTTAACTGGAGGCTAAACCTGTGAAAGGTGGACAGTATACCGTAGTTTTAGATCCTTATCTGACAGGTGTGTTTATTCACGAAGCTTTTGGTCATCTTTCTCAAGCAGACTCTATTTATGAAAACTCCCGGATGGAAGAGTTACTGAAGTTGGGTCAACCAGTAGCTATGGAAAAGTTAAATGTAGTCGATGATGCTACTATCGATGGTTTCAGGGGTTCAATCAAATATGATGATGAAGGTGTGCTTGGACAACGGAAATATTTAATTCAGAATGGGGTCTTTCTTTCTCCCTCCTAACTCCTGAGTTCTGAGTTCTGAGTTCTGAGTAGGGAGTAAGGAGTAGGGAGTAAGGAGTAGGGAGTAGGCAATAGGGAAAAAAATCTACTTGTATACTTTATAAGTAGAGCCAAAATTCTTTGGCCTATCTACTTAACTTAAGCACCAAATATACAATTAATTTTGCTTGACTACTTAACAGTAAAAAAAATACTGCTAGATTAACTTTTTCTAGTAGCTAAAGTCAATGTAGGAAGAGGTAATATAGTTAGGCTAAAATTTGAGGTCTGATTTTTCCCTATTACCTATTCCCTGAAATCCTCAACTTGTGTATCTCACCAATTTGATTGAGAATAGATTTAGTTTTCTACAACAGGAGTAAATTCTCCCTTGAGATACTGCAATACAAAATCAATTGTTTCTTGTCGCAGCCATCCTTTTTGTACTGCAACCTCTCCAAAGCGTAAATTTGTTTGATGCTGTTCTATCAAAATAGAATATATTTGTTCTTCATTCAATAAATTTGCTAATTTCAGATATTCACCAACTGGTTTTTTATTATTCTCTGTTATTAGTTGAGGAAATATGTCTACGAAAAAATCTACCGTTTCTTGCTTAATTATTCTCCACATGACAGCAATTTCTCCAAATTTTAGATGACGATTTCCAGTTTGATATTGCAAAATTTCTTCTACCTGATTGTCTGTCATTAAACCAGCTTCTTGTAAAACTTCTCCTATAGGTTTGTGAAATTTTTGCTGTTGAAAATATTTAGTTGTATTCTGCTCTTTTATATGATTTTCTTGAGTTAATTCTCTTAAGTTAATAACCTTTTCTTCTTGGTTAATTCCTTTGACAATCCACAAAGGCCATAACAAAATAATTCCTAAATTTATTCGACTTGGTTGATTATTAACTGCTTCTTTCTGTTTCTTAACATCTGATTGATTTGCCAGGTAGCAAATCGAACCGGAAAAAAGATAAGATGTTGCTGAGTAGCACAGCATTGTGAAAATTAGGGTAGTCATAAAATGGTATAATCATCTAGGTTTAATACGATCTTATTCTTGATTTTTTGTGATGTCAACAAAAATTATTTTTTATTCAACCGTATAATTAACTGTAATTATTCTTGAATTTGTATATTTTTAACTATTTATTGAACAATATTGATTACTATATACTCTATAATAATATAGAAACTCTATATATATTAGAGATTCTGATAGATTAAATAATACTAAAATTAAATTAAAATCTTTTATTCCTCTGGTTCCCAATTTGGTGAATCCCAATTGACCAGAAAATATTACAAATAAAAATTAAACCCACATTAAACTTGAAGAAAGATACTTAAATTATAAATTGTAGCGTTTTTTTTTATTCCTATGCTGAATATAAGAATCAAGATACACAAAACTTACATTTTTGATTTGTTGAAAAAGGTTTGTATTAATTTAATAGTCAAGATTGTGGGAAAAAAGGGGTATAAATGGCTTAATTCATCCCATACTAACAAATTTAACTTGGCTGAACCCCCTTACTATGTGCTATGGTACTTGAAAGTATATTTTGATAATCCAATGGACAATAAATAAGTATTAACTTCTGTTAATGGAAAATTGATCTAGAAAAACTTAGGAGACTATCTTTCGTTTTTCATTCTCTGCAGGAGTTAGAATATTTCCCAAAGTTAAAGCAAAGTTCGATAACTCCGCTAATTTACTTAAATCTATGTGACCTGAAGTGGTGAAAAATTTAAAGTGGGACGATCGCGTTCGATCGAATTATGGGTAGCTATAACTATTCGGAGGTGATTAACAAAAAAAATTCAACCACATTTACCAATGGTCAAATACTAGGAAGTAGGTAGGTAAAGACATAAATAATATTACTTATACTTCTCAGTCAAAAAAAAATGAAGTAAATGAATTAAGAAAACTTGATTCATTAATTACAATTGGGGTGCAGTCAGAAAAATTAATTTAGCTATCCCTAAATAGAGAAAAAGTTAAATAATTATGTTCTCAAAAACTGCGTAGTAGCCTCAAATGTTTGAAGAGATTAGTTATTTTGTATTAATTAATAAAACAAGAAGGCTGAAAAAATGTCTAAAGAAATCTTGATTACCAGAGGGCAAATAGTAATAGTCGATGAACAAGACTATGAAGAATTATCAAAATATAAATGGTATCTGATAGACGGGTTTGCTGCCAGAACAATAAAAAAAGATGACAAGAGAACCACTATCTATATGCACAGAGTAATTATGGATGCTCCTATGGGTGTATCTGTTTATCATATTAATCACAACAAACTAGATAATCAGCGAGAAAACTTACGCTTAGTTAAAGGAAGTGCGCGAATGCACAGGAGACCTAGTGTCAAACATTCATCTAAATACCGAGGAGTGTATTGGTGTAAAGATAAACGCAAATGGATAGCAGAAATTAAAGTCTACAAAAAGCAAATACGTTTAGGTCGTTTTGAGGTAGAAAAAGATGCAGCTATTGCTTACGATGAAGCAGCAAGAAAGTATTATGGTTCTCTAGCTAGAACAAATTTTGCTACAAACAATGTAGAAATAATAGAAGAACCTTCCCTGGAAATTAACAGAGATTATTGAGATAATGCAATATCGACGCTTCGGGCGAACAGAATTATCAATGCCATTATTTTCCTGTGGTGGAATGAGGTATCAATATAAATGGCAAGATGTTCCCAAAAATCAAATCCCACCAAATAATCAACAAAACTTAGAAAATACAATTCGTCGCTCCCTAGAATGTGGCATTAACCACATAGAAACTGCTCGTGGTTATGGCACATCTGAAATGCAACTGGGAGAAATTTTACCTAAACTACCACGAGAAAAACTCATTGTCCAAACAAAAGTTAGCCCAAGCGCAGACCCACAAGAATTCCAAGGTAAGTTTCAGCAGTCTCTCCAATTTTTACAACTAGAATATATTGATTTGCTGGGCATACATGGGATTAACACTTTAGAACTCCTCAACTATTCTATTAGACCAGGAGGTTGTTTAGATGTAGCTAGAAAATTACAACGGCAGGGAAAAGTCAGATTTATTGGTTTCTCTACTCATGGTCCTACTGATGTGATAATTAAAACTATACAAACAAATCAATTTGACTATGTTAACCTACACTGGTACTACATTAATCAAGGTAATTGGCGGGCAATAGAAGCTGCTAAAGAGCTTGATATGGGAGTATTTATTATTAGTCCTTCTGATAAGGGTGGTAAACTGTATCAACCACCACAGAAATTAATCGATTTATGCTATCCACTTAGTCCTATGGTGTTTAACAATCTATTTTGTTTGAGTCATCCTCAAGTTCATACATTGAGTTTGGGTGCATCAAAACCAACAGATTTTGACGAACACTTAAAAACATTAGAATTTTTAGATAAAACAGATGAGATATTACCACCTATATTAATTAGACTGGAGCAAGAAGCGATCGCTCAACTCGGAGAAAATTGGTTCAAAACTTGGCACATTGGTTTGCCTACTCCAGAAAATACTCCTGGAAATATTAATATTCCAGTAATCTTATGGTTAAGAAATTTAGCGATCGCCTACGATATGTTGGAATATGCTAAAATGCGTTATAACTTATTGGGTAATGGTAGTCACTGGTTTCCTGGTGCAAATGCTGAAGAAGTAGAAAAATATGATTTGAGCAAATGTCTTACTAAGAGTCTCCATGCCGATCAAATTCCAGATATTCTCCAAGATGCTCATCAATTACTAGGAGGAATGGCAGTGGAACGTTTGTCTAAAAGTTAATCTGTTTATAGCATTTTTTTTATTGGATGAGTTGACTACTTTCAGCTTATTTACAAGCAAGGGAAAATTCTAAGTTGATCGGATACAAGTTAATAAATCCAGATATAGCAATTCCCATACTGGTAAGGTACACGCATTGGTAATTTTTAGGGAACAGTTAACTGGGAATAGGGAATAGAATAGAAATAAAGATAGGTAGTACCTCATTAATTAGCCTGAGAAATGCTATAGTTTTATTTCTTTCCCTAGTGAGTAAAAAATATTTACAGGTAAGAAAAAATTGGTATGAAACTTGGCTCATTGGTTTGCCTACTCCAGAAAATACTCTGGGAAATATTAATATTCCTGTGATTTGATGGTTAAGAAATTTAGCGATCGCCTACAATATGTTGAAATATGCTAAAATACGCTATAAATTACTTATTTGGGTAATGGTAGTCATTAGTTTCCTGGTGCAAATGCCGAACAAGTAGAAAAATATAATCTGAGTAAATGTCTGGCTGATAGTCCTCATAGCTATATAATTTGAGATATTCTCAAATTTAGTAGGAGGAATGTCAGTAGAATGTTTATCTAAAAGTTAATATTTTGAGAGGTTCTTTTGTTGAATGAGTTGATTATTATTCCCCTATACTTTACAAACAGAGATTCTAAGATGATATAATTAGACTGAATAAATCCAGATTCTTTTGTTTCAAAGCTTACTAATTCAAGAAATATTTTTTTGTAGGAGTCAATACCTCCCTATAAAATTACAGTAATTTTCTGAGATCACTTTTCTAGTCTTGGAGTTAGAGGATTTTAGGAAACAACTTAAAGAGGAATTAGGAATAGACAAAAAAAATTAATTTTAAATTAAAAAATGCAGCCTGATAATAATATTTCATAATAATAGGTATTGTAGTTATTTTTTAGATAAATTTTAAGGATTACATACATAAAAGAGTAAAAGTAGATTAAAATATACAGTTAGTTTTCATATATTGCTGAAAAAAATATTGATATCAACGAAGTTTTGTGTTAAAATTTAGGTTTTAACCAACAAATTAACTGAGAATATGGGAAGGGAAATATTTTACTTACATGAAAATACGATAAATTCCTCAATTAACTCTTTTGATTGAAATTTGCGCTAATTAATTTATCAAAATAATTGGGCTTTAAACCAAGCTTTTTAAGGGGAAATGGTTTTGGAGGGTTTTTCAAAATCCACCTTACAAAAACATCTTCTGACTTCTAACTTAGTTAAGCCTAGGTTGAAAATTAGAAAAAGTAGAGATTTTGGCTTATCTAGAATAAAGGAGGAAATATTGTTGATTATTAAAAATAATTTAATGTTATAGAAAAATTTATTGCTACCCTTTTACTTGTTCGTTTAATTCACTTTTCATAGCTGCAAAAAAAATCTATGTCTTATGAAAATATTTTCAATAGTCAAGTAAAATGTTCCGAGAAACTAACCTCCAACGAAGCTATATTTGCTATTGGTTTAATGGTAATGGCAGTTGATGGTGATATTGATATGAATGAAGTAGAAATTATTGAGGGTTTTTTACTGAGAAAAGGATTTACTGCTCAAGAAGTAGATGCAGCTAGAGAAAAAGTTTTAAGAATTATTGCTCAAGAAAAAAACGAAGCATTATTTTATGCAGCTAAACAGGTGCTTCAAAACCAAAAAGAAATAGAAACTGCTTTTGATTTGGCTGTTGAAGTAGCTATGGCAGATGATAAATTAACTGAAGAAGAAGATAGTTTTGTTATGGGTTTGGCTAAGACTTTAAAAATTAGTCAACAAAAGATTGAGCAAAAATTTGCAGATGCTACAAAGTATTACCGTAATTCCGAAAGATTAATCGATCAAATTGAGGAAATTTTATTAAAATTACCTATAGGTTCTAAATATGAAGGATATGTTAATACTACTACAGGCTTAAAGTCTTTAAATCTTAAAATTCGTACTCCCAAAGATGAGTTGGTAATACTTAATATTGATGAAACTGGAGATCTCAATCAAATAGAAATGGAATTGGAGTCAGCTCCACCATGGATGTTGTAAATGGGGAGATGGAGAGATGGGGAGATGGAGAGATGGGGAGATGGAGAGATGGGGTGATTGAAGTAATTATAGGCATATATTATATAACCGGATTATATACAAAATTCACTCAGAAGGAATCAAAGAATCAAGGTAAACTATTTTTTGGGGTAACTAATAATGAATATTAATCGCCGTAATTTCTTAATATTAGTAAGTGCAACTTTGGGGGTTATGACTCTACATGGTTGTCAAATATCGGAAGATAGTTCTCCTTCTTCAGTAACTCCATCTACTTCAGCAAATGATACTAAGTTTGCTCAAAATTCTGGGGGGTTTCAACTAACACCTTTGCCTTATGAATATGACGCATTAGAACCTTATATTGATAAGGAAACTATGCAGTTTCACTATGGTAAACATTATGCTGGTTATATTAAAAATTTGAATGGGGCGATCGCTAAGTATCCTGAACTTAAGGATAAGAGTGCTGAGGATTTATTGCGTGGTTTGAATGGTTTACCAAATGATATTCGTACTGCTGTACAAAATAATGGTGGTGGTTATGTTAACCATAAAATGTTTTGGGAAATTATGAGTCCTAATGGTGGAGGTGAACCTCAAGGGAAAATAGCTACTGCTATTAATGAAAGTTTTGGTAATTTTGATACTTTTAAGGATAAGTTTAATGCTGCTGGTGGTGGTCGTTTTGGTAGTGGTTGGGTTTGGTTGGTTTTGGGTAAAGATGGAAAGTTAAAGGTTATTAGTACGGCTAATCAAGATAGTCCTTTTTTGACTGGGGATTATCCAATTATGGGTAATGATGTTTGGGAACATGCTTATTACTTGAACTATCAAAATCGTCGTGGTGATTATTTGAAGGCTTGGTGGAATGTTGTTAATTGGTCGGAAATTAATCGCAGGTATGAGGAGGCTTCAACAGTTATCAGTTAACAGTTTATCAGTTTTTAGTTAACACTTATCAATTGAATTGGTTTGAGCTTTATGAGTCAACAGAAATTTAGTTGAATAAAAATTCATGCATATATACGAACAGACTCACATAGTTTTTATGAGATCAGAATTTTTGTGGGGATGCAACCGAAAATCCTTCGATGCGTAAATTTTTTTCTGGGAGCTTCATAAAATGAAAATGTTTGTGGCTTTCTACTGAGGAGCAATGGATGGAAAGATTTGATCGGGAAAAAAATTTGGCGGTTATCTAGATTTTTGATGCTTGGAAAAATTAGTTAATTTTAGAGAATTGAAATTTTGGGCGACGAGCAGCGATATTTTTCCGCAACATTTGGCGCGAACCTTTAGAAAAACAGGCGTATATATTTATGGAAGCTTCAGAGAATGAAAATATTTCTGATTCTCTGATGGCTGATAATCTTTTATTGCTCCTGGGGAAAATTCCTGAATAGTTGATTATTTCTTAGTAAAGACAGGGCAAACGCATCTTGTCAATAAACTATGGTTTATTGCGCTTGTTGACAATATACTTTCCATATATGGTGTTTATTTAATTTTAAAAACACTATATATAGGAATCAGCAAATTAGATCCGTTTGCCCTGTTAGTAAAGAAGTTAAGTTGAATAAAAAGTCATGCGTATAGGCGAGCAACACCACTCAGTTTTTATAATATCAGAATTTTTATGAGGATGCAACCAAAAATCCTTTGACGCACGAAATTTTTCTGGAGCTTCAGAGAATGAAAATGTTGGAGGTTTTCCACTGAGGAGAGATGGATAGGAAGATTCGGTCGGGGAAAAAATTTGGCGGTTATCTATATTTTTATTTTTGATGGGCAAACAAATTAGTTGATTTTGGGGAATTATAATTTTTGAGGGTAGGAGCAGAGCGATCGCTAGAAAAATTCTCATTTATTAATTTATCCTCTAATTATTTAACCGAATTTAAAGTTAGATTAGGTGGTTAGGGTAGCTCAATCTACATCAGCTATTAAAGCTTGACTATATAATTATAGAAAAGGCAAAAAAAACATCTAAACTTCAGAAGAGTTACTTAAAGTTAGTCTAGCTATAACAATTTACTAACATGAACAAATATCCAGATTTTACCAACTATGGCTATCAAATTAGTAAAGAATTAGGGCGTAATTTACAAGGTGGGCGAATTACTTATTTAGCAAAATCTCTCACTTCAAATCGACAGGTTGTGATTAAGGAATTTAGATTTGCTATTGCTGATGGAAGTTGGTCTGCTTTCAAAGCTTATCAACGGGAAATTTCAGCTCTCAAACAATTAAAACATTCTCAAATTCCTTGTTATTTAGACTCTTTTGAAACTGAGTCTGGTTTTTGTTTGGTAACAGAATATATTCATGCTCCATCTTTAGCAGAAAGACATATTTTTACTCCTGAAGAAGTGAAAAAAATTGCTATTTCAGTTTTGGAAATTTTGGTATATTTGCAAAGTTTTCAACCACCAATAATTCATCGGGATATTAAACCAGAGAATATTTTAATTGATGAAAATTTGCAGGTTTATTTGGTGGATTTTGGTTTAGCAAGATTGCGAGGAGGGGAGTTAGCTTTGAGTAGTATGGCAGCAGGAACTCCAGGATTTATGCCACCGGAGGAAATGTTTAATCGACCTTTGAGTAATGCTTCTGATTTATATAGTTTGGGGGCGACTTTAATTTGTTTATTGACGGGAACTAGGAGTGTAGAAGTTGATAGGTTATTGGATGAAGATTATCGATTTAAATTTGAAGATTTGGTTCCTAGTTTACATTGGCGTTTTACTAAGTGGTTGACGAAAATGGTGGAACTTCATCCGAAAAGGCGTTATGAAAATGCTGTTTTAGCTTTGCGGGAATTACAGAAAATTCCTGTTGTGGGAGGTGAGGAAATATTTGCTTTTCCGAGGAATGAAGTTAAGGTTGATAGAGAATTTGTTGGTGGGAAAATTCCTGTTGTTGGAGGTAGGGAAAGATTTGCTGTTCTGGAGGATGAAGTTAGGGTTAATGAAAAATTTATTGGTGTTGCGGATAAGGGAGAAATTTTTGCTACTCGTAGGGGAGAAATTAAAAATAATAAAAAATTTGTTGGTGTTTTGGGAACTCTAGTAGCTATTGTTGCTATTTCTACTATTGGTTCAGTGATTAATTTACTAGATAAAGTTTTAGTAAATCCAACTCCAGTAAGTCACACTTTAGTAAGTAACTCTTCAGAAATTGAGCATATTGAGAGTACCAGGGAATACAGTAATTCAGAATCAACAGTAAATGAAAATATTGATTCAGTAAATATAAGTCTCGAAGATAGTTTAGCCAAAAAAGTTTATGAGATGTGGAAGTCCGATCCACCATTTTGGTATATGCGCTCAGAGAAAGATCAAAGATGTATGCTCTTTGATTTTTCTACTGAATGTAAGGAACGCGTGGCTTCAAATATAAAGCAACTTCAGATTAAAGAAGAATGTATGAACTGCTTGCTCCAAGGTGCAAATCTAGAAAATACCAATCTTGAAAATGTCAATTTACAGGGTTCAATCTTATTTGGAGCTGATTTACGAAATGCTAATTTAAAAAATGCTAATTTAAAACATACAGAGTTTCGAGATACCTTAATTAATGACAAGACTATATTAGATCCTAAATGGCGTTTAGTTTGGCAAATTGTTAACGGAAAATATCAGGGATTGAATTTGAAAAATTCTGACTTATCTGATGCTTTTCTAGTAGGAAATTTAGAAAATATTGACTTAGAGGGAGCTAACTTAGAAAACACTATTATCATGGATAGCGCATTAGTCGGTGCAAACTTAAAAAATGCTAATCTCAAGGGTGCTAAACTCAGTAGAGGTAGCTATGTCTATTTAGACTATTATCTAGAAAATCCTAGAGACGATGACAGATTCATGATTCCTCATTTACACCAGGCTAATTTAGAAAATGCTAATTTAGAAACTGCAGAGTTAATATTTTCCAGACTACAAGATGCTAATTTACAGGGAGCTAATCTCAGGAAGGCTAAGTTAGCAGGTGCTAACTTAGATAATACAAATTTAAAGTCAGCAAATTTAGAAAATGCCTGGCTAGAACTTGTATACCTAAAAAATGCCAACCTAGAAAATGCTAATCTTAAAAATGCTAATCTCAAAAATGCCAACCTTACTGGAGCAAATATTAAAGGTGCTGATTTTACTGGTGCAAATTTAGAAGGTGCAACTATGCCAGATGGAAGTATATATAATAGCAAAATAGATAAATAGATAAGTAGATAAATAAATAGGTTTGAGAGTTTCTCTTCGGATTAGTTCTACTGCTTTATAAAACCGATATAAAACGTCATAATATGATATTTTACTGTTTACTTCCTGCTTCAACTGAGGCCGTCGGCGGTTACTCATCCACAAGCATTCACGGTCAAGCCGACCGCATCTCTCAAATTTATACTGGCGTTTAAATCTCTATCTATTGACAAGCCACACTCTGGGCAATCATAAGTTCTTAAGCTTAATGGCATATCTTGAACGTGACCACAGTTTGAGCAAGTCTTTGACGATGGAAAAAATCTATCAACGACTACTAATTCGGAACCGTACCATTGGCACTTATATTCTAGTTGTCGCCTGAACTCATAAAATCCTTGGTCTGCAATTGATTTAGCTAGTTTATGATTGGCTAACATTCCAGATACATTTAGGTCTTCTATTGCAACAACGCCGTGGTTTTTAGCTAAGTATGTTGTCAATTTATGAAGTGCATCTTTGCGGATGTTAGCTACTTTGGTGTGTACCTTGGCAATTTTAAGTTGTGCTGCCCTCCAGTTAGCAGAGCCAATTATTTTATTGCGATTAATATATTGTAGTCTAGAAAGCTTGGCTTCAAACTTACGGTAAGACTTTACACTTGTCACTACTTTCCCATCACTTAAAGTTGCTAATGTCTTTAGACCTAAGTCAACACCTACTACATCAATAGTTTTAGGTGTTGAAGTAGGAGTGAATTCATAGCTTAAGCTTAAGTACCAATCACTAGCCTGTCTACTTATAGTTATTTTCTGAGTAGTTACTTCTATAGGCTCGTAAGTTTTGACAATACCAATAAAAGGTAGTTTGTGACTCCAGCCATTCAGTTCTATCGGTTTCCCGCAATTATCTATCGTGAAGGAATCATGTTTGCCTTTCTTCTTAAACTTTGGATATTTACCCAACCCTTGAAAGAACCTTTTAAATGCCTCACCTAAATTGATAAAAGCATATTGGTAAACTTTAGATGACAGGTTTTTCATCCAGGGATAAAGAGGCTTTGTCTGGTTAGTAAAAACCTCTCTCAGTTTACGGGCGTTGGGCTTATAACCATCCTTGTAAGCTGCATTCCACAAACTTAACCCCCAGTTATA
>JAAUYF010014394.1_pt1 | contig 12415 bp, 9 predicted proteins | sample 7278051 | NCBI WGS metagenome assembly JAAUYF01 (sample SAMN14350202, study PRJNA611818) | marine sediment metagenome | isolation source: surface marine sediment (0.6m) | place: French Polynesia: Moorea | collected 2018-08 | reverse complement strand
TCGCGAAACCGATGCCGACCGCGACCAACCACCAGGGCGAATGCATCGGCAGGCACAGCGCGAACAGCCAGGCGGCGACGACCGCGCTGAAGTCGCTGAGGTGAGGCCATACCGGCTTGCGGCGCAGCTTTAGAATGACCGCTTCGAAGATCAGCGCGAAAAAAACCGCGATCACGATGTTGACGAGCACGCCCGGTCCGAAAAACCAGGAGTAAGCCGCGCTGCCGGGCAGCAGCGCGATCAGCACGTGGAGCATTAATCGTTTGAGCTGATTGCCGGGCGCGACGAAGGGGGAAGAGCTGGCAACGCCGACGGTCACCGCTGCTCTTCCTGTACGGCTTTTTTGCGTTCCCTGACTCGTTCGAGCGCGGCCTGCACCGGATCGGGCGCGCTGCTGTCGCCGTTCGCGCGGTTTTGTTTCTTCTTCAACGCTTCGCGTTTCAGCCGGCGGCGCTCCTCGTCCTGCTGCTTTTTCAACGCCAGGCGGCGCTCGCGGAATTCGAAGCGCGCGCGGGCGCGATCCGATTTGAACTGCGCCTTTTGCGCGGCGCGGATTTCGCTCTTGGCGGCGCGGTAGTACTGCACCAGCGGAATTCCGCTCGGGCACACCGCCGAACAGCAGCCGCATTCGATGCAGTCGAACAGGTGAAACTCCTGCGTGCGCTCGAACGCGCGCGCCCGCGCGTGCCAGTAAAGCTGCTGCGGCAGCAGCTGCGCCGGACAGACTTCGGTGCACTTGCCGCAGCGGATGCATTCGTCGTGATAATTCGTTTGCTGCGGCAGGGCCTGCTCGCGCATGACCATGATGCAGTTGCTTGCCTTGACCAGCGGCACGTCGGCGCCGGGCAGGGTGAAGCCCATCATCGGGCCGCCCATGATGAGTTCGCTTTTCTCCGTGCCGAGGTAACCGCCGGCCAGTTCGACCAGGTGGCCCACCGGCGTGCCCAGGCGTACCTCCCAGTTACCGGGACTGGCGACGTTGTCGCCGGTGCAGGTAACGATACGGGAAATCAGCGGCTCGTCCCGCTCTAGCGCGCGCGTTATCGCGACGCAGGTGCCGACGTTCTGGCACAGCAGGCCGATATCGAAGGCAAGCTGGCCGTGCGGTACTTCCTTGCCGGTCAGGATCTGGATTAACTGCTTTTCGCCGCCGGACGGATAAATCGTCGGAATCGACACGATTTCGGTCTGCGGCAGCGAATTCGCGTCCAGCGCCCGGCGCATGGCGGCAATCGCTTCGGGCTTGTTGTCCTCGATCGCGATCAGGGTGAGCCGCGGCGACAGGATTTGCTGCAGGTAGGCGCAGCCGCGGATGACCTCGGCGGAGTAGGTTCGCATCAGCATATCGTCGCAGGTGATATAAGGTTCGCATTCGACGCCGTTGATGATCAGCGTGTCGACGCCGTGACTCTTGCCGCGCGACAGCTTGGGCGAAGTCGGAAACGCCGCGCCGCCGAGGCCGACGATGCCGGCGCGGCAGATTCGTTGAATCAGCTCGTCGGGCGACAGGGTTTGCGGATCGACGATTTCCGGCGTTGCCGCCTCGTCGTCGCCGTCGACGTCGATGACGATGCAAAGGTCCGGCTGCCCGGAAGGGTGCGCCACCGGAAACTGCCCGATCGAGCTGATCCTGCCCGAGGTCGGGGCGTGCACCGCGGCGCAGATCAGCGACGAATTAGCCGCGATCAGGTCGCCCTTGAGCACCCGGTTGCCGACCTCGACCACCGGTTTATTGTATTCGCCGATATGCTGGCGCAGCGGCAGGATCAGGCGCGGCGGCAGGCTCGCCTGCTCGAGCGGCTGTGACGTCGATTCCGCCTTGTGACCGTCGAGGCGCAGGCCGCCGTGAAACTCGAACAGCTCAGGACTCATGCACCAGCTCCCCGGAATCGAGCGGCATCGCCCATTTCCAGTCGTCGATGGTCTGTTCCTGCGGCACCATGTCGATGCAGTCCACGGGGCAGGGCGGCAGGCATAACTTGCAGCCCGTGCACTCGTCCGCAATCACGGTATGCATGTGTTTAGAAGCGCCGAGGATTGCATCCACCGGGCAGGCCTGTATGCACAGGGTGCAGCCGATGCAGGTTTGTTCGTCGATCACCGCGACCAGCGGAATGTCGAGGTGCTCGCCGTGTTCGGCATTGAGTTCGAGCACTTCGGTGTCGAGTAAATCGGCCAGCGCGACGATGGTGGCCTGGCCGCCGGGCGGGCACTGGTTGATCGGCGCCTCGCCGTTGGCGATGGCCTCGGCGTACGGCCGGCAGCCGGCATAGGTGCACTGGCCGCACTGGGTTTGCGGCAGCAGGGCGTCGATCTGATCGACCACCGGGTTGCCCTCGACCCGGAAGCGGATCGACGCGTAACCGAGCACCAGGCCGAACAGGCCGGCCATCAGGCTGATGGTTAGGATCGCGATTATCATCGGCTAAGCCTTGACCAGTCCGCCCAGTCCCATGAAGGCCAGCGACATCAGCCCCGCGGTGACGAGACCGATCGCGGAGCCTTTGAACGGCTCGGGCACGTCGGCGACATTGATCCGCTCGCGCAGCGCCGCGAACAGGATCAGCACCAGCGAGAAACCGAGCGCCGCGCCGAAGCCGTAAATCGCCGATTCGAAGAAACTGTTCTGTTCCTGCACGTTGATCAGGGCGACGCCGAGCACGGCGCAGTTGGTCGTGATCAGCGGCAAAAATATGCCGAGCACGTTGTACAGCAGCGGGCTGGTTTTGTGCACCACCATTTCGGTGAAGTTGACCACCGCGGCAATCGCGATGATAAACGCGATGGTGCGCAGGTATTCGAGCCCCAGCGGCGCCAGGATCCAGCTGTTGATCATGTAACTCAGCACCGCGGACAGGGTCAGCACGAAGGTCGTCGCCGCGCTCATGCCGATCGCGGTTTCGACCTTGCGCGACACGCCGAGAAAAGGGCACAGGCCGAGAAACTTCACCAACACGATGTTGTTGACGAAAACGGTGCCGATCAAGAGAAGCAGGTAGTCGGTCATGGCGCGAATTATACGGCGGGACCCGGGTTAAAAATACCGAATTTGCCAGAGGTCTTTATTTGGGCTTTTCCGCATCGACCGCGCGCGAGTGCGCTGTCTTCAGTCGGCGAACTCGCCCGGATCGAGTTGCTGCGCCTGCTCGACGAAGGTATCGATCGAGACCGTCGGTTTGAAATGCAGGTTGTGCGAGCTGAGGCTGTTTTGATACTTGGCGGTGTTGCTGAAATCGTCGAGCAGCGCCTGCAGCTCGGAGCTTTGCATCAGGGACGGCAGCGCGATCGGGCTCGCGATCAGAACTGCCAGCGCGATGCTGCGGCCGGTTTTCAGATGCGAGATATGGATCAGGTAGAGCGTGATCGCACCGGGCAGGAGGAGCAGGTACCAGCCGAAGTTCAACAGCGTTGCCGGCCAGCTCGATGAAAAAAGGTAAACCAGCAGGTTGGCGCCAAGCAGGGTAAATCCATAAAGCAGGTACATCAGCGAGACCGCGGTCAGCAGCTGCCTGACCTCCCAGCGATTGACCAGCAGCCGTTCCAGGATCGCAAGCGCGAGCACGAAAGCGCCGATCGTCAGCACGGTTTCGCGCAGTACGTATTTGAGCACGTCGCTGGTCTTGAAGCTGTTGTAGGCGTTCAGGTAAAACTCGAGCGCGCCGACGAGCAGGCAGATGCAGACCAGGATGGCGGCCCAGTAAACGTGGCCGAAAAGATTGCCGCGGCGGCCGTTGCCGGCCAGCGGGCGCGTGTCCGCGACTTCGAGGTCGCGCGGCAGCAGCTGCGCGCGCACGCGGCCGATTTCGAGATCCAGCGGCAGCGCGTCGGTTACCAGCGATTCGATACGCCGGCCGTCGACCCGCGTCGGATTGACCTCGGCAAGATTGACCAGCTCCAGCGAATTTTCGCCGTAACGTATGATTTTCAGGTGGTGCGGCGCCACCGTCGGATCGGACAGGATAATGTCGTTGTCGAGCGCACGGCCGACACGGGTGACCTCGGCCTCGACGGGCTGGTAGCGATGCAGCCCGCGGGTGAAGATTTCGAGTATCAGCTCCGCCATTCGCTATGTTCCAGGAAGCGCTGGATCAGCGGCAGCGTCGATTCGAAGCTGACCCCGGTCATGATCATCGTGATGAAAAATCCGCGATCGTCGAAGCCGGTTAATGCAGCGGTAAAAAGCACGTCGCTCATGCCCTCGTACTCGACGTACTCACGCCGGCACAGGTTGCTTTTCAGCTCCTGCCCGGAAACCTCGATGAACCAGGTGCGGCAGCTGAAGTTGCTGACGATGTCGCGGTCGAGCTTGGTATCGATCTGGTCCTTGTTCAGGTTTTCGTAGAGATTGTAAAACTGGATCGGATTCAGCTCGTCGGTCTCCAGCCAGAAGTAATCGTAAATCAGCTTGCCGACGAACTTGTTGTCCTCGTCGAGATAAACATGGTTCTGGTTGGTGCAGCGGATCTGGAAGCGCCGGTAGCGCGCCACCGCCGACAGCTTGGCGCTGTTGTCCCAGCAGCGCACCGTCGGCGATATGACCCCGGGCAGCCTGAACTGGCGCAGGTCGAGATCGGGCCAGTCGCCCGCCAGCAGCTGCTCGATATACTGGTTTTCGTAGGCGAGCACCTGGCGCGCGACTTCGTCGGTGAGATCCTCGATCCCGGCGAACGCACCGTTGGCGGATTGTTCGATCAAATCGGTCAGGAACCGCGACGGCACGATGAAACTGATGTCGTTGCGCGCGGTGGCGACATTGATGCCGATGACCTCGCCCTGCTCGTTGAAGGTCGGCCCGCCGCTCATGCCGGGATTGAGGCTGCCGGAAAACAGGATGCGGCTGTCGTCGGTCTGGTTGAGGATGCCGCCGTTGGTGCCGACCGCGATGCTTAAGCCCAGGTCCAGCGGATTGCCCATCGCGAATATCGGCGCCCCGCGCGGCGGCAGCGGGCTCATCACGGTGGCTTCGCCAAGTTTCGATCTGGCGCCGAGCAGGGCCAGGTCGCGGGCGACATCGAGGCCGAGCAGCTCGAGCTCGCCTTCCTCGCCGTCCTTGCCGAGATAGGAAATGTAAAACACGTCGGGCTCGAGGATGACCTGGCCGATGACGTGGTAGTTGGTCGCGATCTGGCTGCCGTCGCCGACGATGAAACCCGAACCGATACTCGATTTTTTGCCGGTTTCGCGGTTGAGCACGCGAATCTGGAATACCCGGTCCTCGTTGAGCTCGTAGATTTTTTTCGAATCGAAGGCGAACGCCGCGCGCGGGAGCAGCGCGGCGACGGCGAAGATCAGGACGAGAAAACGCGCCGGCAACTCAGGTCACTCGCATGCCCGGTCTGGCGCCCGCCTCGGGATCGAGCAGATACAGGCCCTCGTCGTCGCCGCCGGCGCAGAGCACCATGCCCTCGGATACCCCGAAGCGCATCTTGCGCGGCGCCAGGTTGGCCACCATGACGGTAAGCCTGCCTTCGAGGTCCGCGGGATCGTAGGCGCTGGCAATGCCTGAAAACACGTTGCGCTGCTCCGTGCCCAGGTCGAGCGTCAGCCGCAGCAGCTTGTCCGACTTTTCGACGCGCTCGGCGGCGACGATGCGCGCGACGCGCAGATCGATTTTGGCGAAGTCGTCGTAAACGATCTCGGGCGCGAAGGCTTCGATCGACGGGTCGCCGCCCGACGAATCGACGCCTGCCTGGATTTTCTGTTCGGCGGCGACGTCTTCCTTGCTGGCCTCGACCATGCGCTCGATGAATACCGGCTCGATGCGCGTCATCAGCGGTTTGAAGCGGTTGATCTCGTGGTCGAGCAGGTCATCGGGCAGGTCCCGCCAGCGCAGGTCGCCGACGTTGAGAAAAGCCTCGGCGTCGGCGGCGAGTTGCGGCAGCACGGGTTTGAGCAGAATGACGAGCTGACGGAAACAGTTGAGCCCGACGGTGCACACGTCCTGCACTTCCGGTTGGCGCGCCTCGTCCTTGATCGTTACCCAGGGCTGCTGCTCGTCGATGTACTGGTTGGCCTTGTCCGCGAGCGCCATGATGTCGCGCATGGCCTTGCCGTATTCGCGGTTTTCGTAAAACCCGGCAATGCGCTCGGCCGCGGCCACGTATTCCCGGCTCAGCGCCGTATGCGCCAGCCCGGCGGACAGGCGCCCGCCGAAACGCTTGTTGATGAAGCCGGCGCAGCGGCTTGCGATGTTGACCAGTTTGCCGACGAGGTCGGAATTGACCCGCGTGCTGAAATCCTCGAGGCTAAGATCGACGTCGTCGATGCCGGGGCCGAGCTTGGCCGCGAAATAATAGCGCAGGTACTCGGGATTCAGGTGCTCGAGGTAGGTGCGCGCCATGATGAAGGTGCCGCGCGATTTCGACATTTTTTGCCCGTCGACGGTGAGGAAACCGTGACAGTAAACCGCGCTCGGTTTGCGAAAACCCGCGCCGTGCAGCATCGCCGGCCAGAACATCGTGTGGAAGCGCGCGATGTCCTTGCCGATGAAGTGATACAGCTCGGCGCTCGAGTCCGGCTTCCAGTAGTAATCGAAGTCGTGGCCGTTGGTCTCGCACCAGTTTTTGAAGCTCGCCATGTAACCGATCGGCGCGTCGAGCCAGACGTAAAAATACTTGCCGGGTGCATCCGGGATTTCGAATCCCCAGTAGGGTGCGTTGCGCGAGATGTCCCAGTCCTGCAGGCCCTCGTCGAGCCATTCGTGCATCTTGTTGGCGATCTCGCTTTGCACGTGCCCGGCGGCGAACCAGTCTTTCAGCATCCCGGTGAAATCCTCGAGTTTGAAAAAGTATTGCTCGGAGTCTTTTTCGATCGGGGTTTCGCCGCTGACCACCGAAACCGGGTTTTTCAGATCGGTGGGGGCGTAGGTGGCGCCGCAGTTCTCGCAGTTGTCGCCGTACTGCCCGCCGGCGCCGCAGTTCGGGCAGTCGCCCTTGACGAAGCGGTCTGGCAGAAACATTTCCGCCTTCGGATCGTAGGCCTGGGAAATCACGCGGGTGCGGATATGGCCGGCATCGCGCAGCTGGCCATAGATGTATTCGGCGAAATAGCGGTTTTCCTCCGAATGGGTGCTGTAGTAATTGTCGAAGGCGACGCCGAAGTCGGTGAAATCCTGCAGGTGCTCGCGGTGCATGCGCTCGATCAGCGCTTCCGGCGTGATGCCCTCGGCCTGCGCGCGCAGCATGATCGGGGTGCCGTGGGCATCGTCGGCGCAGACGTAGGTGCATTCATGCCCGCGCAGCTTCTGGAAGCGCACCCAGATATCGGTTTGCACGTATTCGAGCATATGCCCGATGTGGATCGGGCCATTGGCGTAGGGCAGCGCGCTGGTGACGACGATCTGGCGGATTTCGGAACTCATCGGTGGGCCAAATTAGCTAAAGCTGCGTATTTTAGGTGCTGCACCTGGGGCTGTATAGAACATTCACAGAAAAACTATGTGATATTTGCTTGCCGCCTCGGGTAAAATGCGCGCTCCTTATTAACCCCTGAAATCACGTTTAAAACCATGGCGATAGACAAAGCACAGATCGAATCGAAGCTGCAACAGGTGATCGATCCCAACATGGACACCGATTTGGTCAGCTCAAAGTCGGTCAAATCGATCGAACAGGATGGCGACGGCTGGCGGATCGAGATCCAGCTGGGTTATCCCGCCGCCGGATTTTTCAACGAGCTGAAGCAGACGGTGGAATCGGCGCTGGCCGAAATCGACGGCATCGGCGCGGTCGGCGTCGAGGTGTCGTCGCAGGTCAAATCGCACGCAGTACAGCAAAACCTGAAACCGCTGCAGGGAATCAAGAATATTATCGCGGTAGCTTCGGGCAAGGGCGGTGTCGGCAAGTCGACCACCGCGGTGAACCTGGCGCTGGCGCTGCAGGCCGAGGGCGCCAACGTCGGCATTCTCGACGCGGACATTTACGGCCCCAGCATCCCGCGCATGCTCGGCTGCCAGGGTCAGCCCGAGTCCACCGACGGCAAGAGCCTCGAGCCGATGATCGGCCACGGCATCCAGTCGATGTCGATCGGCTACCTGGTCGAAGAAGATACGCCGATGATCTGGCGCGGCCCGATGGTGACCCAGGCCCTGGAGCAGCTGCTCAACGATACCCGCTGGAACGATGTCGATTACCTGATCATCGACCTGCCGCCCGGCACCGGCGACACCCAGCTGACGCTGGCGCAGCGTATCCCGGTCAGCGGCGCCGTCATCGTCACCACGCCGCAGGATATCGCGCTGCTCGATGCGCGCAAGGGTTTGAAGATGTTCGAAAAGGTGGAAGTACCGGTGCTCGGCGTGATCGAAAACATGAGTATTCACATCTGCAGCCAGTGCGGGCACAGCGAGCACATTTTCGGCGAGGGCGGCGGCGCGCGCATGTCCGAGGAATACGGCGTCGAGCTGCTTGGCGAGCTGCCGCTGGATATTCGTATCCGCGAGCAGGCCGACAGCGGTCATCCGACCGTGGCCGCGATGGAGGACAGCCAGATCAGCTCGATTTACCGCAACATCGCGCGTAAAACCGCGGCGCGGCTCGCGACCAAGGCGCGCGACCATTCGGCGGCTTTTCCCAACATCGTGATCCAGAACACCTGACAAAGAGGCAAAAATCTGGATCGGATTTTTGCCTCTTTGTCAACCCGGAAGCCGCGCCGCGGCTACCCGGGATCTCGTCGGATATCGCGATACTCAATTAAAAAAACGACTCGGAGTAAAAACTTGCGGCGCGAGTTTTTACTCCGAGTCGGGATTACCACCAGCAGACACCCGGAAGGACTACTCAGAGTAAAATCTGGCAGAGCCAGATTTTACTCTGAGTCGATGTTATGCTGTTTATTGTTTCGGCAGGGGAGTCGGAAAAACCCAGGAGCCGTCGAGGATTTCCTCGCGCGGCTGGTACATGCGTACGACGTAGTTCCAGCCCCTGGTGATCGGGAGGCAGTTGATACGCTGGTCCTCGCAGCTTCCGAAATGAATCGTGATCGAGCCGTCGTCGTCTGGCGTGGCGGTGACGTTGTTGTAGCTGTTTATACCGAGGTCATTGGGCGCGAAGTAACCGTCGGCATCGTATACCGTGAATGACCAGAATGCGTCAACCGGCACGTCTTTTACGGTTACGGCATGCGGGGTTGCGCCATCGTTTCGCGCGACACTGGCGACGACATACATCGCCTCGGATGCCGGCAAACCACCCCAGCCCGCGGCCACACCGACCAGGAAATCCACCGCCCGAACTTCCTCCTTGCGGCCGTAGGCATAACGGGTATCGAAGCCGAGCGTGGCCAGGTCGCTGAGCGCCTTGCGCGCGATGGCGAGCGCATCCTGGTCCCAGGCGGGTGCTGCAAACGGGCCTTTACCGCCGCCCTCGACAACGATACCGTCCTGTGCCTGGTGCGCCTTCATGATATCGTCGGGATCGCGGGGATTGACAAAGGTTCGAAAGTTCACCATGGCAAACCGTGAACCGACATCCTCCCGGGTCAGCTTGTAGGTTCCGGGCTTGCTCTCGACGAACATGTAGTGATCCTGGTTGATTACGTGCATCGACATGTAGCGACCCCCGATCGCTGGCAGCGTAATTTTCGCCGGCCTGGATAAATCGATCAGAACGCCGGAATACAGCGTGTCCTGGTTCTGCCTGATTACGGTCGAGTTTTGTGCCGTTACCGGCTCGCGGATGTGCTTCAGATCGCCGACTTTCGCGTCGAAAGCGGTCGTGTTTCGGTAAAAATAGGTTTCGGTCTCGGCGCGGGCGAAGTTGTGGACCGTCACGTCCTGCGCGATTGCGTAACCGCTAACAAGCATTAGCATGATGCCGGGTAGTATCCGCTTCATTCTCGATTCCTCGCTAGGATTTATTCCGATTCGACCCTGATTACCGGCGGTTGCCTCCAGGAACCGTCGAGGGCCTCTTGCCGCGGCCAGTAGAGACGCATGTTGAGCGAAAACCGGCCTGCCGGCGCCGGCAGCCAGTTGGCCATTTTGTCTTCGCCGGGTGCCCGGTTCTGGATGTACAGGGTGATGCCGCCGTCCTCATCGCGCACGAAATCGTTCACCATCGTCGAATTGAGCAGGTATCGGTTGATCGGATTCTCGACCAGCAGGCTCTCCGGCAGGCGGTACATGGTCAACGACCAGAAGGCGTTCACCGGCGGCAGTTCCCCGGGCGGGAAGCGCAACCTGTAGTCGTTGCTGCCGTCCATCGGCTGGCCGTCGGCGTCCACGTAATAGGTAGGGTACATGGCCTCGGCCTCGGCATTGCCCCAGATGCCCGTTACCGCGGCACCGAAGCGATAGAGATAATTGTTCTGCAGATGCTCGCGGCTGCCGAAGACATCGCCCGATCCGATTTCGCCCCGCTCCGCTCTCTGCTTGAGCTCTTCGAACTCCTGCCAGGCGTCGGCAATGCCCTGTGCCAGCGCCGCCCGTATCTCGGGCGAAAGCCTGTCAGCATCGAAACCGGACTCCGCGCCCACGCCGATTCGCGAGAAGCGCTGGCGGAGCTCGACCTCGGACGGGTGCGGCGGGCAGAATTGCAGCACGAAATCCAGCTGTTCGAAAACTGCCAGCGAACTGCGAATGGCCTCAGCGGTCGCCGGCTGGATGAAATCGATCGCGGGCGCGGGCTCGGGCGCCTCGCGTCCCAGGAATTCGGAAAGCGTTTGCAGCGTGTAACCCTGCTGGATCGCGGCAACCTGGTCGAGGTCTTCGGGGTTGAACAGTTGCGTGCGATAGATGGCAAGCAGCAGCTCGGTTTCGACCTCGATGACCTTGTCGATTCCGGGCGGAATTTCACCCTGCCATCCGGGCCCGGTCAGCATGTAGTTGCCGCCGGTATTCCCCGTGGTGCGGGTGCCGATGTAGTCGACGATGTGGGTATACAGGTCGATTAGCTGAATGCTGAAATACCTGGATTCCTCCATCGATGGTACGCCGAGGATCACCGGTTCCGTGCGCAGGTCGATACCGGCAAACGAGTAGGGCGTATCCGAGTTGGCCGTCTGTACGGCGGTATCCTCATGGGTAAACACGCGGGCCAGGCTGTAGATCTGGTTCCATGGCGCCCTGAATTCCGAATTGGCGGAATCGACGAAGTAGGTGTGCATGATCCGATAACTGTCGGCGAGAGGATTGCCATAAATATAAGCCTCTCTGGCAATCGCCCGCGCTTCGGCAGCTGTCAGCGTGCTTTCCTTCGGCTGCTGAACGGTCGAGCACGCCACCATCAGGGCGGCGGCAAGCCCAAGCGCCAGGTTTGCGGTAATTTTGTTCATGCTCATTTCCCGGTGCCAGCGATGTGCTAGAGAATCAAAGGCGCATATGACCGTGAGTCTATACCGTCGGTAACGATTAAATGCAGCCGCTGAAATTTTACCCAGACAATAGGGGACAGGGAACCCGTCGGATTTGATTCAGGTCAACCAATCCGGTTGCCCCTGCGAGGCGCCTCGTAAGTTTTGCAAGCGCAATTCCGGAAGATCTCCAACTTGTCACGCCAAACCAGCCGAGTCGGGATTACCGCTAGTATGCATACGGAGGGACGACTCAGAGTAAAATCTGGCAACGCCAGATTTTACTCTGAGTCGATTCTGCCCCGTTTATCGCTTTGCGATAAACGGGGAACGAAGCCTAGAAATTCCCCGACTGATAATCCGCGAACGCCTGGCGCAGCTCTGCCTCGGTGTTCATCACGAACGGCCCGGCGCGCGCGATCGGCTCGTTTAGCGGCTTACCCGCAATCAGCAGAAACCGCGACGGCAGCGCGGCCGCCTGCAGCGAAATCCTGTCACCCGAGCCGAGCACGGCGAGCTGGTCCCGCCTTGCCGGCTGCTGGCTGCCGCTTTCGTCCTCGAGACCGATTTCACCGTCGATAACGTAAACGAAAGCGGTATGCCCGGGCTCGATCGGCTCGCCGAATTGCGCGCCGGCATCCAGGTGAACGTCGAGGTAAAGCGGAGCGGTGAGCGGTTGTGTAACCGGACCGCGCGTGCCCTGCGATGTCGTGCCGGTGATCACCTTGAGGCGCGCGCCGTCGCGCTGTTCCAGCGGAATTCGGGCGGCGTCGTGCTCCTGGAAGGTGGGCGCGTCCATCTTGTTCGCCGCCGGCAAATTGATCCAGAGCTGAAATCCTTCGAGTAACCCCTGTTCCTGTTCCGGCATTTCCGAATGCACGATACCGCGGCCGGCGGTCATCCACTGGATGCCGCCGGCCTCGATCACGCCTTCGTTACCGCTGTTGTCCCTGTGCCGCATACGCCCGTCGAGAATGTAGGTGACGGTTTCGAAGCCGCGATGGGGATGGGGCGGGAAACCGGCGATGTAATCGTCGGGGTTATCGGAGCGGAAAGCATCGAGCAGCAGGAACGGATCCATGTCGAGCAGCGCCGGCTGACCAATCATCCGCACCAGATGGAC
>JAAUYF010007094.1_pt1 | contig 12416 bp, 12 predicted proteins | sample 7278051 | NCBI WGS metagenome assembly JAAUYF01 (sample SAMN14350202, study PRJNA611818) | marine sediment metagenome | isolation source: surface marine sediment (0.6m) | place: French Polynesia: Moorea | collected 2018-08 | reverse complement strand
GGGCGGCGCCTGTCCGAACCAGCGCGCGGCAGCCTCGGTCGGCATCGCCGACTGGATTGTCTCGAACGTCTTCTCGGCGTTGAACATCAGGTTGTCGATCAACTGCTCTTCCGAGAGTTCGAGCGCCTTGCCAATTGTCGAATATCGAACGTACTGGGCCGAGTGACAACCTGATGTTCAACGCCGAGAAGACGTTCGAGACAATCCAGTCGGCGATGCCGACCGAGGCTGCCGCGCGCTGGTTCGGGCAGGCGCCACCCGACCTGTCGCTGATGGCGCGCGCAAAAGGCGCGGACTACATTTACAACTTCCTGCGCGGTTTCCATGTCGATCCCGAAAGTCCGACGGGCGTCGATAATGTCGTTCTTGCCGGTACCAGCATGCCGCATGTGCTGTGGGAGTTGCAGGGCTTGCAGAAAGCCAGTTTCGAATCCCACGAGAATGAAGATGGTTCGGTAACGACGGAATTCAAAGGCTTCGAAACTCTGAGCGCTGGCTCACTGGATGCCGAGGCCTATGACGACTTCGTTCGCGATACGACGAATTTCCTTGCATTCATTGCCGAGCCGATTCGCCAGGATCGCCGCAAGCTCGGCGTGTGGGTGCTCATGTTCCTGATCTTCTTCTTTGTACTCGCGGCCCAGCTCAAAAAGCAGATATGGAAGGACGTGAAATGATGGCTGTCGTAGCTAACCGGCGTTCCGTTATGACCCTGTTCTCGCGGCCGACTGATATTCACAGTCATCGCACACGGCTCGTGTTGGCCGAGAAGAACATCAATATCGAGATCGCAAACGTCCCCGGCCCGGAGTTGCCCGAGGACCTGATGGACCTCAACCCGTACCACACGGTGCCGACACTGGTCGATCGCGACCTGACGCTGTACGACTCCCGCGTCATCATCGAGTATCTGGACGAGCGTTTTCCGCATCCGCCGCTGATGCCGGTCGATCCCGTGACCCGCGCGCAGTTCCGTCTTGCGCTGTTCCGCATCGAGACGGACTGGTACTCGATTGCCGAAGAGGCCGAGAATTCGAGCGACGGCAAACTGGGCACTAAATCGCGCAAGATGCTGCGCGAGAGTATTCTGCAGAGCACAGAGTTGTTCGGCGCGCGGCCGTACTTCCTTAGCGAGGAGTTCTCGCTCGTGGATTGCACGATCGCTCCGCTGCTATGGCGTCTGCCCGTGTACGGCATCGATCTCGGTGCCGACGCCGAGCCGATCGAGGCTTACATGAATCGCGTGTTTGCGCGGCGCTCGTTCCAGCAAAGCCTGACCGAGCTCGAGCAGGAAATGCGGCTGTAACACTCTGCTGTTCGGGCCTGACGGCCCTCCTGCTTATGTTAGGTCCCACGCATCCGGATTAATCAGTGGTAAAGTAGCGGCAGGTTGGCAATCTGCTCTGGAATACCGGTGAGCAACCCTAGTCGTTCAAAGCGTCCGTACCTGATTCGCGCCATGCACGAGTGGATGGCCGACAACGGGCATACTCCGCACATCGTCGTAGACACGTCGTTCGACGGCGTGGCCGTCCCCCAGGAGCACATCAAGGACGGCAAGATCATCCTCAATATCAGCGAGTCGGCGGCACACAACCTGAAGCTGACCAACGATGCCGTTAGCTTCCGTGCGCGTTTCGGCGGCGTGCCGTTCGACGTCTGGGCGCCGATACGCTCGGTGCTCGGAATCTACGCGCGCGAGACAGGCCAGGGCATGATCTTCTCGCACGACGCGGAACAGCCCGAGCCGCCCGAGCTGAAGCAGGACATCGAAGAGACGCGTTCGCGTCCGCACCTCACGATCGTCAAATAAGGTACCGGACACCATATTTTCAGGTGCCAGATTCGGCAGCGCCTGATTGAAAATATGGTGTCCGGTACCTTATTCGGATCCCAGCAAGGTTGTGTCTATCAAATCACACAGGCAGTGAATCACCAGCAGGTGGACTTCCTGGATGCGTGCCGTGCGCGTCGCCGGCACGCGGATCTCGACATCGCCTTCCTCGAACAGGTCGGCCATGCGGCCCCCGTCGCGGCCCGACAGTGCGACGACCCTCATGCCGCGCTCGTGCGCCGCATTGATCGCGCGGATCACGTTCTCGGATTCACCGGAGGTTGAAATGCCCAGCAGCACGTCCTGTGGTTTGCCCAGTGCTCGCACCTGCTTGGCGAAGATCTCCTCATAGGAATAGTCGTTGCTGATCGACGTGACAGTGGAGGCGTCGGTCGTCAGCGCCATGGCCGGCAGCCCCGGGCGTTCCATCTCGAAGCGATTCAGCAGTTCGGATGAAAAATGCTGTGCGTCGGCGGTCGATCCGCCGTTACCGCAGCTAAGGATCTTGCCATCGGCCAGCAGCGCGTCGCTCATGACGCGCCCCCCCGCGGCAATGCTCTCGGCAAGTGCATCCGCCGCAGTCTGTTTCGTGGCGATGCTCTCCGCGAAATGGTCGCGAACTCGGGTCAAAGGGTCCATGACTTCTCCAGGACGATGCTGTGCGCGAATTCTATCAGGGCTCAGAAGGCCGAGTCATCGGGCCGGAATGCGTCGCGTATCCAGCGAATCGTCGGTGGGGAGGTTCCTTCGATCGCTATAACGTCGAATCGCATGGCAAGTGCCGCGTAGCGTCGGTTGCGCGCGGCGAACATGGCAGCCGTGCGGGCCAGCTTGCGTTGTTTACGGTGATCGACGGTGTGTGCGGGATCGGCAAATGCCGCTGAGCAACGGGATCGCACCTCGACGAACACCAGGCAATTACCGTCAAGCATGACCAGGTCAATTTCGCCGCCACGACAACGGAAGTTCCGCGCAACAGGTTGCAGGTTGTGATCGACAAGAAATCGAAACGCTGCCCGCTCGCCGCGCTCGCCTAGAGTTCCAGTGGCCCTTCGTCCCACGGCGTATCGTCCGCCGCGTCCGGCGTAATGATCCCGGCCTCGTTGCTTATGTCGCGGATAGGACCGCCAACGTCTTCGGGGTCGGGGAGGGCGACAACCTCGCCACCCTGGAACTGGGCCCACGCGAGGCGCCTGTGGACGCGCCCCTGTCTGTCGAGGAACAGGGTGCCGGAGGCACCGTCCAGTTCATCGATGACGCCGCCCCGTGCCGCGTAGAGCGATGCGATGAGGTTGTAGGCGTCGTAACCCATTGCGTGGAGCCGAACGAGCCGCCGTTCCTCGGGCCAGTACTGCGCAAACTGGCCGGGCAGGTGCGCTATCCAGGGCTGCGGATCGACGACCCAGGGCGTGTCGGCAAACATGATGCCGTTGAGGTCCGCGTTCGAGCGCCCATCGAGCGAATTGACCGACGACGTCGAGTACACGGGGATGTCGCCGGAGTAGTGGAACTTGAGCTGCGCTTTCAGCAGGCGACCGGCAGCGGCGTCAGTCGCCAGGAATATGAAATCCGTGTCCTGTCGCCGCCTTGGATCGAACTGCAATGCGCTGCCCAGGTTCGCACGCATTCTCTGGTAGCGGCGCACACTGCCGGTCAGGCCCATCAGGGCTTCGATCTCGGCGGAGAAATCCTGCTTGCCCGGCGTGTACGTCCGGTAATCGAGCATGGCGCCGCCGAGTCCCTCGAATTCGGTTACGAATGTCGTCAGCAGGCGGCGTCCCCAGTCGTTGTCGGGGACGAGCGCTACGCCGCGAGCATGCCCGTCGTTCATCGCGCGCTGCGCGGCTGACATGGCTTCATCCTCGGGAGCCAGCGCGAACTGGTACAGGCCAGGCGGCGCGAGCGTATCATCGCCAAGGTAATTGAGCGTCAGTACGGGCACGGGCACGAGGATGTCATTGGCCAGTTCATTGACACTCCGTTTCAATAACGGCCCGACGACAAACTCCGCCCCGTCCGCGACTGCAGTGGCGTAGGCGCTGCTGGCACCGCCTTCCGCATTTACGTCGTAGATGCGAACGCTCTGGCGGTCGTCGAGGCCTGATGCCGTTGCGAAGTAGGCGCCGAGGAAACCGTTCTGAACCGCCTTCCCCGCGCTTGCGGCGTTCCCGGACAACGGCAGCAACAAGGCGATCTGGCGTGGATACTCCAACAGCAGATGTTCCGGCAGGTCGATATCGCCGATGACCGTCATCGCGGGATGATTGGGGTTCTCCGCGCGCCAGCGCACGACGCCATTGCTCCAGCCGACACCCTGCCGACCCGTCGATACCCCGATCGAACCGATCGTCAGCCACCCGCGAACCAGCGGGTCTTCCGCCGACTCCGCGGCATTGCGTAATGCTGTCGGATTGCTGACCATCAGCGCCTGCCACAAGCGTGCACGATTCTGTTCGATGCCGCGGCGACTTTCGACCCAGTTCTCGCGCTGGGTCATCAGTTCGACGGCGCGGGCGGGATCCTGCTTTTGAATCCACGCATCGGCGCGCAGCAACTCGACCCGCAGGCGGTCGCGACGCGCCAGCGGCTCCCGGCTCAACGGCTCGAGCAGGCCAAGCGCCGCATCCGCATCGCCGCTATAGAGATGAAAAGCCGCCCGGTCCGTGGTCCACAAGGGAACCAGTTTCCCGCTGGTCGGACGCGTAACGCCGCTGAACGCCGACCGCGCCCTCGCGACGTCGCCCGCATCGAGATATTGCTCCACGGCGAGCAGCGTATAGCGGTCGCGTTCGGTGCCGATTGCATCGACGGCGAGCCCCATATAGGCACCGGCGGCAGCTGCGTGCTCGCCGTTATTCGCCAGCCTTTCCGCCCTGCTTTCGGCGGACCCTCCCAGTCCGGCCATGCCCGTCGTATCGCAGGCGCTCAGCGTGAACAGGCTCAGCAACACGACTGCGATGCTTGCCAGCAAGCTTCGATCGCGTGCAGGATGTCGGAGCTGTGTAGTCATTTTTCCTCGAAGGATACGGATTCCTGCCCTGATGAGCGGCACTCTATTCGTCGTAGCCACGCCGATTGGCAACCTAAAAGACCTGACACCGCGAGCACGCCAGACGCTCGAATCGGTGGATCTCGTAGCAGCCGAGGATACCCGGCACACCCTGCGATTGCTATCGAATATAGGGGCGAAACCGGCACTTATGGCGTTGCACGATCACAACGAGGAACGCGCCGCGCAGGACGTCATCGAAGCGCTCGAAAATGGCAAGGATGTGGCGCTCGTCAGCGATGCAGGTACACCCCTGGTTAGCGATCCGGGTTATCGCCTCGTCCGCGCGGCTCATGAACGCGGCCTCCGCGTCGTGCCGCTCCCCGGAGCGAGCGCCTTGACGGTGGCGCTGTCGGCGGCAGGGTTGCCCACCGACCGCTTCTGTTTCGAGGGGTTTCCGCCTGCCAGGGCCTCTGCCCGGCGCAAGTGGCTGGGCGCGCTCTCGAATGAACCCCGTACGATCGTCCTTTACGAATCAGTGCACCGGATCGCGGACTGCATGGCGGACCTGGTCGAGGCGTTCGGTTCCGACCGGCCGGCATTTATCGGGCGGGAACTGACGAAGATGCACGAGCAGTGCGTTCAGGCGTCACTCGGCGAGCTGCAGACAAGGCTCGATGCCGGCGATATCGTCGGCAAGGGCGAGTTCGTCATCGTCATCGCGGGCAATACGGACCCGGATTCGGCGTCACTCGACAGCGACCGTATGCTCGAACTCCTCGCCGACAGGCTCGGGGCGAAGGATGCCGCACGGGTTACGGCGGAACTGACCGGACAGAAAAGAAACGCGCTGTACGAGCGTATCCTCGAGCTGCGCAAAACGGTCGACTGATGGTGTAAAATCCCCGGCCCGAGAAAGCCGGAGTCGGCCAGGCAACCGCTGTAGTTCGCTATGGAGGAAAGTCCGGGCTCCTTCGGACAGGGCGCCAGGTAACGCCTGGGGGGCGCGAGCCCACGGAAAGTGCCACAGAAAATATACCGCCGGCCTCGGCCGGTAAGGGTGAAAAGGTGCGGTAAGAGCGCACCGCGCGACTGGTAACAGCTCGCGGCACGGTAAACCCCGCCCGGAGCAAGACCAAATAGGGGAGTGCGGCCTCTGGCCAACCGTCGGATCCGAACGGGCTCCCGGGTAGGTTGCTCGAGGTAGCCGGTGACGGCTATCCCAGATGAATGGTTGCCTTCGACAGAACCCGGCTTATTGTCGGCTCCGGCTTTCTCACCTCCACACCGCCCGTGCGAACAGGCCGACATTCTGCGATGATCCCCGTGCGGCTGCATTTTCGTTGCGGCCTGAATAGAACTCGAAAAGCATAGGGGATCAATCTGTGAAACGCCTTCTTATCGCCATTGTGGCGATGTCGCTGGCCGGTTGTGCGGGCAGCTACAAGCCAACGTTCGATCACGCCGAGCGCGTGGAACCGATTTCTGTCCATGTTGCGCCAGTCCTCAGCAAGGAAGAAATGGACGTCCAGATTGTCGTGGCTGATTCGTCTGCCGCGACGGCACAGTTTGGCATGATCGGTGGCCTGGTCGGAGCCGTAATCGACTCTGCGATCAACAAACGAAACGCAATCCGCGCTGAACGCCTGGCCGAGATCGTGCGCGAGATGACAGTGGAGTATGACCTGTTCTCAGCCGCGAGCCAGTCGGCGGCTGTCGGCGATGGTGAGCGCTGGATCGTCGTCCAGGCCGACGATGCGATGACAACCGTCGGATTCGACGACGTCGCCAACAACGCGTTCAGCGCCAGCGAGTCAGAGGCCGTTGTCGTACTGGACTTTGACTACGCGCTGACGCCGGCGGCGAACCAGGTACGTGTCAATGTTGACCAGCGTGTCTACCTGCGCAGCACGCCGAAGAGCAACAACAAGAACCGCAAGCCGGAGTCCTTGCGGTCTTTCACCTACTATTCGCCGCAGGTTGTGCTGGTACAGCGTGCGTTCGAAGACGGCGAAAAAGACCGGCTCGTCGCCCTGCTCAGAGAAAACTACGCGGAACGCATCGCGGCTCGTCCCGAGGAACGTGAAGATCTCGAGAAAGCCCGGGACAGCGAGATCGAGGAGCTGATGGAGGCTGAGACGATCCCGTTGGCGCTCTCAATTCGCGAGACCTGGACGCCGGAATTGCTCAGCGGATATCTCGATCAATCGGTCGAGCACATGAGGTTCATGCTGCGCCACGACTGGGAGACGGCGACCGTGCCGGAAGATCCCGCAGCGCGTACCGAGGATGATTACTTCACGATCAATGCGTACGGCCAGTCGTTCGTGACCAAGGGCAAGGACGTAGGTCGCCTGGACGGCAACGAGATCTACCGTTCCCAGTACGGCCACATGCATTCGCTGCCTGTTACCGAGACTGAATGACGCATCGACTCGCAGTCGGGATGCTCCTGTCGGCAGGCCTGCTTGCCGCATGCGCAGGCGCGCCGCCGGCAGAACCCGAGGCGATTGACATGAGCTATCGCGGCGAGCGCAGTACTGTGCTCGCCGACGATGCGCCCTGTATCTGGATTCGCGACGCCCGCCGGAACATGGATTTCTACGGCAAGCGGATCGAGAGCGACGAAGCGCTGCAGTGGCTCGACAAGGGCATTGCGGCGCAGCTGAGCGCACACACGCGAGTCACTGACACCGAGCTTCCCGAGAAGGGCCTGCTGATTTCACTGCGACGCGCCTACGTCAATCCTATCGACGTGACCTTGAGCGGTGTCGTTGTTGTCGAGGTTGTGTGGGGAGAACGCCGCACCGTCTACCGCGGCCAGGAAGTCCAGACCAACTGGTGGGGCGCTGAAAGCGAGATCGGCCGCACCATGAGCGCGGCACTCGACATCGCATTGCAAAAGATCAACTTTCCCGTGGACACGAGTACCTGCGACCCGCAGTACGAGTTTTCCACGGATGCGCAAATCGGCGGATAACACGCCCGCACGGCACCCCTGTCGCCATTTTCCGACCCGATTTTCAGGGTTTTTCTAAGAAGTGTCTGTAAAGCACTGATTTTTTTAGCGCGGCCCCTGCCATTTTTCGCCCGATTTGGGCCACCGTATCGCCCCTAAGTCCCTGTAGAACAACAGTTATTCGAGACTGTTGGTTGACGCTCGCAATGACCCTTACCTATAGTGTGGAAAAGTGGATAAAAGTGGGAGGAGATGGGCAACCCGCCCGTATTTCGCGCCAGAAGAGCGAAAAACGGCGGCCTACACCTGAGTCGTGTTTCGAGGGGCCACCAAAGTCACGTTGGACGCCAAGGGGCGTATGGCAATACCGACCCGGTACCGGGAGCGGCTTGCTGCCCGTTGTGATGGCCAGATCATCGTTACCGTCGACAAGGATCACTGTCTTCTCGTTTACCCGTTGCCCGATTGGGAGGACCTCGAACGCAAGCTCGTGCGCCTGCCCAGCATGAACAAGGCGGCACGTCGCATCGTGCGAATTATGGTCGGTTACGCGACCGAGGTCGACATGGATGCAAGCGGCCGGATTCTCGTCTCGAAAGAACTCCGGGAGTTCGCGAGCCTCGAGAAGCAGGCAATGCTGATCGGGCAGGGCAACAAATTCGAATTGTGGGATGAAGCGACCTGGAACGAAAAACGTGATGCATGGCTCAGTCAGGACGACGACGGCGAACTGCCGCCTGACCTCGAGTCGATCGCGTTCTAGGTCGGTGTTCAAACCATGAGCAGCAACGCGCATGTGCCGGTGCTGCTCGGGCCGGTCCTCGAAGGACTGCGGATAAAACCAGACGGTTGTTACGTCGACGGAACGTTCGGACGAGGGGGACACAGTAAGGAAATAGTGCAGCGACTGAACGACAGCGGGCGCCTGATTGCAATCGATCGCGACCCGCAGGCTATCGCTTCAGCGCCGGCAATCCTTACCGATGATCCACGCTTCGAACTGGTCAGGGGCGAGATTGCACAACTGGAGACTTGCATCGGCGACAGGGGACTTCACGGCGAAGTCGACGGCGTCCTCTTCGACCTGGGTGTCTCGTCACCGCAACTGGATGAGGCCGATCGAGGCTTCAGCTTCCTTCGCGACGGCCCTCTCGATATGCGAATGGACCCGGATTCCGGCGCGTCGGCCAGCGAGTGGCTGGCGGCCGTGGAAGAACGAGAATTGAAAAAAGTCCTGAGACAGTTCGGCGAAGAACAATATGCGGGCCGTATCGCACGCGCGATTGTCGAGGCGCGTGCGGAAGCGCCGATCTCGCGCACGGCGCAGCTCGCTCGCATCGTCGAGGAAGCAAGGCCGGCGCGTGGCGAGAAGATCCACCCCGCGACGAAGACCTTCCAGGCGATCCGCATTGCCATCAATGACGAGCTCGGCCAGCTCGAAGCGGCGCTCGGGCAGGCAGTCAACGTCATGAAAAAGGGCGCACGTCTCTGCGTGATCAGCTTCCACTCGCTCGAGGACCGCATCGTCAAGCGCTTCATGCGAGGCGCATCGCGCGAGAAAGAGCAATTCCGCGGAATGCCGGACGTCCCCGAAGAACACCGCCCGCGACTCGCCATCGTCGGTAAGCCGATCACGGCAACGGACGACGAGATTGCAGCAAACCGGCGCGCGCGCAGCGCTCGCCTGCGCGTTGCGGAGAGAACCTGATGCAGACGAAACAGCAACCGTTTCTGCTCGTGTCTGTATTCGCCATCGTCTGCGTGCTGAGTGCCATGGCCCTCGTCTATACGAAGCATGAGTCGCGCAAGTTATTCGTCGAACTCGAGGGTCTCACGCACGAACGTGACGAACTGAACATCGAATGGGGCCAGCTGCAGATCGAACAAAGCACCTGGGCCCAGCATGCACGGATCGAACAGGTCGCAACGGACGACCTGCGGCTCGTGCGTCCGGAAGCCACGGAAATCTTCGTAATCGAACGTCAATGAGGCGCGGCGCAGAGACAAAACAGCACACCGCCCGGCGCTTCAAGGGCAGGGTGGCCCTGGTCACGGTGTCATTCGCGCTTGTCGCGGCGGTGCTTGTCGCGCGCGCGGTGCACCTGCAGGTGCTCGACACCGACTTCCTGAACCGGCAGGCCGATTCCCGACACCTGCGCACCGAGAAGATCTCGGCGCACCGCGGCACGATCACGGATCGTAATGGCGAACCGCTGGCAATAAGCACGCCGGTCGATTCGGTCTGGGCCAATCCGAAGCAGTTCGCACCGGCAGTCGACAGCGTGCCGAAACTCGCGCGCGCGCTGGGCATCGATTCGCAGATGCTGATGCGGCGTATCACGCGCAGCATGGATAAGGAGTTTCTCTACCTCAAGCGGCACCTGAGTCCCGAGCAGGCCGCGGATGTGCTGGCACTCAAGCTGCCGGGCATCAACGTGCAACGCGAGTACCGCCGCTACTACCCGGCATCAGAAGTAACGGGTCACCTGGTCGGTTTCACGAATATCGACGACGAGGGCCAGGAGGGCGTGGAGCTTGCCTTCAATCACTGGCTGGCCGGCGAGTCCGGTGCAAAACGCGTCCTCAAGGATCGCCTCGGCCGTTCGATCGAGAACGTCGCGAGCATTCGTCCGCCGCACCATGGCAAGGACCTCCGGACCAGCATCGATCTCCGCTTGCAGTACCTCAGCTACCGCACCCTGAAATCGGCGATTCGCCAGCACAACGCCCGCTCCGGCTCCATTGTCGTGCTGGACGTGCAGACCGGCGAAGTCCTGGCGATGGTCAACCAGCCGAGCTACAACCCGAACGACCGGTCGCAGTTCGCCGCGGAACGCTATCGCAACCGCGCAATCACCGATATCTTCGAGCCCGGCTCCAGCCTCAAGCCGTTCGTCATTGCGGCGGCACTCGAGAGCGGCCAGTATCGCCCGTCGAGCATCGTCGATACCGCACCCGGTTTCGTCATCGTCGGGCCGAAGAAGATCGAGGATACGCGCAACCTCGGCCGCGTCAGCCTGACGACGATCCTCGCACGCTCGTCGAACGTCGGCATCACGAAGCTGGCGATGACGCTGCAACCGGACCAGCTCTGGGACACGATGACCCACTTCGGGCTCGGTGAACTCACGACCAGTGGGTTCCCGGGCGAGTCGGCGGGCATGCTGACGCACTTCAGTAACTGGCGCCCGATCAGCCAGGCGACGCTGGCCTATGGCTACGGAATCTCAGTCACACCGCTGCAACTGGCCCAGGCGTATGCCGCGATCGGTAACGGGGGCAGGATGCGACCGGTTTCGCTCGTCGCGCTCGACCAGCCAAATGAAGGTGAGCAGGCCATCTCTCCGGGCACGGCGACCGCCGTGCGCCGAATGCTCGAGGAAGTCGTTCGGCCCGGTGGAACGGGCACGAAGGCAGCCATCGACGGCTATCGCATCGCGGGCAAGACGGGAACGGCCTGGAAATTCGCGACGGGCGGATACTCGGAGGACAAGTACATCTCGATATTCGCGGGACTGGCCCCCGCCAGCGATCCGCGCCTCGCCACGGTCGTCGTCATCGACGAGCCCAGCGGCGAGCTCTACTACGGCAGTGACGTTGCGGCACCCGTATTCGCGGACGTGATGTCCGAATCACTTCGTCTCCTGGCCGTTGCGCCCGACGCGATGCCGGCGCGCGATCCGGGCAGTGTCGTGCAGGCGATGGCGACGCGCACGGAGACGCAATGAACATGCCGGCCGAGGTCATGATCACGAACCCGACCCTCGCCGATCTGCTGCAGGGGTACGCGGACGCGCCTGCGATCCCGATCGAGGGGATTGCCAGTGACAGTCGGCAGCTTGGCAAGGGTTTCCTGTTCCTCGCCGTCCGGGGCATGACATCGCACGGCCTCGATTTCCTCGACCAGGCCGTCGCCGCCGGCGTATCCGCAATCGCGTGGGATACGGCGACGGGAAGCGAACCTGTCAGTCCGGGCATTCCCGCTATCGCCGTCGATGGGCTCGCAGGCAAGCTCGGAGAAATCGCCGACCGCTTTTACGGACGGCCCTCGGAGCGTCTCGGCGTGGTCGGGGTCACAGGCACCAACGGCAAGACGACGGTCGCATGGATGATCGCGCAGGCTGCCGGGCTCCTCGGCGAGCAGTGCGCCTACCTGGGTACGCTCGGTCACGGTCTCGGGGACGTGCAGGCCACCGACGGCATGACAACCCCGCCGGCGGTCGAATTGCACGGATACCTGGCGGGCTTCGCGAACGAAGGCGCAGGCTATGCCGCGATCGAAGTTTCATCGCATGCGCTTTCGCAGGGACGCGTTGACGGCGTGCGATTCGATACAGCGATATTCACAAACCTGACACGCGATCACCTCGATTACCACGCGGACATGCGCGAATATTTCGAGAGCAAGGCGCGCCTGTTCGTAGACTGCAACCCGGCGAATCGCATCGTCAATATCGATACCGAGTATGGCGCCCGGCTGGCTGCGGACTGCGGTCCCGGTGTTGTCGCGGTCTCTACCGACGCTGACCGCGCCGTCGATGACAAACTCCACGTATTCGTACGTTCCGTCGAAGCGACGGAGCAGGGCTCCGACATCACGTTCACCAGTTCGTGGGGCGAGGGCCGCTTCGTAT
>JAAUYF010045973.1_pt1 | contig 12460 bp, 9 predicted proteins | sample 7278051 | NCBI WGS metagenome assembly JAAUYF01 (sample SAMN14350202, study PRJNA611818) | marine sediment metagenome | isolation source: surface marine sediment (0.6m) | place: French Polynesia: Moorea | collected 2018-08 | reverse complement strand
TCGATGAACTCGATGAGCTGGAGCTGGAGCTTGAACTTGTCGATGAGCTTGATGAACTGGAGCTGGAGCTTGAACTTAGTGATGAACTCGATGAGCTTGAACTTGAGCTGGAGCTTGAGCTGGAGCTTGAGCTGGTCGATGAGCTCGACGAACTCGAACTCGAACTCGAACTCGAACTTAGTGATGAACTCGATGAGCTTGAACTCAGTGATGAACTCGATGAGCTTGAACTTGAGCTTGAGCTGGTTGATGAACTTGAGCTTGAGCTGCTTGAGCTTGAACTTGAACTCAGTGATGAACTCGATGAGCTTGAGCTAACAGAACTACTAGATGATGAAACCGAGCTACTTGAAGATGAAACCGAGCTGCTTGACGAGCTGTTGGCACAAATCATCTCATCATATGATTCGAATCTCCAATCGTCCCAACCACCACCAGTAACGCCCGAACCAGCATAATGCCATAATCTGAACCACATATCATCAGTTCCGATTACGTAACTGTCTAACAACTTCCAATCTGTGGTCCATCCAAAATAATTCCAATATGTATAGAAGGTAGATCCTGATCTAACCAACCTTATCTCAAAAGAATTCTGACCCCTGGATACTGTTTGTGTATTTACCCATCCAGCTCCACTGTTATATCCACTCTGATAGTAACGTATCCCCGAACCATTGGCAACTCCAGAATAAGCACCTTGGGATACAGAACCAGTTCTAACATCTTGAGCATACAAGCGGAAAAAACTTTGCGTGGCTCCACCATAGCTCGTGCATGTAATTCGAACATCAAAGTTTCCAGCCATCTGAAATCTTGTGTACATACTTGAGATTTCTCGTGGTCCACTTGTTAGAACACTTGTGAGTTCGTTGCCATTAATCTTCCAACCACCATTCGTATTGACAACTTCACCCAATTTCAACCATCTATCTTTATTAGGTTGGATGTATCCTGTTCCTGGGAAGCTATCGTTAGCTACAATATAACAGGATTCACTCGAACTAGATGAGGTCGAGCTCGATGAACTAGACGTTGAACTTGAGCTGAATGATGTCGAACTTGAGCTAACACTCGAACTGGAGCTAGAACTTGAACTGGAACAGTCACCTTCCAAATATTCTATCCTTGTCATACAGGTTAGGGAATCTCCCCAATTATCTACTATATAAAGCCTCCAATATCTATATGAATCAGACGCTACTCCAAAATCAAAGGTTTGAAGACCTGTGCTTTGTGCACCAAGTCCTGTATATATTACATCCCAATCAGAATCGTTATTGGATGCTTCTACCCTGAAATTCTTAGGCATTCTGGTACTAAATCCAGAAAGACCAGTATATCTCATTGCCCAAATCGTTGTCCCATTTCCAGATCCAAAATCAATCTTATACCATAAATTCGAACTTGTGTTTTGTTGACTGTATGTTCCCGAATTTCCATCTGAAACATCATATAATCCGTTGACATGATTTAGGTGATTACTTTCACTGTGGGCCATTCCAGTAGTATTATATTTTGTAGTTGAGTTAAAACAACTATATGATGACGAGCTGACTGACGAGCTACTCGAACTGACTGAACTCGATGAACTGCTGGAGCTGGAGCTTGAGCTTGAGCTTAGTGATGAACTCGACGAGCTGGATGAACTCAAACTGCTTGAGCTTAGTGATGAACTCGACGAGCTGGATGAACTCGAACTGCTTGAACTTGTTGAAGAACTTGAGCTCGAAGAAGAGCTGCTGCTCGAACTGATTGATGAGCTACTCGAACTTGAACTCGATGATATACTCGTGGCACAAACAACACAATCTGCTGAGACAACCGTATGGTTATCATAATTCATATTCACAGATGTTCCAGCATTAAAGGAACCCAAAGTAAGTTGTACTCTAGCTCCACCTACTGTATTATCACCTAATGCTGATGTTCCAGCTGGATTTCCGTTCCATTGCCAGACACCTGGATTGCTTGAATCTTGATATTTAACAACAATATAAGGTCTTGGTGAAGCAGACCAGTAATATTCTACTCTAAATTTTCCAGAAGTTCCAGTTACAGGAGTTGAACCACCAGAAGCGTAAGAAGTCTGGAATTGATATCTCACTCCAAGGCCACTTCTATAAATTTCTAGATAAGCTCCATTTCCACCAGTCACATTATTAAAACCAAATCGGAAGAAACCATCCAATCCGAGTACGCTATAATCCCAATCAATTTCAATTATGAAGTTTGTATTCTGACAGAAAGAATATCTACTTTCATAATGTGAAGTGTGGCTTCCACTGCTTGCCCAATTTAATTTGTTGTTCAGTATTTGTGCTGTAGGGAATGTACCAGATGAGAAAAACCATCTATTAGCGTTTGGTGGATCACCATTTGTTCCAGTGAAATTGTCATCCAAATCTATCAAACACGAGCTATAAGAGCTGGAGCTTTCTGATGAACTTGAGCTACTTGAAGATGTTGATGAACTGGAAGAGCTTGAGCTGGTCGACGAACTCGACGATGAGCTACTCGATGAGCTTGAGCTACTTGATGAACTGGAAGAGCTTGAGCTTGAGCTGGTCGACGAACTCGACGATGAGCTACTCGATGAGCTTGAGCTGCTGGATGAGCTTGAGCTAGAACTACTTGAACTTGTTGAAGAACTGCTCGATGAGCTTGAGCTTGAGCTTGACGATGAGCTTGAGCTTGACAATGAGCTGGAACTTGATGATGAACTTGAGCTACTCGAAGCTACGTGTGTAACTCTAATTTCAACCATTCCTATGGCAAGGAAGTCTCCTGGACCTGTAGCTGTAAGGACGGCATGAGCATCCATCTCTAAATCAACGATATCTTGCCAATCCCACTCTAATGGAGCGCCAGCATCATCTGTTATGTCATACCAAGGACCCCAAGCAGCAGTTCCATCATGATCACCAGATATGTCTATCCAACTTCCAGCCGTTGTATCAAACACTGGTCTAAATTCAAAAGCGCTGTAATTGGACGTTGGTCTTCTTCCAAATACCCTAAGTTCAACTTGTAGAATGATTCCCAGATCAACACCCAAACAGTTATTTCCATCATTTCTTTGAGATTGATCCAAACTGCTAAATCCCTGTGCAGCCGCCATTGGAGTTGTATTTCCATCAACCATGTACTGAGGATTGCTGTTCCAACTTCCTACATAGCTATCAAAGAAGAACGTTGAGGTTCCGTCAAATGGAGCCTGTGATGAACTTGAGCTACTTTGGGAAGAACTGCTCGATGAACTTGAACTAGAGCTGCTGGAGCTTGAGCTTGAGCTGGTCGATGAACTCGAAGACGAGCTGGAACTTGAGCTGCTCGATGAACTTGATGAGCTAGAGCTGGAGCTAGAGCTGGTCGATGAGCTCGATGATGAGCTGGACGAACTTGAACTCGATGAGCTAGAGCTTGACGAGCTGGAACTTGAACTCAATGATGAACTTGATGAGCTAGAGCTGGAGCTAGAGCTGGTCGATGAGCTAGAGCTTGACGAGCTGGAACTTGAACTCAATGATGAACTTGATGAGCTAGAGCTGGAGCTAGAGCTGGTCGATGAGCTTGAACTGGACGAGCTTGAACTTGAGCTTGAACTTGAGCTTGACGAACTCGATCTTGAACTCGAACTAATTGATGAACTAAATGAGAAACTCGATGAGCTTGAGCTCGATGACAAGCTTGAACTGGACGATGAGCTCGAACTACTCGACGATGTTGACGAGCTACTGGTTGAACTGGACGAACTAGAACCATAAATCTGGATCACACATACGTCCTGAGCGGTAATACAATCAAATGTTCCGCCTTCATCGTAGATCGCCATTCCACCAGTTTGAATATGTTCATAATAACTCGCCTGAACCGCTGTTGAGTCTTGGAATGGAGTTATATCCCCATCCACAGCAATATCATCAATGATTATACCAGCATCAGTAGCATCATACGGGATACAAACCAGAGCATCATGATGTCCTTCTTCTTGATCGATGAACAATTCGTCTGGCATGTCCGTGACAATACCTATATCAAAGTTTGATCCACAATCATATGTTTCTCTATGATAATATAGATTATCCGAACCTGTGGAATCAATACAAATTGTTAAAGCATCTGTCGAATCGATTGTAATACCACAGCAAGGTATTCCATCGGCAGTGGCAAAATCATACGTTTTATGCTCAACCTCTATGGTACCTAATTCGTCTTCAAGTACTAAAGAGTTGAAAAGACGATTCTTAAATTGGAGAGCTTCCAATAAAATATAACGAGCACGATATGGTTTGAAGAAATTAACAACTGGTTTTAGGTCTTGAAAGAATGCCGACAGACCATCAACCATGTATGCAAAATTGATGAACCCGAATCCAATATTGTTTCTGACCCATATTGCAAGGTCGTTGATCAAGCTGCTAAGAACGTCTCTTGGTGGGTCGGTGCTCAGTAGATCATCGATATCTGATTTAAGTGTTGGATCTAAAGTTGTTAATAGGGTCTCTGCATCACCAATATTCTGTAGAAAGTTAGATGGTTGTATTCTATTGAAATCTTCATAGTATTGATCCAGGCCGATTAAGATTTCATCTCTGGTTGTTGGTTGACCAGTAATCGCCTCATAATCTGATTTGATTTCCAGATAATCTGAGTTGGTTCCATCATAACATATAAATAGGTCGGATTCTACACCAGTTGGATAATATGTATTGAAGACATATAGGATACCACAATACAATCCAAGCAAGGATGAGAGTCCAGCTGTTGTTCTTATTTCAGCGTTTTGTTCGAGGGTTCCTCCACCAGCATATGTTTCATATTCATCCTGAATCTTTCTGCTAAGAATAGCGGTCTCTGGACCCTGTGCATCGATTACAGGTCTGATACCAATATAAGGTGTCTTAGAAGGAAGATTTATTTTATTGAGATCGTGAAGAGCCAAGATCTGATCTTCGGTATATAACCAATGTGGGTCGGTTACGGTAAACTCATCGTAATCAAATTCGATTATTCCTGGGCTAATGGTTGTTCCAGCAATAGCGTTTCCGCGAAAGATTAGGTTGTTGGCATCTTCCAATCTAACAAAGAATTCAAAAATATCGACTTCCGACAAACCATAATATTGTAGAACGTCGACGAGTGCCTGTGGTGTACCCTTTACCTTATATAAATTAACAAGGTCAAGCATCAAAGCTACTTTGTTTGGTAGAGGGTTTTCGTCGTAGTCTCTAAGAGAAACCGAATGATCGTAACCAAAACTTCGGAACAATTCATCCAAATCTGAATTGCTCATGGAGTATGGATCAGAAAGAGTTGAAGAAGTCTTGACAACAGATTTTTGGGCTGCATATAAATCGATAAGAAAACTTCTCAGCCTTTTGTAATCAGCTGTGTTGAAGGCTAACTGGTCGACAACATTGCCAAAATAGATGTCAGATCGGGCGCGTTCGTCTTTAGCCAGAGAGTTCAAGGTGTCGGTTAGACTGCTTGGATTCTCCCCGCTGGCGGACCTTAAAATGTCCCAAAATATATCTATATTAAAAGCCAAGTTCTATTCCTCCTATTATGTGCAGCCTCCCACATTCTGTACATATCTAGCGGATACAGTTTTAAAATATTCGTCTATGAGAAAGAGCTCGTACATATTCTCCAAGACAATGTAAGAAGGATTTGTATCATCCCGAGAAATAACGTTTGTATTATTATATCCCGAAATATCTCCATAAATTTTTAATTTTAAGTAGAGATAAACTAATTTCGATAAAGGTGTTGAGAGAGCATTGTAGTTGGCCACCAAAACACCAGACGTTGAATCGAAAACTGTTGTTGCAGTCGAGTCGATAATTGTTACGCTTGTTGAGTCCTGACGATATTTCAACAAGGCATCTAGCATGGTAAAATCGTCTTGCTGCAAAAGAAATACGTTTGTTCCCTTTGGATCAAGCTGGTAATAAACGGCGGCACCACCATAAATCATGATTCTGGTTCTTACACATGATGGCCAACTGGCGTTTGAATCCACGCCAGAATACTTATATTCGTATCTATTGTATGGATAATTTTCATTGAACAACATCTCAATAAAAGAGTTCTGAGGCATCCAATGGTCTTCGATATTAACTGGCGCAGGAACTCCGTATTTATTAACTACGGAGTTCACGATAAAGTTATAAAACCAATGCTGAAGTTCGGGTACAACTTTCGCCGAAATCACTTCAGTGGTTGAATATCCAATACAATGTGCCAATTATTTATCCTCGCTAGTCATCCATATTTGTTTTCAGACAGTCAGCTGTGCTCAACATGTCCAACGTATGAATGAACAAAACATATTGTGGAAACTCGGAAAAGTTAATGTTGTCCGTATCTTCGTGGTTCGTGCTCCACCTTCCACTGTGAAATCTGATCATCAGTTCAAGAGTCTTTACCTGTTCTGGTGTAAAGATCTCCAATAGTGAGGATTCATTCTCAGCTATGACATCACCCATGTTTTTGTCGTGGTGATAGTCGGTGTGTTTCATTGTGCCATGTTTCCCATACTTTAGGGCGTCATGCCAAACAACACCCAACAGAATCATATCACAGTTAGATGTCTTTTTATTAACGTTGAAAGCTCTAAGCAGTTTGGATGCTGCATAGAGCATTTCATAGACGTGTTCAGCACACGAAGGAACGCGTCCATCCTTCTTCTGATGATATTTTCCTGTTGAAGACGTTGGCAATTCCCAAATGTTGGGGAATAGGCTGTTCAATTGTTTCCATAGAGCAAAAGCTCTTTTCGTAAGATGTTTTTCTAATAGTTCACTTATCGCTTGTTCATACACGGTACCAGTTTCCTTTCTCTTTATTATTTGTTCTCAATTTATATTCTGATTTCGTTGTCAATCCTGGTGTCGTCTTTTCCTTTGAGTTCGGTCAAAAATTTATTCATTGACCTGTCACCAAACCAAAATGTGACAGCCGAGATCGTCAAATACGTCACAACACCAGTCACCTCACCGAATGTGGTCAGCGCCTGAGTAGCTGATAACTCGATTCCATATTTCTGCATGATATCCCAAGCCATCATTGTAATCCACGTTGTTACACCACAAAGGTATATCGTCAAGGCAGGACGAATAAGACCTCTGATAAAATCAGTGAATGCAAACATGACTGAAAGTAACATGGCGATTGGAAGAGTTATAAGTTGCCATTTTCCTTGGACATTCATCAGCATGTCAATCCATTTGTGACTGAACATTTGCTTGTTGCCTTCTTTTTGGGCCGAAACGAAGGCCCTCGCGTCCTCAAGATCGATAGCACCCTCCACCTGTGCTCGTGTGATGGCAATGTTTGCCTTTGCCTCTGCAATCATGGCATCCGATTCAGCTTTCACCATTGCGAGTGCGTGTGTGTTTTGTGCAGCCTGAATTTCTTTTTGTAGCTTCGCAGTCTTAAATTTGAAAATACCACCCACAACATTTCCAATTAGACCAGTCGCCATTCCCAGTATAGATTCAATTAGCATCTTTCTTCCTCCCGTTATCATCCCTTATTAATTCCCAATCCATATTTCCGACCTTGGTTATTGGGATAAGGACGTCATTTCCATTCTCCAATTTTAATATTAGTTGTTTCCAGGTTAAGTGTGCAACACGAGCTACTTGTCCTTTGTACATCACCTGGATATTTTTACCGATTTCTTTGTCAAAGCGAACACTTATATAAGCTGCAATGTTCTTCAAGACAGCATACAAAATAAGCGTAACCAGAACGGTTACAAACATTTGAATGAACAGCACCCACAATTCTGGTGTAATAGCTTGTACCAGCTCGCTTATGATTTGCTGTTGTTCCATCTTCATGATTGACCTCCTATCACATTGAGCATAAAGGGATCAAACATCATATGATTTGTGAAGGCTCTTACAGCGACTCGGGAATTCAATATAGCCCGTTGGTCGCCGAGTTGTCCGTGTTTCTTTCCCAAAAGGATGCAACCCGCTACATGAGTCTTTAAACCCTTGTTTTTATCTCCAGCGTAATTGCCACCATGAATCAAGATATAAGATCTGTTTGGAACCTTTCGAACCCAATAGACCTTACCATATTTTGGTGAAACGCGAACTTCAACCTTGTAGTTTCCTGGTGGTATGCAGGATATACTTCTCTGATTGTTTCTCCACGGTAACTCTAAGGTATAACAGGTAAAACCGCTATCGGTCACCAACATTCCCTCGGTACCATGATCGCTACTTCGGAATCTTATTAAATATGCAGTTTTCATTTTTTGTCCTTCTTCTTTACCCGTTTCTTTCTTTCCAGGTAGGTTGTGTCTTTTATATATCGATCTCTATCGATCTGCCATTTTCGTCGGTTACGCCAAATCAGTCTTATTGTCACGAACGGCCCTCCGTTGTTCCTCCAAACGTTTCAAAGCTTTAAGTTTCTTTTTCTGTTGTCGTCTTAGTTCAGCAACCTTTTTAGCTTTTCTGCATCTACACATTATTTCTTCATCCCGCCTTTCTTGATGTCGTTCATGACCTTCACAACGGATTTAAGCAATTCGAATTTATCATCTGGGTCTTTACATTTACCCTCGGCTTGCTCCAAGATTATATTTTGAACATTGGTGCTTCTTGTTCCAGCTCTGGACATATAATCTCGGATTCCCTTTTCGTCTATATTTTTGAGTCTTTCCAGGTATTCATGTCGATCATTTTCACTCAATAGAGAGGTTGATTCGTTTTGGGGTTTTGGTTTTTGAGTGATCTTTTTCTTCTCGACGGTGATTTCCCGTTTCTTTTCTTCTTCAGTAGGTTGGGGTAGAGTGACTTCATGTTCAGGCTCGGGTTCGTCAACAATGATTTCTTCCTGCTCACCAACTTCTTCAAATTCCAGTTCTTCTCTGGTAACAACAGGTCTCTTGATTGGCTTTTGCAATCTGGCTTTAACCTTCTTAGGTGTTAACACCTTAAGCTTTCCTTCCCAGGGAATGTAATAATTGTATTCCCCGAACAGGACCAGATACGCCTTCATATAAGTTTTATAGGTTTCGATGTTGTATATCACATCGAACAGACAAGGAATTTTAACCTCGGCCTTGTTACCAACAATAACAGCTGGAAAACCGTACTCGACCCCATTAACCTCGATAACGAGCTTTCCATTCAACAGCTCTCGCTCAATTCCCCTGATATCCAAATCGAACCTTACGAGTTTCCCTCTGTTGATATCGACTTTTATCAATGATGCACTCATTTTTTCAACCTCTCAAGACTATTTATTTTTTGTTCTATATTTTCTATTTTTTCTCTCGCAACGTAGCTTTTACTCTGGAATAAACTCCATCGGAATCAGCTTCATATACTTTTGTGGCTTTGATGACAGTAATACATTCATCCATATCCTCAGCTGATATACCGACCAAACTAATTTCTCCGCGTTCTTGATCTCCGTATTTTTCAGCCATTGCAGGACCAGATGGAGCACCACCACCACCCGTACAAATTGGACATTCGTCCACGATATATGTTTTGATTTTGACGTCTTCATTCAATGCAACATCTCGAACGGTCAATCTAACTGTAAAGACATCAAGATATGGAAATGCGTAGATAAAGTCTATCTTTCCAGCATCTTCCAATGTTGCAATAATTTCATTTGAGCTATTTCTGACTTCCCATCTGCTGAAGATGATTGGTGGGTTGTCAGTCTCTGAAGTATTTATATACTTATAATTCAATAGGTTACCATCACAGTCAGGTAATTCTTCTCTTTCGAAATCAGCGTCGATGGCGCTGATACTCGATGAACTGGATGATTTGCTTGAGCTTGAGCTCGATTCAGAACTTGAGCTTGAACTGCTCGATGAGCTTGATGACGAACTCGACGAACTTGAACTTGAACTGCTGCTCGAACTGCTTGAGCTACTCGAACTCGACGATGATGAACTCAAACTTGAAGATGAGCTTGAACTCGATGAACTTACTGACGAGCTGCTGGACGATGAACTTGCAGGTTCCTGTAATAATCCAGCTACTTGCGACCAAGCCCTTCTTGGTAGAGCTCCAACCCAAGACATTGTTGTTTGGTTAGCGGTCGCTATTTTCTCAGATGCACCCGTAAACAATAAGTTTGAAACCTGATCGTTGTCTATAAGCGTTTGTCCACCAGAAGGGTTCCAAACGTTTTGTCTAAAATGTGCAATGGTGTCAATAACCAATCCAGAGGACGTTGAATCTATAATGACAGATGCAGATGTTAAATAACCAGTTGATGTGTTACTGGTATTGAATGGATTGAATTGATTTACACCTTCATAAGCAAATATCGTAGCTGATAAAGCTCTAACGCTACTGGTTTTGGTGATCACGACATTCGCTGTTCCATCTGGAGGATTAATCAAATAATATATGCTCGTATAGACCTCAACAGCGCCTTGGGTAGATGTTGCTTCACCCAAGAAGGTCAGTGGGATTCCGCCGTATGATATGGTGGCAGTTATTCCTGAAAACGCATCGGCCACGTGGCTTGCTGTAACGATCAGTATTTTGTCGCTACCAGATTGAACTGTATATGGTTCGATTAACTGGTTAGTATCTAAACCATTTACAGATACCACGTTTCCTAATTGTTGTATAGCCATATCACTCCTTTATATGAACGTTATTGAAAAATCTTCCTCTAAGACCAGAGCTGGAGTATCGAATAATCCAACTACAGATAAATACAGGTTATCGCTTGAAACATTAACGACTTGATTATCAGTCATTACTATACTTTTGTTAACATAGTTTACCCTTATGTTCCTCGAAGAGTTTCCTATGGTTACGAATTCAATGATATGTAAGGTGCAGGTATTATACCTGAAATAGAAATCTATGATATCACCTTGGTTAAACATTCTTGCTCTTAACAGTCTTTCGTATTCACACCATTCAAGCACTACATCTTCAATCAGTATGGTGCAGCAATCGGTTCCATCAGAATTATCCAATTTAACCTGGACCCATCCAAGGCTAATAAAACTGGTTCCATCATATGCCTGATATGATTCGCTGCTTAAACCAGTTTTTGTCGAAGCTGTTCGATATTCAATGTTTACATCACAGGTTGAATCCGATCCAAATTTATATTTATTCAATCTGATTACAGCAAATCCAGTAAATGATGTTTCGTCTGGAGCAGTTCCCAAATACCAAGCTGGCGATTCCATCGACTCAGCTGGAGGACAATTCAACAGTATTTGTTGATCACAAGTTGTATCCAATATGGTTCCAGTGCCAGTCCAACCGTCTGTAAAGTCTTTGTGATAATCTTCGTCAACTGGTGGACATTCACCCCATACAACCGTTCCAGGTGTAGCTGATGAGCTTGAACTTGAGCTAACCGATGAGCTGGAGCTGCTTGATGAACTTGAAGAACTTGAGCTTGAGCTCGACGACGAACTTGAACTGGTTGATGAACTCGAAGAACTCGAACTCGATGAGCTGGACGAGCTTGAGCTGGACGAACTCGATGAGCTTGAGCTGGTTGACGAGCTCGACGAACTTGATGAACTTGAACTCGATGAGCTGGAGCTTGAGCTCGACGACGAACTTGAACTGGTTGATGAACTACTCGAACTTGAGCTTGATGAACTCGACGAGCTGGAGCTGCTTGAACTGCTTGAACTTGTTGAAGAACTCGAGCTTGAGCTGCTCGATGAACTCGATGAGCTGGATGACGAACTCGATGACGAACTCAGAGAAGAACTTGAGCTTGAGCTGCTCGATGAACTGGAGCTCGATGAACTGGAGCTCGATGAACTGCTTGAACTCGTTGACGAGCTCGATGATGAACTGCTCGATGAACTCGATGAGCTGGATGATGAACTCGAACTGGTCGACGAACTTGAGCTTGAGCTGGATGATGAACTCGACGATGAGCTGCTAGAGCTCGAACTTGAACTGGTCGATGAGCTGCTCGAACTTGAGCTTGACGAACTTGACGAACTTTCAGAGCTGGATGATGAACTCGAACTCGATGAGCTAGAACTTGAACTGGATGAGCTTACCGAAGAACTTGAGCTCGATGACGATCCGCTATAAGAGCTCGACGATGAACTGGTTGAGCTTGAGCTGACTGAGCTGCTTGAGCTTGAACTCGAAGACGAACTCGATGAGCTTGAGCTACTGGATGAACTCGAGCTTGTCGATGAACTCGATGAGCTTGAGCTACTGGATGAACTCGAACTTGAGCTCGAGGACGAGCTGTTTGACGAACTTGAGCTGCTGGACGACGAGCTAGACGAGCTCGAACTTGATGAACTCGAGCTTACTGAGCTACTGGATGATGAACTGCTCGATGAGCTAGACGAACTTGAGCTGCTCGAACTACTTGAACTTGTTGAAGAACTTGATGAACTCGACGAGCTTGAGCTGGATGAACTCGAACTTGATGATGAACTTGAACTGGTCGACGAGCTCGATGA
>JAAUYF010027847.1_pt1 | contig 12484 bp, 12 predicted proteins | sample 7278051 | NCBI WGS metagenome assembly JAAUYF01 (sample SAMN14350202, study PRJNA611818) | marine sediment metagenome | isolation source: surface marine sediment (0.6m) | place: French Polynesia: Moorea | collected 2018-08 | reverse complement strand
CCGACGATCCCGAGGCTGAACGAAACACTCGAATTCGTAATGCAAACTATTTCACAGCCAACCGGTGGAAATCTCACAGCCCCCTGCCGGGGAAACGATTAAATTTACCAGCAACAAGAACGCAAGCAGTCAGTAACTCATCGAGCGGCACTGGCGCCGCCTTTAACCAAGAGGAAACGAAGTCATGAAAAACCGTAAGAAGACAAAGCAGCAACGGGGATTTTTCGACCTGGGATTGTCAGTGGCGATACTGGCACTGTCGGGCGCGTTTGCCTACACGGTAGCGCCGGAGCAGGACGACAGGCTGGCAACGCAGGATCCGCAGACCGAGGTCGTCGCCGAGGTCACGACCAGCAGCGGGGAGACTCGTTTCTAACCCCGGATTCCGAATAATCTCGATCGCCTTTTTAGAAAACCGCGCCGATGACTCGATCGGCGCGGTTTTTTCGTGCCCGGGATCGACTTGGAGCCGACGATCCCGAGGCTGAACGAAACACTCGAATTCGTAATGCAAACTATTTCACAGCCAACCGGTGGAAATCTCACAGCCCCCTGCCGGGGAAACGATTAAATTTACCAACAACAAAAACATAGGAGGTAAGCCATGAAAACCGTAGCCGTTTGTATCGCCATCAGCCTTTGCCTGGCCTGGAACAGCACCGTAGAGGCAAGCAATGCCGCACCCTCACTGGAAGAATGGCAACTCGACCTGATCTACAACCCCGGCGAATCCATGCTCGAACGCGAAGCCAAGGGCCTGGTATTCATCTACGATGGATTAGCCGACTCCGAGGTAGAGCAAATCCTCGACGACAAATTCGACCGCATCGAGTACATGATGTTCACCCGCGTCAAGAAGACCGACGCGAACGGCGACAAGATGATCGATCCGGAAACCGGCGACGAACTGGTACTCGACGACGGTTGCGACTAACCCTTAAGTCTGCCCAATCACGACGCGCAGATATTGACCCGCCCGGGACAGGGCGGGTTTTTTTTTGCCAACACCGGATTGGTGCGCAGGCCCAAAATGGTGTAGTTTCTTTCTCAATCGTTGACACGCCCGAATAGCATGCAAGATTTCCTGTCCCAGATATCGCCTTACGATATCCTCGACGCCCGGGGCCTGGAGGCGCTGACGACTATCGCAACCCGCCGCGTTTATAAAAAAAACCGCGTCATCATCCGCCAGGGCGACGATACCAACAACATGTTCATCCTGCTGCAGGGGCAAATGCGGGTGTTTGTCGAGGACGACCAGGGCAAACAGTTAACCGTGCGTATCCTGAAGCCCGGCGATTCGTTCGGTGAGGTCGCGCTGATCGGCGAATTCGCGCGTACCGCGAGCGTGGAAACCATGGGCGATTGCGAGGTCGCCGCGTTCACGCGCGGCAACTATCTTGCGTTCTTGCGCGGCTACCCCGAAATCTCGCTGGCGCTGGCGAAAACCCTGGCCAACATGGTTCGCGATACCACCGAGGAGTTGAGCAGCATCGCCCTGTCGGACGTTTACGGACGCCTGTCGCACGTGCTGGAAAAATACGCCGAAACCCGGGACGACAAAAAACGCCTGCCCAAATTCACCCATCGCGAAATCGCCGGCATGATCGGTTCGTCCCGCGAAATGGTCAGCAAGATCATGAAAGAACTCGAAAACGCCGACTACATCTCGGTGGAAGACAGGCACTACGTCATCGACCGCCCCCTGCCCGAAACCTGGTAGCTCCCCGCAAACGCCAGACCTGCCTGCTGAGCCGCTTCCCCCGCATCGGGTAAGCACCTTTCCGGAAAACCAATCCGGAGAAGCGTCTTGCGCCAGGTAAACTGGTTCGCTCGAAAACCAAACGACTCAGGGAATCGAGTGCGGAAAACCACATACTTCCGCGAGCCAGGCGCTTACCTTTGAAACGTAAAAATACACAGGAGGTAAGCCATGAAAACAATAGCCGTTTGTATCGCTATCTGCCTTGGGATGGCCTGGAACGCCAAAGTGAACGCCGACGGAAGCGGAGCCACGCTCGAAGAATGGCAGCTCGACCTGATCTATTTTCCCAGCGATTCCATGCTCGAGCGCGAGGCCGAAGGTTTCGTCTTCATTTACGACGGGTTATCCGATGCCGTGATCGAAAAAATTCTCGACGACAAGTACGACCGCATCGAATACATGATGTTTACCCGCGTCAAGCAAACCGACACCAATGGCGATCCTCTGATCGACCCCGAAACCGGCGACGAATTACTGGTCGACGACGGCTGCGACTGAATCCGGCGCGGCTGGTGGAAAAATAGCGGAGCTTAAAACGGCCAGACAACGAGGATCATCGGGATCGAAACCGCAAGCACGATAACCTCGAGCGGCAGCCCCATGCGCCAGTAGTCGCCGAAGCGGTAGCCGCCGGGACCGAGAATCAGGGTATTGTTCTTGTGCCCGATCGGCGTCAGAAAGGCGCAGGAAGCCGCCACCGCGATCCCGATCAGGAACGAGTCCGGGTTGACCCCGAGACGCGTCGCGATATCCAGACCGATCGGCGCCATGACCACGGTGGTAGCCGCGTTGTCGAGCACGTCCGACAGCGTCATCGTCACTACCATCAGCAAACCGAGCACGACCACGGCACCGTAGGCCTCGGCAAAATCGACGATAAATCGCGCGATCAGCGCCGTGCCCCCGGTCGCCTCCAGCGCCGCCCCCAGCGGCAGCATCGAACCAAGCAGCACGATCACCGGCCACTCGATCGAGGTGTATATTTCCTTGAGCGGCACGATATTGAAACCGACCATGACGATACAAACGAGCGCGAGCGCCGCGGGCAAACCGATCAGCCCCATGGTCGCCAACGCGATCGCCAGCACGAAACTGCCGACCGCGATCCAGGCCTTGTGCCGCTGAACGACCTGAAGGTCGCGCTCCTGCAGCGGCAGGCAGCCGAGCCAGGCCACGACATCGTCGATACGATCGCTCGATCCGAGCAGCAGCAGCACATCGCCGGCCTGGGTTTCGAGCTTGCGCACACGGTCGCGAAAGGTTTTACCCTTGCGCGACACGCCGAGCAGGGTTACGCCATGACGATAGAGCAGCCGCAGCGACCAGGCGCTGCGGCCCTCGATACGCGCGTTTTCCGTCACCACGGCCTCTACCAGCGACAGACCTTCCGAGGCTTGCCCGCTGTACTTTTCGGTGCCCATATATTCCAGCTTGAAGGCGCCGACAAATGCGTCGATTTGCTCGGCGGCGGCCTCGATGACGAGCACGTCGCCCGCGCGAATGACCTCGATCCGGGCGCGCCCGGGCAAACGCTTGTTGTTGCGTACCAGTCCGATGATCGCGACATCAGCCTCGTCGGACTCGGCATCGAGTTCACGCACGCGCCGACCGATAAAAGGCGACGCCTCGGTAACGCGGACCTCGGCTACATAGTCCTCGTGCGGCGCCGGCGGCTCCGCTTTGGCGGGATCGCCGCTTTCTAGCGGTATCAGGCGCCAGCCGACCAGAACGAGAAAAGCGATTCCGGCCAGCGCCGTAACCAGGCCAACCGGGCTGAAATCGAACATGCCGAAAGGTTCGCCGAGCGCCTGCTCGCGGTAACTGGCGATAATAATGTTCGGCGGCGTCCCGATCAGCGTAATCATGCCGCCGAGAATTGATGCGAAAGACAGCGGCATCAGCGTCAGGCCGACAGCGCGCTTCGCTTTTTTTGCCGCCTGGATATCGATCGGCATCAACAGTGCGAGCGCAGCGACGTTGTTCATCACCGCCGACAGCGCGGCGGAGATGCCGGACATGATGCCGATGTGTGCGAACAGCGAGCGGCCGCTGTCGGCGACATGGCGTGCGACCAGCTCGATCGCGCCCGAGTTCGACAGGCCGCGGCTGACGATCAGCACCAGCGCGATGATCACCGTGGCCTGGTGACCGAAACCGGCGAATGCGTCTTCCTCGGGCACCACGCCGAGCACGACCGCGACGACCAGCGCGGCGAAGGCGACCAGGTCGTAGCGAATCTTGCCCCACACCAGCAGCGCAAAAACGATACCGAGCAAAATGAATAAAATCAGCTGGTCGCTCATGTTAGTGATCCAGTGTTGCCTTCGATTGCCGGCCCAGGCGCGCTTCGCGCAAACCGATGTAAACTCCCGCGGTTATGACCACGACGACACCGGCAATAACCGCCAGGTCCGGCACCTCGCCCCAGAACAGAAAACCCGAGATCGTGGCCCAGACGATCAGAAAATACCGGAACGGCGCGACCACGACAACCTGGGCATGGCGGAACGCCTCCACCATGAAAAAATGCGCAATCACAAAACAGCAGGCGCTGGCCCCGAACCAGATCAGGTCGACCTCGCGCAGGCCGTGCCAGCCGCCGACGCTGCTGACGCCGCCGGACAGGGCCAGAATGACCGCGGTGGTGAAGATGATGCGCAGCGACGATTCGTCGCGGGTTAGCGTGCGCGTGATCAGGTCACGGAAAGCGTCCGACAGGGCGACGATCAATGGCAATACCGCGGCCCAGTGCATCGCCGCCGTGCCCGGGCGAATCACGATCAGGATGCCGATGAATCCAACCACCACCGCGCCCATCCGGTGCGGGCCGACCGTCACGCCGAGAAACAGCTTGCCGAACAGCGTCATGAACAGCGGGCCGGCAAACGCAATCGCGATGACCTCGGCCAGCGGCAGGTACTTCAGCGCGTAGACAAAGGCATAGGAACCAGCGGCGTACAGCAGGCCGCGGTAAAGGTGTGCACGCCAGCGCGTTACCCGCAGCGGGTGCTCGCCGCGCAGGCGCATCCAGCCCGCCACCAGCAGGGCGATCAGCGTGCCCTGCACGAACAGGATCTCGCCCGCCGGGTAATGCGGCACCAGCCACTTGGTGATCGAATCGTTCGCGGTCAGGAATACACCCGACACGAGCATGCAGGTGATACCGCGCAGGCTGCTGCCGGCCGCCAACGCCTCCCCGGAACTCAAGCCGCGATCACTCCCATTGAAAGATGCGTGCGCCGATGTAGAGCAGCACGAGGCTGGAAATACCGAGCACGAGCAGATGATCACCGACCTGCACGATGCTGGCGCCATCGATCATGATTTCGCGCGCGGCGTCGGTGACGTGGGTCAGCGGCAGCAGCAGCGCGAATTTCTGCATCGCCGGATGCGCGCCCTCGAGCGAAAACCAGACGCCGGAGAGAAACATCATCGGCCAGCTGAACAGGTTCAATACGCCGTTGGCGACCTCTTCGCTGGAGATACGCGCCGCGACCACGAGGCCGCAGCAAATCAGGTTGATGCAGCCCAGGGTAAACACGAGGAATAAATTGAAATACGAGCCGTGCATGCGAAAGTCGACGAAAAAATCCATCGCGGCAAAAATCACGGCATTGATGATCACCAGCAGCCACAGCCGGGAGAGAATTTGCGCGCTCAAGAATTCCATCGCCGTCACCGGCGTCGCGCGCAGCCGCTTCAATACGCCGAACTTGCGGTAGCGCACGATAACGTAACCGATACCGAACAGCGCGCCCCACATGATATTCATCGCGATCACGCCCGGGATGACCCAGTCGACGTAGCGGATTTCGTCGCCCTCGACCAGGGTTCGCTCGAGGGTTTCGTTCGAATCCGCATAGGCCGCGATCAACAGCTTTTCCACGATGTAACCGTTGGGCGAGGTCGAATTGATCCAGTAGCGGCGCGTGCCGGGCTCGAACAGCAGGTCGACCTGGTGCCGCTCGACCTTGAACAGCGCCGACTCGGCTTCGTCGAAATCGATGAACTTGATGAACTTCGTGTTTTTGAATGCCGTCGCGGCGCCCTCGGGCACGGTGGCGCCGACGAGGCCGACCTTGAACTTTTCCGGGTTGTCGTCGGTAAACGCGAAGGCGAACACGAAAATAATCAGCACCGGCAGCAGCACGCTCCAGGCCAGCGCCGAACGGTCGCGGAAAAACTCGAGGTTGCGCGCAACGAACAGCGCATAGATCCGGTTCCACATCAGGCGCGCAATTCCCTGCCGGTCAGCTCGAGGAACAAATCCTCGAGATCGCGCGCGCGGATGCGCAGGCGGTCGAGCGGAATATCGAAATGCAGCAGGTGCTCGATGGTTTTATTGACGTCGCCGGTGACGATGTGCGCGCTGTCGTTGCGGTAGGTGGCCTGGAATTCCCTTTCGCCGATTTCGCGCGGAATGTCGCCGGCGTGGATTTGCACCACCACGTCGTCGAAATGCGCGGCCAGCAGCGCGTCCGGCGCATCGTGCGCGATCACGCGGCCATGGTCCATGATCGCGATTTCGTCGCAGAGCTCGTAGGCTTCCTCCATGTAGTGCGTGGTCAGCAATATGGTAGCGCCCTGCGCCTTGATTTCCTGCACCTCCTTCCACAGGTTGCGCCGGGACTGCGGATCGAGCCCGGTGGTGGGCTCGTCGAGAAACAGGATTTTCGGCTTGTTGATCAACGCCATCGCCAGCAGCAGGCGCTGCTTTTGCCCGCCGGAAAGTTTGCGCGTGTCCTGGTTCAGGAAATCGCCGAGCTGATAGCGCCGGGCGAGCTCGTCGATATCGTGGGTTTCCGGGTAAAAGCGGCTGAACTGCACCATGATTTCCCGCACCGTGATAAATTCCTGCAGCGCGGTGGTCTGGAACATGATGCCGGCCTGGTAGCGGAATTCGTCGTCCAGCGGTTTGCCCCGATACAGGATCGAACCCGCGTCCGGGATCTTGATGCCTTCCATCATTTCGATGGTCGTGGTTTTGCCGGCGCCGTTGGGCCCTAGCAGACCGAAACAGGTACCTTCGCGGATCTCGAAACTGACATCGTTGACCGCGGTGAGCGCACCGAAGCGCTTGACCAGATTGGATACTTGCAGGATGACGGGCATGGCGATCTCGATCGAGGTGGGCAAAGTATAAACAGCCTTTGAGGTTAAAACTACCTGCCGAACCGGGTCGGCCGCGAATGGGTTCCCGGGTTACAGCGAGAAGCCGACTTCGCCTTCGGCTACCCCGGAGCAAGTTCCGCAACGAAGCAATACCATACCGATTCGGTCATTGCGAGACCCCGGACAATCCCGGACGAATTGCGTCATTGCGAGCGCAGCGAAGCAATCTTTTTGTTTTGACAACGTATTCGGGAAATTGCTTCGTCGCTTGGCTCCTCGCAATGACGCAAAAAGGCAGGTTGGCCACCCTCCAAGAGGGAGCTAGGCATAGTCCGGATATCTATTTTATACTCGGGCGCTATGGGCGAAGAGATTCAACGCGAACATTTCGAGCAGGCCGACTACGACCGCTTCCACGAAAAGCTCGAGCAGGAAACCGAGCTGGTGCGGGAGCTGTTCGACAGGCGGGCTTTCGATAATGGCAGTCGCGTACTCGGTTACGAGCTGGAGCTTTGCCTGGCCGATGCCGACGGCCAGCCCAGCCGCAACAATATCGACATCATCGAAGCCACCGGCAATCCGCTGTTCACGTCCGAGCTGGCCAAATTCAACATGGAAATCAACGGTAATCCGTTTCCGTACCGAGACGACGTATTCAACCGCGTCGATGCGGACCTGCACGAGCTGTTTCGCCAGGCCGAGGATGCGGCGCGCCGCTTCGATACCCAGATCGGCATGTTCGGGGTGTTTCCGAGCGTCACCCGGGCGCATCTCAATCCCGACGATTACATGACCGAGCTGCATCGCTACAACCAGCTCAACCGGCAGCTGCTGTCGATGCGGGGCAAACCGATTCACCTCCAGCTCGACGGCGAGGAGCAGCTCGTGGTCGAAAAAGACGACGTCATGCTCGAGGCGCTGGCGACCTCGCTGCAAATCCACCTGCAGGTGCCGTTCGACGAAATCGTACCGACCTACCATGCCGGGCTGTGGTCGAGCATGTTGATCCTCGGCGCGAGCGCGAATTCGCCGCTGGTGCTCGGCAAGTGCTGCTGGCAGGAGTCGCGCATCGGCATCTTCAAGCAGGCGGTGGACACGCGCAATCCGCAGGAAATCGAGGATCATATCGTGCCCAGGGTGCACTTCGCCAAGGGTTACATCGAGTCGCTGTTCGAACTGTTCGAGGACAATTTCAGTTACTACAGCCCGATCCTGCCCGAGGTACGCGACGAGCCCGCTGAAAACCTGCATCACCTGCAGCTGCACAATGGCACCATCTGGCGCTGGGTGCGCCCGATCATCGCGCGCAACGGCGACGGCAGTTACCACCTGCGGCTCGAACTGCGCGTGGTGCCGTCGGGCCCGACGCTGCTCGATACACTGGCCAATATCGTGTTTTACGTGGGCCTGACCGAGGGCCTGAAAAGCCTCGGCGACGACCTCACCAGGGTTCCCTACGAAACCCTCGAGGCCGACTTTTACCGCGCCGCGCGCGACGGGCTCGAAGCCCCGGCGCACTGGCCCGACGGACGGGAGATGCCGTTGAAACAGGCCCTGCTCGATCACGCGGTGCCGCTGGCGCGCGAATACTTCGCGCGCGCCGGCATCGACGGCACCGAACGCTGGCTCGAAATCATCGAAGGCCGCGTGCGCGACGGGGCCACCGGAGCCCGCTGGATCAGGGCGCACTGGAAACGTTTCGGCGACGGCGGCCGACTGGTTTGCGACTACATCGAGCAGGCGCAGTCCGGGCGGCCGGTTCACCAGTGGCGGGACCCCGGCGCATGATCGAAAAATTCGACCGGCTGCACGAATTGCCGCAGGGATTTTTCGAAATTACCACCGCCAATATTCGCAGCCTGTTCCCCAATCCGACCCTGATCCAGCTCGACGGAGGCGGCGACGATTTCCTGTTCATTTCGATTTTACTGCACGGCAACGAGCACACCGGGCTAACGGTCATGCAGCAGGTGCTCGCCGAGCATGCCCTGGATTTACCGCGTTCGATCCTGTTGTTCATCGGCAACGTTCACGCCGCCGAGCAGGGCCGCCGCTTCCTGCCGGGACAGGTCGACTACAACCGCTGCTGGCCCGGGCACGACCTCGAGCACAGCCCGACCGCCGGCATGATGCAGCGCGTGGTCGAGATCGCGCACGGCCTGCCGCTGTTCGCCGCGATCGATATCCACAACAATACCGGCAAGAATCCGCACTACGCCTGCATCACCGATCCGACACCGGAAAACCAGAACCTCGCGGCGCGCTTCAACCGCGTCGGTATGGTGTTCAACCACCACGGCGTCAGCACCATGGCGTTCAACGGCATTTGCCCCGCGGCCACGCTGGAATGCGGCCTGCCCGGCGACCCCGAGGGGATTAAACACGCCTGCCGCTTTCTCGAGGATTTGCTCACCCTCGAAGCCCTGCCGACGAAAATACCGACCCGCCACGCGCTGCACCTGGTCGAATCGCACCTGAGCCTCAATATTCGCGACGACGTCAGTTTCGAGTTCGACCCGGCGGCCGACGTCGACCTGCGCTTCGAACCCGATTTCGAGGATCGCAACTTCACCCTGTTCGACCCGCACGAAGTGTTCGGCTACACCCGCGTCGAGCGGCCGCTGCTGATCACCGATACCAACGGCCACGACGTCACCGACGACATCATGCGCGTCGAGGGCGGCAAGATTTATCTCAACAACACGCTGATGCCGGCGATGATCACGCGCGACAAGCTGGTCGCGCGCCAGGATTGCCTGTGCCATTTGCTGCAGGATTACCTGCCGCACCACGAGCCGGATTTCTAGATCGTTCCGGATTCGTTTCCCGGCAGGGCCCGGACAATGCGGCCTGCTAACGCAAAATGCCGGGTCGGGGAGCCAGCCTCGTGCCCGCCACCCAAATGACAAGCACGGATAAATCCCCGATCACCGACTCTTGCAAACCAGGGCCAGATGACGGCCTGCGGCCAACAGGAGACCCCGGGGAATTGGCGATGGACGGCCTCGAGAATCCCTTTCCTTACTCGCTGTAATAGTGAAAATAGATTGTGAATATTTCCAACACGCTATTACCGACCATGTTTCCGAAAAATTTCCAGCAACAGACGGTCGCCATCAATGGCATCGAACTCTGCCTGACTACGGGGGGCCAGGGTCCGGCACTAATCCTGTTGCACGGCTTCCCGCAAACTCACCTGATCTGGCATCGTGTAGCGCCGGCGCTGGCGCAGCAGTTTACGCTGGTAATGCCCGACCTGCGGGGTTACGGCAACAGCGCCGCACCGGCCGGCGATGCCGGGCATCGTTGCTATTCCAAACGTGAAATGGCGCGCGACATCGTTGCACTTGCCGACCATCTCGGCTTGGAGCATTTTGCGCTGGCAGGCCACGACCGTGGCGGTCGCGTGGCGTATCGGCTGGTGCTCGATCACCCGGGCCGGGTCAGTCGTTTTTGCGCAATTGATATCGTCCCCACGCTCGATTTCTGGGAAGAGATGGATACAGCGAGCAGCGTGTCAGCCTTCCACTGGTCGCTGCTGGCGGCCAGCGCCCCGCTGCCGGAAGAACTGATCGGGCAGAATCCGTCGCTGTTCTATCGTGCATTACTGGAACGCTGGGCCAGCGATATCAATAAACTCGATCCGGACGCGGTGGTGGCCTACCTGGAGCAGTACCGCGATCCGGCACGAATCCATGCACAGTGTGAAGACTATCGTGCGGGTGCGACCATCGACCGCGATCTCGACCAGGCAGACCGCGACGCCGGACGACGGCTGGATTGCCCGGTGCTGCTGATGTGGAGCACCGGATTTCTCGCCGACAAGGCCAAATCACCGCTCGGCACCTGGCGCAAGTGGGCCGACGACGTTTCCGAAGTGGCTATCGACTGCGGGCATTTTATCGTCGAGGAAGAACCAGAACTGGCGGCGGAGGCAATGCTGGAGTTTTTTGCCAACCCCGACGAGTAAGAACTCTTTCTCCACACACCGAAGACTTCTCCAGAACTGACGCTGAAGGTAAAGAACCCGGTGACGACCTACGGCCAGTTCCCGCCGCTAATTGGACAATAAAAAACCCCGCACGATAGCGGGGCTTTTCATTCGGTTATTACTTACAGCTAGCCAGGCTGCTTCCTTCGCTTGCCAAATCCAACTAATCCGGCTAATGCTGTGCCGAATAGCCAGACGGCAGCTGGAACGGGAACAACTGCGGGCGTTTCCGATGCTTCGATGAAAAAGTTGTCCATGGCGGCGTAACCACCGGTTAACAAATCGATTTGCAGGATGACGTTACCGTCGGTATTGCCGAGAGTGGAAAGCGGCAGCACCACCCCTGTCCAGTCAAATACGCTCTGGGCTGACGCGGTTCCAGTTGCCTGTAGGGAACTGAGCACCGTGCCGCCACCGATACCGGGTGCTCCGCCGGGGTTATCGAAAAGAGTGAACTGAAATTCCGGGGCAGCGCCAGATGGAACGAACGGCCCGCCGAACACACTTAAATCGATGCTTGAAATATCCATGAAAACGTTCAGAAAGTCGTTGCTGCCAACATCAAAGGCCAGACCGAGCCGGTCGTCCTGTCGGTTTGAAAGCATGCCAAGAGCGTAGTTTCCGCCAATACCCGAAGGGTCGGAATAGCCTGTTCCAAAAGCCTGGTTACCGGTTATCAACAGGGTCTCGACGGTAAATGTCTGCGAGAATACAAAGCCGGGGGGTTGATTACTGTAAAGCGTATTCACCGAGTTGAAAATATTGACATCACCGCCATCGTTGACGAAAGCGGCCGGATTCTCGAAATCTTGGTCATACAGGACCACGGCGAATGCCTGGCCGGTGAATAACAGGGTTAAAAGCGCGAGTATCGGGGATGAGATCTTCATTAGGTTCGTCTCCTGGCTTGGATTTCGCGAGTCTTGTTAAATATGCGGCTAGCGCCACTTTTATCCTAATTTCCAGAGACTTCTTATCATTATCTACTTCGTGGGTCATCCCCCATATTAGGTAAATTGCGCGCTAGTTTAACCTTTTGTTCGAAAAGCATTCCAACCCGAATGGCATTTTGGTCGCAATCTTGAATCTTCTAATGGCTTTGGCGAGCATCTCTTATGGGTCGAACCGTGCCGCTTGAGGCGGAAACATGGGTGGCTGCTTTTTCAACCACAGGTAAGAACAAGGCATCGGCTAACAGATTTTATAAACTGCTCAATATCACGGGTATTCGTTGGTATACCTGTAGTAGTGGTTTACCGATAAATCCCAATATGACTTCTAAACTACAAGTTATATTTTTGCTTCGATTCACCGCCGGCACCATCGTTCAAATTCGGGCCTGTGCATACGCGTTCTTTGCGGGGCGGGTCCTGCCGGTTAAGGTTAGCGTGAATATCTCGCCGGTATTTTCATACCATTCTGCGAAGGGCTCTGCCAGCCTCACTTCGCGAACCTGGAAAACTCGTAGGCAAGCAGCTTCTGAAAGAGTTTTTCCTCGAGACTGCCGGCCTTGTCCAGTTGCATTCTTTGCAGGTATTTTCGATACGGCTTTTGATCCACGGGTAGCAAAAAGGCTTTCGCTATGGTTGCAATCATCGCCAGCGGATTCTGTTTTT
>JAAUYF010028449.1_pt1 | contig 12508 bp, 9 predicted proteins | sample 7278051 | NCBI WGS metagenome assembly JAAUYF01 (sample SAMN14350202, study PRJNA611818) | marine sediment metagenome | isolation source: surface marine sediment (0.6m) | place: French Polynesia: Moorea | collected 2018-08 | reverse complement strand
CTTCTTCCCGACCCTGTGCTGTCAGGAACTCCCCGGTAGAGATATCGAGAAATGAAATGCCCAGGAACGACCTTCCAAAATGTACCGAACAAAGGAAGTTATTGGCCTTGGCCTGGAGAATATCGTCGTTAAGTGCCACACCTGGGGTCACGAGTTCCGTTACCCCTCGTTTAACAATAGTTTTGGTAAGTTTCGGATCTTCCAGCTGGTCGCAAATGGCTACCCGTTGTCCGGCTTTTACCAGTTTGGGCAAATAGGTGTTCAGGGAATGGTGAGGGAAACCGGCCAGTTCTGTCTTGTCTCCACCGTTATTTCGCTGGGTGAGAATAATGCCCAGGATCCCGGCCGCCTTTACTGCATCTTCACCAAAAGTCTCATAGAAATCACCAACTCTGAATAACAGCAAGGCATCCGGATATTTGGCCTTGATGGTCTGGTATTGCTTCATCAGGGGTGTGATCTTCTTGCTTTTCTGAGTCTTGGCCAATGCTGTTGATTTACATTACTTTTGCCACACAAAGGTGTAAAAACGAAAATACCAATTTCATAAGGGAATTAGAATCAATGTTGATATTTTCGGATAAGTTAATGCGACCCAAAAATTGGACTACTTCAATTTGATTGGTCGATGTGATCCCGACTGTAATTTCGGGAAGATTTCTCATAAAGGGATTCATGCGAAAACTTAAAAACAGCGAACTCCACAGATTAGATGTCCCGGAATTCAAAGCGGCAGACAAGACCCCGCTGATCGTCGTGCTAGACAACATCCGAAGTCTTAACAATATTGGATCCATATTCAGGTCGGCCGACGCCTTTCTTGTTCAGAAGATCTATTTATGCGGTATCACCGCTACACCACCGCACAAGGACATTCATAAAACTGCCTTAGGTGCCACGGAAAGTGTGGATTGGGAATATCGGGAAGATGCGGAACTCCTGCTGGATGAACTCAGGATTCAGCATCATTGCCTGGCCGTGGAGCAAACCGAAGCTGCTGTTCCCCTCCAGGATTTTTTACCAGAACCGGATCAGTCTTACGTTCTGGTTTTCGGGAATGAAGTTAAAGGGGTGTCACAGGCTGTTGTTGATCGTTGTCACCAAACCTTGGAGATACCACAATTCGGCACCAAACATTCGTTGAATGTGGCGGTCAGTGCCGGGGTAGTCCTCTGGGATTTTTGGTCGAAACTAAGCGCGAAAAAGACGTCTTGATCTATCCCTGCCAGCCTTTTGTTTACTGGGTAAAAGAAAAAACCCTGATGTCTTGATCAGGGTTCTGAGTGTATAGTTTGAGTTAGTTAGTTTCGTAAAGGGACGTGCAATAAAACAATTCCATTTGGACTGTGCAAGGAAAACCGCTAAAAAAATGTTAATGGAATTCTGATCTCACGGCTGTTCCCGGTATTTACACCAGCAGGATCTGGCGCTCTATTTTTTTCAATATCTCCTCATAATCAGCCTGTTTTTCCACGAAATCGAGTTCACTGACATCGATGATCATTCTGTTTTTGTGAGGAAAACTTTTTATATAGTTCAGATAACCCTGGTTGATCTTATCGAGATATTCCGGCTCTATCTTCTGCTCATAATCCCGCCCCCTTTTTTTAATGTTCTCCAGGAGCCGGTTTGTGCTCTGATACAGGTATACATAAAGATCAGGTTTTTTTACCTCCTTGTACATAAAATTGAAGAGCTGGCGATACAGGCTGAACTCTTCTTGCTGCAGGGTGACCTCTGCAAAAATGATCGACTTGAAAACATCGTAATCACTCACCATGAAATTCTTGAACAGATCGAACTGTGAGGTATCGTCGGTAAACTGCTGGAACCGGTCAGCCAAAAAGGACATTTCCAGGGGGAAGGCATAGCGGGCCTGGTCTTCATAGAATTTGGGCAGAAACGGATTATCCGCAAAACGTTCAAGGACGAGCTTTGCCTGAAAGTCTGAGGAGATCTTTTCTGCCAGGGTGGTTTTACCAGCACCAATATTGCCTTCAATGGCCAGGAAGTGTAGCTGTGAGAATAGGTCCTGTCTGTTCCTGAAAAGCAACATATTTGTTTTAATAACTTCACCCTGGTCCTTACATTCCTGCAGCAGGTTCCTTGTATCTTTTTGTAATTGAGGGTGGTAGAACTGGGGGGCAATATCGGCCAGTGGTTTCAATATAAACTTCCGATTATGCAATTGCGGATGAGGAACCTGAAGACTTTCACTCGAAATCTTAGCATCTCCGTAATAGAGGATATCGATATCGATATTCCGGGATACATAACCGGCTTCTTTACGACGTTCCCTGCCCATATTGGTCTCAATGGCGAGGATTTTATCGAGCACTTTCTCCGCAGATAATCTGGTCTCCAGGGCTATGCAGGCGTTCAGAAAATCCTCCCCTTCAAATCCCCAGGCCGGTGATTCATAGACAGACGATATTCGGGTCACAGTTCCTACCTGGCTGTCCAGGAAGAGTACAGCTTCCTGCAATTGTGCTAAACGGTGTCCGAGATTACTTCCCAGCGATATGTAAACCGTAGTCTGTTCCATAAGGTGAAGCAAAGTAAAGAAAAGATAGGAACTTCCATTCTGGCGTTGAAGACCAACTCAAATAATATCCAATTTCTGTTACAAATGCCGGCAAAAGACTACTAATAGTATTAAAGGGAAGGGTGAAACGAACATTGGTTATATTTGCCCATTACAACAGAGGATAGAAATGAAATTTTTAAGAAATCTTTTGGCGGCCATAATGGGAAGCCTGATCGCATTCGGTATCGTGTTCTTTATGTTCATGATCTTTTTGAGCCTGTTAAGTGCCGAAGATGTGATTACGGTGAAGAAAGCTTCGGTCCTGGAGCTGCAGACGCCATACCCCATAAAAGATTATGCAGGCATGGACGAATCTAGTCCGTTTATCGGTTTGTTCGATGCCGAACAGGGACTTGATGATATTCTCCACGCGATAGATGTGGCCAAAGATGATGAAAGGATAGAAGGGATCAGTATCAACAGCAATTATCTCATGGCCGGGATAGCACAAACCCAGGCTCTGCGTAGAAAACTCCAGGAATTCAAAGAAAGCGGCAAATTCATATATGCTTATGGCGATTTTTACTCTCAGAAAGATTACTACCTGGCCAGTATAGCAGACAGTATTTTTATAAATCCACAAGGAATCATGGATTTTAGGGGACTAGCCGCGGAAGTCCTGTATTTCAAAGATCTACAGGATAAATCCGGGGTTAAGATGGAGGTGGTAAGGCACGGAAAATATAAAAGTGCCGTGGAACCTTTCTTATCCAATGAAATGAGTGATGAAAACCGGACACAAATACAGGAACTGATGCAATCTATCTGGAGTTCCGTGGCGGGTGAGATCGCAGACAGCAGGGAAATGAATATCGATGAACTCAATTTGATCGCAGATACCCTGGGTGGAAGAAATCCGGAATTTGCATTGAAAAGCCGACTGGTCGATGGGATCGCTTACTACGATCAATATGAAAGCAAGCTAAAGAGCGCTACAGGTACCGATCCGGACGAGGAGCAGAACAGTATTTCACTGTCGGAATATGTAAAACTGGCAAATGGCAAGAAACTGAAGCGTGGCAAGGATAAGATTGCCGTCGTCTTTGCTCAGGGAGAGATGTTTTATGGGGAAGGCGATCAGAATGTGATCGGGCAGGGGCTAATTGTCCGTGCGTTAAAAAAGGTCAAAGAAAATGAGAACGTGAAAGCAGTGGTCTTCAGGATCGATTCCCCTGGAGGGCATGCCCTGACAGCCGATATCATCTGGAGGGAACTCATGTTGCTGAAAGAAGAAAAACCACTGGTGATCTCTATTGGTGATATAGCAGCTTCTGCCGGGTATTATCTTGCAGTAGCCGGTGATAAGATCTTTGCGGAACCCACTTCTATAACCGGCTCCATCGGTGTTTTCGGAACCGTCCCAAATATCAGTGGACTGGCAGGGAATATTGGTATCAATGCTGAACAGGTAGGTACGCATGAGAATTCGGTGGATTATTCTCTTTTTGAACCAATGAGCGACGATTTCAGGGCCTATCTGAGAGAAGGTATTGCATCTACCTATAAGACTTTTCTCGAACGGGTAGCCGAGGGCAGGAATATGACTGTGGAAGAGGTAGATTCACTGGCTCAGGGCAGGGTCTGGAGCGGTATGGATGCCCTTGAGAATGGCTTGGTCGATGAACTTGGCGGCCTTGATGCGGCCATCCAGGAGGCGGTGAAGCTTGCCGGGATCGAGGAATATGGAATCAGGAAATACCCGAGATATAAATCGGATTTCGAACGTTTTATGGAAGGCATGAGTGGTACTGGAGCAGGTGCGGGTGAAGCCGTATTAAAAGAAGAACTGGGTGTCGAGACCTATGAAATTATTAAGGAACTGCGAACGGCTATAAAGCAAAAAGGTATCCAGGCCCGAATGCCATTTACTATTAAGATCCAATAATCGGGATGAAGCCAAAAGATAAAAAACTGGCGTACAGGATATACCTGTACCTGGGCGCACTTTTTATTACTTCTTTGGTGGTATCCAACCTGATCTTTCAGAAATTCTTTTATTGGAAACCTTTTGGTGATGTCACCGTTTTTGGCGCACCACTTTTCGAACTCTCAGTTGGTATTCTTCCTTACCCGCTTACCTTTCTTATTACCGACCTCATATCGGAAATTTACGGTCAAAGAAAAGCAAACCGGATCGTAACGGCAGGTATATTTGCCTCCTTCTTTTCCATGGGCATCATCCTGATCTCGGATCTGGCTCCGGCCATTCCCGATTCCCCGGTAGATGACCAACTGTTTAGCAAAGTATTTGCCCTTTCGCCTATTGCCGTACTGGCTTCCATGCTGGCCTATCTCTGTGCCCAGTATGTAGACATTGCCATCTACCATTTCTGGAAAAGACTTACCAATGGGAAGTACCTGTGGCTTCGCAATAACTTTTCCACTTTTTCTTCCCAGATCATTGACACAACCACCGTCGTAGGATTACTATGCGTATTCGGGGTGATCCCCTGGGAACTTTTCCAAGGACTGGTTATCAGCGGCGTGCTCTTCAAAATTTTTATCGCCCTTCTGGATACCCCGTTGCTGTATTTATGCGTATATATCATGAGAAGGCGTTTTGATCTAAGGATGGGAGGGGAAATTAAACTCGATTTCTGAGCCAATTTCTTAAAAAGTAACGCATTTCTTCGAATTGGGTCTTCCCGGAATAATATTTAGTGCTTTTTTCTGTTTTAATCCAACACTGAAAGGCGACTTATGAAAAAGAAGATTACCAGGATCTCAGCCATTGTATTTATACTTCTGCTTGCCCTGTTTATAGGACTTCCCTATGTGATTGAGAGCAAGGCAGCCGACCTTCTGAAGGACAATGTGAACAAGAATATCAAGGGCCAATTCAATTTTGCAGACTTGTCTATGAGTCTGTACAGCGATTTTCCATATACCAGAATAAGTTTAAAACAGGTTAGCCTTGTCAATACCACACCTTTTTCTGGGGATACACTTTTCAGTGCGGCTTCCATCGATTTGAAGATGGGGATCAGCGAATTTTTTGAAGGTGTGGACGACCCGATTGAGATTGATGAATTGCTGATCGACTCTGCATTGCTTTCGCTCAAGATCGACAGCAGTGAAGTGGCCAACTACGATATTTCCAGGACAGGGATAGATGGAGAACCTTCTGATAACAATGATCCGTCGCCGGTATTGTCAGTTCGTTCTTATAGCATAAACAATTCCAGGGTTAGTTATCGGGATTTAGCTTCCGGTTACTATTTGGAACTGGATAAGCTGAACCATCAGGGTAGTGGCGACTTTTCAGAGGCTGTTTCCAGGCTTCAGACCAAAACCGATGGCCTTGTGTCGTTTAGTATGGACAAAACCCAATACCTGGATAAGAACAATCTCTCTTTAGAGTCCCTTATCGAGATTGATCTGGATAACAACCTGTACGGCCTCAAAGAAGGTCAGGCGACAATAAACAGACTACCGCTGTCGCTCGATGGAACAATTCAAATACTCGAAGACGGTCAGCAGTTGGATCTGAGCTTCAGCACAGTATCATCCGATTTTAAAAACTTCCTTGCCCTGATCCCGGAAAAGTATTCTAAGGATATCAGCCAGCTCCGGACCCGGGGAAGTTTTGACCTTGCAGGTGAATGCAGGGGAATGCTAAGTGAAGAAACTATCCCTCAATTCAATATCCAACTGACCGCCAGGGATGCATCCTTTAAATATCCCGATCTGCCAAAGGGGGTGGAAAACATCGACATGAGCCTTGTGTTGAAGAATGAAACGGGAATCGCCGAAAACACGGCTATAGAAATAGAAAATGCATCTTTCCGAATAGATAATGATCTATTTCAGTTAAAAGCGCTCATCACCCAGCTAACGGGTAATACAGGTATTCAATCCAATTTAAAGGGCTCCTTAAACCTTGGCAACCTGGCTCAGGCCTATCCGGTACCCAGTTCTCTGGAGATGCAGGGACTATTGCAAGGGGAGCTGAATTCTGCTTTTCAACTGTCGGATATTGAAAATAAGGACTACAAGAAGATCGAACTGGACGGTGTCGTAGACATCAGTGGTCTGAACTATGCGTTCGAAGCGCTACCTCACCCATTGAAAATTCATACACTTCGTGCAGAACTGAATCCCAGGACTATTGAGATCGGTGAAGTGGCCGGTATTACCGGATCTACAGATTTCAGTGCCAATGGGAAGCTGCGCAATGCTTTGGGTTATCTGTTTAACGATGAGGTACTGCGAGGCAACTTTGAGATGCGGTCCAATTCGTTTGTAGTGGCAGACCTGATACAGGAAGGTGAAGAAAATTCGGGGGAAGCCGAGGAAGAGGCCTTCAAGGTACCGGCTTATCTGGACCTGAATCTCAATGCCATTGTAGGAAAGGCTATTTATGACAATATAGTGCTCTACGATCTTGCCGGTAATTTGAGGATCAAAGATGAGGTAATCACCTTTAAAGAGATCTCCTCCAGAATGCTTGATGGGAGGATGATTTTCGATGGTATGCTGTCTACAAGGTCCGGGACACCTTCTTTTGAAATGGCCCTGGATATGTCCAGATTAAACATAGCGAGTACCTTCGAAACTATCGAAGTGATGAAACTGCTTGGACCAGCCGCCAGCGCATTGGATGGCAAGTTGAATAGTAAAATGTCGCTCTCAGGGAATTTGACCGATCAATTGGATCTCAACATGAATTCTTTAACGGGGAATATGCTGGCCGAAATACTAACGGCGACAGTGGATACAAAAAAGACCCCTGTTACGAATTTGCTGAATACCAGCTTTGAATTTGTTGATATGGACAAGATAGACCTTGCTGGTCTGAAAACGTCACTTTCTTTTGATGAAGGACAGGTAAAAGTGAAACCATTTAAACTCCGCTATGAAGATGTTGCTATTGAATTTAGCGGAGGTCATTCTTTTGCACATTCTTTGGATTACCAGCTTACCTTCGATGTACCTGCCAGATATATGGGAGAGGATGTCAACCGGCTGCTGGCCAACATGCAGGACGAATCTCTCGAGGAGATCACAGTACCTGTGGTAGCAAAGCTGGAAGGAACTTATTCCCAGCCAAAGCTGAGATCGGATATGAAGGCCCAGGCCAGGGAACTGACAGAACAGCTTGTGGAGATCCAGAAACAGAAATATATCAATAAAGGCAAAAAGGAGGTGACTCAGGCATTTGGCGATATGCTTGCCGGAAAGAAAGAGGAAACTGAAGCGCCCGTAACGGACTCCACAAAATCAGGGAGTCTGGAGAATTTACTCCAAAGCCCGTTCGAAAAAACCACCGATAGTGGGCAAACCACCTCTAAAGAGCAAGACTCCAAAGACGTTTTGAAAGAAGGTGCCAAAAGCATCCTGGGAGGTCTCTTAGGTTCAAAAAACAGGGCCATCTCTACCAAGGATACCGTTAATTGATTTGCAGGTTCACATAGTATCCCTCATTGCCGCGCACGTTAAAGACAGTATCATCGGCAAAGATCAGGTACTGGCCTTTGATCCCCATCAATACACCGGAGAATTCAGGATTCTTTTCCAGATTGAGACTCTTTACTTTTTCTGGATACCTTTTTACAGGAAAATGCAGCGCTACCTCTTCCCGGTTACTGAGATAATAGTCTGCGGCCTCTTCGGGTACAAATTCCTTTAGTTTGTCGCGCCATTCGGCCAGATCCTGATCAATCACTGTATTGGTCAGCATTTTGCGCCAATTGGTCTTATCGCTCAGATGATCTTTAAGAGCTACTTCTGTGATGCCGGCAAGATAACGGTTGGGGGCTTCAAGGATCTCTATGGCTTCATGGGCACCCTGATCGATCCACCGTGTTGGGATCTGGCTCTTCCTGGTCACGCCAACCTTAATATTGCTGGAATTGGCGAGATAGACGATATGTGGCTGAAGCTGTATCTTTTTTTCGAATTCCAGATCCCTTTCTTCCTTATCCAGATGGGCCTTACTTAGCTCCGGACGCATGATCCACTCGCCGGCTGCGGGAGTTTCAAAAAAGCAGCTTTGGCAAAAACCCTGTCGGAAAATTGGCCGGTCTTCCCCGCAGTTGAGGCATTGATATTTCAGGAATTTTATCTGAATCTGCTTTTCCAGTACCTGGTTTACATTGAGAAAGTCAGAATCGAACACCAAATAATACTGGATGGGTTGATCCAATTCGGTTACCATTTTCCTTAAGACACCCTGATAATTCATTCTTGCTATAGGATCATTGAATTTGATAAAACTAACATAAACATGTAATTTTAGTATCTTAAATCCCCGTAAATTTGTTGTTTTGCGGTGATTTACCGGGAAGGCTAACCTGGCAGACCACAGCAGGATAGTCGTTTTAAAGTCTCGAGTTCGGTCTGAAGGATAACATGCTTGTTCCCCGGGGGTAAAGATATTTAAAATGGCCATACCACTGTTTAACTCAATAGCATCCTGGCTTCTGAAGAAGCGCTATCATCAGATAGAACTTTTTCTGAAATACCCGGCAGAGGTACAACAGGAGGTCCTGCAACAACTCCTGGACCTTGCCGAAGATACGGAGCTGGGGAAGAAGTACGACTTTAATTCCATTGGGAATTACGAACAGTTCAGGGACCGGCTACCCCTGGTCAGCTACGAAGAAATAGTACCCATCATAGAACGTACCAGAAGAGGAGAACACAATATCTTCTGGCCAACAGCCATCAAGTGGTTTGCCAAAAGTAGTGGTACTACCAATGCCAAGAGCAAGTTCATCCCGGTCAGCACCGAGGCATTGGAAGACTGTCATTACAAATCCGGAAAAGACCTGTTGTGTCTTTATCTCAACAACAATGAGGATTCTCAGCTTTTTAAGGGTAAGGGTCTTCGTTTAGGGGGCAGTAAGGAATTATATGAGGACAACGGCACTTTTTTTGGAGACCTTTCCGCGATCCTTATAGACAATATGCCGTTTTGGGCCGAAATCAGCAGTACTCCCAGCAACAGGGTCTCGCTGATGAGTGAATGGGAGATCAAACTCAATGCTATCATTGCCGAAAGTATTCAGGAGAATGTCACCAGTCTGGCCGGAGTACCTTCATGGATGCTGGTCTTGTTGAATAAGGTTCTCGAAGTCACCGGGAAGGAACACCTTTTTGAGGTATGGGAAAACCTCGAAGTCTTTTTCCACGGAGGCGTAAGCTTTAATCCTTACAGAGAACAGTATGAACGCTTGTTGCCGAGCAACAGTTTTAAATATTACGAGATTTATAACGCCTCCGAAGGATTTTTTGCCATCCAGGACAGGAATCACGCGGAAGACCTCCTGCTGATGCTCGACTATGGAATATTCTATGAATTTATCCCTATGGATACCTATGGGAAACCTACCGAAAAGGTCCTGCCTATCTGGGAGGTGGAAACAGGTGTTAATTATGCCCTGGTGATCACAACCAATGCCGGTCTTTGGCGTTACAAAATAGGGGATACAGTTCGCTTTACGTCCACAGATCCCTACAGGATCAAAGTAACAGGCCGCACCAAGCACTATATCAACGCCTTCGGGGAAGAACTGATCATTGAGAACGCAGAAGAAGCTCTTAGAAGCAGCTGTAGGAAAACAGGTGCGGAAATTGCCGATTATACCGTTGCCCCCATTTACATGTCGGGCAGGGAAAAAGGTGCCCATGAATGGATCATTGAGTTCCGAAAAGCACCGGATGAGCTGGAATATTTCACTACTGTATTGGATGAAGCCCTTCAAAAAGTCAATTCTGATTATGAGGCAAAACGCTATAATAATATGACACTTAACATGCCTAAAGTTCACGCTGCCCCGGAAAAAACATTCTATAACTGGCTCAAGTCCAAGAACAAGTTAGGAGGCCAGCACAAAATACCCAGATTGAGCAATGATCGCAACTACGTCGATGAATTGCTTCAGATGAACAAATAAATGGTGAATTATGAAGGTCAATCACCAAATTTATTATCTGATTTAATCCCAATTTCTTAAATTTTACTCTTATGGCACAAAGACTAGTAGTCGTTTCCGATATGTGGGGTTCCAAAAAAGGACTGTGGATCACTTCCTATCTGGGCTATTTACAACAGTATTTCAACATTGTCTTCTACGACAGCCGGGATTTGGCTCAAATAGATAAAAACACCGCATGTTCCGAGGAACTTTACAATTCATTCCTGGAGGGAGGATTAGAACTGGCGGTTTCTCAGCTTTTGGGTCATGAGACGACCGAAAGTCACTACCTCACCTTCTGTGCCGGTGGTACGATTGCCTGGAAAGCTGCGATAAAAGGCCTTCCGGTAAAATCGCTTTACGCTGTATCACCTATTGACCTTGACCAGCAGGAAGAGGGGCCGGATTGCCCTGTAACTTTGTTGTATGGAGAACTGAGTTCGAAGATACCTTCGGACGAATGGGTTATTCAAACCAAGGCGAATATTGAAGTCGTACCGAATTTCGGGCATGAAATGTACAGTGACGAAAAGATCATTAGAAAAGTAAGTCTGGACCTGCTCGATTTAGCTATCAAAAAAGAATATCAGTACTAGGATACCGCTTTGAGTTTCTTGATAGTCTCGTAAGATAATTTATCCTCCGCGTAGGGCTTGGTTACTTTGAAGTCTTTTTCATCCGAACTGGGAAGTTCGAACATGGCGTCTGTAAAGACCGCTTCACAAAGCGAGCGCAGCCCTCTTGCTCCTAACTTGTATTCAACGGCTTTCTCCACAATATAGTCCAGGGCCTGATCGGTAATTTTAAAACTGATGCCGTCCATGGCGAACAGCTTCTCGTATTGCTTGATGATCGCGTTCTTTGGTTCTGTAAGGATGGCCCTGAGCGTCTTTTTATCAAGAGGATTCATATGGGTGAGTACCGGTAGGCGACCTATGATCTCTGGGATCAATCCGTATTCTTTCAGGTCTTTTGGAATGATATACTGGAGTACATTAGTTTCATCCAGAGTTTCTTCTGCCTTGGAAGCACTATAACCTATGGCTTTCATGTTCAGGCGCTTGGTGATGATCCTTTCTATTCCGTCAAATGCACCTCCGGCAATAAACAGGATATTCTCTGTATTGACCTCTATAAATTTCTGATCGGGATGCTTTCTGCCTCCTTTAGGTGGTACATTCACCATGGTACCTTCCAATAATTTCAGGAGGCCTTGCTTAACCCCCTCTCCGGAAACATCCCTTGTTATGGACGGATTATCACTCTTGCGGGCAATTTTATCGAGCTCATCGATAAAAACTATCCCTCTTTCCGCTTTTTCGAGGTTGTAATCCGCCGCCTGAAGCAATCGGGTCAATATGCTCTCAACATCTTCGCCAACATAACCGGCTTCGGTGAGTACGGTAGCGTCCACTATAGCCAACGGCACATTGAGCATTCGAGAGATGGTCTTGGCCATAAGCGTCTTTCCGGTGCCTGTTTGGCCCACCATCACAATATTACTCTTCTGGATCTCTACATCATCATCTTTGGAATGAGGTTGCAACAGACGTTTGTAATGATTGTATACGGCTACCGAAAGTACTTTTTTAGTGCGTTCCTGACCAATGACATAAGTATCCAGGAACTCCTTGATCTGCCTGGGTTTTTTCAGGATGAGTTCGGAGGAGAGGTCGTCTGTTTTGGACTGCCTGGATTCTTCGGCAACAATACCATGGGCCTGCTCAATACATCGGTCACAGATATGGGCATCCAGCCCTGCGATCAGCAGATTGGTTTCAGGTTTCTTCCTGCCACAAAACGAACATTCTAAATTCTCCTTAGCCATTTTGAACCCTGTAAATTAGTATAAGTATAACGATTCTATCGCGAATTTGTTCTCCTTTGAACAAGAATAGCTGTAATTCGTCGAAATTAATCTTTATCCCTTTCGAGGATTTCGTCTATCATCCCGTAAGACAAGGCTTCGTCTGCCGTCATCCAGTAATCTCTGTCACTGTCT
>JAAUYF010050222.1_pt1 | contig 12551 bp, 11 predicted proteins | sample 7278051 | NCBI WGS metagenome assembly JAAUYF01 (sample SAMN14350202, study PRJNA611818) | marine sediment metagenome | isolation source: surface marine sediment (0.6m) | place: French Polynesia: Moorea | collected 2018-08 | reverse complement strand
GCCTTGTTCACTTCCTCGACGAGCGTGTGATAGACAGCCGGCGGGATGTTGTCGGCGAACAGCTCGCGGTGCAGCACGCTGTCATAGTTGCGCGCCTTGGCCAGTCCGGCCTGGGTCTGCATGTGGGAGTTCAGCACCATGCCGACGGACGCGCGATACTCCTCCCACTTGGACCAGAACGTATCGAACGCGAGTTTGCGGTCGTCGCGGTTCTGGCTGCCGCGCACACGGCCGTAACCCTGCGAGTCGATGGTTACTTCCTCACCCGTGGACAACGTGATCGTCGGCCACGGAATGTCGGAGTTGGCGATCAGGCTGTAGATGTTGTTCGGTGCGCCGAAGGTCTGGGTGAGGTACGACAGCGTCTGCTCTGCCTCCTGACCCAGGGTATGCGGTGCGTTACGCAGGCTGTTATCGAGCTGGAACGCGAACGGGGCGAGACGCTCGTCTTCATCGATAAATGACTCGATGACTTCACGGCCGATCTCGATGAGCTCGGGCTGCATCCAGGCGGTTGCCTCCGTGAATTGCGAGAACATGATCTGCGCCAGCTGGCGGCGCTCCTGGGTCTCGCTTTCACGCAGGTCTTCGTCAGCGTTGAGCGACGCGTAAACGAACACGCGACCGCCTTTCCTGAGCGTGTCGGAGACGTGGCGATAGGCCTCGTAAAGCGATTCGGCACTGTCGCCGAGCGTGCCCTTGCGAGCTTCAATCTTCGGAAATTCCGCCAGCACTTCTTCGCGTGCCGCTTCCCAGGCCTCGACGGTCGGGAACAACTCGGTCAGGTCCCAGGTGGCGCCCGGGTCGACCTCGGCCGTTTCGTGGTTGTCGGCGAAAGATAAAGAGGATGCGAGCAGCAGCGCTGCCGCAGGCAGTAGTAGTTTGCGCATGTGGGTTCCCCCAGGCAGTTGATAACCGGTTAGACACGCAATTTTACTGCCGTTCCGTTGTCGAACGCTGTACGTGTCAACCGTTAGAAGCGCGAACCGTTAGAATAGGTTGCAAATCCGGGGTGAGGGATGAACAAGAATCTCCTGGCAATCGCAATCGGCCTGCTGGCTGGCGGGATGGTGCTGGCTTTCGCACTGTTCGGTCGCGAGCCGGCGCCCGTGCGGGTGCCGGCGGCTGACCCGGCTCTGCATTTCGATCAATCGGCCGGCACCGAGGAACGCATCCGGGCGCTCGAGGCTGCAGTGGCCGAAGAACGCAATGCCCGCATGCTGCTCGAAGAGGAATTGCAGGCGCTGTATGGGGTGCTCGACGAGCTCGCTGAGACACAGGCGAGTAACGTCCGCGACGACGACGCCAGCGAGGCCGTAGTCCGGTTTCCGGATACCTTTCAGCAGGGCTCGGAGGCGGACGCCGCGTGGCGCCGCGAGCGGCTCGTTAGTGCCGGTTTCCCGGAAGACCGGGCCGACTGGATTCTGCGGCGCGAATCCGAGCTGCTGATGCAACGCATGCAGGTGATGTACGACGCACGCCGAACCGGCGAGCGCCCGGCGGATTTTCGGCAGATGATGGATCCGGAGGGCGCGCTACGGACCGAGATCGGCGATGCCGAGTATGAGCAATACCTTACGGCCTTCGGCCGCACGATCTCGGTGACCGTTGGTTCTGTGCTCGAGTCTTCGCCCGGGCAGCGCGCCGGGTTACAGCCGGGCGACGAGATCATGTCCTATGGCGGTGAACGTGTCTTTAGCTACGACGACCTGAGCGGTCGGACGATGGCCGCTACTCCCGGTCAGCCGGTGGTTGTCGACATCGTCCGCGACGGGGTGCCGATGCAGGTCGTGATCGAGGGTGGCCCGATCGGCATCTCGAACAACCGCTACATGCGCCCCAGCCGCAGGTAACGCCTCCCGTTTTCAGGCAGAATAGCTCGCGGGATGGGAAGACTCCGATATTCGATACCGAATAGCTTCACGGCGCTGAGCCTGCTGCTCGGCCTCGGCTCGATCGTGAGCGCGCAGCTCGGTGACCTCGAGTTTGCGGCCTGGCTCATCGTCTGGTGCGGCCTGCTGGACACGATGGACGGGCTCGCGGCGCGCCTGCTCAAGGCGACCTCGGATTTTGGCGCCGAATTCGATTCGATGGCCGACCTGGTGTCATTCGGCGTGGCGCCGGGCGTGCTCGTGTTCAACGCGGGCCTGGAACTGGCCAACGTCCAGGTCGAGACGGGCCAGTTCTGGGTGCTGACCCTGGCCTGCGGTGTATTCGTGCTGGCGGGCGCCATGCGTCTCGCGCGCTTCAACCTCGGCACCCACTCACCTGGCCACGGCTGGTTCATGGGCGTGCCGATCACGGGCGCCGGCGGCGGCCTCGTGGCGTCGATGGTCCTGGTGCTGATCCATCACCCGGACATCGTCGAAGTTCTGCCACTGCATCGCTACCTGCCGATCGTGATGTTCGTGCTCGCGATCCTGATGGTGTCGCGGCTGCGGTTTCCGAAGGCCGTGATTCGCAAGAGTAAGGTCATCAACGCCTTCATGTTCGTCAACGTCACCCTGATTTTCTACTGTGGCATCTTTCGCGTATATCCCGAGTACCTGTTCGGTATCGGCGTCTTCCTGCTGATTGCCGGCATCATCGCCGGCCGGATCTCCCGCATCGAGTAGGCATCCGCCATGAACTCCGTCTTTGCCGTCATGATCGTCTACCTCGGCCTGCTGGTCGGTTTCGCCATCTGGAGCCGCCGCGAGACGCAGACGCTCAAGGGCTTCTATCTCGCCGGCAAGAAATTGCCGTTCTGGGTGGTTGCCTTCAGCACCAACGCGACCGGCGAGAGCGGCTGGCTGCTACTCGGGCTCACGGGCATGGGTTATGCCGTCGGCGCACAGGCTTACTGGGTGGTCGTCGGCGAGATCCTGGGTATCGCCGGGTCGTGGTGGCTGATCTCGAGGCGACTCAAGCGGCTCTCCGACGAGCACGATTCGATCACGGTGCCCGACGCGCTCGCCGCGAAGTTCCAGGATCGCTGGCACCTGATACGCGGCGTTGCTGTCATCATCATCCTGTCGATGGTGACGATCTACGTGACGGCGCAGATGGTGGCATCCGGCAAGGCGCTCGACGGATTCCTCGGCATTCCCTACGAGTGGGGCGTAGTTGCGGGGTCCGTCATCATCATCGCCTACACGTTTATCGGCGGTCACAAGGCCGTCTCCTACACCGACGTTTTGCAGGGCGTATTGATGTTCCTCGGTTTGCTGTTCGTGCCGATCATCGCGATCAACGCCGCAGGCGGCTGGGACACGATCATGGCAACGCTCGCGACCGAGGATCCGGGGCTGACGGACATGTTCTCGTTGACCAGCGACGGGTTCCCGGGCTGGATCGCGATCGCGAGTTTCGTCGGCATCGGGCTGCCGTTCCTCGGTGTACCGCAGTTGCTCGTTCGGTACATGTCCATCCGCGAGGAGGAAGAACTCAAGAAGGCGCGCTGGGTGTCGGTGGTCGTGCTGTTCGTCTTCACGTTCGGCGCCGTCACGGCCGGCATTGCGGGCCGTGCGCTGTTCCCGGGCCTGGATGACCCCGAACAGATCTTCCCCACGTTATCGAGCGAGCTGTTCTCGCCCCTGGTTGCCGGCGTCCTGCTCGTGATCGTCATCTCGGCCATCATGTCCACGGCGGATTCACTGCTGCTCCTGGCGTCTTCAGCGGTGGTGCGCGACACACTGCAGAAGATCATGGGCAGCACCAGGAGCGATCACCAGCTCGCGGTGTTCGGCAAGGTCGTGACCATCGTGATCGGTGTTCTCGGCATCGTTGTCGCGTGGGATGACCAGCGCAAGATTTTCGACTTCGTCCTATATGCCTGGTCCGGGCTTGGCGCGGCATTCGGCCCGACACTCCTGTGTGTCCTGTACTACAAGCGCACGACCTGGGCCGGTGTGATCGCGGGCATGATTGCCGGGTTTGCCACCAGCATCGTCTGGGTCGAGGTTTTCAAGGAAGCGTCGCACGGCCTCTACGAAGCGATTCCGGGTTTCATTGCCGGCTTCGTCGTCACCCTCGGTGTCAGCGCAATAACGAAGCGAGAGGCGCCCCGGCAGGGCAGTGGCTGACCGCCTCACTATCACGCGCCGCGATTTCCTCAACGGCATTGCACTCGGCATTGCCGCCGGGTCATCACTGTCACCGCTCGAGCTGCTGGCGCAGCAGGCCGGCGCCGCGGGTTATTACCCGCCATCACTGACCGGGCTCCGCGGGAGCCATGCCGGGTCGTTCGAAATTGCTCACGCGCTGGCGCTGGGCGGCGCCAGGTTTGACCAGCCGGAGCAGCAGACGGACTCCACTTATGACCTCGTTGTCGTCGGCGGCGGCATCTCCGGGCTTGCGGCGGCGGTCTTCTACCAGCAGCAGCACGGGGGCGGCAAACGCGTGCTCGTGCTCGACAATCATGACGATTTCGGGGGCCACGCCAAGCGCAACGAATTCACGGTCGACGGCCAACTGCTCATTGGTTACGGCGGCAGCCAGTCGCTGGAGGCGCCCTCCAGCTACTCGGGCGTCGCCAAGCGCCTGCTGCAGGACGTCGGCATCGACGTGCAGAAGTTTTACGAGTATTTCGACCAGGACTGGTCGAAGCAGCGCAAGCTCGGGCAGGGCGTCTATTTCGAGAGCGAGGCGTACGGCAAGGACCTGACGCTCGAGAGCGCGATGTGGTTTTTCGGTCGTAGCCCCGACTACGACAGGATCGACGAGGTTGTCGCCGGGTACCCGATTGCCGACGAGTCCAAGGCTGCGCTGGTGCGACTGATGAGCAGCGAGGAAGACCTGTTACCCGGGATCGACCAGGATGCGAAAGTGAAGCTGCTGGCCGGCATCAGTTACTCCGATTACCTGCGCAAGCATGCCGGCATGCCGGAAGAGGTTGTCCTGTTGTTGCGGGACTCGATTCGCACCTACTGGGGCATCGGCTGGGACGCACTGTCGGCGCTCGAGGCGTGGCGGCTCGAACAGCCCGGCACCTGGGGCCTTGGCATCGACGCCTCCGTGCGGGGTGACTTCTACGGCACCGACGAGCCGTACATTTTCCATTTCCCGGACGGCAATGCGGGCGTTGCTCGCGCGCTGGTCCGGGCATTGTTGCCGGACGCCGTGCCCGGCGATTCGATGGAGTCGCTGGCCACGGCACGCGTCGAGTATTCGGCGCTGGACGAGCCGGGCTCGAGCAGCCGCATACGCCTGAACGCGACGGCGGTCGACGTCCGCCACACGGCGGACCAGTCGCATGTCGACGTTACCTATGTTCGCGGCGGCAGGCCGGAGCGCGTGCGCGGCCGCCACGTTGTGCTGGCCTGCTACAACCAGGTCATTCCGCACATCTGTCCGGAGGTGCCGGCGGCGCAGGCCGAGGCGATTCGTTATGCCACGAAGACGCCACTCGTTTACATCAATGTCGCGGTGCGCAACTGGCGGCCGTTTGCCGAACTCGGCATGAACGACATCTATATACCGCAATCGCGCCTGATGCAGTTCTTCGAACTCGATTTCCCGGTCAGCATGGGCGACTACCGGTTCACCCAGCAACCGGACGAGCCCACGGTCATCCACGGCTACTTTGTGCCGACGGCGCCCGACCAGGGCCTGACGGCGCGGGAGCAGAACCGGGCGGGCAAGCGGCAACTCCTCGAGATGACCTGGGATGACTTCGAGAGCGGTATCGTGGACCAGCTCGACGGTGCGCTTGGAGTGGCCGGTTTCGACGCCGGGCGCGATATTGCCGCGATCACGGTCAATCGCTGGCCCCACGGCTACGCTTACGAGTACAACGAACTCTTCGACCCTCCCGAATATGGCAGCGACGCAGGCCCGCATGTCGAGGGGCGACAGCAGATCGGCCGTATGTCGATCGCCAACTCCGATGCCGCGGCGTCCGCCTACGTCGACGGGGCCGTCGATGCGGCCTGGCGCGCCATCGGCGAGCAAATCCGCCTGTAACCTTTTTGCCGCGGCGCGACTACAAGCGAGTATCAACACTCAAATCGTGAGGACACGATCATGCGGCATTTGAAATCTCTGGTACTTGTTTTCCTGTTCCTGGCGCCGGTTGCGGCGCTGTCGGCGCTGAGCGCCGACGACCTTCCCGGCATGTCGAAGTGGTATTTCCATGCCGATTTCAAACAGATGCGCTCGAGCGATGCGGGTCAGCACCTCTACGCCTGGCTGCAGGTTGAGGTATTCGACGAAATTCGTGAAGAAGCGGGCGTCGATCTCGACAAGGAGGCCGATTACCTGACGGCGTTTGCGACGGAGGACGAGGGGCTGATTATCGTCATCGAGGGCAAGATCAGCCAGGACACCGAGGACAAGCTTGTGGCAATGGGCGCCGCGTCCGGGTCGCTGAATCGCCACGGCTCGGGCAGGAAGGCGTTCTACCATATCAAGGACGATGACGACGTCGAGTTCGACGGCGACGATATCAAGATCGACGTCGACTCGTTCGACAACGGTGCGTACTTCAGCTTCGCTCTCAAGAACAAGCTGATCGTGACCTCGACCCGTGAAAAAATGGAACAGCTGCTGGACAGCAAGGGCAAGATCGAAGGCGTGCGCAACGAGCGCGGCCAGCTGTTCGTGCTCAGCGCGGAGCGCGGCCTGATCCAGGCGGGCGCACGCACTGCCGAATTCGACGGCAACGGCGACTGGGACTCCAACATCCTGCGCAATACCGAGCACGCCGCGCTGCTGGTCGCCGACAAGAAGGGCAAGATCTCGATCGAGGCGCAGCTGATTACGACCGAGCCCGAAATGGCCGAGTCGCTGGCCAGCATCGTGCGCGGCCTGATCAGCCTGCAGGTCTTCAATGACGATATGGACCCCGAGGTCTCGACGTTCCTGCAGAACACCAACGTCAATGTCGACGACAAGAAGCTGACGATCAGCGTCGCCCTGGACCCCGAAGTGGTCGTCGCCGCCATCGAATGATGTGAGCAGCGAAACGGCACTCATCGAAGCGGCCCGGAAAGGCTCTGCCGCAGCCTTTTCCGACCTCGTGGGCAGTTACCGCGAGGGTCTGCTGCGTTTCCTGCTGACGCGCTCGGCCAGCTTTGCCGATGCCGAGGACGCGTTGCAGGATACGTTGATCAATGCCTATCGCTATTTGCACAGCTATAACCCGCAGTGGCGCTTCAGTACCTGGCTCTACCGCATCGCCATCAACAACGCGACCAGGAACAGGACCGCGGATACGGTAGAGCTGGGTGATCTCAGCGACGAGGAGAACGATCCGCTGAGCCACTGCATACAGCACCAGGACCGGGAGAACCTGTGGTTATCGGCCCGGCGCAAACTGTCCGACGAGGTGTATGCCGCCATGTGGCTGCGCTACGTCGAGGACATGTCGGTCAACGACATCGCCGCGGTGCTTGAAAGGTCCGTTTCCTGGACCAAGGTAAACCTCATGAGAGGGCGCAAGACCCTCGAGGCGGAACTCGACAACCCCGCTACCGATGAAAAGAGTAAGGCCTATGGATAAGCTCGCCAAACGACTCCGTGAAGATGCCGAACGCATCGAGTGCACGGTCTCCGGGCAACTGGACGATCGCATTCGTGCATCGCTGGAAAACATCACGCCCCAGGAACCCGCGCAGCCCGCGCGCAAGCCACGCCCACTGACCTTCTGGTGGGCGAGCAGCCTCACCGGCGTGGCCGCCGCTATCGCGCTAATCGCCGTCGTGAACCTGCAGGGTCCGAACCCGGGAACCCCCACGACCGAACCGGCTACGCAGCCGCTGGTGCTGCCATCCATCGAATGGCAGGCGGAAACCGCAGTACTCGTCAGCCCGCTGGAAGAGGAATACGAGAAGTTGCAGTCCGATCTTGAAAAAGCCGAGGAGGCTGTGAGGCAAGACATCGAGCGACTGTTCTAGTATGCTGCGGAAAGAAGTATAAAAAGAAGTCCGGCACAGCCTGCGGCTGTGCCGTTCAACAATCAGGTCACAACAAAAGGATACGTGGGGTATGCCTTTAGCTGTTGTTTTGATCCTTCTCGTCGTCGGCTCATTGGTCTTCCATGTGCTGAGCCCCTGGACGTTCACCGAACTCGCCTCCAACTGGTCGATGGTCGATTTCACGATCGACATTACGCTGTGGGTGACCGGCGCCGTGTTTGTCGCCGTGAACCTGTTCATGGCGTATTGCGTCATCAAGTTTCGGCACAAGAAAGATTCGCGTGCGACGTACGAGCCCGAGAACAAGAAACTCGAAACCTGGCTGACGGTGCTGACGTCGGTCGGTGTTGCCGCGATGCTGACACCCGGCCTGTTCGTCTGGGCCAAGTTCGTGGACGTGCCCGAAGAGGCCCACGTCGTAGAGGCGGTTGGCCAGCAGTGGCACTGGACCTACCGGTACCCGGGCGAGGACGGCAAGTTCGGCGAAGTCGACGCCGAGCGCATCTCCGACGACAACCCGTTCGGCATGGACCCGGATGACCCTAACGGTCAGGACGACGTACTCGTCTACCATCCCGAGGCGCACATTCCCGTCGACAAGCCCGTCAAATGGCTGCTGCGTTCCAAGGACGTGCTGCATAACTTCACGGTCACCGAGTTCCGCGTGAAGATGGACCTCGTCCCGGGCATGCAGACCTTCCAGTGGCTGACGCCGACCCGGGTGGGCCGTTTCGAAGTCCTGTGCGAAGAACTGTGCGGCATTGCCCACTTCGCTATGCGCGGCGCCGTCATTGTCGACGAGCAGGAAGACTTCGACGCCTGGTTAGCCGCGCAGCCGACGTACGCCGAGCTCAACGCGCGCCCAGGTGGCGACGCCGCTGCCGGCGCGGCGAACTACGCGGTCTGCACGGCCTGCCACGGGCAACGGGGCGAGGGCCTGGCCCCGCTGAACGCGCCGAAGATCGCTGGCCAGGACGCCTGGTACCTGCGCAACGCGCTGAACAGCTACAAGGCGGGTCTGCGCGGGTCCAACCCGGAAGATACTTACGGCCAGCAGATGGCGCCGATGGCGGCAACGCTCGTGAACGATGCGGCGGTCGAGAATGTCATCGCTTACATCCAGACATTCCCGGACGAACCGGCGCCGCAAACGGTCGATGGCGAGGCGGCTAACGGCAAGGATTCGTATCGGCTGTGCGCCTATTGTCATGGCGACGACGGCATGGGCATCCAGGCGCTGAACGCGCCGCGCCTGGCAGGCATGACCGACTGGTATATCGAACGGCAGCTGAATCTTTTCCGTGACGGCGTCCGCGGCGCCCACCCCACGGACTTTTACGGTTTCCAGATGAGCTTCATGGCCCAGTCGCTGCGCGACGAGCAGGCCGTTAAAGATCTCGTCGCTTACATCAACTCGCTCTAAGGCAGGACAGACGCATGGGTTACGTTGCTATCGCTGATCGCGATCACGAAGAGGAACATCACGATCCGCAGACGTTCATTACCAAGTACATCTGGAGCCAGGACCACAAGGTCATCGCCATTCAGTACGGCATCACGGCGATCTTCGTTGGTGTCATCGCGCTGATCCTGTCGGCGATGATGCGGCTGCAGCTCGGGTTTCCCGATACGTTCTCGTTCATCACTCCCGAGAACTATTACCAGTTCGTCACGATGCACGGCATGATCATGGTCATCTACCTGCTGACGGCTTTGTTCCTCGGCGGCTTCGGCAATTACCTGATCCCGCTCATGTGCGGCTCGCGCGACATGGTGTTCCCGTACATGAACATGCTCAGTTTCTGGGTTTACCTGCTGTCGGTCATCATCCTGCTCGCGAGCTTCTTCGTGCCGGGCGGCTCGACGGGCGCCGGCTGGACGCTGTACCCGCCGCAAGCCATCATGCAGGGCACGCCGGGCGTCGATTGGGGCATCCTGCTGATGCTGGCTTCCCTGGGCGTCTTCATCATCGCGTTCACGATGGGCGGCCTGAATTACGTCACGACCGTGCTACAGGCGCGCTGCAAGGGCATGACGCTGATGCGCATGCCGCTATCGGTATGGGGCATCTTCATTGCGACGGTACTGGGTTTGCTCGCGTTCCCGGCGTTGCTCGTGAGCGCCATCATGATGCTGCTCGACAAGACGCTGATGACGAGTTTCTTTATGCCGGCGATCAGCTCGATGGGCGAGGTGCCCGAGAACTACACGGGCGGCAGCCCGATCCTGTTCCAGCACCTGTTCTGGTTCTTCGGTCATCCCGAGGTTTACATCGTCGCGCTGCCCGCATTCGGCATTGTCTCCGACCTGTTATCCACGCACGCGCGCAAGAACATTTTTGGCTACCGCATGATGGTCTGGGCCATCATCGCGATTGGCGGCCTCAGTTTCATCGTCTGGGCGCACCACATGTACGTCAGCGGCATGAACCCGTACTTCGGTTTCTTCTTCGCTACGACAACGCTGATCATCGCGGTGCCGACGGCTCTCAAGGTCTACAACTGGGTGCTGACGCTCTGGGAAGGCAACATTCATCTTCGCGTGCCGATGCTGTTTGCGATCGGCTTCATCTTCACGTTCATCCATGGCGGCCTGACTGGCCTGTTCCTCGGTAACGTCACGATCGACCTGCCGCTGTCGGACACCTATTTCGTCGTCGCGCACTTCCACATGGTGATGGGGGTATCGCCGGTACTCGTCGTCTTCGGCGCGATCTACCACTGGTGGCCCAAGATCACGGGCAAGATGTACAACGAGACGCTCGGCAAGTGGCACTTCTGGATGACGTTCCTCGGCACGTACGCGATCTACCTGCCCATGCATTATCTCGGCTTCCAGGGTGTGCCGCGTCGTTACTTCGCGATGGGCGACACCGATTTCATGCCGGCGTCGGCGCAGGATCTCAATGCGTGGATCACGTTATCGGCGCTGTTCGTCGCTTTCACCCAGATCCTGTTCTTCATCAACGTGTTCTGGAGTCTCAAGAGCGGCAAGAAGGCCGACCCGAACCCGTGGGATGCAACGACACTCGAGTGGCAGACGCCGGACAATCCTCCCAAGCACGGCAACTGGGGCCACGACCTGCCCGAATGCCATCGCTGGGCATATGACTACAGCGTGCCGGGGTACCCGGACGACTTCATTCCGCAGAACGTGCCGCCCGAAGACGCGCCGGCGGGACGGCAACACGGGGTCGAGGAGCACTAGTGGAAATCGGCCTCATCATCCTGGCCATCATGCTGGCCACGTTGCTGGGCTGGCTGCTCAAGCAGTCCTTCAACACGCAGCCGTGGGTGGCCGAGGCCGTCGAGGAGTCTGCCTACCAGGCGCCGTTCAACGCGCGGCCCAAGCTCGTCGCGCTGACGACGTTCCTCGCGGTCGCGACGTCGTTCTTCGCACTGATCCTGAGTGCGTATACGCTGCGGATGGACCTGGGCGACTGGGTGCCGTTGAACGAGCCGCAGATGCTGTGGGTGAATACGGTGATCCTCGTGTTTGCGAGCATGGCGTTCCAGTGGACTCGCAACCAGGCGATGGGAGGCAACGCGGCGCGCATCCGGCCGGGGTTGCTCGTCACCGGGGCTCTGACGCTGGCGTTTCTCGTCGGCCAGGTCGTCGCCTGGCAGCAGCTCTATGCGGCGGGCCAGACACTGACTTTCAACCCGTCAAACGCCTTCTTTTATTTGCTGACCGCGGTCCACGGGCTGCACATCCTGGGCGGCATGTACGTCTGGGCGAGGGCAACCGCAAGAGCATTCGGCGGCCGCGAAGCGGAAGCGGTCAAGCAGAGCGTGGAATTGTGCACGATCTACTGGCACTTCCTGTTGCTGGTCTGGCTCGTGCTGTTCGGGTTCATGTTGGCGACCTAGGTCCAAGTGCATTAACTGGGGTTTATCTATGTCAGAAGCAGTAGCAGAACCACAAGGCGGCGCAGGCGTCGTTCACGACTGGTCGCGGGACAAGCAGGTCTTCGGCATGCCGTGGGGCAAGGCCATGATGTGGATATTCCTGCTCTCGGATACGTTCATCTTCAGCTGCTTCCTGGTCGGTTACATGATGGTCCGCCTCTCGACCACGGATCCGTGGCCGAACCCGTCCGAGGTGTTCGGGCTGACCGTTTTCGGCCAGAGCGTGCCGCTGCTGCTGATCGCGATTATGACCTTCGTGCTCATCACGTCGTCGGGCACGATGGCGCTCGCCGTCAACATGGGCTACCGCAAGGATCGCAAGAAGACCTTCTGGCTGATGGTGGCAACGGCCGTGCTGGGCGCCACGTTCGTCGGCATGCAGGCCTTCGAGTGGACCAAGCTCATCATGGAGGGCGTGCGCCCCTGGGAGAATCCCTTCGGCGCTGCGCAGTTCGGCTCCAGCTTCTTCATGATTACCGGCTTCCACGGCATGCACGTATCCGCCGGTGTCATCTACCTGCTGGTCGTTGCGTTCCGAGTCCGTAACGGCTTTTACGAGAAACGCGGCGGCAATTACGAGATTGTCGAGATCGCCGGGTTGTACTGGCACTTCGTCGACCTCGTCTGGGTCTTCATCTTCGCATTCTTCTATCTCTGGTAAGGAGCGCCCGCATGGCTGAAGAAGGACAACAACATCCACTGAAGATTTACTGGATCATGTGGGGCGCGCTGTTCGTTCTTAGTGCGT
>JAAUYF010073884.1_pt1 | contig 12557 bp, 8 predicted proteins | sample 7278051 | NCBI WGS metagenome assembly JAAUYF01 (sample SAMN14350202, study PRJNA611818) | marine sediment metagenome | isolation source: surface marine sediment (0.6m) | place: French Polynesia: Moorea | collected 2018-08 | reverse complement strand
GTCCAGCGCAATGCGGTAGTCGCAGGCCAGTGCCAGCTCGGTGCCGCCGCCCATGCAAAAGCCCTCGATCAACGCAAGCGTCGGGCAGGGCAGCGCTTCGATTCGGCTGAACAGCTTTTGCCCGCGTTTGACCATGATCAGGGTTTCCTGGGTCGTGGTCAGGCCGAGGAATTCGTTGATATCGGCCCCGGCGATAAAGCCCTTTTTCTTGCCCGACCTGAAAACCACCGCTTTCGGCAGGTCCTTTTTGATTTCGTCGAGCAGGCTGTCGAGTTCCTCGAGCACGGCTACCGACAGCGTATTGGTGTCGCTGTCCGCCCTGTCCAGGATCAGCCACGAAATGCCGTCCCCGTCGCGATCGTGGCGCCAGTTGGCATAAGTCTGCTTCATGCCGCGCTCCTTTCGATCAGCATCGCGCCGCCCTGGCCGCCGCCGATACACAGCGAGGCGACGCCGCGCGCCGCCTGTTTCTGCTCCAGCACCCTGGCCAGGTGCAGCACGATGCGCGCGCCGCTGCTGCCGACCGGGTGGCCGAGCGCGACCGCGCCGCCGTGAATATTGAGCCGGTCCCGCGGAATTTCGCCGACCGCCGAACGCAGCCCGAGATGCTGCTTGCAATAATCCTTGTCGGCCAGCGCGGCAATCACCGCGAGCACCTGCGCGGCGAAAGCCTCGTTGATTTCCCAGTAGTCGATATCGTCGATCTTGAGCCGTTGCGACTTCAGCAGCGGTGCGATCGCGTGTGCCGGTCCCAGCCCCATCTCGGCCGGCGTCAGCGCGGCCCATTCGGTGCTGACGAGCCTGGCCATAACCGGCAGGTCGTATTTTTTGACCGCGCTTTCGCTCGCGAGCACGAGCGCGGCGGCGCCGTCGGTGATTTGCGAGCTGTTGCCGGGCGTGACCAGGCCGTAGGGCTTGTCGAAAGCAGGGCGCAGTTTGGCCAGCTTTTCCAGCGACGAATCCGGGCGCACGCCATCGTCATGGTCGTAAACCGTGCCCTTGCCGTCGTAAATCGGCACCACCTCGTCGAGCGCGCCGCCGTCCTGCTGCGCCGCGTGCAGTTTCAGGTGGCTGTCGACCGCGAACTGGTCCATTTGCTCGCGTGAAATACCGAAACGCCAGGCAATTTGTTCGGCGGTCTGACCCATGTTCATGCCGACCACCGGGTCGGTTAAGCCTTTTAACAGCGCAATGACCGGCGCCAGCATGCGCGGGCTGAAGCGCCCCAGCAGTTTGATCCGCTGGCCGATGGATTTGGCCGCCCACCAGTCGGCCAGCCACTGCACCATCTTCGGATGAAACAGCAGCGGCGCGTGGCTCATCGCCTCGATGCCGCCGGCGAGCACCAGGTCGGAGCGGCCGCTGGCAATCGACATCGCGGCATTGTCGAGCGCCTGCATGCCCGAGGCGCAGTTGCGCTGCACAGTATAAGCCGGCACCTGGTCGCCGCAGCCGAGGCGCAGCGCGACCACGCGCGAGATATTGGCTTCGTCCGGGCCCGGCATGGTCGAACCGAAAATGACTTCGTCGAATTCGCTCGCGTCGAAGGGCATGCGCAGCAACAGCGGGCGCGCGGCATAAATGCCGAGATCGGCGTGCTTGAACGGTCCGGGGCCACCGCGGGCCTTGATGAACGGGGTTCGGTTGCCGTCTACGAGGTAAACGGGTTTTGCATATTTTTTGCTGGCTGCCATCTTGGATCCCGGGCTGGCGAGGACGTAACTATATCTTAAAAGCCGAATGATAAACCAACGCTCAACAGTTTTGAATTGAAACTTTTAAATTTTAGACTGGTTTCCGGAAATTCGAAGTTACTGGAAACTAATCAAGCGGCAGGTTATCCGGCTTCAAGACATCGGAAAAATTCGGGTGGCACAGTGAAATAACAAGTAACCCGCTGTTTTAGCATTCGTGCTGTCGGCTTGGATTCGTATTCCCGGGTAACAACCAGGGTTCGGCCTCGAAGGCTATATGATCTTTTGCCGCTTTGAATTTCACTGAATCGCAAACCAGGGTAAGCAAGCAATTTGAACGATCAGATATACACGAAGATTTATTTAACCGGGTATATCGAACGCAGCCTGTAATCCGCCTGGAATCTATTTATATATGCGCATAATGTATATTATGTAAAGTTATGCAAATACAGTATCGACACCTCGGTATATCTTCGCTCAGGCTAACCTGCTTCGATCGACAACGCTTGCGCTTATCGGAGTATTCGAGAGTGCTCTGTCGACCTCTCACAATATTACGGATAGCTCGCTGCACTCGGGCACGAGACTGCAGTTCGGGTGTCAAGTTGCCGCTTTCGCACGGGCTGCTCTCAGCTTAAGCAGGATAAGTATGACTAACAGCAGCCCGGCGGGTACCGGATACTTGACCGCGTAGACGATTGGGGTCAGGCCGGCCCTGACCGCGGAGCGCAGGCTTTCACGCTCACGGATGTAATCCGCTATCGGCGGCGAATTAGCGTAATAGAATCCGACCAGGTAACGCCCCGCCGCGTTGGTCAGCAGATGCCGATCGCGGAATTGTCGCAAAACCAGCACCTCCGGTTCGAGGAAACTGCCGTATGCGGCGGTCGCGATGAAACAATCGCTCGAGCCCGAGCCGCCATGGTGATTGCCATGGCTACCGGAACTGGGCGGTACGAAAATCCTGAACACCGCAACGCAGTACAGGTTGGCGCCCATCGTGACCCTGCCATCCCGGCAGTCCGCGTCGCCTTCCCAGTGGCTGAACTGGGAGTTGCTGTATGCTTCCCATACCAGGGTAACGCTCGAGCCCCTTTCGAAGCTGGCAATACAGCTTGTACCGCAATTGATGCTGCTCGGATGGGTTTTTACATTACCGATACCGCCGCCCTGCTTGCTGATCCGCAGGGTACGCTGGTTACCGACCTCGACCACCTTGTTTTGCGACGGCACCGCGACGAAAGCGCGTTTACCGTCGGGACTGAAGGCTATGGCGCTGCCTGACGCCCCGACATTGAACACGGCAAAACTGCCGAGCGCACCGAAAACATCGAAGCTGTAAACCTGGCTGCCAGCCGTGGTCACGAAAACCTTGAGACCGTCGGGCGAAATTGCGACGTCGGCCGGGCCCGTGCCGGCCCCGAGGTCGACCGTATCCGCGGCACTGCCATCGATATCGTAAAAGCTGATCCAGTCATGCGCCCGATGCGTGTAGTAAAGCCTCGCGCCGTCCGGCGTGATTGCGATAACCGCGGGGCTGCCGCCGGTTGCGATGGTTTCGTCGACGCTGCCGCCGGCGAGATCCAGCTTCCAGATTTCGTTGCTTGCACCCGAGATCGCGACGTAAGCGAATTCGGCCGCCGGATGTATCACGACTCCGTAAGGAGCGCTGCCTGCCGGCACGGACAACTGGTGCTCGAGCTGATAATTATTGTCGATATCGACGATACTGATCTTGCCGCCGTCGACCGCCTGCGACACCACCAGCCAGCGGCCGTCCGCGCTGACCGCGATACCGCGGGGATTGGGATCGAGTGCGTTGCTCGGCACCAGCACCCGGCGCAAAACCTCGGCCGTATGTGCATGCAGTATGTCGACGCCGGCCTCGCCCGCGACATAAATCTGACGTCCCGCCGGCCCCGCGGTTATCGCATGTACGACGCCGCTGACGCCGACGCTCAACCATTCCCTGCCCATGTCGGTATTGATCATGCTGACACTGCTGTCGGCGTTACCGGTAAAGACGCGGCGCCCGTTGACCGACGCAATCAACGTAGCCGGCCTCGCGCCGGGTTCGAGCATGTCGATGTCCTGGATCGAGGCGGTATCGGGTGACGTAACTCCCGAGTTGAAGGGTTTCGGGCTCAGCGCTCTGCCCTTTTCAGTGCTTATTTCCAGCTGTTCCGATCCCGTTGCCGCCCCCGGCATGAACAGTTTGATAACCGTATCGCTGGCCGCGTACGGCACCAGGTCCACTCCGCCCTCGCCGAGACGCAGGCGGTCGTTGACCAGGTCCATCGACAGGCGTTCGCCGACGATTGTAACGTGACCGCCAGCGCCCGCGCCCGGCGGGTACACGTAACCGATTCGCGGTCCGGTAAAGGTCGCAATCCGCTGTCCCTGGAACGAACCGTTGGACAGGCCGGCTTTTTCCCAGTGCCCGGTGGCGAAAAACTCGTTCTCGTCGAACTGGTTGAAGGTCCATTCGTTACCGGGGCATGGATTACGACTGACCCAGCCCGAAATGATTTCCCGGTCGCGGTTGGCGGTGCCGTTCATGCGGCCCTCGGCGCAGTCGAGGTCGCCGCCGAAGCTGATCGGCCCATCGAATTCCTCGCCGCTTTGTGAAATCCTCGATTCCCAGGTACCGGCGACCGGGCCGAAACTCGAATCGATGCCTTCCCAGGTGCCCGACCAGATTCCGGCAATTCTCGGCGCCTCGACCACGCCGGCATCGTTTTCCTCTTCGTCGTCATCGCCCCCGCTGCCGCCGCAGGCCGCCAGCGACAGCAACAAGGCCACCGCCGCCAGGCCGCGGCGCAGATTTTGGTGCAGTATGAAATCGTATCTCGAGCCGGTTTGCGAAATATCCATGGCTACCCCCTCGGGTGTTGCGGTCGTTTGCCGTATGAACGATTGCCGCAAGCTAAGAGTTACCATGTCAATTCGCAACGAAAGCCGGAAAGGTATTATATTTCGAAACTTTGAGGGTTGATTATCGATACTCGAGGCCGACCTGGTATTGAAAACACGGTCGTTGAGCCTTGTTCCAGCAAGTGCTGATGCGATTGACAGGATGCCGATTTTTGTCGATACAGCCGGTACAATTCAGTCCATGATCGACTGGGACGATGCATTCGACAACTCGGGATACGTCAAGGGTTCGGAACTGCTGGCCGAGCGCTGGGCGGCGGACGCGGCCGCGTGCCGCGAACACTGGCAGCAGGCCGGCCAGGCGCGGCTGGATCTCGCATATGGTGAAACGGCGCGTTGCCGGCTCGACCTGTTTACCCCGGCCTCGCACGGCGCGGGTTTGATCGTATTCGTACACGGCGGCTACTGGCACATGCTCGACAAGAGCTACTGGTCTCAGCTGGCGGCGCCTGCGCTTGCCGCCGGCTGGGCGGTTGCGATACCGAGCTACCCGCTCGCACCCGAGGCGCGCATCGGCGAGATTACACGCGCGATTCGGGCCGCGATCGAGTTCTCCGCGTCGTGCGTCGAGGGGCCGGTCCGCCTCGTCGGTCACTCCGCCGGCGGGCACCTGGTGGCGCGCATGGCCTGCGCCGATATCGAGATCGACGTCGGAATTCTCGGGCGCCTGCAAAAAATCGTCGCGGTCAGCGGCATTTACGATCTGCGCCCGCTGCTGCTTACGCGCATGAACACCACGCTGCGGCTGGACCCGGACGAGGCCGCTGCCGAAAGCCCCGCCCTGCTCTCGCCGCGCGGCGGTCTCGAACTCTGCTGCTGGGTCGGCGCCGCAGAACGACCGGAGTTTTTACGCCAGGCGCGCTTGCTCGGTGAAACCTGGACCTCCGCGGCCATCGGCGTCAGGGAAATCTATGAACCGCAAAAACAGCATTTTTCGGTTATCGACGGCCTTGCCGATCCCGATTCCGCTTTATTCGAGGAGCTTATTTCCTGATGTCTGCCAAGGTTACGCGCAAACACCTTTTTCATGTTCCCGAGGGCCTGATTTATCTCGACGGTAACTCACTCGGTCCGTTGCCGAGGTCGATCAAAACGCGCCTGGACGCGGTCATCGACGGCGAATGGGGACAGCTGCTGATCCGGGCCTGGAACGATGCCGGCTGGTACGAGCAGCCGCGTCGCGTCGGTGACCGGCTGGCGCGGCTTATCGGCGCGGCAGCCGGCAGCATCGTCGTCGGCGACACGCTGTCGATCCAGCTTTACCAGGCGCTGGCCGCGGCGCTTTCAATGCGCCCCGGGCGCGGGATCGTATTGTCGGATAGCGGTAACTTTCCTTCCGACCTGTACATGGCCCAGGGGCTGATCGAAACGCTCGGCCGCGGTCACGAGTTGCGTGTGCTTGCACCCGGGGAAATAGCCGGCGCGATCGACGAAAATACCGCGGCGGTGATGCTGACCGAAGTCGATTACCGCAGCGGGCGCAGGCACGACATGCGCGACATTACCCGCCGCGCGCAGGCTGCCGGCGCGGTCATGATTTGGGATCTCGCCCATAGCGCGGGCGCGTTACCGGTCGACGTGACCGGCGCCAACTGCGAATTCGCGGTCGGCTGCACCTACAAGTATCTCAACGGCGGCCCCGGCGCGCCGGCGTTCATCTATGTTCGTCCCGATATCGTCGAGCAGGCGGCGCCCGCCCTGCGCGGCTGGATGGGTCACGCCGCGCCTTTTGCCTTCGAGGTGGGTTACCGGCCGGCGCCCGATATCGAGCGCATGCGTATCGGCACCCCGGCGGTGATCCAGATGAGCCTGCTCGAGGAAGCGCTCAAACTGTGGGACGACATCAGCATGGCGCAGGTTCACGCAGCTTCGATCGAACTGTCGCAGCGATTTATCGCCGAGATCGAGGCCCGCTGCCCCGCGCTCGAACTCGCCAGTCCGCGCGACCCGGCACGGCGCGGTTCGCAGGTATCGTTTCGCTTCGAGCAGGGATACGCGGCGATGCAGGCGCTGATCGCGCGCGGGGTGATCGGCGATTTTCGCGCGCCCGATATCATGCGCTTCGGCATTGCGCCGCTCTACCTGGACACGGATGACGTGGTCCAGGCCGCGGCAACGCTGCAGCAGGTTCTCGAGCAGGAGCTCTGGCGTAATCCGGCCTACCAGTCGACCGGCGTCGTGACCTGATCGGTCAGATCTTGCTGACGATCATTGCGGCGTTGACCCCGCCGAAACCGAACGCGTTGCACAGCACGTGATCCAGTTTCTTCGAGCGCGCCTCCTGCGGCACGAAATCGAGGTCCTGCATACCCTCGTCCGGGTCTTGCAGATTCAGCGTCGGCGGCATCGTGTCATGCATCGCGGCCAGGGTCGAAAATATGCTCTCGATTCCGCCAGCGGCGCCGAGCAGGTGACCGACCGCCGACTTGGTCGACGAAACCGGTATACCCGGCAGCGCGTCGCCGAAAACGGCGCGCAGGGCCGCGATCTCGGCATCGTCGCCCACCGGCGTCGAGGTCGCATGCGCATTGACGTAGCCGATCTGCTCCGGCGCGAGCCCGGCCATCCCCAGCGCCGCGCGCACGGCCGCGGCGGCGCCCGAGCCGTCTTCGGGGCCCGAGGTGATGTGGTGGGCATCGGCGCTGGTGCCGTAGCCGCTAATCACGGCCAGCGGCGTGGCGCCGCGCGCCTCGGCATGCTCGAGGGTTTCGATTACCATCAGGCCGGCGCCCTCGCCCATGATGAAACCGTTGCGCGCGCGATCGAACGGGCGCGACGCGGATGCCGGGCTCTCGGCCTCCTGCGACAGCGCCTTCAGCGCATTGAAGCCGGCCAGCGATAGCTGGTTGATACAGGCCTCGGTGCCGCCGACCAGCGCCACCCGCGCTTCGCCGTTGCGTATGATTCGCATACCGTCGCCAATGGCCTGCAGCCCGGCGGCGCAGGCCGTCACCGGACAGCCCAAAGGCCCCTTGAAACCGTACCTGATCGACAGGTTGCCGGCCGCCATGTTGGCCAGAAAAGCCGGTACGGTAAACGGCGACAGGCGGCGGTAACCACGCGTTTCGAGTGTATTCTGCGCATCGACAATGGTAATGAAACCGCCGATACCTGTGCCGATTATGGTGGCCGTGGCCTGTTGCTCGGCAAGCGTTTGCGGCTGCCAGCCCGCCTGGCGCAGGGCTTCCTCGGCGGCCCCCATGGCATAAATGGTGATACGATCCAGCTTCTTTTGCTCTTTCGGCGGCAGCAGGGCATCGGCATCGAACCCCGCTTCGGGATCCTGCTCGGCGGTGGGGACCTGGCCCGCGATCTTGATCGGAAACTCGCTGGTGTCGAAGCGGTCGATAAAATCGATGCCCGAGCGTCCCTGGATCAGACGCTGCCACACTGGCTCCAGACCGCAGCCCAGCGGGCTGAGGATTCCCATTCCCGTAATTACTATGGGAGAACCCATGATTTCTCCTGCCCTCATTAACAACAGCTTAAACCGTAGCTCCGAATAATATATGATCAAGATAATATTTTGCCGGTAAACGAGGCTCCATCGTGCCCTACCCCAAAGATCACAAAGCGAAAACCAAAGACCGAATCCTGCGCTCGGCGACAGAACTGTTCTGCCGCTACGGATTCAACCGGGTTTCGATTAGCGAAATCATGAAGCTCGCTAAAATGACGCATGGCGCATTTTACGCGCACTTCGAATCCAAGGAAGCGCTGTACAAGTCCTCGTTCGTCGACGCGCTGCAGCACAGCCGCGCGGCGCGCCTGGTCAAGGGTCCGCTGTCGATGAAAAACCTGAAAAACCTGGTCAGCGATTATCTCAGCCTGCGCAGCGCCGAAGAGCCGCGCGAACCCGGCCCGGAAGCGATCCTGTTCAACGAATACGGCAACGACAATGCCGAGGTCAAACAACTCTACGAAGCGTCCTACGACAATCTGCGTAAAATCCTGGAACGCCGCATCACCGCGCTGAGCAGGCTCAAGGGCGCGCCGCCGCCGCTGGACCGGGACCTCGTAACCCGCAAGGCGCGCGCGATCATGGCGTCAATGGTCGGCGCAGTGGCGATCGCGAAGAGCATTCCCAACGAGGCTGAAAAAGCCGATGTACTCGATGCCGCGCAGCGCCAGATTCTGGTCATGCTCGGGCTGAGCGAGGAAGAAATCGAGGTTTTGCTCGAGCCCGAGGAGGCGCTGGCGAGCTAGGGGATTCATGCCGCCACGAGCGTGCTTTTGCCCAGCAGTACGCGGCCGATCAAATTGAACGCCATGTTGACGCCGCTACCCTCCTTGCAGCTGGTCAGGATCGACAGGTTGCCGCCGACCTCGGCGTCGTTGATCATGCCGTGACTGATTTGCCAACGGTCGGCCAGATCCGATTTATTGAACAGGACAATGCTCGGCAGTGATCGGCCCAGGTGGTTTTCGATTTCGAGCCTGAGCTTGATCGCGGTACTTAGCGTATCCAGCCGGGTACCGTCGACAACGTAAATCATCGCCGAAGCGCCTTTGAAATAATTCTTCGATTCCGGCGAAAGCTCACTCTGACCCTCTATATCCCACAGCATCAGCTGCAGCTTGTCGCCCTCGATTTCGAGCACTTTCTTGTTTATCGCCGCGCCGGCCGTCGCCCCTTCGACAGGATTGAAATCGGAATCGAGAAACCGCCGAACCAGGCTGGTTTTGCCGACCGCGGCGGCGCCGACGATACAAACTTTTTTGTAATACATGCGTCTTCCCTTGTCTTGAAACTGCACCGAACAAATTGCGCTGTATCTGATTATTTATGCCGGGTGAAAACACGCACCCGGCGGCCTTTGGTTACCAGACGGGAAATGTTAAAAGGGGTCAGGTACTGATTCTGAGACGTGGAACACACTAGTATTTCCTTGATTCATAGATGTTTTTTATCGGATTCGTGGCAAAAACGGCAAAATCGGGCATTAATTGCCGAATTCAGGCCATAAATCGGTCGACAGGTATTTAAGGCCACTATCACAGATCAAAACCGCGACCATCCCGCCGCGCGCGGGTCCCCGCAGCAGTTCCAACGCGGCGGCTACGTTTGCCCCGCCTGAGAAACCGCCGAATATGCCTTCTTTCTGCGCCAGAAGCCGCGCCGTTTGCCGGGCCTGTTCGCCGCTAACGGTCAGATAACCGTCGATCTCGGCAGCGTCGAGAAAAGCCAGCTGCGGAATCGAGTAACCGCCGCCCTGGATCGGATGATCGGGCCGGTCCACGCGGCCCCCGCCCAGCGGCTCGGCGCCCGCGGGTTCGATCACGAAACACTGGATATCCGGGTCCTCCTGTTTCAGGTAGCGGCTGATGCCGGCGTAGCTGCCGCCGGAACCGACGAAATCGCAAAAATGGGTTACCTGCCCCCGCGTCTGGGTCCAGATTTCAGGTCCGGTATGGCGGTAATGCGCCAGCGGGTTACCGTCGCGCTGGAATTGATCAGCGCGAAACGCACCGCGTTCAGTCACAATTTGCCGCGCCCTTTCCTCGACCAGCGCCAGGTCTTCGCCCGACACATGGCCGGGCACCGAGTCGGCCGTTTGCTCGACCAGCACGACCTCGGCGCCGAGCGCCTGCATCATGCGCGCGCGCTCGATCGAATTGCCACGCGACATCACCGCGACAAAAGGATATCCCTTCACTGCGCAAACGATGGCAAGACCGGTACCCATGTTACCGGAAGTCAGTTCCACCACGGTTTGCCCCGGCTCGAGCAATCCCCGGATTTCGGCTTCCTCGATGATGCAGGCGGCCGCGCGATCCTTTTTCGATAATCCGGGATTGAAGAACTCGAGCTTGGCGACGATACGCCCGTCGAGCCCGGCGCTCAGGCGATCGAGCGCAACCAGCGGCGTCTCGCCGATGGCGCCCAGCGCGGATGGCAGAATACAGTTGCGACTCATGTTTCGAATTCCCCAGCGAAGCTTAGTTCGGCATAATCTATCAAATCCACCGCTCACTGTTGACGAGGAAACAAAGCCGATGCCGCATTCGACCTATTTACCCGAAAAAATGGGCAGCGCGTCGATCGAACCCACCGGCAGTTTCGAGGCTGGCTCGTACCAGGAATTCATCCTGACCTATACCGCGGGTTACTTCGGCATCGACGATACCGGTTCGCTCAAAATCGTGCACCGTTTTGCCTCCGACATGGGCCGCCCTCAATTCGACGACCCGGAGGCGCCCAACTACGTCACCGTCGAAGCCAGCAACGGCGCGGTACTCCATGTCGAGTACGACGGCAAGCGCAATATTCGTCCCTGGGACAAAACCCTGTATATCAAGGTCGTGCGCGGATTCCTGCGCGAGGGCGACCAGATCGTGGTGCGCTTCGGCGATCGCCGCCAGGGTTCGCCGGGTATCCGCATGCAGACTTTTTGCGAACACAGCTTCGAATTCAAGGTGCTGGTCGACGCCATCGCAACCTATAACTATGTCGAGCTGCCGCGGCAGCCCGAGGTCGCAATCGTGCCGGGGCCGCCGGTGCTGTACAAGGCGATTCTGCCGACCCTGCACCGCCGCGGCGAGCCCTTCCGGCTCTGCCTCAAGGGCGAAGACCGCTGGGGTAATCCGTCCAACCTGTGCGACGGCTCGTTCGGGCTCCGATCGAACCTCCCGGTCGATGGATTGCCGCAGACGGTGCAGTTTACCCGCGGCGAGTTTGCAATCGTCGTCGACGGACTCGAGGCTGGAACCTGCGGCGATTTGCTCGTCGAACTGTGCGACAGCGACGGTAAACCCGCAGCCCGCTCGAATCCTTGCCGCATCGTCGAGCAGGCTGAACTGCTGCCCTACTGGGGCGATCTGCACGGCCAGTCCGAGGAAACCATCGGCACCAACTCGGCGCGGGAATTCTACGAGTTCGCGCGCGACCGGGCCTTTCTCGACATTTGCGTGCACCAGGGCAACGACTTCCAGATTACCACCGAGTTCTGGAACCATTTGAACGAGCTGTCGGCCGAGTTCACCGAGGACGGGCGGTTCATTACCTTCCCCGGCTGGGAATGGTCCGGCAATACCGGGCTCGGCGGCGACCGCAACGTGCTGCACATGCACGAAGGGCGCCAGATTCACCGCTCGTCGCACGCGCTGGTCGACGACCTGTCCGACCTGGATACCGACGCCAACTCGGCCAACGACCTGTTCGAGGCGCTCAAGGACGAGGATTGCACCGTGTTCGCGCACATCGGCGGACGTTATGCCGACATCAAGGTCGCGCACGACCAGCGCATCGAAAAAGGCGTCGAGGTGCACTCTGCCTGGGGTACCTTCGAATGGCTGCTGCAGGATGCCTTCGAACAGGGCTACCGCGTCGGCATCCTGTCGAACTCCGACGGTCACAAGGGACGCCCGGGGGCGTCGCACCCGGGCGCCACCCGCTTCGGTGCCTACGGCGGCCTGACCTGTATCCTGGCGCCGGCGTTTACCCGCGCCGGCATCATGCAGGGGCTGCGCCAGCGGCATTATTACGGCACCACCGGCAATCGCGTAATCCTCGACACCCGGGCCGAATTCACCGCCGACGCCGAATTGTTCGCCGATGATCCGCGGCTCGGCGAGGTCGAATCCTCACCGGTACGAAGCGCGATGATGGGCGACATCCTGCGCTGCGGCGAGCGCAGCCTGCGGTTTCGTATCGACGTGCACGGCGCAGCGCCGATCGAGCGCATCGACATCCGTAACGGCCTCGAAACCCTCGAGGTTTACCGGCCTTACGCGGAAAGCGACCTGGGACGCCGGATCCGCGTGATCTGGGAAGGCTCGGAGTACCGCGGCCGCGGCCGCGAAACCATCTGGGACGGATACGCCGAACTCGCCGACAACAGTTTCGAATCGGTCACGCCGATCAACCGTTACAACATCGACCGCCGTTTCGAACAAACCGCGCCCGGCCGCCTCGAGTGGGGCGCG
>JAAUYF010137548.1_pt1 | contig 12665 bp, 9 predicted proteins | sample 7278051 | NCBI WGS metagenome assembly JAAUYF01 (sample SAMN14350202, study PRJNA611818) | marine sediment metagenome | isolation source: surface marine sediment (0.6m) | place: French Polynesia: Moorea | collected 2018-08 | reverse complement strand
TGACTTCATCCCAGATGACACTGGCACAGCTCACCAGCGTCAGCGATACCGCAAGCAGTATCAGGGTACTACGCACGTTCATAAGTTAGTCTGGATATATCGGGTCGGAGAAAGGTTAACATCCTTTTTTCACTATTCCACAAGTTAAATTATGCGACGGCACGCCAGCCTGATTGCGCTAACAGTCGAGGCGCTCGGCCGTTTTTCCCGGACCCGGGCTTCGGGAAGTCGGGCAGTATGACGACAATGCCTCGTCGGAGCCACGCCCGATGACGGGCAGCCGCAAGACGAGCCGTTCTGCGCGATAAATCCGGAAGAGCTCGTGCCCGGGCTAGACAATATCGAGAATACCCGCATAATCGTCGAAGGTCGGTACCCGACGGCGCAATCTCACAATCGATTGGTCGCCGGTTCGACCCCGGCCAGACCCACCATTTCTACTCCAGGCGGAGATTGCTGATGTCAACATTCAGGGAAGCCCCGTTCACCGGCGAAGTCCTCAAAACGCTGCTAATGCCGGTCGGCACGAATACAGAAGAGACCATCGCCAGCCAGGCGAGCGGCGGCAGGGTCGAGGTCGGCTTCGAGGGATTCGCCGGAGAAAATCATTCCGGTCTCAACCGTGATTCCTGCGTTCGGGTCAAGGAGCTGTACGCCGAAGGCACCAGGATCCGCAATACGCGCCAGATTTCGATCGTATCCGATGAAGAGCTGACCCTGATCGCGCAGGGCATGGAGATCGACCATATCGAACCCGAATGGCTCGGCGCGAACCTGCTGCTGGGCGGAATCCCGCATTTTACCCTGCTGCCGCCCTCTTCCCGGCTGCTGTTTTCGAGCGGCGCCTGCCTCGTGGTGGACATGGAAAACCAGCCCTGCGCCTATCCCGCGAAAGAGATCCAGAAGGTTTACCCGGGCAAGGGGCGACTTTTTATCAAAAACGCTCGCCAGCGCCGCGGCATCACCGCCTGGGTCGAGAAGGAAGGCATGATTGCGGACGGCGACAGCATTCGCGTGTTCGTGCCGAAGCAGCCGGCCTGGCCGGTCGACATCGGTTAAACCGGCAGCATGCGCCGGGGATAAATTTTTATCATCACGGCACCTGGGGTCGCTTTCTTGGCGGTTCCGATTAAAATCGAAATTTTTGAGGACAAACCGGATGACAGATCTTTTCGAAGCCAAGGCGGAGGACTGGGACGCAAGCGACAGAAGAACCATGCTTGCCTCCGCAATCGGTTCGTCGATACGTGAACACGTGGCATTGAACGAGCGGATGAACGTACTGGACTTCGGCGCCGGTACCGGGCTGATTTCGGCCCAGATCGCGCCACTGGTAAACCGCATCGTCGCGGTGGATATCTCGCAGTCGATGCTCGACAAGCTGGCAGCCAAACCCGAGCTGGCCGGCAAGGTGGAGACCGTTTGCCGTGACATACTGGAAGACCCGCTCGAGGCGAGATTCGACCTGATCGCCAGCGCGATGGCCATGCATCACGTGGAAGACACCGCCGGGCTGATCGAGGGTTTCAGGGCACATTTAAACGACTCCGGGATGATCGCGCTGGCCGACCTGGACAAGGAAGACGGCAGTTTCCATCCCCCGGATACCGAGGGCGTCTATCACTTCGGTTTCGAGCGGGACGAAATCCGCGAGATGCTCGAAAGCCATGGATTCGACCAGGTCGAATTTTTTACCGCGCACACGATCGAGGGCGAAGACGGGGAATACCCGATATTCCTGGTAACCGCGAGAAAGGCCTGATTTCTCGCCATGACGGCTTCGCAATCCACCGAATCGAACCAGGCGGAGCCAACCCCGGCGCGGCACTACCGCTTCAGCTTCGAATCCGAATCCAGGCGCGTTGTCGCGCAATTCCAGGGGCTTACGCTCGCCGACAGCCGGCGCGCCATGCTGCTCGAGGAGACGCGCATCGCCCCGGTTTGCTACTTTCCGCGCGAGGACGTGCGCATGGATTGGTTCGAGCGCGGCGGCTATGTCACCTACTGCCCGTTCAAGGGTAACGCGGCGCATTATTCGCTGCGCAAGGACGAGATCGCGGCCGACAATCTCATGTGGAGCTACGAGGATCCGCTCAGGGATGCCGCGCAGATCAGGAATTACGTGGCTTTCTATCCCGACCAGGTGGATATCGTCTACCCGGAGAACGAATCGGCCGAGGCGCAGGCCGCGCCCGCCTACGAAAATCCGCTGGTGAGCTGGGTGCTGCAGGAAGCGCCGGCGATAGCGACCTCGCGCGAGCTGACCGCCGCGTTTGCGAGGCAGCTGCGGGCGGCCGGGATTCCGCTGTGGAGGCTGGTTATTATTATTCGCACGCTCCATCCCCAGGTGGTGGCTTTCGTCGAGCACTGGCATAGCGTGAGCGGCGAACTCGTCGCTTTCGATTACGATCACGAGGGCCTGGAAACACCCGAGTTTCTGAATAGCCCGCTGGTACCGATTTTCGAAGGCGCCGGCGGCATCCGGCGCCGCCTCGATATCGACAATCCCGTGCTCGATTTCGGCGTGCTCAAAGACCTGCACGCCGAAGGCGCCACCGATTACGTGGCGATGCCGATGCTGTTTTCCGACGGGCAGATCAACGCGGTCTGTATCAGCTCGGATCGCCCGGGCGGTTTCACCACCGACGACCTGGGCCATATTTATGAAATTCTGGCCGCCCTCGGCCGCATCTACGAGGTTCACGCGTTACGGCGCAAGGCGGTCAGCCTGCTCGACACTTATCTCGGCTCGCATGCTGGCGAACGGGTGCTCGACGGACTGATCCGGCGCGGCGACGGCGAGGATATCAGGGCGGTCATCTGGTTTTGCGACCTGCGGGGGTCGACGCCGCTGGCGGCCTCGATGTCGAGAAACGAATTTCTCGCCTGCCTCAACGAGTTCTTCGATTGCGTGGCCGGCGCGGTGCTCGACCATGGCGGGCAGGTGCTGCGCTTTATCGGCGACGCGGCACTGGCCATTTTTCCGATCGAAAACGATACCCCGGACGCCGGCCTGTACGCGGCCTGCGAAAAAGCCATCACCGCGGCCCGGCAGGCGTCGTCGCGCATAGAATCCACCAATAGCGAACGTCAACGACGATCCTTAGCCCCCATCGAGTTCGGCATTGCGCTGCACCTGGGCGACGTCACCTACGGCAATATCGGTACCGGGAACCGGCTCGAATTTACCGTAATCGGCGAAGCCGCCAACCTCGCGGCTCGCATCGAATCCATGTGCAAGATGCTCGACCGCCCGATACTGCTTTCCGCCGAATTCGCGGAATGCGCGCCCGACCTGGCCGAATCGCTCGGAACGCATTCATTAAAGGGTATCGACGAACCGCAGCAGATTTTTGCGCTGCGCAATGCCTGAACGATCAGCCGAACGGCAGCAGGCCGAAATACTCGTTAATCAGAATGCCGATGCCGAGCGCCATCAGGCCGATACTCCACACTTTTAGCCACATGACCCGGCCCTTGATTCCGAGCCACAGCAACAGCAGCCCGAAGGGAATGGACATCCAGTAGGCCATTTCCATCATCATCATCGTGCTTTCGGGATAGGGATTATCCGGGTCGATTTCCTGGCCTTCTCGATAACGCATGACTATCGGTTCCGATTCAAATAGAGCTAAGTTTCCGCGCGCCAGTATATCTCATTCGATCGATGACCCGCACGTCACCCTGCGGGTTTGACTTCTGCGACGGGAAAACAGGCTGTTTAACCGGTCACGCGGGCATTGCCGGTTCAAGGATTTCATGCCCCGGCCGATAACGCCGGGGACTGGTGCAAAACCGGCGCAACAGGCGACGGTCGCGCCGCGATAACCCGGAAAACCCGATTGAACAGCTCAGCCATCCCGAAACGCAGTAAGGAAGAATATATCCTGCTGACCTTTTGCGCGACCGGATTCGCCGGCATCCTGCCGTTCGTGATCCTGCGCATCGTCAGCGGCGATCTGCTGCTGGCCGCGATCGACGCCACGCTCGTCGTAGGCGTGCTGCTGATCGGCATGCACGTCTGGAGCACGCGCAAGGTACGCCTGCCGAGCCTCGTGCTGACGGTGTTTTACCTGTCTGGCGTCGTCGCCGCGGTTTACGCGAGCGACGGGCAGCTAATCTACTGGGCTTACCCCTGCATGCTGGCGGCATTCTTCCTGGTCAAGCCCAACGAGGCCGCGGTCTTCAATGCGATCGCGATACTGGCCCTGCTGCCGCTGCTGATATCCGGTTTGCAGCCGCTGCAACTATCGAGCGTGCTGGTGACGCTGAGCCTGAATACGGCTTTTTCCTATATTTTCGGGCGCAAGATGCTGCTGCAGCACAAGGAGCTCGAAACCCTGGCGACGCGCGACTCCCTGACCGGCGCCGGCAATCGCCGCCTGTTCGACGAAAAAGTCCAGGACTGCCTCAACCATTACGAACGCAACCAGGTGCCGGCCGCGCTAATCCTGCTCGATATCGATCATTTCAAACGGATCAACGACCAGTACGGGCACGGCAAGGGCGACGAAGTGCTGATCGGCCTGGTCGAAATGCTGCGCCGGCGTTTACGCGCGGTCGACGGCATTTATCGCATCGGCGGCGAGGAATTCGCCGTGGTCATCCATCCCGCCGATATCGACACGGTCATCGACCTGGCCGAAGCGCTGCGCCGCATGATCGAGGACAGCGCCCTGCTCGCCGACGAGCGCATTACCATTTCAGTCGGGCTCGCGATCTGCAGCGAAGGCGACAGCCTGAAATCCTGGGTCGAGCGCGCGGACAAGGCGCTGTACAAGGCAAAGAAAGGCGGCCGCAACCAAACCTGTCTCGAACCGATCCAGGGGAAAATTTTCTAGCGCTCCCGCGCGTGCCGGCAGTTTCAGGGACCAGCCCCCGGGGTCCCGCATCACGGGTTTCTGCTCACCAGGGAATCGAATCGCCATTGAATTCGATGAAGCGCCCGCTGCTCTCGGGTCCGGCCGCCAGCAAAATGCGTTTCAGACCCTCGACGCTCTGTTCGACACTGATCTCGGCGTTGGCTCCGCCCATGTCGGTCCGCACCCAGCCCGGATGCAGCGTCAGCACGCTAATGCCGCGCCCGGCGAGATCGATCGACAGGCTCTTCACGACCTGGTTGACCGCGGTCTTGGAACTGCGGTAGACGTAGCTGCCGCCGCTGCCGTTGTCGTCGATGCTGCCCATCTTGCTGCTGATGACCGCGACCAGTTTACGCTCGCTCGCGGCGACGTGATCGGCGAAGGCCTGCACCAGCATCATCGGCGCGATCGTATTGACCTCGAACACCTTGCGCCACGGCGCCGCCTCGACCTTGCCGAAATTCATCCCGGTCGGCCCGTAAACCCCCGCGTTGCTGAGCAGGATATCGATGGCGCGATCCCGCAGCTGCGCGGCCAGCGCGGCGACCCGGGCGTAATCGGTGACATCGAGTTCGGTGATCTCGATTGCCGGGTAGCGTGCGGCCAGCGCCTGCAACGACGCCGCGTCGGCCGGCTGCCGGCAGCAGGCAATGACGCCCCAGCCGTCCCCGGCGAAGCGTTCGGCAAATTCGAGGCCGATGCCGCGATTGGCGCCGGTAATCAATATGGTCGAATCAGTCATGGCAGTATCCCGCATGGTCGAGGTTTACCCAGCCGATGCATGATAACCAAAGCCTTAGCCGGGGAACAGCGAGGCGCGTTTACGCGCAAGACTCCGCCGCTATCAACTTTCGACCCGGTTGAATATACTGGACTGCCGCCGCAATCGGGGCTGGAACACCACCGCAGCGGAAATCGACTTGAAACAGGCCGTTACATTATTACTGACCGCGCTGCTCGGCGGCTTGTTGTTGACAGGCGCCGATGAAGCGCGCGCCGGCTGCACCTGTGTTTGTGTCGACGGCCTCAATCGGCCGCTTTGCTCGAGCGTAACCGAGCGCAAACCGCTGTGCCCGCCGAGGGTTTGCCCGCGCGAGCCGGCGGTCACCCGGCCGCTCGAGCAGTCGAGACCTGCCCCGCGCACCCGGCAAACCTGCTCGCGGGAAAAAATCTATAACCGGTACTCGAAGCGCTACGAATGGTGGCATCTCTGCAGCCCGCGCTAGCGGCAGATATTTCAGGCCCGCGGTACCGGAATTCGATTACCCCGGCATTATTTGATCTGCATCACTCGCTGCCGATATCGGCGCCTATAGGCTCGGTGCTGAAGCCGTGCAGTATCGCGATTATCTTCCGTTACAGCGATACCGGAATCCGCCGCGCGCGGCCGCCTGGAGTCGCGCCGTCGAATCCGTTCGGTTAAGCTGATCGCGGATAAGCGCCGCCTGATACGGTAAAAGCCATCGAAAATGAATGACCAGCAGCCTAACGATCGCCCTCGCGGGCCGGCCAATATGCCGGGACCCATGCCGGCATGGTGGCGTTATTTCACCTGGCTGCTGATTTTCACCGTTTTTGCCTGGTACTGGATGGGCCGTACCGAGGCGCCGCAAACCGCGCTCTCCTACAGCGAATTCAAAATCCAGGTAACCGAGGAACGGGTGGCCTGGGTCGAAATGCAGGGCGACACGATTCGGGGCGAGTTCAGCGGCGCGCCTCCGTCGATCGACGGCAAAGCGGCCACCCCCCGCTTCAAAACAACCTTACCGCCGGTGCAGGATCCCGATTTGATCGCTCTGCTCGAGCAGCATGGCGTCGAAATTCGAGCCGTTTCCGGCGAGGCGCACTGGTTCGCGCGGGCCCTGATCGGGGTAATCCCCTGGATACTGATCATCGGCCTGTTCTGGTACGCCACCGGCCGCATGCAGAAGCGACTCGGCGGTATCGGCGGCGGCGGGCTGTTCGATTTTGCCAAATCGAAGGCCAGGCGTTTCCGGGTAACCGATTCAGCGGTTACCTTCGACGACGTCGCCGGCCTCGACCACGCGAAACAGGATTTACGTGAAATCGTCGGTTACCTCAAGGAGCCCGAACGTTACCGCAAGCTCGGGGCCGAGATCCCCAGGGGCATCCTGCTGATGGGACCGCCGGGTACCGGTAAAACCCTGCTGGCCAAGGCCGTGGCCGGTGAGGCCGGCGTGCCCTTTTTCAGCATCAGCGGCTCGGAATTCATCGAAATGTTCGTCGGCGTCGGCGCGTCCCGCGTGCGCGACATGTTCGAATCCGCGCGCAAGGAAGCGCCGTCGATCATTTTTATCGACGAAATCGACTCGGTCGGCCGCGCTCGCGGCACCGGGCTCGGCGGCGGGCACGACGAGCGCGAGCAGACGCTGAACCAGATCCTCGGCGAGATGGACGGTTTCGACCCGCACGAGGCGGTCGTCGTGCTGGCGGCGACCAACCGTCCCGACGTGCTCGATGCGGCGCTGCTGCGCCCGGGAAGATTCGATCGCAAGGTAACGCTCGATTTGCCGGACAAAAAGGCGCGCCGGGCGATACTCGAAATCCACGTCGCCGACGTGCCGCTCGCGGAAGATGCCGACCTCGACCGCCTGTCCGGGCTCACCGTCGGCTTTTCCGGCGCGGATCTCGAAAACATGGTCAACGAGGCCGCGCTGCTGGCGGCGCGCGAAAACCGGGAAACGGTCGATATGCAGTGCCTGCTCGACGCCCGCGACAAGGTCGTGCTCGGCGGCCGGCGCGAACTGATCATCGGCGACGAGGAGAAAAAAATCGTCGCCTTTCACGAGGCCGGTCACGCGCTCACCGCAAGCCTGCTGCCGACCGCGGACCCGCTCGACAAGGTCACGATCATCCCGCGTGGCCGCGCGCTCGGCGTAACCGAGCAAATTCCCGAGGAAGAGCATTACAACCTGCGCGAAAGTTACCTGCGCGACCGTATCGGCGTCATGCTCGGCGGGCGCCTCGCGGAGATAATCGTTTTCGGCGAGGTCAGCTCCGGCGCCGAGGACGATTTGAAACAGGCCACCCGGCTCGCGCGCCACATGGTGACGCACTGGGGCATGAGCGAAAAACTCGGGCCGGTCGCGTTTCGCCGCGGCGAGGAACACATCTTCCTCGGCCGTGAAATGACCCAGCAGCGCGACTTCAGCGAGCATACCGCGCAGATTATCGACGACGAAATCCGCTCGCTGATCCAGGAGATAGAGCAGAAAACCAGGGAAATGCTCGAGCAGCATCGAACCGATCTCGAATCGCTGGCCCAGGCGCTGCTCGAAAAGGAAACCCTCGAGGCCGATGAAATCCAGGCGCTACTCGGTCACTGATCGCGAGCGACAAACCTCGAATCGTTCCAGGATAAAATCTACGATTAAAATATGGCTCGACGCGGCGTCGAAGCGTCATTCGGCATCGAATAAATCGACGCAGCGCTCGATTTCCGTTGCAGACATGAATTGCCCGCGCTCGTACTTTTTCGGCTTGCCCAGCTTTGCCGCCTTGTCGGTCCACAGCGGATTGTAAGGCAGCAGCGTCGCCGCATCGACGCCGTTTTGTTTGAGAAACCGGGCGATACCCCCGAGGTTGCGCTCGGTCGTGGTTATCCCCGGAATCAACGGCACCCGCGGAACCACGGGCACCTTGGATTCCCGCACCAGCCTGACGAAATTATCCAGAATCAGTCGATTCGTCTGCCCGGTATATTTGCGGCTTTCCGCTTCGTCGATCAGCTTCAGGTCGAAGTAAACCAGATCGAGCCACGGCAGCATCAGCTCGGCAAAGCGGCGGTAATTGAAAAAGCCGCTGGTTTCGATCGCGGTGTCGATGCCCTTTTGTTGCAACGCCTGCAGCAAGCGGCCCGCGAATTCCATTTGCTGGGTAACCTCGCCACCCGACAGGGTTACGCCGCCGCCGCTCGAGTCGTAAAACGGTTTATCGATCAGCAGCCGGTACATCAGGTCGTCGAAATCGATCCAGTAGCCGGTGGCTTCGAGCGCGCCGGTCGGGCAAACCCCGGTGCAGCGATTACACCCGGTGCAGCTTGCGCGATCGATCGAAAGCTCGCCGCGCCGCAGCGAAAGGCTGTTTTCCGGGCAAACCTCGATACAGGGTGTCTTGCATTCCGACGGGTAACAGCTGCGTTTTTCGAACGACAGCTCGGGGCATTGTTCGCGGCCCTCGGGATTCTGGCACCAGACGCAGGCCAGCGGGCAGCCCTTGAAAAACACCGTCGTGCGAATGCCCGGCCCGTCCTCGCTGCAGTCGCGTTTGAGGTCGAAGATCAGCGCCCGCTCGGACGACATCTCAGGCCGCCTGCACCAGGCCCAGCTCGATTTCGATATTGGTCGCGATCGCGCCGAGCTTGAACAAGTGACCGACGTTACCGGTGAGCTGCACCACGTTTTTCAGCAACAGGTCGACGATATCGACATCCTCGTTGCCGACCAGTCCCAGGATCGCATCGATATCCCTGAAGCGGATCACGAGGTCGACCTTGTCGGGGTCGGACTCGAGACGCCCGGCCTCGGCTTCGTCGACGACATCGGCCTGCACCACCTTGAGCGAATCGATGCCGCGCCCGAACGGGCCGTCGACGAACAGTTCATCGGGTTCGGGACAGAATCGCAGCCACACGTTCATGTTGTCGCCCGGCTTGCGCGTGCGCAACAGAAAGCGCCCCTGGTAATAGCGCTGACCGCCAGGCGCGTTGGGATCTCGAATCACGAAGTTTTCGTCGAAAAAGGTCAGCGCCTTCTCGGCCTGTTCCCGGTCGAGCAGGCAATCGCGCATGATGTAGCCGAAACCGAGCTTGAGCAGCAGCGCCATGCCGCCGGCGAGCACCGGGCCGCCGACGCCGTCGACGAGGCTGGAACCGGCGATCCTGTGATCCAGGCCGAGATCGATAACCCGCTGGATGTCCCTGGTAAAACATGGAAAACCTGCATGCATGATTTTTCTCCTCTTAAACCGGTGTTAAATCGCCACGACCGTGTGCTGCTCGACGCCGTTTTCGAGCGCGAAGTTGGAGCGGTCGATAATTTCCTTGCGCATTTGCGGACTCAGGGTAACGAAGTAAGCCGAGTACCCGGCTACCCGAATCATCAGGTCCTTGTACGGCTCGAGCGCCTCGAGCGCCTTTTCGTCGGCGCCCGCCCGGGTCGCCGCGGTCGCCGCGCGGTCGGCCGCGACCAGGTCGTCGATCGCGGAAACGCATAACTGCACCAGCACGCCGTCATGATCCATGAAGGATTTCATGTAACGCGCGAACAGCTCGGTATCCGCCGGAAAATGCTGCCGATCGCGCGTGGTCAGGCTGAGATTGTAGGTATAACCGTTTTGCACCGTATCGCCCTCGACCTCGGCCACCGACAGGATATGATCCAGCGCCAGCACCGGGTCGCCGTTGGCCTTGACCACGCCGGGACAGGGGGTGATGCCGCTGGCGAAGGCCAGTCCCGCCTTGCGTCCGTTCGGCGTTGCTCGGGCCAGCATGCCGAAACCGGCGTGATTGGTCATGCTCCAGTAGCCGGCAAGGTAGCGGCCGCCGCGGTGGGTGCGGTACTTGTAAAAAACTTCCTGCACGATGCGGGTGATCAGTTTGGTGTAGTGCAGCGCGGTGCTGTTGTCGTAAACGCCGCCCGGGGTCCGATCGACGCCGGCGCCGTATTTCGGCGCGAGGCGGATCATTTCCCGGATTTCGCCCATGCGCTCGGGCGTGAGCGCGGGCAGCTCGCTGCTGTCCGGCCGTTCGCCGAACAAGCGGCGCATGCGGGTGAGCAGGCGCACAGCGAGGTTTTGCTGCGGCGGCGCGAGCCCGGCATCCTCGAAATCGGCTTCCATCGCCGCGAGCAGCTCGGCCACGCTCATCTTGCCGCCGAAGACCAGCGCATCGATGACGCAAAACGAGTCGATGACGTCGGCGACACCGATGATCGCGACCCCCGACGAATTGTAGCGGGCGCCACCCGCGGTCAGGTCGCTCAGGACCGCGCCCGTTTCTCCGGGCCGATTCGTCGGCCCTTCGTAAATACCGGACAAAAACGGTACCTGGCGCATTTTTTCCATCGCGCGGCCGAGGTAGTTGTTGCACTGCACCGCGTGGCGCGCCATCTCGTCGAGCTGAAAGCGGAACGCGTCGACGAAATCGTCCATCGACGTCATCTCGAGCAGCGGCTTGCTGGTGTACTCGGGCCGGTCGTAAAACAGGTTGGGATCGTTTTTGCCGACCCCGTTGCTGCGATGCTTGCCGCCGAAGATCGCCAGCTCGAGCACCGCCGGCAGTACCAGCAGGGTCGAGCCGGTGTTGCCGTAATGGCGCCCGGCCGAGTTTTCCTCGATACAGCCGATCGACGCATAGTCGTAGGCATCGGCCAGCGCCTGTTCGCGGCTGACGCCGTCGAACGCGCCGTAATAATTCGCCATCGCCTGCACTACCGGTACGTCGCCGTGAATCGCCGGCGTCGCCCTGGTCAGGATATTGACCTGGCTGATGCGCTTCAGGTACGGATCGTGCACCCCGTCCGGCAGCGGATTGCCGTCGGCGTCGCGGTGATGCACCTCCTTGTGGTAGCGCGCGTGCACGTTGGGATCGCGAATGCCGAGAATCTCGGTGGCCTTCAAAATCACGTAGGTCATGTCGTTGACCGCATCGACGACCTCGCCGTTGTCGAAGCGGGTGCCGCCGACGGTTAGCGCCTGGTTGGAACCGCTGCCGGCAAACAGGGTTTCCGAGCCCTCGGTCGACAGCGGCACGTGATCGGAGCAGCGCAGGAAAAAGTGGCATACCAGTTCGACGGCTTTCTCGACGTATGCGGTGCGCTCGGCCTCGGTGCCCAGTTTTTCCCAGTCGCCGAGGTAATACTCGTTGACCAGCTGGTCCAGCCGGCCGATGGAAAATCCGAAGTTGGTGTTTTCCTGCAGCAGCAGGTGATAACAAATCCAGATCGAGACCAGCGCCTCGTGCAGGCTACCGGCGGGTTCGGCCGGCACCTTGCTGCAGATCCGCGCCAGTTCCGGATTGCCGTTGGCCGCCGCGGCCGCGGCCAGGTTTCGCGCGTAAACCCTGGCCGCGTCGAAAACGGTGATAACGCCTTCGAGGAATTCGCGCTGCGCCGCGTCCGGATCGCCGTTTTCCAGGTCGAGTTGCGCCTGCGCGATCAGGCCGTCGAGGCCGTACTTCAATACCCGGTCGAAATCGGGCACCGTGTGCGACACGCAGGTCGCCTTGTCGGACAGGAAGAAAGCGACCCGTTCCATCAACTCGAGCGCTTTCGGCGTCTCGCCCGCGCGCGTGGTCAATTCAGGGTCGATCGATTCGCCCTCGACCCGGTCGCGGTTCGGAAACTCGCGGCTGTCGTAACCGCTGTAACGCGCGACCTCCTGCACCGGCCTGCGTTCGAGCCAGTACGGGAAAATTTCCTTGTTCAGGCGCTCCGCCACTTCGGCGCTGATGCGAAATGGATTCTGCGCGCGTTTGCCCATGGTTTTGATCTCGGGCCAGATGCCGTAGCCGATCGTATCCGCGTAGACCACCGGGCCGACGAAACTGGTCGTGGTCTGCCCCGGCAGCAGGTCGGTAGCGCGCACCAGCGGGGTTTTATTCACGAACACGTGCGCAACCGCCCGCGCGCGTCGCGTGTAGGGCGATAGCGCTTCGGCCTCGGCGCTGCGCAGAAACTCTGTCAGCAGCCGCGGCAGCTCATCGCAAACCTCGGGCAGACCCTCGGGGGCGAACAGCTTGTCGCGCCAGGCCTTGACCACCGGATACTGCTCGAGGTCGATATG
>JAAUYF010049181.1_pt1 | contig 12747 bp, 11 predicted proteins | sample 7278051 | NCBI WGS metagenome assembly JAAUYF01 (sample SAMN14350202, study PRJNA611818) | marine sediment metagenome | isolation source: surface marine sediment (0.6m) | place: French Polynesia: Moorea | collected 2018-08 | reverse complement strand
GATATCCTGAACGTCCTGCGGCAGCTTGGCGAAGTGCTTGTCGGAAACCACCACGTAGGCAGGCGTATAAACGTGCCCGGTAATCGAAAGGTACTTTTGCACTTCCTGGAACTTGGCCGAGGCAATCTGGGCGTAAGGATTTTCCTGGCCGTCGATGACGCCGGTCTGCAGCGCGGTAAACACTTCGGAAAAAGCCATCGGCGACGGATTGGCCCCGTAACCCTTGAACATCTTCACCCGCCATGCGCCCTTCGGCGTGCGCAGCTTGATGCCCTTCAGGTCGCCGGGCTGGTGGATCGGACGGACGTTATTGGTGATATGGCGAAAGCCGTTTTCCCACAGCGCGAGAATACGGTAACCCTTCGACTGCGCCGCGGGCTGCAGTACCGAATCCATCAGCGCGTTCTCGACCCGGTTCATGTGCTCGCGGTCCTTGATGATGTAAGGCATCTCGAAAACGCCGAACTCGTCCGCCACCGACGACATGACCGACGAGGGCAGGGAAAAATTTACCTGGTTGAGCTTCAGTTTCTGCATCAGCTCCTTGTCCTTGCCCAGCTGCGAAGAGCCGAACACCTGGACTTCCGCCTTGTTGCCGAGACGGGCGTTGGCCCGCTTGGCGAATTCGTTCGCCGACATGTCGAACAGGGATCCGGGCTTACCCACATGCCCGAACTTGAGCACGATTTTTTCCGCCTGCGCCGGCAGGGCCACCATCGCGGCCAGCACGAATACTGCGATTAACTTGTAGATTCTCATGATTTGCTCCAATGTCTTGACTGTGTCGTCATTTGTTATCGTTTACTCGATACGTCCCATGCCGTCAGCGACGGCATCCCCGGTAACCGGCGCGAACGACACGCCGGCGCCGAGACCAAAAACCCGCCGTCGCGGCGCACCGCGCGGCGGGACCAGACGTTCTTCAGGCTGACCGCTCGGACAGGTATTCCATCGCCGCGAGTATGCCCCCGGGGCGATGCGGGATCCCGAAGCGCCGCAATCCCATCTCGATCCCGGACAGCGTGGCGGTCAGCATCAAATCGTTGAAATCCCCGAGATGCCCGATGCGGAAAACGCGCCCGGCCAGCTTGCCGAGACCGTTGCCCAGGGACATGTTGTAATTTTCCAGCACCACGGCGCGGAATTGGTCGGCGTCGTGGCCGTCGGGCACGCATACCGCGGTCAGCGAACTCGAATAGTGCTCCGGCTCGCTGCACAGCAGCTCCAGCTCCCAGGCGCGCACCGCGCGGCGCGTCGCCTCCGCGTGCCGGTCGTGACGCGCGAATACCTGCTCGAGCCCTTCCTCGTTGAGCATGTCGATCGCCTCGTCAAGCGCGTAGAGCAGATTGGTCGCGGGCGTATAGGGAAACATGCCGCCCGGGTTGACGCTATCCATCGCCTGCCACGAAAAATAGGAATGCGGCGTCCGCGCCTCGGCGGCGGCGGCGAAGGCCTTGTCGCTGACCGCATTGAACGACAACCCAGGGGGCAGCATCAGGCCCTTCTGGCTGCCGGCAACGGTAACATCCACCCCCCATTCGTCGTGCCGGTAGTCGATCGAGGCCAGCGAGGAGATGGTATCCACCATCAGCAGCGCGGGGTGCCCGCTGTCGTCCATGGCCTTGCGCACCGCGGAGATATTGCTGGTGCATGCGGTCGAGGTTTCGTTGTGCACCACGCAAACGGCCTTGATTTCCCGGTCTCCATCCGCCGCCAGCCGCTGCGCGATCGCGTCCGGGCTGGCGGCACTGCGCCAGTCCCCCGGGATCAACTCCGGCCGGTAACCGCAACGCTCGGCCAGCTCTTTCCACAGCATGGCGAACTGCCCCGTCTCCGACATCAGTACCTTGTCCCCGGGCGAGAGCGTATTGACCAATGCCGCCTCCCAGGCCCCGGTGCCGGAGGCCGGAAAGATAAAAACCCGCCCGTCGGTTTTGAAAATCGGCTTCATGCCCTCCAGCACGCGTTTGCCGAGCGCCGCGAACTCGGGGCCACGGTGGTCGATCGTGGGTCGGTCCATCGCGCGCAGCACGCGGTCGGGCACGTTGGTCGGCCCGGGTATTTGCAGAAAATGTCTACCGGTATGCATCAATAAATCACTCGTTTGCGAGTTCGGAAATCCGGGGCCAGGGGGTATTCGAACCGCCCGCTACGCCCGGTCTGAAAGGTCGGCGGGATCCGCCTTATATAGTTAATTACTGTCCCCTTCAGGCGAGCAAGCATAATGGCTGGCCAGAAGCATGTCCAGTCGACCCGGGCGCGGACTCCGCGGCCTGTTACAAGCTCCGATGCTTATAACACGGCGAGCCAGGCGCTGACGCTGAAAACCGACAACAGGGTCGACAGCAGCACCGAGCTGGCCGACGCGCCGAGCGCGCGGTCGTACATTTTGGCGAACAGAAACGCGTTGAGCCCGGGCGCCACCGCCGCCATCAGCACGATCGAGTTGATCGTTTGCGGCGGCAGCTCGAGCTGCGTCGCCAGCAACAGCGTCAGCGCCGGCTGCAGCAGCAGCGATACGACGGACACGGTCGACGCTTCGCCGAGCGACCTGCTCAGCCGATAGCGCGTCAGCACGCCGCCGAGCGCGAACAGCGCCACCGGCAGCGACGCGCGCGCGAGCAGATCGACCGCCCCGAGGAGCACGCCGGGTAGCGCGATGTCACCCAGGTTGACGACGAAACCGAGACCGATGCCGATCATCAGGCTGTTGCGGAACATCGCCGTCAACACGACCTTCGCGGTTTCGGCGGCGTTGCGGCCGTCGGCGCGCAGGATTTCCATCGCGGTGATGCCGACCAGGTAACAAAAGGGCGCATTGATCGAAACCAGCGCAAAATTCGGCGCCATCGTCTCCACGCCCCAGGCGCGTTCGGAAATCGGCAGGCCGAGCAGAACCAGGTTCGAAAACAGCGCGGCAAAGCCGATCGCGACCGCTTCGCCAGGGCGGCGCCTGAACAATTTACGCGCCGCCAGGTAGGTTACGACGAAACCCGCCAGCGCCGCACCGTAATAAGACACCAGGATGCGCCAGTCGAACGCGGCGGCGAGATCGATGGTCGAGGTTGCGCGGAACAGCAGGCACGGGATCGCGAAGGTGATCGCGAAATTCATCAGCTGATCGATCGCTTCGATGCCCGAGAGGCCCAGCCTGACCGCAAGATAACCCGCACCGACGACGATGAAAACCGGCGCCACGATATTCAGAATTTCGCCCAGCATGATGGCGGCTAGCCTACCAGATTTCGCTTCATTCCCGCACCGCTGCAGTCATTCCCGCGCCCCTCCCGTCATTCCCGCCGGATGAGGTGGCCCGACGTCCCGGACACCTGGTGGGAATCCCGTAATTCTTGCTTAATTGTCATACCGCGGCTTGACCGCGGTATCCAGGGATCGCTCGCATTGCGTCTAGTCTGGATCCCGCGGTCAAGCCGCGGGATGACAGTTTGAGGTGAGGTAGACGGCTCGGTAGTCATTCGCGCAGGCGGGAATCTCGTAGAGACACCGCGGTAGCGTTTCAAGGTCCCCGCCTCCGCGGGGACGACGGTTAACTCCGCGCCTTGCGTGCGCGCTCGGCGTCGAGCAGCGCGCGCTTGCGCTCGAGCCCCCAGCGGTAACCGCCGAGGCCGCCGTCACCGCGCAGAATGCGGTGGCAGGGCACCAGCACCGCGATTTTGTTGGAAGCGCAGGCCGACGCCGCGGCGCGCACCGCTTTCGGTTTGCCGATGGCCGCGGCAACCTCGCCGTAACTGGCGACGTCGCCCTCTTTCAGGCTCAGCAGGAATTCCCACACCTTGACCTGGAACGCGGTGCCGCGCAGGTCGAGCGGTAAATCAGGCCGCGGCTGGCGGTCCTGCAGGTAGTCGTTGAGCGCGTCGATCCAGTGATCGAGTTCGGCTGCAGCGTCCGCACCGAGGGCCATTAGCTCGGCGGACGGAAACTCCTGTTGCAGCTGCGCCAGCAGCGCATCCGCGTCGGCGCCGAACTGCACGAAACAGACGCCGCGGCCGGTGGCCGCCATCATCAAAGGTCCGAGCGCGGTTTCGCGGCAGGCCCAGGTAATGGTTTCGCCCGCGCCGCCGGCGCGGTAACTTTTCGGCGTCATGCCGATATGCTGCATCGCCTGGCCGTACACGCGGCTGGTCGAGCCGTAACCCGATTCGAATATCGCGGCGGTGATATCGGCGCCGGAACGCAGCAGCGCCTTGAAACGGTCGCTGCGCGCGGCCTGCTGCAGTTTCTTCGGGCTGACGCCGAAAATCGACTTGAATACGCGCTGCATGCGCGACGGCGACAGGTGCACGCGTGCGGCCAGCGACTCCAGCGGCAGGGTCGCATCCGCGTTGGCGGCAATATAGCGCGCGAGCTCGACGAATTTTTGCAGCGTTTGGTCGGACGGCTGATTCATGGCGTTTATCATACTCCGCTTTATCTCGAATGTGCGCTCATGGTAGCCTCGCGCCCGGGGCAAAACGCTCCGTTTATTGCTGACTTCGAGACCGGCGCACCAAACGGAAACCACCAGTGCAACAAAAATCCGCCTTTACCAGTCCACTGCTGATCATTGCGCTGTCGATTACCGGCCTGATCGCGGTATGGGGCCTGTACGATCCAATCGGCCTGGCCGACGTGTCGGCGCTGCTGGTCCAGATCCAGTTCACCAGCCGCGCGTGGTTCATCATGGCCGCGGTATCGTTCATGCTGTTCCTGAGCCTGTGGCTGGCCATATCGCGCTACGGCCGCATCAAGCTCGGCCACGACGACGACGAACCCGAGTTTTCCACCGTCTCCTGGCTGACGATGCTGTTTGCCGCCGGTATGGGCGTCGGCCTGCTGTTCTGGGGCACGGCCGAACCGCTGACGCATTACGACCTGATCGCCCAATACCAGGGCCCGCGCCAAGCGGCCGGCAACGCGCTGCTCGTGACCAACTTTCACTGGGGCCTGCACGCCTGGGCGATTTACGCGCTGACCGGTCTCGTGATTGCCTATTTCGGTTTTCGCCGCGGCAAGCCGAGCCTGATCGGCGCCCCGATAGTCGACATTTTCGGCAACAACCGCATCGCCGGCACGGTGGGCTGGCTCAGCAACCTGCTCGCGATCGTCGCGATCGCGATCGGCGTCGGCGGTTCGATCGCGATGGGCGTATTCCAGGTCAAGGACGGCATCGACGCGCTGTTCGGCCTGGAAAACACCGGTATGGCGCTGACGCTGGCGGTGTTCGCCGTGTTATGCCTGTCCTACTTCCCGCCGCTGGTGGTCGATCTGGGCAGCGGCATGGCGCGGCTGTCCAACGCGGCCATGGCCACCGCCGGCGGCCTGATGGTGTTCGTGCTTATCGCCGGGCCGACGCACTACCTGATGGGCGGCATCGTGCAGGCGGTGGGTGAGTATTTCGGCGAGGTCTGGGTGCACGGATTCCGCACCTTTACCTTCATGGACGAGCAGATCGGCAACTGGTTCCAGTCCTGGACCCTGACCTACATGGTCTGGTGGATCGCGTGGGCGCCGTTCGTCGGCGTCTTCATCGCGCGCATTTCGCGCGGGCGCACGATCCGCGAATTCGTCGTCGGCGTGATCTTCGTGCCGACCGCGTTTTCGATCCTGTGGTTCGGCGTGTTCGGCGGCGCCGGCTTCTTCGACAAGCTGCAAAACGACGGTTCGCCGATCATGGACGTGGTCAGGAACAACGTCAGCGGAGTGACGTTTTACGTGCTGCAGAACTTCCCGCTGCCGGGTCTGACCGTGGCGCTGGTCATCGTCGCCGCGTTCCTGTTCATCGTCACCAGCGTCGTCAGCGCGGCTTTCGTGCTCGGCATGTTTTCGACCGGGGGCGATCTCGACCCGGCGGTCAAGGTCAAGCTGAGCTGGGGCGTCATTCTCGGCGCGCTCGGCCTGGTCATGATTCTGTCCGGCAGCATCGACGCGGTCAAATCGATCATCGCCCTGGGCTCGCTGCCGTTCGTTTACGTCGTGCTGCTGCTCGTCGTCTGCCTGCTCAAGGCGCTCAGGAAAGATCCGGGTATATCGTCGTGAGCGGCCTCGTCGATACGCTGATCAATCTGCAGATATTCGTCTTCGTCGGACTGCTGATATGGCTGTATTTCAAGGATTTCGACGACGACGGTAACTCGACGGACTGAACCGCTGCCGACGGGCACCGTCGCCCGCAGTCCTGCGGCCCGGCCGGCGTCTCGATTTCACCGCGATCGAAACTGATCCCGGGCGTCATTCCGCGCGTAAAGTCCCTGTACCCAACGACGAGTGAAAAACCGCCATGCCGAAAATCTTACTGACTCTGCTCCTGGTATCCGTCGCGTCGGCCGCCGGGGCGCGCTATATGCCGGTCTATACCTACAACTCGATTTACGTGGTCAACGACTCGAATGCGATGCTGACCAATGTAACCATAGAAGATACCCGCCATGGCGAAACGCACGACTGCGGCGATATCAAACCCATGGGCACCTGCCAGCTCTGGTTCGGCAACCGCCGTTACCAGGAAAACGTACTGCGCTTCAACTGGAGCCAGGACGGCGGCGCCCGCCAATCCGAGGAACTGCAGCTCGAGGTTCCGTTATCCCTGGCTTCGGGCCCTGCACTGCGCGGCATCATCATCGTTGGCGCCGACGGCTCGCTGTCGACTACTGCCGATCAACCCTCCCGGCGCTAGAGCGCAACCTGGCTGCCGTTGACGCCGCGGCGTCGATGGCGAGATCCGCGCCGCGGCAAAAAAACGGTAACCGCGGGCCGCCTGGCCCAGAGCCTCGATTTCGAGACCCGGCTCACCACCGATTTCAACGTCGGATCAGCGGCCGCCCTGCCGCTGATCACCTTTTTCCAAAGCATTCAGTTCCCGGATAAGCGTTTGGCGCGCGCGGATTAACCCGTTTGCCGCCTGGATCCTATGCTTCGCTCAGGAAAACACTGATGCGAGGAAGATAACCATGGCTCACCCCAGGCACAAACGCGAACCCGGTTATATCGTGGCCGCTGCCGTGCCTGGCATCCCTTGCGGCGAGCAGCGTATTACTGTAACTGCCGAAGTCAGAATCGTGATTGGTATTTTTGTCACGATAGCGCTGCTCGTCGCCTTTTTACCCGTTTCGGCACGGGCCGAAGAATCGCCGCTGTGGCTGCTGAAAGGCAGCGAAATCGAAAAACGCTATCTTTTCACCTCGCTGTACACCAAGCACTACGACCCGGAACCCGATCACAACAACGACCAGAACATGCTCGGCTTCGAAAACGAGCTCGAAGACACCCGCCTTTGGGGATTCGCCATGTTCGACAATTCCTTCGGCCAGGAATCCCAGTATCTCTACGTCGGCAAGAAGTGGCGCGCATTTCAGTCCGATCGCTGGTACTACAAGGCCACGGGCGGGCTGCTGCACGGCTACAAGGAACCCTACGAGGACAAGATACCGTTCAACGATCTGGGCGTCGCGCCGGTGATCATTCCCGCCATCGGCTATCGCAACAAGACGTTTTTTGCCGAGTTCATACAACTCGGACTCGCCGCCGGCATGATTACGGTGGGGGTTTCCTTCTAGCCGGCTGCAGCACGTCATGCCGTTGCAGCACCGTATCCAGTCTCGGCTGGCGGCAGCGGTAAAGTAGTAAAACCAGTCACGCAAATCGCGTAAACTCCGGCCTTGAATTGGTTGCTTATCGAGGCCAGGGCTTTCCCTTTAATGCAAATTATAAAACCGGCGTTTTTGCAAACGGCTTCTGTTCTGCTCCTGGGCGCCTGCCTGCTGTTTGCGGGCTGCGGCAAGCCGCCACCCGACCCGACGCAGCGGCGCGCCGACGAAATAACGCTGATTCGCCAGGTACTCACCGACCCCGAGCGCGCCGATCGATTACTCGGGCTGATCGAACAGCGCGACCGTCAGGCTGCAGAAACCCGGGCCATGCAGGCAAAATTTCGCCGCGAGATGCGCCTGCTCAATGCGGACTTCGACGCCAGGCGCGAGGTACTGGTCGAAATCATCGATGTATTCAACCGCGAACGCGCCGCGGAGCTGCTGCGATATATCGAACTGGTCACGGCGATGAAAGCAACCAGCACGGCAACCGAATGGCAGGCGATTGCCAATTTCCAGCGCAACTACTCCGACTCCGGGCAAGCGCAAATACTGGACCTTTTTTTGCTCGGCGGCGGCCTGATGGGCGGGACCATGTTGGAGGCAACTGCGGTCGAACGGCTCGAAGCGCGTTTCCCCGAGACGATATCCGACCCCGAGCGAAGCACCGAGGCTGCACAGGTTGTCCGCGACCTGGATCGCGAGGTCGAAGACTACAACCGCACTTTCGTGACATCGGCAACCCGGGTGCGGGAAATATACCGCGACCATGGCGCCGGCTCGCGCCGACTGCTGCGCGAGCTCGAGGAACTCAATCTCGCCTGGTACGCGTCGCAAAGCCGCAATATGGTGCTGCGCGACCGGCTGCGCGAGGCGATGACCGCCGACGAATGGTCCAGGGTTTTCCCCGTCACCGAGTGATTTCCGCTGACCTGGTTTGTGATTCGTCCGGCCTTCGTGTCATTGCGAGGACCGCGAGGCCGCAGGCCGCGGCGGGACGAAGCAATCTCCCGGACGCAGGAAGATTGCTTCGCTCCGCTCGCAATGACATCTTAATTCCATCGTCCCCCGCCGGAGGCGGCGATCCGGCGTCCCGGACACCCGGCGGGAATGACGTACTGGCGCGAAGTTGTCGAATCGGCCGGAACGGGGTTTAATGCGAGCTGATTAAAACCAGTCCAAGCGGACGATAACAAACGGAGCCGCCGCCCATGAGCGAAGCCGAATCGACCAGTAAAAACGAAACACCGAAACAATCCAGCGAAAAAAATCCGATCAAGCGCCTGACCCTGATCGTGCTGGTGCTGGCCGCGCTGTTCCTGTGCTGGTACATCCTTGCCGATCGCTTTACCCCGTACACCAGCGAAGCGCGGGTGCGCGGTTACGTGGTGCCGATCGCACCGGAAATCCCCGGCGTGATCACGAGACTGCCGGTTACGGACAACCAGATCGTCGAAATCGGCGATCCGCTGCTGCAGATCGATCCCGAGTCGTACCAGCTCGCGGTCAAAAAAGCCGAGGCCGACCTCGAGGACGTCGCGCAGACCCTTGGCGCCGGGCTCGCCTCGGTGGCCGCGGCCGAAACCGCGGTAGTCAGCGCCAAGACCAACCTGACCTACGTCACCCGCCAGGCCGAGCGCACCTTCGAGCTCGAGGCGCAGAACCTGATCTCGAAAATCGCCGCCGACACCGCGCGCACCAAGCTCGAACAGGCCAAGATCGCGGTCACCGACGCCGAAGCCAAACTCGCCGAGGAAAAAACCCGGGTCGGCGTCAGCGGCGAGGAAAATCCCCGCTACCAGTCGGCGCTCGCCGCGCTGCAGCAGGCGCAGCTCGACCTCAGTAAAACCACCGTGCAGTCGCCCGGCTTCGGCGTGGTCACCAATATCAAGACCGCGGACGGTTATTTCGCCAATCCCGGCTCGCCGGTGATGACGTTTATTTCGACCAAGGCGGTCTGGATCGAGGCTTACATGCGCGAGAACTCGATCGGCAACATCGAAAAGGACAACACGGTCGATATCGTGCTCGACGTCGCGCCCGGGCGCGTGTTCAAGGGCAAGGTCATCGGCGCCGGTTACGGCATCGACTGGGGGCAAAAGGAAAAGGCCGGCCAGCTGCCCGGGATTTAGGTCACCCGCGGCTGGCTGCGCGAGCCGCAGCGCTTCCCGGTACTGATCCGCTTCGACGACGAGGAGACGCGCGGACTGCGCCGCATCGGCGGCCAGGCCGACGTCATCGTTTATACCGGCGAGGGCAATCCGCTGAACCTGCTCGGCGCACTGCTGATTCGCCTGGTCAGCCTGCTGTCGTTTCTGCACTAAACCGCGCCGGTAAAAATGAAATCCCTCGTCCACTGGGACAGCGCGCATCTAAGCACCCTGAGGCTCGCGCTCGCGCTGACCGCAAGCGTGCTGATCGCGTTTCTCGGCGGCTGGCCGGGCGCCTTCATCATGCCGGTGTTCGTTTGCGTGCTGCTGTCCGCCGGCGGTCCGCCGATCCCGATCGGCAAGGGCCTCGTGCTGCTGCTGATGGTGGCGGTGCTGCTGCTGATCGGGCAATTCATCGCCGAGGTCTTCCTGCCGCACCCGGTGGTGTGCCTGCTGCTGATCAGCTGGCTGCTGCTGGCTGGTCAGTACTGGGCGATCCGCGGCGGCAACCAGCTGCTGATCGTGATCCTGTTCATCGCGATCCTGATCCTGCCGCTGGTGGGCATGGAATCGAAGGCGCTGCTCGGCGCATTCGTCGGCGGTCTGTTCTTTTCGATCGCGCTGGCGGTATTCATGTGCTGGTTCGCGCACGCGCTGATTCCCGATCCGCGGCTGGTCGCCAGCGCGAAAGCCGAACTCGAGCTGCCGTCGAAACAGGAAACCTACCGCCAGGCCATGATCAAGACGCTGCTGGTATTGCCGCTGCTGCTGATGTTTTACCTGCTGAAAATGACCAGCGACCTGCTGGTGCTGGTGTTCGTCGCGCTGCTGATCCAGATGCCGTCGGCCGAGGTCGGCATCAGGGGCTCGGTCGGTACCCTGGTCGCCAACGCGCTCGGCGGCCTCGCCGCGGTCGTCTGTTACAACCTGCTCGTGCTGGCGCCGTCACCGGTCATGCTCGGCCTCGCGATTTTCATCGTTTCGCTGCTGTTCGGGCAAAAGATTTTCTCCGGCTCGCCGACCGCGCAGCTTTACGGCACCGGCCTCAATACCGTCATCGTGCTGCTCGGCGGCGCTACCGGGACCTTCGGCGACAGCGCCGGCACCGATATGTACGTGCGCCTGCTGCAAATCGGCGCCGCCTGTGTCTACATCGTCGGCGCGCTCAGCCTCGCCGAAAACTGGCTCAGCGGCGAAAAACGCGCAAAGCAACAATCCGCTGCTACAGCATAAAATGCACTAAGTGGGCGATTTCAAATCAAGCCTTCGCCGCTGAGCCATCCCCGCGCAAGCGGGGATCTTGTAATGAACTCGCGGTGCAAAATTCTTGCCTGAACGGCGGTCCGACGTATCGGAATGACGCTTTAACCCCCATCCCTGCGAAAGCGGGGATCTTGTCGAGGCCTCGCGGTGCAAGATTCCCGCCTGCGCGGCGGTCCGACGTATCGGAATGACGATCTAGCCGTCGTACCCGTGGAGGCGGGGCCTTTGATTCGACTGTCATACCGCGGCTCGACCGCGGTATCCAGAGATGCCGGACAGCTTCAGGCTGGATCCCGCGGTTAAACCGCGGGATGACAGTATTAGCGCCATTTCTGTTGCTGACGTCGTCCCCGCGAAGGCGGGGACCTTGTAACGACCTAGCGCTCTAAGATTCCCGGACTCCGCACCGCTGCTTACGCGAAACTGACTGGATAGTGCTTTACCTAATCCGGTTTTTGGTCGGGTCCATCAGGCGAATCCGACTCACCAATTGCGCTCTGCACGTCCGCCGCGTCCGGTTCCTCCGCCGCATCCAGCACCGAAACACCTTCGACTTCGTCGGCCCCGTCCAGATGTTTGCCGAAATGCACTTCCGGCAAATACTTGCTGAAAGCAATGCCGTAGAGTTCCCACACGGTAATGAATAACGAGGCGACAAGCGGACCGATCAAAACGCCGGGAATGCCGAACATCAGGATGCCGCCGAGCGTGCCGAAAAAGATCATCAGCTCGTGCATCCTGGTGTCCTTGCCGACCAGGATCGGGCGCAAAATGTTGTCCAGGCTGCCGACGACCAGGCCGCAGAAAGCCAGCAGTCCGATGCCGGCGCCGGTGTCGCCCTGCATGATCAGGATGACCGCGGCCGGGATCCAGACCAGCGCCGAGCCGACGCTCGGAATGATCGACAGCACCGCCATGACCGTGCCCCAGAATACCGAGTTGTCGATACCGGCCACGGCAAAAGCGATGCCGGCGAGGCCGCCCTGCAGAACGCCGATCACCAGGGTGCCCTTGATCATCGCCCGCGATACCGAGGTGAACTTGTCGAGCATCAGGGTTTCGTCTTCGTCGTTCAGCGGCAGGTAGTAAAGAATCTTGCGCACCAGCTTGTCGCCGTCCATCTGCAGGAAATAAGTCGTGTACAGAAACACGAAAGCCATGAACAGGAAGTTGACCGTGCCGAAGGTTGCCTGCGACAGCCCGCCGACGACCCAGTTGCTGATCGAACCGACGAGCTTGCCCGCCCGTTCGAGGATGGCACCGCGGTAGGGCTCGAGGTAATCGTAAAACGGCAGGCCCTGCAGGTAAGCGGTCAACGCGTCGGGTTGCTCGAGGTTCTGCCTGATCCATGGCGTTACCTTCTGGCCGACATCGACGGCCTGGCCGACGACGACACCGATCAGCAGCAGCAGGGGCAGCAACACCACCACGATCATGGTTAACATCGTGGTAACGGAGGCCATATGCTTGTGCCCCCTGAACAGGTCCCTGAGACGCCGGTACACCGGCCGCGCCAGCGCGCTGAACAGCCCGGCGAGAAAAATCGCCATCAGGAACTGGTGAATCATCGTGAAAAACAACGCCGAAATGACCATCACGATAATCGCCAGGACGATTCTGTTTACCCTTTCCTGCTCCAATCGCCTTCGCCGCCCGTTCGATCCCCTGCAACTCATACGAAGCTAGCAGCTAAGCGATGCCGCATCAAGGCGAGATCCCCGCATCGCAAACCCATAGGTCATTGCGAG
>JAAUYF010147145.1_pt1 | contig 12769 bp, 8 predicted proteins | sample 7278051 | NCBI WGS metagenome assembly JAAUYF01 (sample SAMN14350202, study PRJNA611818) | marine sediment metagenome | isolation source: surface marine sediment (0.6m) | place: French Polynesia: Moorea | collected 2018-08 | reverse complement strand
CCAATAACCTGTCAGAGCAATTGGTGAGTGTTGGTGCTGGGAGACTGCAGCTAGCCGTCCATGCCTGTCCTTGATTGCTATTAACTGTACATTGTACCCCAGAAACATCCGGTCCCCCATTCTTGCTAGCAAGAATGCATTAAACAACGTTGCATTGTTATGGCCATGCTTTTCTGAATATTTTCTGCTAATATGAAATGCGCTATAATAGTTTTTTCCAACGAATTCAGGCAGGAAAGTTATAAACGGTGCTTTTAGATGTTTCGTTGTTATCTATTTGTGTAATTTTTCTTTCTTTTTTTTGCCTTCGTGTTTGTTGCATGACCGGGTTAATGCAAAGTTGTGGGTATCATCCCTCTTCTGGCGTGAGCAAACAGGAAATAATCATGGTAGTGTTTTTCTTTCTGTTCAACCAGATAAGGGTGGGTAACGAAGATATTGTTTTTAATTTCCTATTTGCTACACAGGGACTCATTGTTGCCGGCTTAACTTATGAGTATACACAACTATGGTTAACATAAGGCAAATGACTGTCTCGATTAACAGGGTGCTTTAAAAAAATTACCTCAATGCAGTAAGAAGTTACCTCTGAAGTATAATTCTGAAGCCCTGAAACACCTGCTCTACTCACACGGCTGTAAGTTCACCAGCCCATCAAAAGTCTATTATGACTAACTTTATATCTTACCTTTGCAGGAGACGCTGTTTGAGAAAAAAACTATTGTCAACTTTTATTCCACGTACCTTCGTCTACGGCGATGAGAGCGATTTACCTGTAATTGAAACCGGGCCCTACGGCACTTCATTGGATGGACGAAGTCTTGATCTTGGCCAAAACCTCCGCGTTTCTCGTCCACAGCAATCTGGAAGCTAGCTAATAAATCATCGTTGGTGAAAAAGCAGGGAGTAGGAAAGGCGTAGCCAGTACCAAGTGCCCGCGTAGCCAACTCGAACCTAGCAATAACAAAATTAAGTTTTATTAAAATACGGACATGTCGTCGCACTGAGTAAAATAATACATATTTACAGTTAGAAAATACCTTCGGAAAATGGGAACAGGGACAGCCGTATCTTTGTAGTATACTCCACGCAAGTCAACCAGTAAACGGTTATAAAGGTCTACTCCATAACAGTCTACAAGAATGGCTGCATCGTCTTCTGGTATGTCGTCTCTTAATTCGGTTAGGGCCGACTGAAGAACCTCCCTTCCTTCTTGCCAGAATCTTTGCTGCAAGTGTTCACCAAGGCCTGAATCTTCTCTTCGGGGACTCTCCTGCAGTAAAGTAGATTTAACTAGCACCCATTCACGTCTTTGATAGCTCATAGTTGAAATCAGCTAGGACAAATCCAAGTAAACGTTCTTATGGCCCTTAAGACAACGTCCACACTACGCCGGCTAAATTTGAAAATGGTTAAATTCCCCCGAAAACGAAAAAAAAAAGAAAAGATCTCCGTCCACACTAGACCGGATAATTTTGACAACGCACACAAAAGTGAGCTAGGCGAAAGAAAAACGAGTCCTTGCAAGAAAACGAGTCCCCGGTAATCATAAATGACGTCATCGTTTTAGAAAAGCCGTTTTCGCCGCCCACGCGTTTTCAGATTTATCCACTTTCAAGAGCGTTTTCAGAAAGATTCGTTCTCGATTAAAATTTAGCAGGCGTAGTGTGTACGGGGTCTTAGTCCATGTCAAGTGGTACCTGGGTGTCATAGCCAATCATTCGAGACCGATATTCTAATCCAGCGATCTGTGGTGTGTTGTGATCATCGCCAAACAGTGGTTGGAAAGGTCTCCATAGCTGTCTAACAAGATTGATGTTGGATATTTCCTGGTCTTCATCATAGAACCCGACCACACGCTGTATTTTGGATAATGGCAGACCATCACCATCACCCGGGGGGCTCGTAGGAAAAGACATCATAATGCGTAGACATCTTTGATAACCTAGAATCATAGATTACAAACAGGAAAAGTATGACATTTAGTTACACGTACATAGTAGTAATTCTCCTTTTTGGCGCTAGCTTCCACTAATGCTACGGTCTTCGAAAAGTTTGTACACTGTCATCAAATCTTCATACTAATGTACGGCATTATTTCCGCTGTTTTCCATCTTGATATTTCTTGGTTTACTTTTTTCATGCCGTCCTTTAAATACAATTTCATGCTACATATCTTTTCTAAACAATAACGTTCTCAATTGACTGAGATAAGTTACTTAATAGACAATCTAAAGATGACGATTCGTTTTCACAGTGTCGAACATTTCATGAGTGTAACATGCGCACGGCGAAATCGTCACGTGACACCTAGCACCAAAACGGTGAATTGCAAGTAATTCTGTCGTTTTCCAACGTCAGATTAACACTATTTACGCGCATATGTATCTAAATGTTAGTATTGCATACGCTCTAGGACAATCTATGATGGTACAACACCCTGTTGTTCGGTGGTAACGCCCGGGAGACCACCCCGTACACAAATATATCTGTAAGACCAAACAGGAAAGAACTAAAATATGCTAAGCTATACCTTCTTTCTGAGCTTCTACAATATTCACTGGAAATGGATCCTGTCGCCAGGTGCAGACATCCAGAAATTCAGCTATAGATGGCAAACACGCACGCCCTGCGCTCCACGTCATTTTTACCCTCGCCAGAACAGGATAACGGCACGTTGACCAAAATACCCTAACTATCTCGTACGCTGTGTTGATACTTAGCTGAGGAATTTGTTTACCTGAAACACGAGCAACAATAATGAAATAAGATGTTTTTGCCTTTTAACGTTTCGTATTTGTATCACAAATAAATTCATCCCCAACTATGCGAGAGTGCTGACCTTCGCCACAAAGCTCCTGGATAGTAGAGTAGGCATGTTGATTTCTCTTTGCGCTGATGACATCCAGTTGTCGACCTTATAACAATAACAATAGCATTAGTAGTAATAGTAGTTGTAATTGTAATAGTAGTACGGCGATAAAATCGGCGTTACCTAACTCCAAATGCTGCATAAGTCCGAATGTTTCGTCATTTGTCTTGATGTTAGTGACGATCGTGGATACTCGCTCTGCCATCATCTCGATGGTACCCTCAGTGGTATGGCAAATAATCTCTGGTGTCCAACTTATCTGGTCTAGATAGCTGCGAAAAGACAAGGTCAAAATAAAATTTCTCAAACATTCTGCGGACCTACCTCCTAGCAATTTTCTTGCAGCAGCTGGTACGCGGGGATAGCGCGGTACTGGGTTATCTGGATCAGCGTGTGTTCGTCTGTGTTTCTGGCCAGCGGGGGCATCATTCTCGTTTTGGGCGTCATCCTCGATTTCGGCAACGGCATCACTGTCGGTTTGCACTGCTGAACAAGGCGGTTGACTCTCCTGAGAGCTCTAAAGTCATGGAAATAAGCAACGCAAGTAGTTGACAGCACGCCATTAGAAACTTAGTAACGTCAACAAAGCTGTAGGTGCCCATATAGTTGGCCAAAGCGCAGACTTACATCTTCCTCATTCTGAGAGGACTGGAGAACTCCAGCATCGCCTTCATCAGAAATCTGTTGCTCAAAACGTCGCTTCAGTTTGGGCAAAAGGAACATGGCCTCAAGCGTTCTCTCCGTGACACCGCAAATTCTCTGATAGTGAGGTTCCTCAAATGCAAGGGTACACATCAAAACACTGGCGCCTTCGAAGTTGGCCACGCACTTAAAGCCATAGTCCATATAGAGTCTAAGAGCCGCTGTATTGTTAAAATATCCGGCCACCTGTTCGTATGCAAGGAAAAAGTTCATTAAACGACATTAAAGGGTGCATATTCCATAGGTATTCCATAGGAGGAGGGAAGTGGGGTCATTTGGCCGGGATTTTCCATGTGACTTGCTTTAAAAAAATATTTGGAAATGGACGATTCCAGCTATAAGAGCGCGCTCTCTTCATTATTCAGAGGGCCCGGGCCGTGTCCCATAACTACTAGGGTGCAGTGTGCACTTTCCTTAAAGTTTGGCGAACGCATCGGAAGAATCTGTGATAAACGTCTTTGCATTATATCAGTTATGCAAAACCAAGGTTAGTCAGTGTCACCCTTCGCCGAGTGCTTTCAACCGCAACCGAATGTGAGATGTTTCTATTGTTCAAGGCCGTCGAGAATACTTCGGCTGAGCGCGAATATTCAAATCAGCAACGTGTTTACTCAAATATTGTTGGGGTTAAATTTAAAACCTAAAATGCGACCACTTTGAAGAGTTGTTTATTGATGAAACTTGGCGAACATCATCTTAGAATGTGGCTCAGTATCCTGGACCCTGTCGAATTTTGGTAGGTAGTTTTGTTTCTGTGATATCTTCCCAAACATTTAGACGAAGTTTGTTTCCCATAGAATAGAATAGAATAGAAACTTTATTTTAATGTCGGGAACCACCTAGCCAGGGAGAGTACTCCCTTACTAATACGGGGACATAACAAAAATATAACAAAAAGTGAAACTAGAAATGTAAGCTATGTATATAAGAATATAAGCTGTATATGGAAAATGCCGTATGAATATCCCCGAAATGCGACCATTTTTAAGTTGCGGATTTCATGCTTCTTTAAAGAATTGCTTTCTCTGATCCTTTGTGTAGATATTCAAGTATGTCGAATTGTTGAAGAGATTTGTCAAATCTTGAAAACGTTCAAAATGTTGAGTCAGGTTTCTTTAAATTAGCCAATTTCTTTGCAATACGGTCTTCATAATGAATGCAAATTTGAATTCTCCCGCCATATAATGAGATGCAGGCTGAGCTGAATGACAATTCTTACCGATGTCCTACATTTACCGACCAGCAGCGCGCGCATTAATTATAGCTTGAACCGTCCATTGCATAACAGGGCGGGTTTAAAATCTGAACTCCCTTTTCGTGGCGTAGGTCTGTGGATATTTCTTGGTATAAACACACTTTTCATTTTTTTTTAAGTCACTCGGTCAATTCTACCTACTTCAATGCTGCTTTTACAACTGATTGGGAGTAGGGTGATTGGAGCATACAAAGCATTTTAATGGCTGTAGTAGTGCATAGCGCGTTTTTTTTTTCGCCATTATTTGTGCAGAGTGGGTGGTGGTCAACCAATTCATAGAATGTCATATCCATAGCGCCTTCCCGGCGCCGAATACCGAATGCCTAAAATTAACGTTTATTGAAATAGATATATATTAGAGTGGTTTTCATAAACCCGTTAAATACACTTGAGCGTATTACACTTTATCTCTCTCAAATTCCTTTGTTCTCTTTGTTTCTTTACTATTACGCTTTGACTATTATCATGCGCGCGCCGTAAAGATTTGTGGGAAGTATCCGGGAAGGTGCATGCAACAAGACGACTTCAAATTTCTTCAAGTCACTGTGGGTGTATCAAAACTTAGACATAACCTCGACTGGATGGCTGTTCGTGTCTAGTATACTAGACAGGTTTTTGTTACTGATCATTGTAGCATCCTACCTGTAGCCAATATGATACGCAGTACCTCCTGGCATTTAGGTAAACATGTTCCATCCCAGTGCCAATGCTAACAGGTCCGATTGCTTGTCCTCTAAAGTCTGACTTCCGAACCACATAGCTTACTTCAAAATACCTGTACCGGTTTGTTCTGGGCTCTAGTCTGGGGAGTGGAAGTGCTGTGGAGAAAGAAGAAAGCTTTGTTAAATCGATAGCCTTTTCCTTTAAAATCGCCATACCTGCAAGTTGCTTCTCGTCTGTTCTTTCCCACACCAAAGAGACGACTACTTCCTGGCGTTCCTCATCTGTGCCCTCGAACAATTCATCTACCGCCAGCCTGTACGCCACGGTATTCAAGTGACTTCTCTGCGCGTCCGAATCGCTCAAAAGTTCATACAGATCTTCTTTTCTTGCACCCGCCAACGGAAATTCATCATGGACCTGCCACGATAATCACATTGTAACCAATCTATCCAGGCTTTAACATAAGGAGTACTGGAATTCTGAAATACGTACGGTAACTTCAAATGGGTAGAAGTCGGCCTCGTTAACAAATTTTCTAATCATAGTGTTATCTAGTATTCTCGGGAGCCTGGGAATTCGAAGATTCTCGGTTGCAATTGAGACGAACAAATGCGATGCAATCAATTTTAAACTCTTGGTGAATACATTGTTCCATTTTTTCATGAGACAATTCCATATTTGGACAGTGCGATTTTGCCTCATGAATAATCCTCCACGCCATGGCGTGTAGGATTATTTATGAGGAGTTTGCTCATAAATAATATCTCTGATGGGATATGGGATCAAAGTTTTGTGTTCGCAACACCATGTGGATTTCTGTTATTTCTGTTAGTATATATATCTTATTAGATGTTTTTTCTACGGTGGCCCAAAAGTGTCACGAAATATAAATTTGATTACGGCAATTTAACTTTAATCACGGCAATATCAATTGGATCACGGTAATTTCAAATTCAATCACAGCAATATAAATTTTCTCACGGCAATTCGAAGTTCCCTCACGGAAATATGAATTTGATTACGGCAATTCCAATATGATCACGGAAATATGAACTTGGTAAAGGCAATTTCAGGCCTTCTCCGGCAGTCCTGATCCCCTAGGTTTTCATTATCTTTCTAGAATACACAGTTGTAGGAGATACTCAAGACGATGCGAAAGCTAATGAATAACGCAGTTGCATACAACAGAAAGAAAGAGAAACGGCGGCAGATAGGCAGACCATGGCACCGTTATACGAAAAACAAGATTTATGAAAATTCGTTTTCGCCTTTGGAAGTGCCAGGTTAGTCATTGGCAAGAATGGAGGACACCTCCGGGTTGCTGCTCGCGAGTTCATGTTGAAGAAAAAAAAAATCGAACCATACCTCCAGACTGCCAGAGCTGAAGCGTCGTATGTCTAGCCATACGGCCTTACGACCACGCCAAGGATTTCGGCCCCGACAGTCGCTATCCATGGTGCTAATTGCTCAGTAGAGACTCCGGCCTAAAGGGTGAGGAAACGCCCGGCCACCAGACCATAATAGTAGACGCCCCTTGATGAGAGCCATGAGCAATTAACGTCCTTCTTACTGAACTCAAAGTATTTATACACCTGCTAGGCGAACATAAACATCCATGTGGGACACCAGATATGCTCTTCAGATTTAATTAAAGTTTTTATTTTTAAAATTTTTAGCCCATTTATTTATTCGGAAACATATCTTGATACACAGTCATTTTATACTTTGCTTCATAAACCGTATGAAATATAGACATGCCAATGTTGCGCGCTGGATGACGCATGCGCACACTAAACTTTTGAACTCATCTTTGTTGTTCTCGTATCCAGAGCTCTCTCTCGCCGTTTCTTTGGGCGACTTTGCAAAAAAAAGTGCCTATTGACTTTGAGCGACTAAAGTCTACTTTGTGCGACTATAGGCACAGATTTGTCTCTTTTTTTGATTTTGATTTTGTTTTTTTAAGGGGGTAAGTTTGGTTGTCAGCAGAGTTATTAAGCCATACAGTCGACTTGCTACACTTGTCAACAACTTGAATTTCCATGGAAAACACCAGAAAACGGCTTTTGAGGTTTTGATCATAAAGAAAACAACAACAACAACAAAAAAACAGAATCAGACAAGAAAGGCACTTGTGCGCATGCGCCGAAAAAAAATTACAAAATCAACGCCGCACAACGCTTTACCGGAAATATTTTGTGAACAAAGCAAAACGTATAATATAGCATATGTTAGCAGCTAGCTACTCATTGACATGGGGCGTCCATCTAGGGTCCGGTGGCCGGGCGTACCCTCACCTGTTAAGGTACCTGAGGGGGTGCCGAGTTTCTGTCTGGATTTATGGTTCGTTAGGGTTTTGTTTTGTTTTTAATTTTTGATTCTCTAAACCCTCCTTGCTGATACTTAAGGGCCGACCATCTGACGCTTTTAAGAGCGAGGATGGATGTCCGAATGGTCGAACAAATTCCTGCCGACCACAATTCTCGCCAAAATCTTTGTATTTTTGTAGAAAACATACTGCCACCGCACGAAAGAGGTGAGAGAAGCCATTTATTAAACCTTTCGTGCCGTAGGAAGACAAGTGCTCTTAGATGGCGTAGTTTTCGTCAATGCGTGACCGAAATGCTTAGTCCGCGGTAACAAAAAAAAAAAACTTTCTAGCTCAAAATAGAAAGAATAAACACAGTACTCTTGTCATCACAGTTTATTGAAAATCAATACATACATTAAACCCGGTAACCAGTCAGCCTTACACAGTGCCAATCATAGTCTATCTTACAGTGTTAGCTAGCCCATCGTACACTGTGTTTATTTTTTTCTCCAATTAAGATTATTAATTGGTCTATATACCCCCCATTCATTAAGGGCGTAAACCGGCCGTCTTTTCTGTTCTCTAAAATAGCTGCGAAGTTTTCGATAAAACTTGGAGGGGTTCTTGCATTCTTGAAGAAAGCTAATTGGAACTCCCCATCGAGCACAAATTGCTTTAGCTATTCGTATATAGCCATTATGGTATAGCTTAAATACAACGGTAAAATGCCTATACCTTTTGGTAGGGCTTGAGGAAAAGGCGTGGTCAATGTTGGCATCTATTATTTGCTCATTGATCATCAAATATCCTGCTAAATTTACAAAACCGATCCAGTCACAAGTTGGGGCGAGAACGTGTTTTCCTTCCAGGATGCCCATCAAACAGGAAAGAGCATGGGGGCTGAAGCACTCTGGCAAGCACAGCAAGGAATAGTTATGCATTTTTTTGCATAAAGAACATAATGCTTCGCCCTTTCTGTATTTCATGTACAGAGTGTAGAATTTGCTTGTATTTGATAAAATGCTGCCCTCAAACTGTCTGCTGTAAATGGAGCCAATCTGAATACAATTTAACGAAAAGTCTGCATAGTGGTCTTTGCAGGCACAGCTTATTCCTTCGTTGTACATTGGCGCTGAAAGTGGTAATTAAAAACTCGACATTAAGGTTACAAGACAAAATGGCGTCATTCCTACCCGCTTAGCGTTTGCTTCGTAACTTGCAAGGCCGGGACTACTCAACAGAGCTCAAGCAAGGTTACAGCTGCAAAGCTGCATGAAAACTATCGTACTTATGCATAACTGACAACGTCACTTTGCCGTTAGGTAACGCTTGTAATGGAGGGCTTATATTGTTATACATTAAGATTTCTTTCTCGCTAGTTCGAAAGAATAGATGTAGACACTAGATGAGATGTCGCCCTTTTAACGACGCACTTGATTGTAAATATCAAGAAGAGGGGTTCTGAGCTCATATAGCCCATCGTCTCTGAACTTGCAATCGACAGGATAAACAATGGATCGGATGTTTTCTTTCCAAACTCCCGTAGCAGGCGTCAAGCGAAAAAGGGGAAACCGCGACTTTTCTTCGCACATTTCAATCCACCAAAGGTACACTGTCTCTGAATCTTCGCTATAGCGCAAAACTTTCGCCAAGAAGACGCTTGGGTTTTCTCGAGTGGCGTCGCTCGGGACAAGTGCGCAAACATCTCCCACGTCTGGACGAAGTGTGATTTCGTCGTCATCATTTCCATGTTGTTCCTCTGAACCGTTGTCTGTAATATCCTGTCCTAAAATTGCCTTGGTGACACACTTGTTCAGGAAATGGCGCGCGCGCTCTTTGCGTTCTTGTTTAGTGCGCGTGTCGTAAGTAGATATCTGAGTTCTTACGCTGTGCTTCATTACATTCGCCATGCTCTCCGCCATTCCAGGTAATGCACTGTCCTCACATGAACGAAAAAATTCGACGAGAGCGTGACGTATTTCGTTCACAGTTCCGTGGAAGCCTAGATTCTCCTTGAACATTCGGGCGACGTAATATGAAAAGGAGCTACTAGACTCGAAAGGCTGCCCGGAGCAGGTGACGAAAAACCGGTCATGAGGAAGTGCTCTGTTCTTCCGAAGTATGGTTGGCCTGGACTTCTCCACGTATTTACGCACGTGATAGGCTACCAAAGGATACAAGGTAAGGTCTGCCGAAAGCGAACCATATCGGGAAGATGTTTTGTAATCGCTCTCAAACAGTGATATGCCACCATCTGGGTCAAACATGATTATGTTTTGTCCCATGGCTTCCCTTGTGATCTGTTGCTCTTGGTTGCGTCTTTTCAAGTGCACAATACGCAATGTTCTGTATTCTTTCGTTCTTCCGGGATTGACGGCGAACATCAAACAGAAAACCAAATCCATGTGCACTTTGCTTTTTTCCAACTCATGACTGGTCTGTTCCCACTTTATTAGAAGCATCTTCGCCATCTCCAAAAACTGGTGCCAGAACAATCTTTGGGTCTTTGGTTTCCGGACTTCTGCAGGGTCGAGGAATCTTTCGCGCATCATCTGGTTACTCAAGGCGCGAACTTCACACACTTCCGGGACATATTTATAGTTTCCGAATCTTTTGTCCACATGGACAACCTTTAAAGCAAGGGTCAGGGCATTCAAATACTGTACCACTGTGACGTTCTTTAGTTGTTTTTCTTGTTTCAAATGTTTCACATAGGCCTCAATGAGATCTAAGTTATTGCAGACCTCTAGGGACGGTTTCTTTCCGTGTTTCTCTTCACAGTAGATAAGGAAGTAGACAATTTTGTCTATATTCTTGTCCCAAGTTGACTTTCTTTGTCTTCCTCCGACTCGCTTCCTATTTATGGGAGAGAGATAGAATTTCTGCAGCTGCACTAGTTCTGGCATACAGGATTGAAAACCATGACTAGCTTTTCTTTTCTTCAAAACTTTACGTATATCCTTGCGTATGGCTTTATTGCTCATCTCGTTGAAAAGACCAGGTTTCGACGTTTGTGACTTTGCTTGACTTGGTAAGTAATCTAAGTCATTTTGATCACTGGTCATGTCTTGGCTGGCATCATCGTCCAAGATATTTTCATCGCTATTATCACTGAACTGTTCCTTCTCGCTGTTTACTGAAAAGTTACGTTTATTGTCGACCACTCTAATAGCCATTTGTTTCTCTTTACGTTTAGGGCGTCCCTGTATACCAAACTGATGTTTTGCTTTGAAACCAAAAGTGCTTCTTCTCTTGATTTCTTTAATACATTTGTTTCTTTTTTTATCCTGCTTTGTTTGTTTTGCATTCATTTGCACAGTGCTTTTACAATAACGCTTTCTTTTCTTAACGAGTCCATCGCGTCGTGAGCGAAAATCATTTTCCCTGCCATCCTGATCACTAATTCTGCCAAAGTCGCCGCTCTCAGTGGACTTGTCTGGCGCTCTGCAAAGTGTTTTAGTATCCCCTTTGTTAGGTTTGCAGTTAGCAACTTTTGGAATGACTCCTGTCTTTGGTGATCTCTCAAGAACGTCTCTGCCATCATCGACAAGTCTTCTGCTAACCATTCCAATATCTCGCTTGCTTTTGGCGATGACACGGGAGATATCAGCATAACCATCGTGCATATTTTCCTCACTTATATCATGATCAGCACCACCATCATCATCATCATCATCATCATCATCATCATCACCACCACCACCACCATCCCCATCCCAATCATCATCGTCACAATAATTGTTATCATCATTATTGTCGTCTTCGACGTCGTCACTATCACCATCACCTCCACTACCACTACCACCACCATCATCACCACCTTCATCATCATCTTCACTATCATCACCATCATCATTATCATCATCATCATCATTATCATCATCATCAACACTGTCATCATCATAATCATCATCACCACCATCATCGTCAGCATCATCGTCTTTATTGTAATGGTTTGCTCTCCCCTGATCATCTTCCTTGTTGTTATTGGTTTGGCGATCATCATCATCATCTTCATCATCATCATCATCCCCATCATCATCGTCATGATCATCATGATCATCATCATTTTCGCCGTCGTCATCGTCGACGTCGACGTATTTGTCCCGAATGAAATTTCTACATTCGTTTTCTGTACAGACGATCCTTTTCACTTTCGACCTCAGACCATCTGGTTCAAACCTGATTTCTTTCATCTCTTCATTGTTGCTCTCAGGATTTTTCTTGCCGTTTCTGTGGCAGCGTCGTCTCACTGACCAGGAATAGTTCTGAGCACCATTTCCAAGACGGACGTAGTTCTCGCGATTTCTATCCTTACTGGACGTCTTTGTGAATTCTTGAGCTCCTTTGAGGACAATCCCTCTGTCACTTGGCTGTGTTGACCGGCAATAGTTCTCATCATCCTCATGTTTCCCGACGTATTTGTTGATTACTTGCTGATTCTTTTTCAGGGGACGGACTTTCTTGAATTCTTCGTTTTTCCTAGCATCTGTGCAGGCATAATAATCACCCTTACTTTTCCTGTCAGTCACTTTAGCAGTGTTGACACTTGTACAAGGACTGCGTTGTGCTGCCAAAAAATAATTCTCGTCGTCGTCGTCATCGTCATCGCCATCATCATCGTCATCTACATCATCATAATTATCATCATAATCATCATCACCACCACCATCATCGTCAGTATCATTGTCTTCATTGTCACCGTTTCCTGTCCTCTGATCATCTCGCTTATCGTTATTGGCTTTGTGATCATCATCATCGCCCTCGTCGTCGTCGTCGATGTATTTGTATCGATTGCTGCTATTACTGGAGCTGAATCCGAAGTTTGTGCGTTTGTTTCCTTTGGAGACGATCCTTCTCACTTTTGACTTCACTCCATCTTGTTCAGGATCATGTTGTTTTCTTTTTTTCTTCTCCTTCTTGCCGTTTGCAATAGGGCTGTGGCGGCGTCGTTTCGTTGACCGAGAAT
>JAAUYF010082539.1_pt1 | contig 12785 bp, 10 predicted proteins | sample 7278051 | NCBI WGS metagenome assembly JAAUYF01 (sample SAMN14350202, study PRJNA611818) | marine sediment metagenome | isolation source: surface marine sediment (0.6m) | place: French Polynesia: Moorea | collected 2018-08 | reverse complement strand
CCATCCCCGGCGTGACCGCGACACCCGCCTGCTCCAGCAGGGCATCACAGAATGCACTGCTGTCGTCCGCGACGGCCGTGCTGTCGGCATAGAGATAGAAGGCCCCATCGGGTACCATCGGCAGATGAAATCCGAGTTTGCGCAGTGCGGGCAGCAGGAAATCGCGCCTGCGCTGAAACTCCAGCCGTCGTTGTTCCAGAATCGCGATGGTCTCGGGCGCAAATGCCGCCAATGCCGCGTATTGAGAAAGGGTTGGCGCCGCAAGAAATATATTCTGCGCAAGCCGATCGAGGGCGGCGACATAGGCCTCCGGCGCTACCGCCCAGCCGAGGCGCCACCCGGTCATATTGAAGTATTTTGAAAAGCTGTTGATCACGAAGACATCATCGGCATGACTAAGGGCCGTAGAAGCCCCCTCGCCATAGACCAGACCCTGGTATATCTCATCTACGATCAACATCGCCCCCCGCTCGGACACCAGTCGGTGAATGTCTGTCAGGGTTTGTTTCGAAACCAAGGTTCCCGTTGGGTTGGAGGGTGACGCGATCATTACCGCCCGAACCTTCGGGCTCCAGGCCTTCTCCAGTAAGGCGGCGTTGAACTGATACCCGGTGTCGGCATCGACGGGCACCCCCTTGGGTACACCGCCCACCAGGTCAACGAAATGCCGGTTGCAGGGGTATCCGGGGTCGGTCATGACGACCGTCTCTCCGGGATTCACGAGCACACTCAGGATCAACTGCAGAGCGCCGCTCGACCCGGGTGTGACCACAACCCTGGCCGCATCCAAAGCCACACCGAACCGCCGGCGGTAGTGTTCGGCGATGGCGCGGCGCAGCTCCGGAAGACCCAGTGCGGGCGTATAGTGAGTCTTGCCCGCGGTCAACGCCTCATGGCCTGCGCGTACTATCGGTGCGGGTGTGGCAAAATCCGGCTCACCGATTTCCATGTGTACGATCGACCGTCCCCTGGCCTCCAGTTCCCGGGCACGCGCAAGCAGATCCATGACATAAAAAGGCTGGATTCGCTCCATACGGCGCGCAAGCGGGAACTGATCTTTCATAGGGTTGAGTTTTCCGTCCCGTAGACCCGACTGTGAAGACGACGCAGCTCCGGTACACCCAGCATGGGGGCGCCTTGCAGGTCCCCCCGTAGCACCCGGCAGGGATTACCGATCTCGCCGAAATGATCGAGCACTAGCGTGCTGCCGGCCAGGTTGTGATCCTGCGTATAGTCGTTGACCGTGACCACCAGGGCTTTCAGCCCGCTGGCGAGAACCGCTCGCACGCCCTGCTCGGAGTCCTCGAACGCCACGCAGCTCTCAGGCATCAATCCCAGCTCTTTCATTGCCCACAGATAGATATCGGGCGCCGGCTTTTTGGCCGGCACCACATCTCCGGCTGCGATCACATCGAACCAGTTCTCCGCATCCTCGGCCAGGCTGTGACGCAGCAGGGCACTGACATTCGACGCCGTGGTAGTGGTGGCAATGGCCAGGCGTAAACCGGATTCGCGGGCCTGGGTCAACAGCCTGCGTACACCCGGCCGAAGGGGAATAGCGCCCGTTTTCAACAACTCAATGTAATAATGTGTCTTGTTTCGGTGCAGCTCGGCGATAAAACCGTCCAGGTCCTGCGGACGCGTAAAAGACTGCGCAAACTCATCAAGATAGTACCGAATCCGTTCCTTGCCGCCGGTAACCTCAAGGAGTCGTCCGTACAGGGACACCGACCATTCCCAATCCAGACCGGCCTCCCTGAAGGCCCTGTTGAAAGCCACCCGGTGGCCGTCCTTTTCGGTGTCCGCCAGGGTACCATCCACATCAAACAGCAGCGCCTTTAAACCAACCATGTGCAACATCCAAAGGAAAAAGCCAGCATACCCCGTCTCGGCGTATCAGTTTATTATAACTTGAGAGGATACGGGCATTTTATCGCGGCGGCACAACCGGGTGATCTGCGCCGATCCAGACCGGGTGTCACAGCGCGCGACATGCGCTCATTCCTGTCGATGTGGTCTTCGAGACTTCGTTTTTCGTCTCCAATCCTCGCCTCACCATCTGCACCGCGCGAGAAGAAAAAAGACCCAGCTTACTGATTTTAATAAGAATTATAATTTTTCGCGCTTGCCTGGTGAATTTCGAACCACCGTTGCCGATATCGTTCTATTGATCGATCCGATTACTGATGGGATGACGACGGTTTGGCGCAACCGCTGTTTCTGTTGCGGCAGACTGGGTATTCTGGTATAGATAGCGCCCTTCACAAAGGCAGCAGGAGTAAGCTAATGGCTTCTTCAAGGAAAAAGCGGGAACAGGGCATCACCGCGGGCCCATTTGGTTTCGAACCCTACAAAATCAGGAAGGGTGAAGAATACATGAATGGCAAGCAGGAAGCGCATTTCGAAGCCATCCTCAAGGCCTGGAAACAGGAACTCATGGAGGAAGTGGATCGTACGGTCCACCACATGCAGGACGAGGCGGCCAATTTCCCTGATCCCAATGATCGAGCCAGTCAGGAATCGGAATTCAGCCTGGAACTGCGCACCAGGGACCGGGAGAGAAAACTTATAAAGAAAATCGATGAGATCCTGGTCAAGCTGGAAAACCACGAATACGGCTATTGTGAATCCTGTGGTGTGGAGATCGGAATCCGGCGCCTGGAGGCCCGCCCCACGGCCACGCTCTGCATCGACTGCAAAACCCTGGACGAGATTCGCGAAAAGCAGATGAGCTGAGCCCCCCCGTCGCAAGCGCTTATCGCAATCTACAAGCCACCCTTCGGTGTAACATGTCTTCCGTGCCCGCTTCCTATCGGGGACGATTCGCTCCCTCCCCCACCGGTTCTCTGCATTTTGGATCTCTCGTAGCCGCCCTCGGAAGCTATCTCGATGCCCGCAGCCATCAGGGCGAATGGCTCATCCGCATCGAAGACCTGGACCCGCCTCGAGAGGTTCCCGGCGCGGCCGACGACATCCTCCGTACCCTGGAAGTCTATGGTTTCCAGTGGGACGGGGAAATCCGCTATCAGAGCCAACGCCTGGCTTATTACCGGGAGGCGATGGAAAATCTCCTTGACGCCGAACTGGCCTTCCCCTGCGCCTGTACCCGCAGCGACATTGCCAAATCCAGCCGCACGGGGCCCGGCGGATGGGTTTACCCGGGAACCTGCCGCACCGGAATCGACCCAGGGAGGATCGCTCGCAGCATTCGGATCAAGACGGATCCGGCGCCGGTTGTCATTCATGACCGGATACAAGGAGACTACGGTCAGTCGTTGCAAAACGATATCGGCGACTACGTCATACGCCGCGCCGACGGCTTATTCGCCTACCAGCTGGCGGTGGTGGTCGATGATGCCCGGCAAGGAATCACCCACGTTGTTCGCGGCCTGGATCTGCTGTCGTCAACACCGCGACAGATTCATCTGCAGCGACTGTTGGACGTTCCAACGCCGGCATACGCCCACCTTCCCCTGGTGGTAGACGCCAACGGGAGCAAGCTGAGCAAACAATTGGGATCCCAGCCGGTCACCCGGGACAATGTGTTGGAGTCCCTCGCCGCGGCTTACGCATTTCTCCATCAGGAACCGGCACCGGACAAACCGGTCACCCTCGAGGAATTCTGGGACTGGGCCCTGGCTCACTGGAATATTTCTCGGATTCCAGCCCTCAAGACGGACGCACTACCACCGGAGGCCCTAGCCGGCATATCTCGGTGACTAACCACAAAGGACACAGAGGAGCACGGAGAGAATAACAGCTTGGGCTAAAAGGTCGCGTAATACTCTCGGAATTTTTTTAGCACTGCGGATGCCGACCCGGATAAGAAGGCTTCTTAGATTCTATAAACACTGTGCCCTCTGCGCCCTCTATGGTTAAAAAAGATACGGCCGCAGACTCTGTTTCTTGTTCGCGCAATCTCATTCCCAGAAGAATCAACCTTCGGCGTCTCCGGCCGCAATCCAAATACAGAGAACAGAATCACAGCCTGGCCGAAATGCCGTTGCTAGGCTTCTGTTGAGGGTAGCTCGACAGTTTTGGGGATCCCTGATAGACCCTCCCCCGTGAAATTGCCATGATAGAGTTTTCGCAAGATTTTCTGGACAGCCTCGCGCCCCGTGATCAGGTCTTCGAGATCAAGGAGCACAGCGATTTTGCGATTCGCGTTTTCCCAAATGGGAGCAAAACCTGGGTATTCATTCACAGGGCCGGTGAAGGCGTGCAACGCCGAACCCTGGGGATCTATCCGCAGATGGGCATCGAACAGGCCCATGAGACATTGCGGCAGGCCCGTCGAAGCACCGGTGCCAAAAGAGCTCGGAAAGGCAAAAAAAATATCACGCGGACGCGACGTCCCGCAAAGCCGCCGCTTAAGAAAAACCCATCGGAGTTGGCCAGCAGCCTTCCCATTGCCATGATCGTCACGGGCACCCTGGGTATAGGCTTCTTTCTGACCCTGCACGCAGGTAAAGATTTTTTCCTGGCATCGGAAGACACCCGGGAAACTTCGGGGTTTGTCCAAGCGAACCCACCCGCAGCCGTGGCCTATTCGATTGACAAGGTCGCGGTCACCGAGGCGGCTCCCTTAAGCGAACTGCCCGACGACGACGGCGCCAAAGAGGAGATTGCCGCGCCCGAGATTCCGACCGTGGCTCTCAAGCCACAGAGCGCATCGAAAAATGCCGGAACCCTGATACCTCCAAAACCGGCCCCCGAGGTGACCAGGGTCAAACGCGCCCAATTCACCAACGGCATCGATAATCGCGAGCCCATCGATCGTATTTCCAGAACCCTGCCTAACTGGGATTACAGCGGGGGCGCCAAGCCCATATTTTTCTTCACCGAGGTTTCGGGACTTGGGGGCCGCACCATTTACCACCGCTGGGAACTCAACGGACGGGTCGTCAGTGAGATTCCCTTCGATGTTAAATCTTCCGTACGCTGGCGAGTCTTTTCCAGCAAGAACATCATGCCCACCATGGCCGGGCGATGGCGCGTCAGTGTCGTGGACGATCTTGACAACGTCCTGCACAGCCAAGGCATCACCCTGTCGACGAGGCATCTGATGTCGGCGGCAAACGCTCCCGAAGAATCCACGCGAATGCCCAGCCGCAAGTAGAGCTCAGGAACCGAATCCGCAGCCCACCGACCCGGTCCCGCGGGACAGCATCCCTCGATGCTTACATCCGCATGCCGCCGTCGACCTGAAGAACCTGGCCGGTGATGAACTCCGAATCCGGACCCGCAAGGAACGCGACGGCCTTTGCGACGTCCGCGGGCGTGCCGCCGCGCCCCAGGGGCGTGGCTTCTATGAACGCCTTGCGCGTTCCTTCCGGCAGCACCGCCGTCATGTCCGTTTCTATGTAACCGGGTGCCACGGCGTTTACCGTAATCCCTCTCGCCGCCAGTTCCTTGGCGGCCGATTTTGTCAGCCCGATCATACCGGCTTTGGAGGCCACATAGTTTGCCTGTCCCGCATTACCCATCACGCCCACTACGGATGCTATGTTTACGATCCTGCCCGATCTCTGCTTCATCATCAATTTTGCCGCCGCCTGAGTACACAGAAAGGTCCCTTTCAGGTTTATCCGCATCACCAGGTCCCAGTCGGCCTCCTTCATTCGAACAAGCAGGCCGTCCCGGGTAATGCCGGCATTGTTGACCAGGACATCCAGCGAGCCGAATTCCTCCTTGATCTTGCCGACCGTATCGTTGACCTCAGATTCGTTGGAGACGTCCGAAGCCAGGGCCATGGTGGTGTACCCATGCTCGGCGAGTGACTGGGCCGTTTTCTCCGCGGATTCCCTGTCGATATCGTGAATAACCAAACGGGCTCCCCGGCCACCCAGTTCCTCGGCTATGGTCCTTCCGATGCCACGGCCACTGCCTGTGATCCAGGCCACTTTGTTCTCAAGAGTATTCATATTTAATAGTTACACCAATGGATTCTTCAGAGTTTCCCTAAGAGATGGTGCCCGGGGCCGGAATCGAACCGGCATGGAGTTTCCTCCGAGGGATTTTAAGTCCCTTGCGTCTACCAATTTCGCCACCCGGGCCCGGGGAAACGATATTCAGGAAACAAATTAGCGCTGCTGAACCGGGTTCCGGCCTTCGGATCCTTGGCTCAGGAATCCCCACCCCCTTAATCACAACGGGCGGACCGGGGCAAGGTGGGTTCCCGATCCCGTCTACAGGGGCTTGGAGAGGGTAAAGGCGCCCCGGATGTCGCCCACTTTGAATCCGCGAGCTTTATCGTAGGGGTAAAGCTCCTTCAGCTTGGCGTCCACCTCCGGTTTGACATCGCCCCCATGGCAGTTGAGGCAAAGCTCCGCGGTGGGAATCGCCTTCATGTATCTGAAGGTCGTTTGCCCGTCGACGGAGAGGATCTCCGCATGCTCCATCTTCTTTACGTCTTCGCCTCCGGCCTTACGCGCTTCGAAGGACTTCAACACCTGGCGCTCCCAAAAATCGGGGGTGTTAGCGGGATTGCGCAGCTTGAGGCTGGTCCGGGCGACGCGCCAGCCCGTCTTTTCGCCGGTAGCGATGCTGATTGCGGGTGCCTTCACCTGGCAGACCTCAATGGCATTCACCGGCCCCCCGGCCTTCATGGCCTTGCCCAGCTCCCCCTTCAGCTCCTCGAAAAAGGACTTGACGATCTTGCGGCCCTCCAGGGAAAGCTGAGTCACGTCATCGGCAGCATATAGGGTACCGCACAGGCAGGTCAGTGCAACGGCTGTTGCAAGCAGAATTTTCTTCACGACGCCTCCTCCGGCTGTGGTTATTGTCGATCGGGCGGCGCGCCTCGTTCGACGGTCTGACGCGCCTGTGCTGCGGGGCGAACCGGGCACACCGAGCAGTCGATTTCGGCGCTTCGTGCGATTTTATTTTGTTGCGGCCGGATTCTCAACCGAGCTCAAATGCCGTAGGCCTTGCGCAGCAGGGTCAGGGGGTGTTCCGGACGACTGCCGTCGGCCAGGCCGTGGCCGATGTGCTGACCCGCCATGGGACAGTCGCTTCCGTAATGATCGGCCTTAGCCTGCTGCACGCGCTTGACCACCGGCCGCACGATCTTCATTGAGGCGTCGTAGAACTCCTTTTTCACCGCATAGGTTCCGTCATGACCGGAGCATCGTTCGATGATCTGAACCTTGGTGTCCGGCACCAGATCCAGCACCTCCCTGGTCTTCTGCCCCATGTTCTGCACCCGTTGGTGACAGGGGGCGTGATAGGCCACGGTACCCAGAGGTTGTTTGAAATCGGTATTGAGTTTGTCATGCCGGTGGCGCAGCACCAGGTACTCGAAGGGGTCGTAGATGTGCTCCTTTACCCGCTGCAGCCCCTCATCGTCGGGGAACATCAGGGGCAGTTCCTGTTTGAACATGAGCACGCATGAAGGCACCGGTGCGACGATGTCCCAGCCGTCGTTCACCAACCCTTCCAGCACCGGCAGATTGGCCTCCTTGGCCACCTTCACGGCATCGAGGTCACCCAGCTCGAGCTTGGGCATGCCGCAGCACCGCTCTTTCTCCGGAATGGTGACGGCTATGCCGTTGTGTTCGAATACGGCCACCAGGTCCTCGCCGATATGGGGCTCGTTGTAATTGCCGTAGCAGGTGGTGAACAGCGCCACCTTGCCTGTGGTGACCCCGGCGGCCTCGCCCTGGGCCTGGACCTTGCGCTTGGAAGCCAGGCGTCTGCGCAGGGTTTTACTGTGATACTCGGGAATTCGGGCATCCCGATGCACCCCCAGCATAGCACCCAGCATCTTGCGGCCTGCCGAAGATCTGTTGACGGAATTGACCACGCCCGAGACGACCGGGATTCCCGCCAGGGAGCCTACCCTGTCGGTGCTGGTCAGGATCTTATCCCGCGGCTTGGTCTTGCCCTGCTTGAGCTTGACGGCCTTGGCCCGCAGCATCAGGTGTGGAAAATCCAGATTCCACTCGTGGGGGGGCACATAGGGGCACTTGGTCATGAAACAGAGATCGCACAGGTAGCAGTGGTCCACCACCTTCCAGTAGTCCTCCTTGGCTACGCCGTCCACTTCCATGGTCTCGGAATCGTCCACCAGGTCAAACAGGGTGGGGTAGGCGTCGCACAGTGAAACGCAGCGCCGGCAGCCGTGACAGATGTCGAAGATGCGTTCCAGTTCTTCGAAAAGCTTTTCCTCGTTGTAGAATTCCGGGTTGGTCCAGTCCAACGGATGCCTGGTGGGTGCTTCAAGGTTGCCTTCGCGGGTAGTGGTGGATGCAGACATGAGGATCTCTTTAGTGTTCTTGGTTCGGGGCGACAGGTATGTTGCCCGGCGGTCGGCGACGACCGCCGGGCGATCGGATGTGAATCCGTATCAGGCGTCCAGACTGTCCAGGGCCTTCTGGAACCTGTTCGCGTGGGAGCGCTCGGCCTTGGCCAGGGTCTCGAACCAGTCGGCGATCTCTTCGAAACCCTCGTCGCGGGCGGATTTCGCCATGCCCGGATACATGTCGGTGTATTCGTGGGTTTCGCCCGCGATGGCGGTCTTCAGGTTGTCACCGGTGCCACCAAACGCCATGCCGGTGGCCGGATCGCCGCATTCCTCAAGATATTCCAGGTGACCGTGGGCGTGGCCGGTCTCCCCCTCGGCGGTCGAGCGGAACACAGCGGCGACGTCATTGTAGCCTTCCACGTCTGCCTTGGACGCGAAGTAAAGATAGCGACGATTGGCCTGTGATTCGCCGGCAAACGCGTCTTTCAGATTCTGTTCGGTCTTGCTGCCTTTGAGCTCCATAATGGATCCTCCGATAAAGAGTTTTGAATGGATGGGAAAGAGTGGTTGGTTAACCACGCTAGCCGCAACCTTATATCAAAAACGAATAAGATGCATTGAATAATCTCAATCAAACGGATAGCCCAAGACTATGGCTGCACGGCTGTCCTGCTCGTCCAGCTTTCCCTCGGCTGGTCAGCCGGGATTTTCGGGCTGTGGGTGTTCCCGGTCGTTGGATATTTGCCTCTACGATCCAATGGGTTAGAGTACCCAAGGCAGTTTTGTTAGATGCCTGTCTAAGGAGCCGGACGAAGCTGGACCGGAAAGATTCCTCTTCCGCTATCTCGGGTGTCGACGTCCTTCTTGCCGTGCGCGGCTCGTTTCTTTTCGGCACAACTCAGTGGAATCGCCCCTTCCTTCCGTAGATTACGGAGGAGGCCCCCGGCCGAGGGAGCCCCGAGTTGGTACCGGCGCGCCTGTGGCACGAGCCCTTCGGGGCGGTCGAGCGCTTCGACAAGGCGCGCCGCGCTCGCCGGCGCGAGGAGCGGATTGAGGCGCATCAGGCGGACGCGTCGGAGCTCGACGACGCCCAAGCGAAAGCGCCGCGCTCCAGAATTGCCTCTCTGAGTGAAGGGGCCTTCCAGCCCTGGCATCATCAGCCTGTCGTGCAGAGCCTGATCTGTCTTCTGGCGAGTGTCAGCATGATCGGGGTGTACGGTTCTTCCCGTGATACCGACGGCACGATGGCTGTTCGATATCTCGTTTGTTTATGCGGTCCCGGCGCCCTACACTATTGCCTCCCATTTGCATGCCACAGGACGGGATTCCGCCGTGTCCGTCGATTTCGAAGCCAAAACCGCCCCTTCCCCGCAAGAAGATCCGTTTCTCTACGATACGGATCAGCTTCACGCCATCGCCGGCGATTCCGTCATCCGGCAGGGCCTGGCCTATTTCAAGGAAAACCGGGTTATGGACCTGGATCTGGAAGAAAACGGGCTTCGGGCCCGGGTGGAGGGAAGCCGGCGGGATTTCCCTTATACCACCGAACTGACCTACGAAAACGACGGCAGTCTTTACGTGAGCTGCGACTGCGGTTTCGAGGACGAACCTGTGTGCAAGCACGCCGTGGCCGTCCTCTACAGCTACGCCGCCCGCCGCGCCGGCGGCGAGGAATCGCTTGCGAGCGCCATGGACAGTGCCATCGAGGAACGGACGCAGCGCGGGCGCACCGAGGTGAAGGTAACGCACTTGAGCGGCGAACCCTGGTTCGGCGCCTGGCGTGCCGCCTCGGTCACGTCCACCACCCATCGCCCCCAGAGCTATCGGGTCCATATCCGCTCGCTGAGCAAGCGTTCCAACTACTGCACCTGCCCCGATTTCGCGGTCAATCAGCTTGGCACCTGTAAACACATCGAGGCGGTGCTGCACAAGGTCAGCAAGCGGCGTAACTACCGGAAGATCAAGGATCAGCCTCCGCCCTATCCCTTTGTCTATCTGGCCTGGGACGTCGAGATGGCCCCGCGAATCCGGGTGCACCGGACGCCGAAGCTCCCGGCGGATCTGGCGGAGACCCTGGACGACTGGTTCGATGCCGCCGGGATCTTCAAAGGGCGCCTCCCGGACGACTTCTTTCGTTTTTCGGACTCGGTTGGCGACCGCACGGACATCGACCTGGGAGGAGACGCAACGGCTCACGCCCTGCGTCTCGCCTCGTCGGAAATGCACCGGATCCGGGCAGCGGAGATTCGGGAGAACATCGTGCGATTCGGCGGTCAGCTGCCCGGCGTCCGGGCGCGACTCTATCCTTACCAGGTCCAGGGAGTGGCCTTCCTGGCCGCCAACGGCCGCGCCCTGCTGGCAGACGACATGGGGCTGGGCAAGACCCTGCAGGCCATTGCAGCAGCGGTCTGGCTGCACCGGCACGCGGAGGCCGCACGCATCCTGGTGGTCTGCCCCGCATCCCTGAAACAGCAGTGGGCGCGAGAGATCGAAAAGTTCAGCGGACGGCAGGCCCAGGTGGTGCAAGGGAACCCGGAGGCGCGGTGGGTTCAGTACCGGCGCTCCGAGGGCTTCGTGATCATCAATTACGAGCTGATCCTTCGCGACCTGTCGGTGATCAACAAGAGCCTCAGCCCGGATCTTGTGATACTCGACGAGGCCCAGCGCATCAAAAACTGGCGCACCAAGATTGCCTCTTTCATCAAGCTGATCCCGTCCCGCTACTCCTTCGTGCTCTCGGGCACCCCGCTGGAGAACCGGCTGGAGGACCTGTACAGCCTCATGCAAGTGGTGGACCCCCGGGTGCTGGGCCCCCTGTGGCGCTACACGGCGGACTTTCATATCACGGACGAGCGGGGCAAGGTACTGGGATACCGCAATCTGTCCGAGCTTCGCCGTCGCCTGGCGCCGGTGATGCTGCGGCGGGACCGGCGTCTGGTGCGCGATCAGCTGCCGGACCGGATACAGCAGCGGCTGGACGTGGGCATGACCGTCGAACAGCGGGAACTGCATGACACGGCCATGTCCGCAGCCGGAACCCTGGCCCAGATCGCCAAGCGCAGGCCCCTCACCCCTTCGGAATCGAAAAAGCTCATGGCCAGTCTGCAGCAGGCGCGCATGGCCTGCAACGCGGCGGGTCTGGTGGACAAGGAGACCGAGGGTTCCCCCAAACTGGAAGAATTGGCCGGCCTGCTGGAGGAGCTCTGCGTGCAGGGCGGGCTCAAAGCGGTGGTCTTCTCCCAGTGGGAGCGTATGACGGAAATGGTGGAGCGGCTCCTGCGCCGCATGGGCCTGGGCCATGTGCGTTTGCACGGCGGGGTACCGACGGCCAGGCGCGGAACGCTGATAGACCGATTCCGGGAAGACGACGCCATCCAGGTATTCATCTCCACCGATGCCGGCGGGGTGGGATTGAACCTGCAATCCGCCTCGGTGTTGATCAATCTGGATATGCCCTGGAATCCGGCGGTGCTGGAACAGCGCATCGCCCGGGTACACCGCCTGGGACAGAAAGAGAAGGTCCAGATTATTCTCCTGGTAGCCGCCGATTCCTACGAGCAACAGGTAATGAGCCTGCTCAAAGGCAAGCGCGATCTGTTCGACAATGTGATCGATCCGGACGCCGCCGAAGATGTGGTGGGTGTCTCCAAAAAGCTGCTGGAGACCCTGGTAGAGGACCTCACCCACGAACGTCCCAAAGGGATTGAACAGGAGGCCGAGGCGGAACGGCCGCCGACCCTGGCGCAGACGGCACCCGAAACGTCCACAGAGCCGGAGGACCAGGAAACGGACGAGTCGGTTCGTCTTTGCATTACCGAGATACAGCTGGCCTTCGGCTCACGCATCGAGCGTATCCTGGGGGCCGGAGGCGGTCTGCTGGTGGTGATGGACCGGGTCGACGCGGACGCCGAGCGCACGGCGGAGCAGCTCTCCCAGACGGTTCCCGTCGCCTTGATCGATCTTCGTACGCTGATTGGCCTGCAGAGGCTGGATCCCGCATTCCCGGTGGGCGCGGCGAAAACCTACTATGAGACTCCCGCGGAGGATCGGGGCGAGGAGGTCCCGCCGCTGGTGGCGAGGGCGCAGGAAAAATTGAAGGGCGCCGAGGTTCTGATCGAACAGCGGTGTCACGCAGGCGCGGTGGATCTCCTGTGTTCCAGCCTGCTGGCCGCGGCGGCGAGCCGGACGGGCCTGGAGCATCCGCCGGATCCCCGGGAGGCCGGGGTATGGCTCTACGGAGAAGCCCTTCCCAAAGGGCTGCTGACCCGGGAACAGGGTGCGGCCATCATGCGAGCTGTCGCCCTCGCCGGTGCGCCAACGGTGCCCGAGTCCTTGATTCGGGAGGTGCTCGAGGACGCCAGGGCTTTCGTCGGGCCTCGCTAAGAAAGGCTTGGTTATTCTTAAGGAAACTCTGAAACATCCATCCATGGATTTTTCAGAGACGGAAAGCGAAAAACGCGGTTTTCGCTTTCCGTCGTTTTCAGTCGCTTACGGCGACCGAAAACGGCAGCACATCCCTGTGCTGCAGGAAACTCTGAAT
>JAAUYF010007125.1_pt1 | contig 12807 bp, 13 predicted proteins | sample 7278051 | NCBI WGS metagenome assembly JAAUYF01 (sample SAMN14350202, study PRJNA611818) | marine sediment metagenome | isolation source: surface marine sediment (0.6m) | place: French Polynesia: Moorea | collected 2018-08 | reverse complement strand
TCATTGCGCAGTAAAAAAATTATCAAATTTGCCATTGAGGATCATCCTGCCTGCGGCACTCCCCCGGAAGCCCTGCGCTATCATCAATTAGACGGCGAGAGCCTGGCAAAAAGCATCTTAATGAATGAGGGGGTATGCTGAATTTGAAATGTACTCATTCCGGATAGATGCTTTGCTATGTTACGCTGCTCACTAACATGGGGCCCGTGAGACCGTTTTACGAGACCCTATGAGGATTTATCATATCGAACACTCGCCCGGTTCCGGCTGGGCGCCAGGAGATGGAGCTAAAATGTTGAATGAACGGTTGAGACAGGCTAGCATCCCACAGGTAAGTTTAGAACCCAAAAAAAGCTTGGATCAACAAAATGTGCAAGGAGCGACGTCCTATTATTTTCAATGGTGAAGAGTGGGGGCTGGCCAATGAAGAACTGCCAGAAACTACGATTAGCTGAAGTTATTCAGGATTTTGTTTCACTGCGTATAGGCACTGATCGAGGCAACTATGCATTTTTTCTGCGATAGGGCGGAGGTAAATCGCGATGAGTTATTTTTCTTTTTGGAAAGGTAAACATGTGACTGTAGGTGGGGGGTGTGGTTTTTTGGGTTCCTACTTGGTTCCCCAATTGGTCGAAGCCGGTTCAAGCGTGAAAGTCGTCGATAACTTGGACAATGGTTATTTGGACAATTTAGATACGGTTCGGGAAGAAGTTGAGTTTATTGAAGCCGATTTACGTGATTCAGCAGTGTGTGACCGTGTGACTCGAGGGCAAGATGTACTGATAAACCTTGCAGCCAAAGCATTCGGCATGGAATACAGCAGATCACATAACGGTGAAATGCTCGTATACAATCTGCTCAGCACTCTAACACCACTGGAGGCTGCAAGAGTGAACCATGTTGAGCGTTGTGTCATCGTCAGTTCATCGTGTGTCTATCCGGACGAAGCACCAATTCCGACACCTGAATTACCGGTGTTCACAGGGATGCCGGAAAGTGTTAATGAGGGTTATGGTTGGGCAAAACGCATTCAAGAATTAGCCGGCACGTATTATGCCCATGATTACGGTATGAAAGTTTCTATCGTCCGCCCGTTTAACCCTTACGGAGGACATTACCGATGGGGATCAGAGGAAAAAGCCCATGTAATACCCGCGCTTGTTAAGCGTGTTATGGATGGTGAGGACCCGCTGTTAGTGTGGGGAAGTGGCCAGCAGCGCCGTACATTTTTACACGCCAGCGATGCAACAAAACTGATTATGCGAATCATAGAATGCAATGCCGTTGCTACTCCCGTAAATATCGGCTATGACGATGACATGACCATCGCTGAACTCGTTCATTTGATTTGTGAAGTTTCAGGTCGGCAACCTAAGATAGAATTTGACACGTCCAAGCCTGAAGGTCGCTTCCGTAAGTGTGCGGATGCCACCCGCCTGCGTGAATTGTCAGACGGCTATGTGCCTACAGTGACACTACGGGAAGGGATCGCAGAAATGATCGAATGGTACCATAAGTCTTTTTGCAGATGAATGCTAAATTAAGCATCTTGGATAGGCAAATATCTCTATCGTCCTTACGCTGAAAAGCAAGTTCCTATCGCCCAACAAGATCCATATCTTTTGGAATTGGTGCGTTACATCCATCTGAATCCTTTGTGTGACAGAACATAGCAATACTACCGACTTCAGGCGCTGGGCTATGATGTGGATAAGATCGTTGGGGAGGTGACCGATTTGTTTGAAATGCAAATCGAGGAGATCCTACAACCAAGCAAGGTACCTCAGTACGTGAAGGCCCGTAGCCTCGTGTGTTACTGGGCCGTCCGGCAGCCAAGCATAGATGGAACCACAATATGCAAGAAGCTTGGTTTGACGCAATCAGCTGCCAGTAAAGCAGTACGGAGGTTAGATAAAATGGTACTGGATAAAGATTATTCGCTGGAACTGTATACAAATTCAAAATTCATGGACATTAAAAGCACGCCCCTCGACACAGGTCTGGGGGACCCGCAGGTCCGCCTCGAGGAGCACCACATTGCGCCTCACCTCGGCTACGTGTCTACGACCTTGATCCGCGCCCCTTCGGACACCAGCTCCTCGACGATGTACGACCTAATGAACCCACATCCGCCGGTCACCAGAGCCTTAATGTTCTTACGGTAGCTCACGTTCTGCCCCTTTTAGCCTCTGATAAGCACTTTCACGGACTTGCGCACGCGGCCCAAAAGTCCTCGCTTCCGCGAATGAACAAGGACCGGTTTCTCCACGCTCGAGAACTTCGTGCGCCGGATGAACGGAATCTGACTGCTCGGAATCATCTCCGGCGGTCCGGCCTCGCGTCCGTACGAAGTCTTGACCTCGGACCCATCCTTCTCCAGCACCATGCCGAATACATCCGCCGGCTGGCGGCCGTCACAGAACATGCCGAACCGCTCCCGGGGCCATTTGAGCTCAAGCTCTCCCACCGGCAGCAGCCCCGAGTCCCAGATCAGATCGAGCGGCCGGCTGAGCTCGGACAGCATGTTGACGTCGACCGTGAGCACGGCTCGACCTCCGGGTTTGAGGATTCGGGCGATCTCCTCCATGCCGAACCGAGCGACCTGGCTTGGCAGGTGCTCGATGACGCTCAGACAGAACACCCGGTCGGCACTGTCGGCGGCGATCGGAAGCCTCTCCATGCCCGACTGCACGATCTGAACGCCGGTGTGGCGGACGAACTCCTTGCTTACCCCGTGACCGTAGTACCGGATCGCGCCCTTGAACACCTCCGGATCTACGCCGAAGACGGTGCACCCCACGACCTGCTCTAGGTAGACGGTGAATGCGGTCATGCCGCACCCGAGGTCGAAGCAGGTCATGTCGGGTTCGAGCTCTGCCGCCAGCACGGCGTACGGGTACTCCCACAAACGGGCGGCGTACATCTGGGGCGAGCTCAGGTACGGCTCCGACCATGGGTAGCGTTCCCGGTTGACGTCCGAGTGATCGGGCAGGTCGTGCGCGACGGTGATCTGATCTAACTGGCCCGCTACGACCCGGAACGGCTCGCTCAAGGTCTCGGCCACGGTGGCGAACCGACTGCCCACTCGAAAGCCGTCACCGCCCTTCTCGTCCAGCGCGTCCTTCACAAGCTCAGTCCGCGAATCGGGTGGTGCCACTGCAGCGCGACTCGGCATACACGTACCCGGCATCTGGTTGTAGCCAGGTCGACTCGATCCTGCGCAGCTCGGTGAACTCGAACACGTCCTGGATTCAGTAGTCGAGCTCCTTGGCATCGTAGCGCGCAACGACATCGAGCACATAAACCTTGTACCAAGTAAGAATCCATAAAACCACTCCCCCATCTACAGTGAAATGTTTACCTTTCCAAAAAGAATTATAGCTCATAACGGTTTACCACTCAATGTTAAACTATATAGTTAGATCTTCATATTTTATCAAGTCACCCCTACCTTACAGAAGCTACCTTATTTGCAATATATACCAAAGATTAATAAGTCTATTCATTTTTGAGGCACTCCAACGAAAAATAATCTAACAATAAGCAAAAAGCGAAAAAAGTACAATTTAGCATTCAAGGTCAAATTGGCGCTTGCCGCTTTAAAAAATGAAGCGCGTTTTGAGCGAGAGATAAGAGTGTCAAATCTTGAATAGCCAATAAATACGAATAAATCTATCCTTCAGCAGGCGGTCTTATTCCGACTTTAATCGCACCACTCTCACACTATTGCTGACAGACGTATATGTCACTCCAAAAAATGACCCCATTTTTTATTTGTCATCATGCTGGTTTTCCCTAAGGCATAAATAAGAAGATCACGATTATCTTTTTCTTGCCCTGATATCCTGCATGATTGTTGCAGACGTTTGAAATCAAACCTGAGTATCTTCGTTGCTTTATCCAAAAAAAAATCATTGCGCTCGTTTCCTCGAGACATCCCATGATAAAGCGCGCCATCATATTCTATTCGCCAGGCTCTAACCATGACAGTAAATTACCCAAAAATAAAGGATAGCTGTCAATCATTATTCACTAACCTGGATTCCCATTTTAGTTTTTGAGTTAACAGTATGGCGCCTTATCTCAAGTTAAGACGTAGCATTTTTCTCTCAAGCCAGGGTACTTTGATGTCAACGTTATCAAAGCCAGCTGCGATGAGCAGCGGATTGTGAGATCGTTTTTGAAATTTAACGATCACGTCGCTTTGGGTAATGAGGTTTTGGCAATCGATGCTGATTGTCCGATGGAAACCTGCCTTTAAAAAAATCCGGCTCCGGGCCAACCGGGGAGCTATACCCGAGTTTGCCTAATTGCTCAATTCCATGTCATAAAATCAATATTGACAACAAAGCCCGCTATTGTTACTTTGACGACTATTGGTTCCGTTGAATAGATGCCTCAATATGTGGGGAAGCAGCTGATACCGATACACAATTGGCAATTTTCGATTCTTCCACTTTGAAAAAGCAATTTCTTATCTTTCTTTTTAACAAAATGAGCATACTCTCCATTCTGCGAAGGCGATCGTTCGCACAGAAGAAGAAACTGTTCGTGGTCCATCAGATGGGAAAGGTTGCCTCCGCAGACTGTCGCGGCGACGCTTGGTTGCGTGGCACCAGCGAAGAACGTCATGCGGACGCATTTTCTGCATCCGGACGCGATTCGCGAAATGGAAACACTCGGTCGTGCTGCACATGGAGCGGACCCTGCAACCGTGCACTCGATCGAATCGATCCGTAACCAGACCGCAGAAGCGAGAGAATTCATCGGGCGACTCGAGTTTGCAGATCCGAAAAACGTCGTAGTGCTCAGCGGATTTCGCGACCCCCCTGGACGCGCGGGTCGCTGCGTTTTTTGAAAACATACCGTTCCTATTTCCAGGACTTACTTACGAAGAACAGAAGATTCAGGTGGAAACGGAGAAGCTGATTGGCGTCTTCGAGGACTGCTTCCACCTGTTACGGTCTCCGCCAAACAGTTCGGGCGATTACCGGACCGAATTCATCCGGGTATTGTTCCGTCACCCGGAGCAGTGGATCCGTCGCGAGATTATCGAATATCACGGCTTCGACGTATTGAGATCTTCTGATCTCGACAGACCTTACGTAACGTTCGAAAACAAAAACGGGCGGCTTATCTTCTATCGCTACGAGGATTTTCGAGAGAACGCGCTGGGAATCCTCGGCGAGGCGCTCGGCCGTAAACCGCGGCGTCTGGTCTCGAAGAATATTGGCAAGAAGAAGATGTATGGCCCACTTTACGGTGCCTTCCGGGGCACTTACTGCCCAAGCCAAGAGATCTGGGACTATTATTATCGATCCGAATACTTCGAGCGGTTATATTCAGGTCGCGCTCCCCGCTACGCCCCACGTTAATGGAAGGTTGCTCGACCATTTCGGTGACTCATTCTTAGTTATAGATTTAAAATTAGCGATTCTCTAAATAACATCACAGCCTGAATTACATTAAAAACCGGATGCTCTGAAATTTAACCTCGAACTCTCTGTTCACCGAGAATCGCTGAAAAGCGAATTCTTATCTTTAACAAGCTAATTTGTTGTGTAATTTTATGCGTTTTATTAATCGACAATTTCTGGGTAAGATTATGTTTCATCTTGCTCTAGCTTATCTCCTATTTCTCATTGCTTTAGGCTGGGGTTTTGCTATTGGTCGTTACGAGGTATTTCCGTATGATTACTTGAAAGGCCCTTTCAATGAGATCGTTGCCTTCGTGAAAGGTGGCCCAAAAGGCGCAACGAATATTTTGCAAAAGGTGGCCCACGAACTGAACATATTGCCAGGAAGGTTCATGGTAGAAATGGCCACTCCTAACAAACGACTGAAGCCAGTAACCGGCGAGATTGGCATTTTTTCAAAGAGGCGGGAGTTGCCTTTATTTTATTCAAAGGGGGTACGAGACGGATTCTATATTATTCAGGGTGTTTTTGATTTTCAGGAATCAATGTCAGGATTACTCGCAATTAACGCAATGAGCGGTCAGATTACCAGGTACTGGGTTATACCTCGCGGAAAGAAAAACAACAGCTATCCACAAGGTATGGAACTCTTTCCCGATGGTACGATTTACTGTTCTGCTCCGTCTATAGACGCCCCGGGTGAAAAGAGTGTCGGCGCTCTTCACAGTATAGTTGGTTTGGACTGGTGCGGCGCACAGCTCCTGACAATCCTACCAAAAATAGATTTCCACCACTCTCTCAACAAAGACGGTGACACCTTTTTTTGGACATGGGATGGCCTTGATTTCGTTAAACTCAGTAAAAATAGTGGCAAAGAAACGACCCGTTTCTCCATATTCGATGTAATAGCAGCTAATAGCGAAATTCACGCTTTTGAGATTCGAATGAAAGATAATTACCGAAGCCTGAAAAGTCTCTCCCTTGAGGATTTTTTGGAGCAACCTTTCCACGCCAATGACATTGATCCGCTCCCGGAACGCCTATTTCATGCTTTTCCAGAGTTTGAAACCGGAGATCTTCTTGTAAGTTTTCGTGAGCTGAATCTGATTTGTGTTTTAAGGCCAAATACACGGAAAGTCATTTGGTACTCTCAGGGCCAAGTAAGTCGTCAGCATGACCCCGAGTGGAACAGTGACGGGACAATCACAGTCTACAATAACAAGCCCTATCACGGGAATTCTGATATTACGAAAATTGATATTCGAAATGGCTCCGTGAAAACGCTAGTAAATGGTAAAAAATATTCCATTTTCGGACGGGAAAGGGGCGACCACACTGTATTGCCTGATGGCTCTATCCTTATTGTGGCGACCGAACAGGGGAGAATGCTGCATGTTTCAAATGATGGAGAGGAATTGGAGGCAGAATTCGTGAACAAATTCGACGATGGGAACGCATTGAAGATCTTTAACGCTGAGTTTGTCTCCGCTACCGAGTATGATCAATTCGAAGCGAGTTGCAAATAGAAGGATGGTGCAAAAATGGGGAACCATATAGAGCCGTTCTGCCATTGTTTTTTTGCTTCTCGTTACTGCCCCTGATTCGTCAGCATGCGTAGGACCCGGTGTGGGTGCTGGCATGATTGCTGTGTAATTCTAAGCATCGCCGGTTTGGTCCTGTACGACGGCGAGGTTCGCTTCCATAGCAAAGCAATGGGAAAGCACAAGTATCTGCTCAACAGCAACGTAATGAGTATCGTACCCGACGAAATTCGTACCCTGGTCGTCTCCTCTACGGAACAAAAGGTCATGGAGGTCAACAAGGTCTCGGCAAAGTCGGTCAAAAACAATGTGTACGTTGAAAATAGCCTGTGGATGCCGGTAAACTATTTCTATAAATTCCCTGAGTGCGCGCAGGGAACGCGAAAGGAGTAATGTGCGATGCACCTCGTTTTTCTGATTCTGCTGATTTCTGCTCTTCTTTTCGATAATGCTTACGCATACGTTGGTCCAGGACTTGGACTCGGTGCTATTGGAGCGATCGTTGGCATTATTGTTACAGTGTTTCTCGCGATCGTCGGCGTCATCTGGTATCCGCTTAAGCGTATGCTGCGGAAGCTTAAAACTGCGAAAGCTGACACGAGCGAAAGCAGCGAGTGATGATTTACCTGCTCCTTTTCCTTTTTTGTGTCGCCTTCGTCGAACTCTTTATACTGTTGAACCTTTCAGGGGATTTCCATTCGGTCATCGAGTTTTCAAGGAAGGGCCTTGGTGTATTGATGTCCTCTGAAATGGATGATGAAGAAAAGGAACTCTCCATCCGCCGCAGGTCGTTGGAGTTGTTCAAAGCGACCTTTCTCTTAGCGGCAAAGTTCTTTTCTGTCTTTCTGATTTTCTATGCACTCTACTTCATGCTCAGACGATTCTCATCCGAGACTGGAGAAGCGGTGCTCGCTGGATTCCAATCACTCACGGTACTGGTCATCCTGACAGTCGCAACAATGTTCTATGTGTGGATACGTATGTCGTTCGCCAAAAACTATAGTTTTATCGATCGCCTACTTCATTACATAGCTTTTTCCACGCCTTTCGTTCAAAAGATACTCTGTGAACTGGAAAATGATCTCTTCAAACGCCAGATCAATGGCGTGCACTCCCAACGCGAAGTATTCGTCACCGGACTGCCCAGGGCAGGTACAACACTGATTTTAGAACTACTATACGGGACGGGGGAGTTCAGGACATTTACCTACCGACACATGCCCTTTATCCTAGCGCCCTTACTCTGGAACCGGTTATCGAGGCCCTTCCACAAAAGCGGAACAACAATGGAGAGGGCGCATGGAGACGGTATGGAGGTCTCCTTCGACAGTCCCGAAGCGTTTGAGGAGATTATCTGGCTCTCCTACATGAAGGACAAAATCGTCATTGGCGATAGGCTTTCACCGCTCTTCCCCGGTGATGAGACGCATGAGTTTGTCGAAGCTTTTAGGAGTGCGGTCAGCAAACTGCTGCTCAATGAGGGTGCGGAACAGTTGCCACCGCCCAGGTACCTCTCGAAAAACAACGCCAATTTTTCGAGGATCGAGTTTATTCACAATCTGTTTTCGTCATCGGCGATCATTATTCCTTTCCGCCGGCCCCTGGCCCATGTCAGCTCCTTAATGAAGCAACATGAGCGATTCACTGGCTACCACCAGGAAGACGGGTTTTCAAAGCGCTACATGGAATGGCTTGGTCATTATGACTTCGGGGAAAACTTCAAACCCATCAACTTTGACAATTGGTTGGATGACGGGGAATTTGAGTCGTACATTGATGAGAATTTCTGGATGAAATACTGGACAGCGGCTTATTCCCACGTGCTCAACCACAAAACCGACAATGTCTACCTGGTCGATTTCGATAAGCTATTGAGTGACGGAAAAGCCAGCCTGCAAGCCATTGCCGACTGTCTGGGGTTAGAGAACAAAAACAAGCTTGTCGAAGCCGCGTACAGGCTGCGCGTACCGACTTCCCAGCCACTTGATTCTCATCAATTATCGCCGGAAATCCTGCAAACCGCCCTTGAACTTCATGAACAGCTAAAGTCAGCGGCGGTTTGATGCGTCTTGCAGATGCGCCAAGTTTTAGATGCATCCCATAGTAATATTCATTTTTCTCTATACGCCGGCAAACCACCCAGCGCTGTCATCCCCTTTGTTTTTTCTCAGTTTCATACTTGATAGGAAATACACCCTGTGTCATAATGCACACACCTCATTGATGAAAGTTTTGTTTGAGCAGAATCATACTATCTGCTTGTTCACTCAAACGCAGCGAGGTTTTTTTAATGGTAGATCTGGGTCTATTGCCCGGGTCACCAGAATATGATAGATGAAAAAGCTGTTGGTTAAGAATAGTAGAGAGTGTAAAGTTTGAGAGAGGTGAAAGCTATTTATTCCAACAAATGCTCGCAGGGATGGAACTTTGATTTAAGACCGTGTCTGAAATTGAAAGAGTCTGGCGGACAGGTAGCTTTGGGGGGAATTATGGTTAGTTTAGTCGTAGCGGCTCGAAACGATGATCATGGCGGCAATTTTCTTTACCGGTTGCAGGTTTTTATCAATATATTGGTAGTCCAGCTAAGCAAATTTCACGGAGCATTTGAATTAATAATCGTTGAATGGAACCCACCGAAAGACAAGGTTCGCCTGATTGATGCGATCAAATGGCCAAAAGAGCTTTTTCCTAATCTGAATTTAGTCAGAATAATCGAGGTTCCATCTGAAATTCATTCCCAGCTGCCAGGGGCAGAGCGAATGCCTATGTTCGAATATATAGCAAAAAACGTGGGAATTCGGCGTGCAAACGGAGATTTCATTCTGGCGACAAACCCGGACCTGCTCTTGAGTAAAGAGCTGATTAAGTTTCTCGCTTCGCAAAAACTTACTATTGGAAGATTTTACCGAATGGACCGCTATGATTTTTCCGGCGGGGTTTCTATCAAGGCCGGTGTGGCCGACGCTTTGAGGTTTGCCAAGCGGAATATTCATCTAGTACATGTTCGACACGAACCCAAGAGAGCACTTAAAGTTAGAATAGGTAGACTTCGAAGACTTTATTGTATTATTACGGGAAAGTGGCCAGGGTCCCATGATACGCAGAAGACAAAAAAACGTGATGAATTCCCCGTGTTTGTGCTTAAATATGACAATGGGGAATATGGGGGAGTTCATACTAACGCATCGGGTGATTTTCTTCTTACACACGCTGAGAACTGGGAAAAAATTAAGGGATTTCCTGAATTCACTGACTCCTATACTCATTTGGACAGCTATGGCTGTCATCAACTAAAAGCACTGGGTCTAGAACAGGTTTGCCTTGTGCCACCGTGTATGATATTGCATGCTGACCATAGCCGGGAACATGAAAAATTTCGCCCCAAACTATCTCTTAATAGGCTGTTGAAGGATATAAGAGCAATTCGAGAGGGATTATTAGGGCCGGCAATCAATGGGGACGACTGGGGACTTGGAAGTGTGGATTTACATGAAATAAAATTATAGGCAACTGCGACTTAAAAAGGTTATATTTGGTGTATATTCACTTGTTGGGAATTACTTTGAATGGTCTACATCGGGTGATATCTGCAGCCATTAATCATATATTCACGCCTGGGCTCAAAGAATAGGATTGGATATAAAATCAATTTTTTACAGAACCGATTCTATCGGTTTCATTAGACGCCTCTATGTTCAGGAAAGAAAAGGCAATAGAGTGTGCCAAATTCATTGCGACAGCCGTCAGTGAGACATATCGAACTATCCATTTGGGTCAATCCGAGCCACATCTTGATAGGGATCAAAGCGTAACCCGGAGGACTGTTATTCATGACGAAACCTAAACTTTCAGTAGTCGTAACATCTCGCAATGATGATCATGGCGGAAATCTGATCCAGCGAATGCAATTGTTCGTGACCGGCTTAATGGAGCAAGCCCGAAGACATCAGCTCAGGTCTGAACTCATAATCGTGGAGTGGAATCCGCCCTCCGACCGGCCGCGGTTGGCTCAAGCCCTTCGATGGCCGGGTGAGGCCGGCCCCTGTACGGTGCGCTTTATCACGGTGCCGCCCGAAATCCACCGGCGATTCAACCATTCCGACCGCCTACCGCTGTTTCAGATGATTGCCAAGAACGTCGGTATTCGCCGCGCGCTTGGCCGCTCTATTCTGGCGACCAATGTTGACATCCTTTTTTCTGACGAGATGATCCGCTTCTTTGCTTCCAGACAATTAAAGAACAGCCGCATGTACCGCGTTGACCGATATGATGTTCCGTCGGATATACCGGAGGAGGCATCCATCAAAGAACAGCTTGCTTATTGTCGTGAAAATATCATACGAATCAACAGGAGAGAAGGCACACTAACCTTGGAGGAACATTTAGCGGCACAATCTCTTATTCAACGTCGCTCGCTTCGCAAAAGACTTAAGCGTTGGATGCGCGGTAAACATAGAAAACATAGAAACAAGATGCTGCACACGAATGCCGCTGGGGATTTCACACTGATGGATCGCAAGCACTGGTTTGCTGTAAGGGGGTATGCTGAATTTGAAATGTACTCCTTCCGGATAGATGCGTTGCTATGTTACGCTGCTCACCACAATGGGACGCGTGAGGCTGTCTTACGAGACCCTATGAGAATTTATCATATCGAACACTCAGCCGGCTCCGGTTGGACGCCAGGAGAAGGAGCTGAACTGTTGAAGGAACGGTTGAGACAGACTGGCATCCCATGGGTAAAACGGGAACAAAGTGATACCTGGCGGCAAAAAATGATCAATGAACGACGTCCCATTATCTTCGCTGATGAAAAGTGGGGGCTGGCCAATGAAGAACTGCCAGAAACAACGATTGGCTGAAGTTATTCAGGTTTTGTATCACTGCACTTAGGCTTTGATCGAAGCGTCGATGCATGTCTTCCTCGAAAATGCGCTGCGGTAAGGTAGGCGTGAAAGATGAAGTGACAGGGTTAACTTGATAGATGATGAAGGAGAAATGAAAGCAATGGCCGAACAGAAAAAAGCACTTGTATGCGGTGCGGGCGGGTTTATAGGAAGCCACATGGTAAAAAGGTTGAAAAAAGAAGAAGCTTGGGTCAGGGGAGTTGATCTAAAATACCCTGAGTTTAGCGAAACTGTGGCTGATGATTTTGTAATCGCCGATCTGCGGGATCCATATGCAATTCGTCACGTAATCGATCAACGGTTTGATGAAATCTATCAATTCGCTGCGGATATGGGAGGGGCGGGGTTTGTCTTTACCGGTGAAAATGATGCCGATATTATGCACAATTCTGCGCTAATCAATCTGAATCTGTTAGAAGCTTGTCAAAAGAGAAATATTAAAAAAATTTTCTATTCTTCATCCGCATGTATATATCCGGAGTATAACCAAATGGACCCTGATAATCCAAATTGCTCCGAAGACAGTGCTTATCCTGCAGCACCAGATAGTGAATATGGTTGGGAAAAACTATTCAGCGAGCGAATATATCTATCTTTTCATAAAAATCATGGACTGGAAGTGAAAATTGCACGTTATCATAACATATTCGGCCCCGAAGGAACCTGGGAAGGTGGTAGGGAAAAAGTACCGGCAGCGATGTGCAGAAAGATTGCTGAAACAACGGATGGTGGAGAAATTGAAGTGTGGGGCGATGGCAAACAAACCCGATCATTCCTGTTCATTGATGAGTGTATAGATGGAACCATTCGCATCATGAATTCAAACTGGGCAGGCCCTGTAAATATCGGTTCTGATGAAATGATTACAATCGACGGATTGGCGGAAATGATTATGGATATAGCTGGCAAAAAGGTGAGCCTTAAGCATGTGCCCGGACCTTT
>JAAUYF010006879.1_pt1 | contig 12858 bp, 14 predicted proteins | sample 7278051 | NCBI WGS metagenome assembly JAAUYF01 (sample SAMN14350202, study PRJNA611818) | marine sediment metagenome | isolation source: surface marine sediment (0.6m) | place: French Polynesia: Moorea | collected 2018-08 | reverse complement strand
CGGGCCGGCAGGGATCAAGATCGTGCCGGCCTCGTCGGGCATTGCGATGATGTCCGATCTGACCCCGGCGCAAAACGCGGGTGTGATCCGGTCGTTTTCCGAGCTGACCGAGCCGGTGGATACCCTGCTGATCGACACCGCCGCCGGCATTTCCGACAGCGTGGTTTCTTACGTGCGCGCGTCGCGCGAGGTCATCGTCGTCGTCTGTGACGAACCCGCTTCGATTACCGACGCCTACGCGATGATCAAGGTGATGAACCGCGACTACGGGGTCGAACGCTTCCACGTGCTCGCCAACCAGGCGCACGGCGCCACCCAGGGGCGGGAACTGTACAACAAGCTGGCGCGGGTATCGGAACGCTTCCTCGACGTAACCCTCGACTATCTCGGCTGCATCCCGTACGACGATTGCCTGAAAAAGGCGGTGCAGCGGCAGAAATCCGTGGTTGAAGCCTTTCCGCGCAGCCAGGCGGCCACCGCCTTCAAGCAGATCGCGAAAAAGGCCCAGCAGTGGCCGACGCCGAAAAACATGGAAGGGCATCTCGAATTCTTTATTGAGCGCCTCGTGAGTTACAGTGCGCAGGAAGGTCGACTGTGAACGGTCACGCAATGTATGCGGAGGTCGAGAACCTCGGCGAAAACGATCAAATCATCCGCCACGCGCCGCTGGTCAAGCGAATCGCCTATCACTTGCTGAATCGCCTGCCGCCGACGGTGCAAATCGATGACCTGATCCAGGCCGGCATGATCGGCCTGCTCGAGGCGGCGAGCAACTTCGACTCGAAAATGGGCGCCAGCTTCGAAACCTTCGCCGGGATCCGCATCCGCGGTGCGATGATCGATGAAATCCGCCGCTCCGACTGGACGCCGCGTTCGGTGCATCGCAAGTACCGCTCCGTAACCGAGGCGATTCGCAAGATCGAAAACGATACCGGCGAGGATGCAAAGGACGCCGATGTCGCCGAGGCCCTCGGCATCAGCCTTTCCGAGTATCACCAGATTTTGATCGATTCCTCGTCGTCGCGCATTTACAGCATCGACACGATGGAAGAGAACGCCCAGGACGCGACCATCCCGAACTCGTCCGAAAAAACCCCCGAGGAAAGCTTCAGCAGCGACGAATACCAGCGGCAGCTGGCGGAAGCCATCCGCGGCCTGCCCGACAAGGAGCAGCTGGTTATGTCGCTTTACTACGACGATGAGCTCAATTTCCGCGAAATCGGCGAAATACTCGATGTCACCGAATCGAGGATTTGCCAGCTTCACGGCCAGGCGCTGCTGCGGATCAAGTCGCGCATGTCGGAGTGGAGTAATCATGGCTGACCTCGATTCGCCCGGGAAGGCGCCGGGGCCGGGCGATGCCAGGCTCAATTTCAGCGCGATCCTGCCGATATCCTGGCAGCGGGATTATTTGACTTCAAAGCTATGCAATATGACGGAGGCCTGTTTGCATGGATAAAGATATGAAAATTCTTATCGTCGACGATTTTTCGACCATGCGGCGCATTATCAAGAACCTGCTGCGCGATCTCGGGTTTAATAATACTTCCGAGGCCGACGACGGCCAGACCGCGCTGCCGATGCTCAAATCGGGCAAGTTCGATTTTCTCGTGACCGACTGGAACATGCCCGGCATGGACGGTTTGACCCTGCTCAAGACCGTGCGTTCCGACGAGGATCTGTCCGATATGCCGGTGCTGATGGTTACCGCCGAAGCCAAGCGTGAGCAAATCGTCATCGCGGCCGAGGCCGGGGTCAACGGCTACGTGGTGAAACCCTTCACCGCGGCCACGTTGAAAGAAAAGATCGAAAAAATATTCCAGCGCCTCGAAGCCTGATCGGAGTCGTCATGTCTGCCGACAACAGTTATCTCAACGAGCAGTACATGGGCCGCCTGCAGGACCTGACCGCGGCCATGGAGTCGGGTGACGAGCAGCGGATCGATGCGTTGGTATCGGAACTGACCACGCTGCGGGAATCCTCGCTGTACCAGGAACTCGGCATGTTGACGCGTGAAATTCATGACGCGATCAGGTCTTTCGCCAGCGACGATCGGATTGCCACGCTGGCGCAGGACGAAATTCCGGACGCCAAGGAGAGGCTGAGCTACATCGTCACCAAAACCGACGAGGCCGCGCATCGCACCATGACCGGGGCCGAGGAAACCGTCACCATGATCGATAACGTCACCGAGCGCGCCGGTGCCATGCGCGAACGCTGGCGCCAGTTCCGCAACCGTGAGCTGTCGAAACAGGAATTCGTCGTGCTGAACGACGACCTCGATCGATTTCTCGAGGCCATTGGCGACGAATCGCAGGCGATTCACGGCAAGATGACCGAAATCATGCTGGCGCAGGATTACCAGGACATTACCGGGCAAATGATTAAACAGGTGGTCAACATGGTGCAGGAAATCGAGGAAAAACTGGTCCGGCTGGTAACGATTTCAGGCGCTGGCCCCGACCGCGACGAAAAACCCAGGGAAAAAAATGCGGATCAGGCCGAAGGTCCGCAGCTGCCGAGCGCGAGCAGCAGCGAGGTCGCGCAGTCACAGGGCGACGTCGACGATTTACTCGCCAGCCTGGGATTCTAGGGGATCGTCATGGCGATCGATTTAAACGACGAAATACTGCAGGATTTTCTGGTCGAGGCTTCCGAAATCCTCGAGCAGCTCAACGAACAGCTGGTCGACCTCGAACAGGCGCCCGATGACGGCGACCTGCTGAATTCGATTTTCCGCGGTTTCCATACGGTCAAGGGCGGCGCCAGTTTCCTGTCGCTGACCAACCTGGTCGAAATCTGCCACCGTACCGAAGACGTGTTCAACCTGCTGCGCAACGGCGAACTCGCGCTGGACGCCAATATGATGGACGCGTTTTTACGTGTCCTCGACGAAGTCAACGCGATGTTCGAGGAGATACGCGGCGGCGTGGAGCCGAGCGCGGCGCCGCCGGAACTGTTGCAGCAACTGCTGGAAATGCAGCAGCCGGATGCCGGGGCTGGCGCCAGCGTCGCGGACGATCCGGTCTCCGACGAAAGCGCGCAAACCGCGGCGGACGAGGCCGCTGAAGACGAGGCGGATTCGCCGCTGCAGGCGGAGGCCGAGGCCGAGGCCGGCGCGGCGGACGACGAGTCCGGGATCGCCCCTGGCGGCGACGATATCACCGACGAGGAATTCGAATCCCTGCTCGATTCGCTGCACGGGCCCGGCGCCGGGCCGGGCGCGAAGGCGGCCGACGCAAACGGCGGCGGGCCGGGATCGCCCGACGAAATCAGCGAAGACGAATTCGAGGACCTGCTCGATTCCCTGCACGGCAAGGGCGCCGGGCCGGGCAGCAAGCCGGCGGCAAAAAATTCCGGCGAGCCGCCATCGGACGAGATTACCGATGACGAGTTCGAAGCCCTGCTGGATAACATGCACGGCAAGGGCAGGGGACCGAGTAAAAACTCGCCCGCCGCGGCCGGGGCCGATGCATCATCCGCGGCGGATGCGGATGACATTACCGATGACGAATTCGAAGCCCTGCTCGATCAGATGCACGGCAAGGGCAAGGGGCCCGGCAAACAGGCCGGTTCCGGCAACGGGGCCGAAGCGCCGCCCGCGGCGAAGGCCGGGAAACCGGCTGCCGGCGCGGCCGCGAGCGGGGCCAGGCCGGCTCCGCCCGCAGCGCCTGCCGGATCCAAACCCACCGCCGAGGCCACCGTGCGGGTCGATACCGCGCGCCTCGACGACATCATGAACCTCGTCGGCGAACTGGTACTGGCGCGCAATCGCCTGAATACGCTGAAGGAAACCTTCGAAGACGAGCGCGTGCACCAGGCGATTTCGAACCTCGACGTGGTCACCGGTGATTTGCAGACCGCGGTCATGAAGACCCGCATGCAGCCGGTTAAAAAAGTATTCGGACGTTTCCCGCGCGTGGTGCGGGATCTCGCCCGCAGCCTCGACAAGGAGGTCAACCTCGAAATGGTCGGCGAGGAAACCGATCTCGACAAGAACCTGGTCGAGGCGCTGGCGGATCCGCTGGTGCACCTGGTGCGCAACTCGGTCGATCATGGTATCGAGCTGCCCGCGGTGCGCGAGGCCGCCGGCAAGCCGCGCGCGGGCAAGGTCGTGCTCGCGGCCAGGCAGGAAGGCGACAATATCCTGCTGTCGATTGCCGACGACGGTGCCGGCATGGATCCGGAAGTCTTGCGCAACAAGGTAATCGAAAAAGGCCTGATGGACGTCGAAAGCGCGTCGCGCCTCGACGACAAGGGCTGTTTCGACCTGATTTTCATGCCCGGCCTTACCACCAAGAAGGAAATCTCGGACGTGTCGGGTCGCGGGGTCGGCATGGACGTGGTCAAAACCAAGATTACCCAGCTCAACGGCACCATCGAAATCGACTCCGAAATCGGCAAGGGCACCACCCTGCGGATCAAGGTGCCGCTGACGCTGGCCATTTTGCCGACGCTGATGGTGCAGCTCGGCACGCGCAAATACGCGCTGCCGCTGTCCACGGTGAGTGAGATTTTCGAACTCAGCTCCAAGCAGACCAGTATCGTCGACGGACGTGAAGTGGTGCTCAACCGCGGCAAGGCGCCGCCGGTGTTTCATCTGCGCAAGTGGCTGCTCAACGGCAGCGAGGGCAGCGAGCCCCGGTCCGAGGAACCCCAGGTCATCATGGTGCAGGTCGCCAACACGGTGGTGGGCCTGGTCGTGGACCAGGTCATCGGCCAGGAAGAGGTCGTGATCAAACCGCTGGGGGCGCTGCTGCAGGGCCTGCCAGGCATGGCCGGCTCGACCATTACCGGCGACGGTAATATCGCGATAATCCTCGATGTCCAGGGCCTGCTCAAAAGTTACGCGTAACCCGGGCGAGACTCAATGAAAACCTGGGCGGTGATCAATCAAAAGGGCGGCGTCGGCAAGACCACGACGACCATTACGCTGGCCGGGCACCTCTGCGAATTCGACCGCCGCCTGCTGCTGGTCGATCTCGATCCGCACGGGTCGCTGACCGCGTACATGGGCTACGACCCCGACGAAATGCAAACCGGGATTTACTCACTCTTCGCCGAACCGACGACCAGCCAGGCCGATGTCGCCAAAATGCTGCTGCCGACGCCGTTGAAAAACACCTGGCTGTTTGCCGCGTCGACCGCGCTGGCAACGCTCGACCGGCAGCTCGGCGCGGGACACGGCAAGGGACTGGTGGTCGCGCGCGCGATCGAATGCGTGGCCGACAAGTTCCAGCACGGCATCATCGATTGCCCGCCGATGCTCGGCATCCTGATGATCAACGCGCTGGCCGCCTGCGACCAGCTGCTGATTCCGGCGCAGACCGATTATCTGTCGATCAACGGGCTCGAGCGCATGGTGCACACCCTCGGCATGGTCGAAAAGTCGCTCAATCAGCAAACCCCGTTCCTGATCGTGCCGACCATGTTCGACAAGCGCACGCGTGCGTCCGCCGATGCGCTGCAGAAGATGAAGGATATCTACGGCTATCACGTCTGGGGCTCGGTCATTCCGATCGATACCAAGTTCCGCGACGCCAGCAAGGCGGGACAGCCCCTGTCCAGTTACGCGCCGAAATCGCGCGGCAGCCAGGCTTACCTCGAATTGCTCAATTTCCTGCTCGGCAGCGGGCAGCCCTTCGCGGAGGCGCGGCAAGATGTCCAGCAAATTGCGTGATCCGGGCCAGGCGCTCGGCGACTACCTGGACGAAATGCTGCACCTCGCGACCAGCGACGCGGCGACCGCGCCCGTGAGCGAGGCGCGCCAGCGCGTGGTCCTGCCGGCGCAATTGCCGCTGGCGCAAATCGTTGATGAAACCGATCCGGCGCCGGCCGCGGCCGAGCCTGGCGACACCGGATCGGAGCCGGCGATTTCGCCGCCGATCGAGTCCGTGCAGCCGGCGCAAGGCGACGACGATAGCGATAACCTGGAGTTCCCGCTGCAGTGCCTGATGTTTCGCGTCGGCAAGCACCTGCTGTCGGTGCCGCTGATCCAGCTCAGCAGCGTGGTCAGCTGGAGCGACGCGGTCACGCGGCTGCCGCATTCCCCGGACTGGTTACTCGGTCTGATCAAGGTGCGCGAGACAAACTTGCGTATCGTCGACAGCGGTCGATTGCTCGGTATCGATTTCGATCCGGCGCAGAAACCCGGGCATTTACTGGTGCTGGACGACAGCGGCTGGGCGCTTACCTGCGATCAGCTGGAGCAGGTGGTCAACCTCGAGGCGGACGATATCCAGTGGAAACCCGACGCTCGGCGGCGCATGGTGCTGGGGACGATTCGCGATTCGCTGTCGACCCTGATCAGCCCGCCCGGAATCGCCGCCGAACTGGATTCGCGCGGGCAGCCGCACTGCAAGGACCAGCGCTAATTCCGGCGATGCAGAGGGTAAACTTTTTCGATTGGCGGTCGATACATTCATCGAAACCTAATATTCGGAGCAATCATGGCAGAACAACTGGCTAACGACCTGCAGGGCCAAATGCAATGCGTCACCTTTACCCTCGAGGACGAAGTCTACGGCATCAACGTCATGCAGGTTCAGGAAGTCCTGCGTGAAATCGAGGTGGCGCCGGTTCCGGGCGCGCCGCATTACGTTACCGGCATCATCAATCTGCGCGGCAACGTCGTCAGCGTCATCGACGCGCGCACCCGCTTCGGTCTGCCCACGCGCGAGAGCACTCCGTTAACGCGCATCATCGTCATCGAGGCGCAGCAGCAAATCATCGGCATCCTGGTCGACAGCGTCGCCGAGGTGGTCGATATCGACCTGTCCGATATCGAAACCGCACCGAACGTCGGCAACGAGGAAACCGCGCGTTACATCGACGGTGTTGTCAGCCGCGAAGACGGATTGCTGATCCTGGTCGATCTGAACAAGCTGCTCACCGAGGCCGAGCTCGGGGAGATCGCCAATTTTTGACCATGGCTGACGAACCGCTCATCAAATCGGTTAACCAGTCGCCGCGGATACGCGATGCGCTGAAAAAAAACGATCCGGAAAAGCGGAAAAATCCTCGGCAGCGCAAGCTCGACCGCCGCAAGAAGGATTCGAAGCGGATTATCGACACCTACGCCTGAAGGCCCCTGTACGGCGATCGAACCGGCTATCGCCGGCTCGCCTCCGCGGATCCGGAGTTTGCCTTTCCTGCCTTGCAACCCGCCGGGTCCGGCATATACTCAATGTGTTCTTGATAAAAATGAGGCCAGTGTTTTGGCAGAACTGCAATTGCTTGTCGACGACGTCGTCATGAAGAGTTTTCCGCTCAAGAAGGACACGATTTTCATCGGCCGTTCGCCGAACAACGATATCGTCATCGACGAGGATTCCGTCAGCACCGAACATGCGCGCCTGGACCTGGTGCCCAGTCAACTCATCGACGGCCTCACCGACGTATTCATCGAGGATCTCGGCAGCACCAACGGCACCTTCGTCAACCAGGCGCCGGTAAGACGCCAGCAATTACAGAACTTCGACTATATCCGCATCGCCTTCACCGACTTCAAGCTGGTGATGGACAAGAACGCCAAGCTCGCCAAGACGTCGGTAATCCTGCCCGATTCCTAGGCCCCCGCGGCCGCCAGTGCCGGTGTTTCAGGCCGGCGCCCGATCGTTCAGAACCTCGGCAACCTCGCGCGCGGCGCGCCGCCCGGAGCGGTAGGCGCCGTGAGCACAGCAGTGGTCGCCGACGGTGGTCGCTTCACCGGCAAAAAACAGGCGTCGATCGACCGCTCGGGCAAGCTGCCCGCGCTGGTGCGCGCTGCCCGGCAGCGCGGCGGAATAGGAGCCCAGCGTCCAGGGTTCGCCGTGCCAGGCGGTCGTAATCGTGCGCGTGACCCGCTTGCGGATATCGCCGCCGAAAACCTCGCCCAGCCGCTCCAGCGCAAACGCCGACAGCGCCGCGGGTCCCTGGTCTTCGAGCCAGACCGCCTGTCGTCCACCGCAGAACACGACCGCGGTGTCGAGCCCCATGACGCTGGCCTCGATACCGCCGACGGCGCCGTTGTCGTTCCAGCTCAGGTAAAAGCCGCGGGTGCCGGGATCGAAAACCTGCGTGTCGAAATGCACTCCGATCTTGTTCAGCGTGCCCATCGGTAAACCCTGGATCGCGTCTTTTTTCCACGCCGGCAATCCCGGGTTGAAAGCGATTTGACCGGCGCCGAGGATGCCGGTGGATACGGTGCAGATGACCGCGGCGGCCTCGAGTGTGCCGCGCGGGGTCGTGACCTTTACCCGGGTTCCGGACCAGTCGATCGACTCGACCCGCGTGTTCAGCGAAACCGGAACCTGCGCGCCCCAGGCGGCAACCAGGTTGCCGTAACCCCCGGCCAGCGGTATGTCGGTGCCTTCGGCGAAGGCGGCGAAATCGATTGCCGACAACAGGTCGAGATCGGTGGCGCAGGCGTCGGAGTAATACCCGCAAAACGGTAACGCGAACTCGTGCTCAAGATCGATCAGTTCGGCCACTGCGGTGTCGTCGCCGCGCGCCGCCGCCGCCTCGACCGCGGCGAAACATTCGTCCGCATAGGTGAAATAGGCCTTGCGCGCGGACGCATCCAGCTCGGTCCCGTTGCGCGCCAGGCGCATGCGATGGTCCGCGAACATGTCGCCGTGATTCTTGCCCAGCGGTATTTCGAGTTCGTCGGCAATGGCGACGAACGGATTGTTTTCACCCTGGTGCAGGTAGCTGCAGCCTAGGTCGAACCAGGTATCGGCGGCAATTTCCTCGCTGTAGGCGCGGCCGCCGATACGGTGAGATCCCTCGAGCAGTTGAAACTGAAGGCCGAGCCGCCGGCATTCCATGGCCGCCGATAACCCCGCGGCTCCCGCGCCCACGATGACCACGTCAGTCTCGCCCGCCATGATTAATCCTCGTCAAAGCGCTTCAACATACTCCCCGCGGGTCCGCTTGTCGAGATGGCGCCAGGGAATGGAAGCAGGCGACGCCGACAGGCCGGCGGGCAATGCGGCAATCGTGCTCGAATCAGGGATTTGGCTCGCGCTCGGCCGGGCTGGCGGACCCGATCTCGTCCATGAAGGCCTTGTGCTTGCCCGACAGGCGATAGGCGAAGCACAGGATTTCGGCGATGACGACGTAAAGCGCCTCGGGAATCTGGTCGCCCAGGTCGAGCTGGTCGAGCACCAGCGCCAGCTCGCTGTCCTGGTGGATCGGCACGCCTGATTCCTCCGCCAGGCGCAGGATTTGCAGCGCGACTTCGTCGTGCCCCCTGGCGGTTACCTGGGGTGCGAGCTTGCCGTCGTATTCCAGCGCGATAGCAAAGCGGGGCAGGTTTTTCATGGTCATACCTCGATATCGATCAGCGCTTCGCCGAGAGCGGCCGTCAGCGGCGCCTGGTCGAGTTTGAATCCGCCGCTGAAGCTGTGGAATTCGCCCGCCTCGAAGCCGGCATCGGTTAGCTGACGGCGCAGCTCCGGCAGCGCGGCATCGATGTCCGCCCGCGTTGCCGCGCGCTCGGAATAAAAGCTGGCCGCGACGGCGCTGCCCTCGAGCATGATATGGCAGCAAACCGGACCCAGCGCGGAAAATTCGAAGCGGATGCGGATATCCCAGCACGGGTCGCTCTGGTCCTGCGCCCGTTTGCGCTGCGCCAGGTCGATGTAAAGCGGTTTGATTTCGTTGTGTTCGAGCAGCGGCAGGGCCAGGTTGAAGGCCAGCGGCTGCTGCGTTTCCTGCTGCAGCCCGATCGTGGCGCGTTGCAGCAGGTTTTGCGCGAGGCTTTGCTCGATCAGCTTCAGGCCCTCGCGGATTTGCGGCCCCGGCGCCTCTGGCGGAACCCGCGCCGGCTGCGACTCGGCCTCCGCCCGGGATCTGGCTTCCGCGGCCAGCAGGTTGCCGAGTTCGCGTGCGAAGCCGTCGCCGTCACCCAGTCGCGCCAGGATTCGCATGATATCCATCGACGGCGCTGACTGGGTGGCGCTCGCATCGACCAGTTTCGCCGCCTGGAACCAGCGCTGCAGCGATGCGGCATCGAATTGAGTCAGTCGCGGCAGCAGCCTTGCCAGTGAGTTCAGCAACGGTGCAGGATCGCCGCGACCGTCCGTTGCTTTCAAACCATGGTCGAACAGGCTCCCGCTTGCGGCCGCCGGCGGATTCGGATTCGCGGAACCGGGCGCGCCGGCAAGCGGCTGCGCCGGCGCCGGTGAGGCCGGGGTGCCTGCCTGCGGCGGCAACCCGGTGGTCGCGGCCGCCAGGCCTGTCCGCGGCGTCGATACCGGCGCCGCTTGCGGCTGGCCTGGTTGCGGCGATGTCGCCGGTGGTGGTTTCGGCGGCATTGCCGATGGCGGCTGAGCCTGGTTACGCGGCGTCGGCGCGGTATGAACCGATGGTCTTTCCGGGCCGGACGGGGCGCCGCTATCGCCCGGACCCGCCGAGGTATTGGCCCTGGTTACGGCACTAGCCCCGGGCTGACGGATTTCAACTGCCCGCGGCATCGGCGCGGCGTCGGCGGATACCGGGTTCCGATTGATCGCGTTGCCGCCGACGCTGCGTGCGGGCGGCTGTGGATTCTCGGCGCCGCGCGCGGCGGGTTTCGAAGTTTGCGTTTTTGGCGATTCCGGAGGTACAGCCGTCTCGGTTCGAGCGTTCGGAATGCGCCTGTCCATCGGCGGAGTCGGTGCCGGCGTGGCAGCAGGTCTGGCCCGGGCTTCCGGGGTCTGCGCCGAATCGCCCGTCACACGAGCAGCCAGCGCCGCGGAACGGCTTGCGGCCGGCGCCGCAACGGAAGGCTTTTGCCGCAGTGATTCGGGCGCTTCGGCTGTGCGCGCCCGGGTTTCTCCGCCGGCACGGGCGAGCAGCTCATAGAGCCTGACCAGGCTCGTGCGTCCGTTATCCCGGGTCGCCGGAACCAGCTGCTTGATCAGTGACTTGTAAATCACCTTCGCCTGCAGCGGGGTTATTTCGATTTGCTGGCGGCTGTCGTCGCGCACGAGGCGGAGCAGGTCGCCGGGCCTGGAGCTAACCTGGGGCGGCAGCCTGACTGCCGTTTGCGCCAGCCTGATTTCGGCCTGCTGCGCAACGATGCGCAGCACTTTCGCCAGCACCGGCCGCTCGGGCGAAAGCAGGCGCGCGATTTCCGGATAAGCGCGGGTTTCGATCGAAACCGGCCTGGGTTCGGCCGGGCTCGATTTGAGTACCGGCGTCGCAGCGCGCTCGTCGAGCCGCAGCAGGAGGCGGTCGCCGGTTTTGTAGTTCAGGGTATTGCGCGTCAGGATGTCGCCGAGACGGCTGCGTAACAACAGGTTATCGTTCAGCACCTTGATGACCTCGGCTTCGATCGTGCCCGCGGCGCGAAGTTGCGCGAGCAAATCGCCGCCGGTAGCGGTCGAGGGTCTGAGAGCGTTTAATTCGCTGGGGAGATTGATGTCCATAATGGCAATTTTTGTCCGCCCCGGTAAATGGCTGCCGTCCGGTTACGGTTTCGCGCCGGTGTCCCCGACGCATTGTCGTCTGCGATTGCGTGGCAAGCGTTAAAAAACCGTCACCAGGATTTGTTTCGGCAACTGGAACGACTTCTTGAGCGCACGAGGCCGCCAAATCGGGCTGTTTTCCCGCAAAAAATCGACAAAATTTTGCCATTTCCGGCGCCCGGGTTTAGAAAAATATCGCAAGCCATTGATAAATAACATTATTTTAACTTGGCACGGATCTGGCATGTAATTCGGGCAAGAATGCAGTCAAGACACAGGTAATTGATCAAATGTCGCAAACAACACAAATGATAAGTAGCGAAAAATCGACAGCGCCGATGCCGGCGCAGGTGATAGCGCTCGATCCCAGGCCCGAAAACGATGCCAGGGGCGGCGGCAAGTACATTCGCATTTTACAGTTGTCGGACCTGTTATCTCGTCACCTGGAAATCGGGCAGATCATCGATGCTTTCATGCACGAAATCGGTAACGGCGTGAGCTTTTGCGGCTACCGTTTTCATTGTGACGATGTTAATACCACGATCGAAAACGGTGTGATCGACGGTACCCACGCCAGTTATCGATTGAAAATCCAGAACCGCCTGCTAGGCGAGCTGACCCTATTCAAACACGGCAGCTTCAGCAGCGCGGAACTGTGCGAGCTCGAAGACATGCTCTGCGCCCTGATTTACCCGGTCAAAAACGCGCTGATGTATCAGGTCGCGCTCAAGTCGGCTTACCGCGATCCCCTGACCGGTCTGAATAACCGCACCGCGATGGAAAAGAACCTGCCGCGTGAAATCGACCTGGCCAAACGGCACAACCACTCGATGGCGCTGCTGGTCATGGATCTGGACGGATTCAAACAGATCAACGACAGCCAGGGTCATGACGTGGGAGACCTGGTTTTGCGCGGCGTGGCGGAAGTCATCAGCCACGTGGTGCGTAACACGGACCTGGTATACCGTTACGGCGGCGACGAATTCGTCGGCGGGCTGGCGCAGACCGATATCCACGGCGCCATCGACGTGGCCGAGCGTATTCGTGTCAGTATCGACGATCTCGATCTGTCGCGCCTTGGTGCCAGGGGGCATATCCAGGTCAGTATTGGAATCACGCTGGTGCGTAACAGCGATAATTTTCTCAGCGCTTTCAAGCGCGCCGACAAGGCGCTTTACCAGGCCAAGTTAAACGGCAAAAACCAGGTCATCATTTGCTGAAACAGGTAACGGCTCGCGCCTCGCGGGCCGCTTTTCAGAGCCCTGATCGGCGGCCCTGATTGAGTCTGAAAAAGGCGTAAAAATGGTCTATACATTAGACAATTGGCGCAGACCATAATCCAGGATTTCAACTTGCAGCGTAACTTCAGCGATATCGTCGCGGACATCGACTTCCTTGCGCATGGCTTGAGCTACACGGCTGCCGG
>JAAUYF010094561.1_pt1 | contig 12936 bp, 16 predicted proteins | sample 7278051 | NCBI WGS metagenome assembly JAAUYF01 (sample SAMN14350202, study PRJNA611818) | marine sediment metagenome | isolation source: surface marine sediment (0.6m) | place: French Polynesia: Moorea | collected 2018-08 | reverse complement strand
GAACCACAGTAGGTCGGGAAGAAGTCCAGCGCGATCGTACCCTTGCGGATACAACGCTTGAGGTCCTCGACCGACGGCTCGTTGCCTTCGAGATACTGTTCCAGCAGGTCGTCGTCCTGCTCGACAGCCGTCTCGATGAGCTTCTCGCGCCACTCCTCGACCTGGTCTTTCATGTCCTCGGGCACGTCGGTGACCTCGAAGGCCTCGGGGTTGTCCGAGCCCTCCCAGATCCAGGCCTTGCGGGTCAGCAGGTCGATGATGCCCGTGAAGTTGTCCTCGATACCGATCGGCAGGACCATGACCAGCGGGCGCGCCGCCAGCACGTCCTCCACCTGCTTGATGACGCTGTAGAAATCCGCGCCAATGCGGTCGAGCTTGTTGACAAAGATGATGCGTGCAACCTCGGACTCGTTGGCATAGCGCCAGTTCGTCTCGGACTGCGGCTCAACGCCACCCGAACCACAGAACACGCCAACGCCACCGTCCAGCACCTTCAGCGAACGATACACCTCGATCGTGAAGTCGACGTGTCCAGGCGTGTCGATGATGTTGAGCGTGTGGTCGTTCCACTGGCAACTCGTCGCGGCCGACTGGATCGTGATGCCACGCTCCTGCTCCTGTTCCATGAAGTCGGTCGTGGCTTCGCCATCGTGCACCTCGCCGGTGCGATGGATCTTGCCCGTGAGCTTCAGGATGCGCTCGGTCGTTGTCGTCTTGCCCGCGTCCACGTGGGCAAAAATGCCGATATTGCGGTACGTATTCAGGTCTTTCATGTCTAAATCCCTGTCGCCAACCTTGGCGACGGTCCAAAATTCTTACATCAGGGTGCCAGTACAGCCTCGCGACCCGGGTGGGTCGGGCTTTCGGGCGCGGATAATAGCAGCGCAAAGGCCCCTAAACCAGCGAAATTTGGGGCAGATTTGCCGATAATCAAGGCATGACACGATTCCGGGTATTCCAACTCCGCCTGCTGGCGTCCGGAGCCTTGCTACTACTGGTTTTCGGGCTAGTTAGGCTGCTCTGGTACCCGGGGGCCTATTTCGCGGTCTCCGGGGTCTACAAGCAGTTCCTGGTGCTCGTGGCGGTCGTCCTGGTCATCGGGCCGGTGTTGTCCGCTTTCATCTACAAACCGGGCAAGAAAGGGCTGGCGTTCGATCTGCGGGTGCTGGCCGGCCTCGAGCTCCTGGTCGTAGCCGTTGCCGGATTCCTGCTGTTCCAGCGTCAGCCGCATTTCGCCGTGTTTGCAGTGGACCGGTTTGAGGCGGTTGCGCGTGCCGAGGTGGATCTCGACAAGCTGGAGTCCGCGCTCGATACCATCCGGCCCGGGCATGCGCCGCGCCTCGTGTACGCGAGGCTGCCCGAAGACCCTGACGTATTCAGCCGGCTGATCGACGAGACCGTCTTCTACGGCATGGCCGACATCGACCGCCGGCCGGAATTCTGGGAGCCGTACACGAATGGCATTCGCGAGATCAGGAAAGCCGCGCGTCCGCTGGACGACCTCCTGCAGGGCAATGACCAACAGCGCAGAGCGGTTGCTGACTGGCTCGCAGTTGAAGGCTCAAAGGCCGCCGATTACATCTTTCTGCCGTTGCGGGGCCGGGCCGGGGACGCGACGATTATCCTGCACGCCGAAACGGGTTTCCCCGTTGCCACCCTCAATATCGACGCCTGGTGACTAGCGTCGCAGGATGACGAGCCAGCGGGCGATATTCAGCAGGCTCATTAGCGAGGCCGACACGTAGGTCAGGGCGGCGGCCCGGAGCAGGCGGCGGGCGTGCGGCCGGTCCGGTTTCTTCAATATCCTGAAGTCGTCGAGAATCGGCAGAGCCCGATTAAAGCTGGCGTCGAATTCGGTGGGCAGCGTCACGAAGTGAATCAGCGCCGACGACCCAAGCGTGAGGAAACCGGCCCCGAACATCAGCAGGCTCAGCTGCGGCACTCGCGTTATGGCGCCCAGAAACGGGGATAGCACGAGAACCGCCGCGCCGACCTTCTCGACCACGCGAGTAGCCCTGACGAGGCGCGTGCGCAGCCGGAGCGGGGCATAGCCGTCATGATCCTGCAGCGCGTGCCCGACCTCGTGCGCGGCAACGGTAATGGCCGTGAGAGACCTGCCGTCGAACTTGCCTTCCGTCAGACGTACGGCCTTGGCCTGCGGGTCATAGTGATCGCCTTCCTCGGTGCGCTCAACCTTGACGTTCTCGAGGCCATGTTTGTTGAGGAGGTGCCGGGCCAGCTGGGCGCCGGTGCCGGCGTAACGGTCCGCCGGCTCACTGTATTTTTCGAGTACGCGCCGCACCCAGAGACCGGGTCCGAAGACCACGATCAGGATCAGCAACAGCCCGACGATAATTGCCATGCAGCCATCGTATCGCGCCGCGCCCGGGTTCTGCTATGGTCCCGTTTGTACCGAGGGGCCGGAGATCTGTATTCGTGACAACTGACCAGTTGCTGCTGTTCGGACTGCTTCTGTTCGTTTTCGTGTTCCTGATCTGGGGGCGCTGGCGGTACGACCTCGTTGCCTTTGTCGCGCTGCTTGCGGCGCTGCTGATGGGGCTCGTGCCGGCCGACCGGGCTTTCTCAGGTTTCGGCCATCCCGCAACGGTGATCATCGCACTGGTGCTCGTCGTCAGCCGCGGCCTGTCCAACTCCGGCGTGATCGAGCTGCTCGCGCGCTATTTCGTGGACTCGAGCCGCAAACTCGCATCGCACATCGGCATCATGTCGGGCCTGGCGGCCTCGCTCTCGGCCGTCATGAACAATGTCGCCGCGCTGGCGCTGCTAATGCCGCTCGACCTGCAGGCTGCTCGCAAGAGCGGCCGCAGTGCCTCGCTGTCGCTGATGCCACTGTCGTTCGCGTCGATCCTCGGCGGCATGATCACGCTGATCGGCACGCCCCCTAATATCGTGGTTGCCGAGTTTCGGGGCGACGCTCTGGGCGAGTCCTACCGGATGTTCGACTTTGCGCCGGTCGGGCTGGCCTGCGCCGCAGTCGGCGTGGCCTACGTCGCATTGATCGGCTGGCGGCTGCTGCCGGGCAATCGCAAGGCCGACAATGGGCCCGAAGAGTCCTTCAACCTCGCCGACTACGTCGTGGAAGTCCGCGTCGCCGAAGGCTCGAAAGTCATTGGCAAACGGGTGCGCGATCTCGATGAGCTCGCGGCGAAGAGCGATGTCGAGATCATCGGCCTGTCGCGGCGTGGCCGCCGGCTGCCGGGCTCGGCCCGAATCTCGAAGATCAAGGCGGGCGACATTCTCGTTATCGAAACCAGCCCTGACAGCCTGGAGGAAGCGCTCGGTAATCTCAAACTCGAGTATGTCGGCCAGGAAGAAGGGGCGCTCGACAGTGAGGACCTCGTGCTGCAGGAGGCGGTCGTGCAGGAGTCGTCGCGGCTGGCTGGCCGGTCGGCGATGTCGCTGCGGTTGTTGTACCGCTATCGCGTGTCTCTCGTCGGTGTCTCGCGCCAGGGCGTTCGCTTCCGCGACAACGTGCGCAGGCTCACGCTCGAGCCCGGTGACGTGCTGCTGTTGCTGGGCTCGGAAGAACGGCTGCAGGACGTGACGGGTCGTTTGAGCTTGCTGCCGCTGGCCGATCGCGGCCACCGGGTAATCCAGCGCGACAAGGCGTGGCTCGCCGTCGGCTTGTTCGCGGCAGCAATTGCCGCCGCGAGTATTGGCATCGTCTATCTGCCTATCGCGCTGGGCTGTGTCGCGGCGGCCTACGTGTTCTTCAATATCGTGCCGATTCGCGAGGTGTACAACTCGATCGAATGGCCGGTCATTGTGTTGCTGGGATCGATGATTCCGATTGGTTCGGCATTGCAGGACACGGGCGGCACGGCATTGATTGCGCAAGGCATCGTCGATATCTCGTCCGGATTTTCACCAGCGGTCGTGCTCCTGTTGCTCGTGGTGGTCACGATGACCCTGTCCGACGTGATGAACAACACGGCGACGGCCGTCATTGCCGCGCCGATTGCGGTCGAGATTGCGAGCCGCCTTAACGTCAGCCCGGACCCGTTCCTGATGGGTGTCGCTGTCGCAGCGTCCTGTGCCTTCCTGACGCCAATAGGGCACAAGAACAATACGCTGATCATGGGTCCGGGCGGGTACCAGTTTGGTGACTACTGGCGCATGGGGCTGCCGCTCGAAATTCTGATCATCGCGGTCTCCGTGCCGGCCATCCTGGTGTTCTGGCCGCTGTAAAATTATGTCAAGCGGCTGTCGCAAATCGCCTGAAAATCTGGTCCAAAACTGACATTTTTGCATCGGTTTCGGTCTTGCCAGCCACCGTCTTTCTTTTTGGAAAGTGATGTAAAACAGACAGTTAGATTCCAATCAGTGAGTTGGCACACCGTTTGCACTACTTTTCGTAACGCTTGGCGAGAAATACTGCACGGAGGATGCCATGTCACACGCAATGATCCAGGACTGGACCGAAAGCGAGGTTCTGCTCAAGTACGACGAATCACGTGATGTGAAGTATCGTGTCTATCGCGATCGGGGAACGTTGTTCCAGGAAATTCGCGAATCGGACGATACGCCGATCCACACTCTCGAACTGCCTGAAGGCATGAAGATGGACAGGAGCAGTTACGAGGTCCTGCTGCGGTACGTTTTGCTCGACGTTGTCGCCGCCTGAAAATCTTGAACTACCACGACGTCAAAATATCGGACGATGTCATTGCGGCAGTGGATGCCGGCCGCAAGATCGACGCGATCAAGATTCTGCGTGAGCAGACCGGTCTCGGTCTTGCGGATGCAAAGCACCAGGTCGACCGCCTGGCACGCGAGCGCCGGGATCAGATCGGCGCTGCGCCCGCGTTGGTAGAGGAGGGCGGCGCCGGCGGAATGCTCCGCATGGTCGTAATCGTCGGGGTGATTCTCGGGGCCTACTTCTATTTCGTTGCCAGTTAGGACTGCCGCCCGCGGTCTTTCTTCTTCAGGCTCATCACGTTTTTTACGTGCCTGCCGGTAGCCTTGCAACGACGAGCTCATCGCCGGTCTGCTATGGCTGCTCCCGATCAGCGCGCATTCTCTCGACCGCGTCAGCGGTCCGTCGCGTGTTGTCCGCGATGTCCATCAACAGGAACACCGCCCCGAACAGGATGACACAACCGACCAGTGCAGCCAGGAATCCGAGTGCGCCGCCAGCGACTGCGCCGGCAGTTCCGGCGCTCGTTCCTCCGCTGATGGCGCCATTCACCAAACCCGTCAGGAGGATCAGGAATATCGCGATATGTGAGAACAGCTCCAGCGATGAGAGGATGAATTTCCGCATGAGTGTCGTCCCGGTTTCATTGGTCGGACTCTGAGTCTACCCATGGCCACACCGAGAAGCGATTGCCGATCCTGATGAAAAGCGACATCAGGTAGGCGGAGAGGAACAGCAATGACGCGAACAGCAGCATAGGGGTCTTCGCTGACTCCGGGGCGACTGTGCCGTTCGTGCCAAACAGTGCGATGGCGACGAATGCCAGGCCGGCAATTACCGAGAACCTCTCGACCAGCAGGTGTTGACGCCTGCTCATCCGGATACGGCCAGAACCGAAGAAAATGGCCCTTACCCAGGCAGGGCGTTGCTTCCAGCCGCGGGATGACTTGTCCATTGCGAGCTCCGTTTCCAGCGCCGCAATGTCGATCTCGAAAGCCAGGGCGAGCGCCTGCAGCGATTCGTAACCGGCCTTGTTGTCAGCCTCGACTCTCTGAATGGTCCTCAGACTCAAGCCGCTAAGATCTGCCAGCTTCTCCTGGGACCAGCGCCGTTCCTTTCTCAATTCCTTGATGCCCATTACGGCCCTCCAGTTCGTAAAGGCAGGAAACTACCCCGGATTATCGAGTGGCGGTGACGACAGTACACCCGCCGGGAGCTTGTTTTGTGACGTGCTGCTCATCCAGGCACACCCTGGACAGATGGGAAACTGATCAACCAATCGCCGCTTGGCGAACCAGGAAGTCAGTTCGATTGCTGGCTTTGCTGATACTTGCTGAGTGTGTATTGAATATTCTTCGAGTTTATTGCGTCCGGGACGAGTTCAAGATGTTTGTCGAGAAGCTCTTGACCCGCACTGACATGCCCGAGGGCCAGCAATGACAACGACCCGGCGCAAATTGCGTTTGTGTGCTTCAGGCCATTGATATCCATCTTCAGCGACCGCTGCAGAGCCTGAGCAGATTCCAGGTAGTTCTCCAGGTTGAAATGCGCCATCGTCAATAATAAATGGGCTTTGCTCGTTTCCAACAGCGAGTTTGCTGTCTCGAGGGCCTCGATTCCTTCGACATCCTGCTTTGAGGCCAGTAGAACTTCTCCCAAAGCTGCGTAACTTCCAGCCCACTCTGGAAAGGCGGCAACCAGGTCCCGCGCATATTGCTCGGCCTGATCCAGGCGTCCTTGCCGGAGCGCGAGGTTCGTTTGTGCGGACCGCAGTTGCATCTCGTAGGGCGAAGGAAAAGACAAGCCCTGAAGAATCAATGCGTCGGCTTCGGCGTAGAGCCCGGCTGCGCCATAGAGGTAGGCCAGCCGCGCCTCAAGTACACCGGATCCGCTGCAGTGCTCCCGGAGCAACTCCATTTCGGCAATGCGTTGGGAAAGAGCCGCCTCTGAGCCACCCACTTCCGAGGTTCGAGAGTCGCAGTCGATTGCCTCCTGGGGCTCTGCCTGTACACGCATGGCAAGGGCCATCACGAGAAAAATCATTGCTGAAATTCTGATCGACACGGCTTGGCTCATTACTTACTCCGCACCTGTTTGCTCGAAAGCACCGGTATTGGCCGGGAGAGCAATTGTCATCCTCTACAGCGTCTGCTTCTTGACAGCCCTGGACTCGACTTCTTCCCACACGCGCAACAGGTTACCGCCCAGGATCTTGCGGACGTCCTCTTCGCTGTAGCCGCGCTTCAGCAGTCCCTCGATCAGGTTGGGGTAGGTCGAGACGTCTTTCAGCCCGACGGGCAGGGTGTCGCCAACGCCGTCGTAATCCGAACCGATACCGACATGATCGATACCGGTTAGCGCAACGACATGATCGAAATGGTCAAGGACATCATCCAGGCTGGCGTAGGGGTAGGTCCCGTGCTCCTCGTAATACTTCGGGAAGAACTCGGTCATCGCCAGCGCCATGTTGCGATTGTCGGGGTCTTCTGCAATCCAGGCGCCGACTGCAGCGTAGGCGGGCGTGCTGTATTCCCTGGCTTTTTTCGTGATGAAGCTCGAGCCGAAATTGATCTGGATGACACCGCCTTTCTCGGCCATCGCCTTGATCATCTCGTCACTCATGTTGCGCTCCCAGTCCGGCGTGAAGTGCCGCGCGGACGAGTGCGATGCGATAACCGGCGCCAGCGAGACCTCGAGCACATCCCAGAATGCGTCATCGGAAAGATGGCTGACATCCACGATGATCCCGAAGCGGTTCATCTCCTTGATGACTTCCGTCCCGAAGTCGCTGAGCCCGCCCCACTGGTGATTGGGGTCGTAGGAAGAATCGGACAAATGATTGGACTCGCCATGGGAAAGCGAGATATAGCGGATGCCGCGGTCGTAGAAGTACTTGAGCGCCGCCATGTCGCCGTCGAGCGGGGAGCCGTTCTCCATGCCCAGCGGCAGCGAAATGATGCCATTCTCGAAGTGTTCCCGAACTTCGGCTGGCGAGCGGGCGATGGCGAACTTGTCGGGCGCCGCTTCCACGATGCCCTCGACGATATCGATCAGCTCGTCCGCAACTTCTCGCGAGCGGCCCTCGGCTTCCAGCGAGGCCGCCGTGTAGATCGACATGAACGGCGCGTTCAGGCCACCTGCGACGGCGCGCGGATAGTCGAAATCACCCGTCGGCGTTGCCACAGACACGTCCTGCGGATTCTCGTGCAGGCGGTATGGGACATCGACGTGCGTGTCGACGATGATGCTCGATGCAGCAATTCGTCGCGCCTCGGCCGCGTAATCGACGGCCTCCGCCGGCGGCTCTTCAGCCGGTTTGCAGGCGGCCAGGAGGAGGGTAGACGTAGCCAGGATCAGGTAATTGCGGATCATGTCGGGAAATTTTTTTTGGTTTCAGGGGTCGAAGATTGTAACAATGGAACCATAATAGATGCTGTGCATTTGTTGTTTGGGCGTATCAAGGAGACGTAACGGTGAGTGACAATCCGACAATCGACCAGGTTGCTGCGGAAGAGGTAGAACCCAGCAAGCTCGAAACCAACCTGAAATCACGTGCCACGTGGATGCGGCTGTTGTTCATGGCCCTATTCGGGCTGTTCATCAGCTTTGCCGGCATGATCGGCACGGTGATTGTCGTCCTGGGCTTCTTCTGGGTCCTGTTTACCGGTGAGGTCAACCGCGAACTGCGGTCGATAGGGCAGGCGATTGCCAGCTACATGTATGAAATCGTCCGCTACCTGACGTTCAACACCGAGGACAAGCCGTTTCCGTTCGGCGGTTCCTGGCCGTCCGGCGAGACGAAAGAAGACGCCTAGATAGATAACTCCCGCTGGCCAGGCTGCCAGTGGGTGAGGTTGATGCGCGCGCCTCCCATGCCGAGGCCGCGTACCCATTTGGCTGCCGCGTCGAGGGTGACCCAGGTCTTGACCTTCCCCTTGTGCGTCTCCGCGGTCACCGGGCCGTTGGGGGTGCTGGCTTCGACGTGGAAGCGAGCGCCTGTCGCGATAATGTCGATCTTCTTGATGGCTCCGGCAGCCACCATGGCTTTCAACATTTTCTCATCCATTCCTGTTCCTCGGGGATCGGTCCAGTTGCTCGGGGATAGTGATTCCTGCCTCGTCGCAGTAGCGGCGAATTAAGACCTCCACCATGTTGGCCACGCTGCGGTGCTCACGCGCCGCGGCCTCGCGCACGGCCGCCTTGATGGACGGGTTGATGCGCAGGTTCAACGTGGAGATCTTGGTTTTCGCCATGCGTTACATTGTACGCTCATTAAAACGAAAATGTAACGCATTTTGCGTTTTCTTGTAGGGTATAATTGCGGGCCTATGCTGCAGGTATTCCCCCAGTACTGGGCACTGATCATTGCGAGCGTCCTTGGCCTGGCGATCGCCATGTTCGTGGTGTTCCGGCTCGTTCAGGACTCGCGTCGCGGCCAATTGGCTAGCGCCCTGCACGAGCTCCGCGAACGTGACCAAGCATTACAATCTGCTTCAAAAAACGTGGCTAAGTCTCTGTCAAAATGTGAAAAATTAGCAGCTAAAGGCGATAAGGTGCCACCCAACAAAATGCTGGCTGCCAAAGATGCGTTGGCGGAAGCGCGTGAAACCGAGGCGTTGTTGAAGGACCAGGTGCTCGTGCTGCGCAATAACGCGCGAACCATCATCCTGCAGGACTACCCGCCGGATCGGCACGAGGCCATGTGCCGCAGGTACCTGGGCGAGACTACGTAGTATCAGTAATCCCGGGGGTCTGGATCTTCAACTAGACTTTGAAGGTCTGTACGCGGGAGAGAACGATGGAACAGATGGTCTTCATGGTCTGCATGTTTCTGGGGGTTGCAGCCGTCGCCCTGATTGCCTTTACGCTGCTCTTTATCGCGCTGGGCAAGATCAAAGTCTGACTGCAGCTGTCAGCTGGCCGCGCACGCGGTTTTGCAGCTCGCTCCAGTCGCCGGTTTCCTCGGCGCGGCGGACGTTGTCGCGCATGACTTCGATCAGGCCGTGCAGTTCGTTCCGCATGGCTTCAAAACGTGGATCGCCCCGCAGGTTGTCGATCAGGATGTCCTGATCGAGCGTCCACATCTCGAATGACATCAAACTGACAAAGCCCTCGTCGATCGCATCCCGCAGCGCGTCCAGCGCCGCGTCCTTGCGCCCCTGGATAGCGAGGACGTGAACATCGCTGATGCCGTAACCGGCGATACCGAGTCGTGGCAGGTCCTGCATGATGTTCCAGGCTTGCGAGAGCAGCTCCGAAGCCTCGCGGTCGCGCCCCAGGCCACGGTTGACATAGGCGAGCAGGATGGCCGACTGGTAGTTGTGCCGATTGACGTTGAGGTTCGTGTCGCTGGCCAGCGTCGGGTTGGCGCGGACCAGGTATTCGCGGGCGGTGCCGTAGTCTTCGAGGATGGCGGCTGAAGTAGCGATCAGCGGGTAGGCAATCTGCCGCTGGGCTTCAGGGAGCTCGTGAATATGCGCGAGCGCCTCAATGGTCCCCTCGAAATCGTTGCTCATAAACCTTATGAACCCTTCACCGATCGGGTAGATCGGATGATTCTCCGGGAACCGCGATGTGAAATCCGCCATCTTCTCGGATTCCCCGAACTCGATATAGACGCGGACCGAGTCCTTTCCGACCATGGGGTCGTTGCTCATGGCCGCGGCCGCGTGCGACCAGGCGAGCGCCTCGTCCAGGCGCCCCAGGCCCATCAGCGTCTCGGCCATCGACTCGTAAGGGGAGGGCCAGTCGGGAAAGATGGCGATCGACTTGAGTATCAGCTCAACAGCCTTGTCATTCTTGCCGAGCATGGCGTAGAAATTCGGCAGGTTCAGGTAGGGGATGCGCCCGAGCGGGTCGATTTCCATGGCTGTGGTCAGCAGGTCGATTGCTCCCTCGATGTCGCCTTCGGCCTCGCGAACGCTGGCGTACCAGACATAGGCATTGGCCAGGTTCGGATTCAGTGCAATGGCCCGCTCATAGGCGGCAGCCGCGAGCTGGTAGGCGGTACCCTCCCGATCGACCTTGTAGCGGCTGAACTCGAGCAGGCCCTGAACGGCATGCGCCTCCGCCAGCTGATCGTCGATTTCCAGCGCCCTGGACACGGCATTTCCGGCAATCATCCGCGCCTCTTCGAGAGGAATTGCGTTGTGATTGGTGCGGATCACGAGCACCGTTTCAGCGAGGCCGGCATGGGCCAGCGCGTAGTTAGGGTCGAGCTCTATTGCGCGTTCGAATTGCTCGCGGGCCTCCAGCAGCGTGTCGAACCGCCTCAGGTAGAGGTTGTTGCGCGCGGCGGTATACAGGGACAGCGCTTCCAGGCTCTCGGTTGGCACTACCGCCAGCCGGATTTCTTCTTCCGGGGAGAGCGCGGCGCGCAGCGCGTTCGCTATCTGCGAGGAGATCTCACTCTGGAGATGGAACACGTTGCTCGCGGTCAGTTCGCGGTCGTAAGTTTCGGCCCAGATGTGCTCGTCAGTATCGGCATTGATCAGCTGAACTGTGATGCGCACCTGGTTTCCGGAGCGCTGCACGGCGCCCTCGACGACGGTATCCACGTCGAGCTCTGCGCCGATTTCCCGCAGGTTCTTGCTCGTGTCGCGGTATTCGTTGACCGAGGTGCGGGAAATGACGCGCAGCGATCCGATGTCGGCCAGTCGGCCCAGCAAGTCATCGTGAATGCCATCGGCGAAATACTGGTTGTCGGGGTCGCTGCTGCGGCTCGTGAACGGCAGTACCGCAATGGAATCCATGACCGTATCCACGACGGGCGCGGAGTCCTGGCTACGAATGCCGGTCACGTTGAAGGTGATGGAGACGCCCAGCGCGATGGCGAGGAGGGCGATGATGGCCACGTTGGAGCTGCTGCGGTTTTGTTTCGGTTGTGCCAGGTGATCAATTTCGCTCTCGAGCTTGACGCCGTCCGGGGTGATCTCGAAGACCCAGGCCAGCACCAGCGAGACAACAAAGCCGGCGAAAATGACAATGACATAGGCCCGGAACACCCATTCGGGGACCCCGAACGTCGGCAATAGCACCGAGCCGGCCTCGATGAGGATCCAGGCGACCAGCGCGTAGGTCGCGGCGAGTCTCAAGACATTACGTCGGCGCAGTTCGGTAAAAAAGGAATCCATAAGACGATTATCGCTCGAAATCGTTAAAGGTAAAGCCGCAGCCCATAGACGATGAGACCCCAACGACCGGCCATCGTTCGCCGTCCGTTATTTAACATAACCTGGAATGCGGATCTTGACTTCTGCCGTAACTGATATCAAGATGATATCAAAATGATACGAGAGGAGAACGCCATGATCAGAGAGAATGTCAGAAAGGTCTCATCGGGCTACGTCATGCTTGTCGTCCTTGCGGCCGCGCAGATCGGCTTTGCCTACTTGATCTACCTGTCGGCCGTTGCGATCAACATTCCTGGCATCATCGGGTTTGGACTCGCGTCGATAGTCGTGGCGATTTGCTGGGCAGGGCTGTTCATGGTGCATCCGAACGAGGCGAAGGTCATGCAGCTGTTCGGCAAGTATGTCGGCACGGCCTACGAGCCGGGCCTGAAGTGGGCCAACCCGTTTTACATGAAGACGGCAGTGTCGGTTCGCGTGCGCAACTTTGAAAGCGGCAAGCTCAAGGTCAATGATTCGCGCGGCAGCCCGATCGAAATTGCCGCCGTCGTCGTCTGGAAGGTGCATGACACGGCCGAAGCGCTGTTTGAGGTCGACGACTACGAAGAGTTCGTCCAGATCCAGAGCGAGTCCGCACTTCGCAACCTGTCGACGACGTACCCGTACGAGCCACACGAAGGCGAGGGCACGGCGCTCCGGAGTCACCCGGCGGAGATCGCACAGGCGCTGCGCGAAGAGATCCAGGACCGGCTCGAGCAGGCCGGTGTCACGGTCATCGAGGCGCGCATCAGTCACCTCGCGTACTCGCCCGAAATCGCCAACGCGATGCTGCGCAGGCAACAGGCTTCGGCGATCATCGCGGCGCGCAAGCAGCTGGTGGCTGGCGCTGTCGGCATGGTCGACATGGCTCTCGATGAGCTCAAGAAGGGCGACATCGTGGAACTCGACGAGGAGCGCAAGGCGGCCATGGTGAGCAACCTGCTCGTTGTCCTGTGTGGCGAAGAATCGGCGCAGCCGGTCGTCAACACGGGCTCGCTGTACACCTAGGCGCTGGCTGCTCGAGCGATCCATGGCGGCCCGCAAGGCATTCGCGCTACGCATCGACGAGAAGACCCTGGCGGCGATGCAGCGTTGGGCGAACGACGATCT
>JAAUYF010026849.1_pt1 | contig 12949 bp, 10 predicted proteins | sample 7278051 | NCBI WGS metagenome assembly JAAUYF01 (sample SAMN14350202, study PRJNA611818) | marine sediment metagenome | isolation source: surface marine sediment (0.6m) | place: French Polynesia: Moorea | collected 2018-08 | reverse complement strand
CCTTCTTGCTCTACTGCAAACGGATTCCCGCAGGCAAAATCTACTTCATCCAGCATACGTGTTACTGCCTCGAACTGCTCCTGTGTGCGGCAGCCTCGGTCAGTGAACTGGTGCGGAACGTATTGATTGCTTACGTACAGAATAGACATAGTGTACTCCATAACTACAGTGTGAAAGTACAGTGTAGCAAAACAGGAACACTGTGTCAAGAGTCAAAATCAATGACTTACAAATTGGTGGCCAGCCTCGGACTCGAACCGAGAAACGGAAAGGTTTAAGCTTTCCAGGTATGCCAATTCCCTTCAGCTGGCCATGTTTGGCGGAGAGCATCGTACTCGAAACGAATGCCCGTTAAGACACGCAACGCTTTCCAGGCGTGCTCAGTACCCCGACTGATTTACTCTCCATTAAAAAGCCCAGCGGGTAGGCTGGGCTTTAGGTATTGATATTAACCAATAAGACGAATAATCACTATAGGATCATCGCCTTCTACGCCAGGCCACCAAGGACCTGATGCGTCTGCACCTAGTAGATGAAACTCACGCTTACTAACCTGACGTGGGCGTCCTTCTGCAAATACCATATCACCAACGCGCGGCTGTGGTAGTTGTTCTAGGTCTAGTTCTTCTGTAATTGTTTTACCTGTTTTGTCGCTTGTGTACTTAATGAATGCTCTCATTTTATCCTCCTAGTGTTAAGACACAATCCGATGGCCTTTCGTTCCGAAAGCCCCTGTGTAAGCGGGTTAAGTGTGCCATCGCATAAAGCATCCTAAGAGCTCACTAGTAAGGATTTCAATAATATTTATCAATCGTGCCGACAAATTCAAACTACAGATAAATATGAGTATGCGACTACATGAAATAGTTCAAATAAACGAGGTCACTGCCTTTCAGGAAAAAACGCTAATGGACCATGATTGGCAATCTCCTACTGAGGTTGCAAAATGGTTGCGCTCCAAAGGTTTTAGACAAAAAGGTAGCGGTGCTTTTAGTGCTGCTTTTGTGCATCCTAGCTATCCTCGCATCGTAAAAATATCTAAAAAGCGTGATGTTTGTTGGCTCCAATTTGCACACTGGACCTTAAAAATGACATCACACCCTAATGTTCCTTACATTGATTGGGTCCGAAGATACGGTGAAGATGACAAGTTCTTCATCGCCGTAATCGAAAAGCTCGCACCATTCAACAAAAATGCTATTATGAATACAGTCGATGTGCAAGGACTAGCGTATCTATTCGTATACGAAAAATGGTTCCAAAATGACAAGAGAATATATGCACGACTTGCCAAAGAAGGCATAATACAAGACAAAAATAAACGTGCTATTCCACAAGTCAAAAAGTGGCTAGAAGATGCCAAAGGCGGAAAACGCTTTATCAACATTCTTCACGGTAGCCAACGTGATTCGGTTAGAATAGTCTGGGGTTTAACGGCATGTAGTGCCGATATACACGATGGCAATTTCATGTACCGCCCAAGCGATAAACATCTTGTTGTAACTGACCCACTTGCTGACCTAAGCACCGTAGCAATGTGGGCAAGAAGCTGGTAGGCGCCCTCGGACTCGAACCGAGAAACGTGAAGGTTTGAGCTTCACAGGTATGCCAATTCCCTTCAGACGCCCTTAGTTGGCACCCCCGGTAAGACTCGAACTCACTTTCCTGTGGTTAGAAGCCACTGGCCCGTATCCATCGGCGGGGGCATTGTTTAAATTTGGTGCCGAGAGTGGGACTCGAACCCACACGTCATAAAGACACTACCCCCTCAAGATAGCGCGTCTGCCATTCCGCCACCTCGGCATAATAAGTCACAGGCATCAGTAAGCGGGATTCTGTCTAGGACTATCATTCGACTTGGCGCATGTGTCGCCACATGGCTCTTTGCTCACTACCCGTCTACCGTGTAACGCCACACCATTGTAGACCTATTTGTGATTGCTGCACCTACGCTGTCGCCCGTTTCAGCCTAACTTAATAGGATCGTTTCTGTTGCCGTCACTCAGCTTGCGCTGGACAGGGGTTACCTGCTAGGTTGCGTTATGCAGTCCCGACTTTCCTCTCCGTAGAGCGATAGTCTGTCTTGCCTGTAAATTTGGCGCCCTCGGTAGGATTCGAACCTACGACAGAGTCCTTAGGAGGGACTCCTGCATCCGCTGCCAAGGGCATGTTTGGCACCCCTAGAAGGAATCGAACCCTCCCAACGGGCTTCGAAGGCCCATGTCAGTAATCCACCTGTAGGGGTTTAATGTTGTTTAACTCTTTCCTTATGTTTGCGGACTCTGCGATTCAACTTGTCGTACAAGTTGTCAATCGCCGCATACATATTTTCTTGAGTTGCTTCAGCGTGAAGTCGTCTGCCTTTCACGCTCGCAGTTGCTTCTGCTTTGTGTCCTGCTTTGTCAACAGTAAGTGTAAAATGAACATCACTAACGCAATCAAAGTGCTGCTCAATTTTACTAGCCCTGCTCTCAACGTATTCTCGGAGAGCATCTGTCACTTCTATGTGGTGACCTGTGATATCAAAATGCATATTGCACTCCTAGCTAGTTACACTATTATTTATACGTTCTTTAGCAGGATTTGTCAATTGGCGGAAGGAGTGGGATTCGAACCCACACGCCACAATGGACCTTCGGTTTTCAAGACCGCTGCCGCTACCCAGAATCTATCGGCTTACCCTTCCAGGAATTAGTTACAACGCCACACACCCTGTCCGTAAACAGGATACCATAAGCTATATGAATGTGGCGGAATAGAAAACGTGTAATAGTTGATTTGATCTTGAATCAAACACGTCGTATAGTATGGCGTATTGTTGTATAGACGCACAAATGTCTGTCCCCAGTTATTAGTTGCTTCCTGAGGAATAATCTGCTGCCCAAAGGCTACAGACGAAAACAACAGTGTGGCTATTAGCAGTAGTTTCTTCATTCTGGTAGCCCTGATGTCATTTGGTGATATTGCTGCTGTATGAAAGCGAGCTGTGCCTTTGCTTGCTCATAATCAACTATCTCGTCTGCACTTAGCACTTCACCAGCTTCTTCTCTACGTGCGAAGCTCTTTACTTTCTCTGTTGCTAGTTCGTAGCGCAGGATGGTAAGCTGCGATTGTGCTATTTCTTTGTGCATGTATCGTGCATCAACCCACAGTATAGCAGTCCCTAGCAATGCTAATAGCGGCAATGCTCTTAGAAACTCTGTGTATATTTTTGATAATGTGCTTTTCTCTGGCATACACATATTTATCAAAAAGTGGGATTTTAATTGGCGGAAGATAATAGAATCGAACTATCACCGCATACGCAATGGCTGAGGGTTCGAGCCTCATTTGGGCCCAGCCCGCTATCTTCCGTAAGTTGGTGGGACTAGGTGGATTTGAACCACCGACTTTCACCATGTCAAGATGACACTCTACCCCTGAGTTATAGTCCCGATGTTTGGCTGACGAGGTAGGACTCGAACCTACAACCCTTGGCATCAGAAACCAATGCTCTACCGATTGAGCTACTCGCCAATAAATTCTTTTGCTTTGAGAATTGCTGCTTCTTTATCAGCAACAGTCTCTTTCCAAGGCATACGCAATACTTGCCAGCCTTCTTTTAGCAAGTAAGCGTCTTTACGCTTATCGCTTGCTTTTTGTTGTTGTTCTTCATGCTGAGAACCATCGACCTCAATACACCTCTTAAGATCCGGCCAAGCATAATCTAAACTATAAATTCCAAACTTATACTCGTCTTCGTAGTCGGTATTATCAAAACGGGCATCGATAACAGACTGCCACCACTTCTCTGGATAGCTCTTAGGGCGTCCTTGAAAGTTTCGTCCTAGTGTCGGATATGTTCCGTCTTTTAGTCTGCGTAGCATATGTTCGCGCAACTTCTTTTTCGTTGCCTTTGTATGCTTACGTGGATTCTTCTTTCGCGCAAGCTTTTGCGCTTCAGAAGCATCTCTGGACGTAACAAAATCACCCCTAATCCTAGCTCTGCGAAGAGTTTCGGATGCCATTCCAAAATGACTGGCAACTTCTCTCCAACTATGGCCTTCATCGTAGTAGGCTTGTATGTCTGTCCAGTTATACTTCATATAATTTGGTGGGTCCTGACAGGTTCGAACTGCCGACCCCTTCCTTGTAAGGGAAATGCTCTACCAGCTGAGCTAAGGACCCAATTAATGTTTGATTTCTTCGTTCGTCTCAACGTCATAGAAACGTGGACGGATGATCTTTGTTTGCTTGTCGCCTTTCTTGCTTACAAAGTGATCTTTCACTGTGCCAACAATGCGAATCTTTTCGCCGCGTTCTGGACCTTGTTTGCCAACGTGTACGATGAAACGTCCCTTCTCATCTTTGTATAGGTTCCAGTACTTTTCGGTTGCCATGTTGTAACCGAAGTGCGAATCGCCTACATACTTCTTAGCTACTAGTTCTAGTGTGCCAAAGTCTTGGCGCTCACCGGGTGTGCCGACGTACTCACCATCAGACATACCTAGTGCTGTTCTAAATTCTTTCTTCTTCTCTTCCTCAGACTTGGCTAGATGACTTACATCTACATTGTCTGGGCGAGTAAATTCAAGCTTATTCTTACTTGGGTCAACCCCGCTACCATCGCGCAAATTACCTTTGTTGCCAAGCTTGTAAAACTTTTCAACGCCGCGGCGATCGACTACAAACGCATAACGCACAGGCACCTTACTGCGCGAACCGTAATTTGCCCACATAGTGATAGCTGACAGAATAACTAGCTGCTGATCGGACGTCATATCAACGCCGAACATTTCCTGCACCGAGTTTGGATCTCTGCTCAGCCCTTCATTGGAACGTTCAATGCGCTTCAGCATAAAGTCGCGTTGCTTCTTCGACTTCCATACGCCTTGATTCTTGTTAACTAGCCCCTTAAGAGACATATACATCTCTTGGTCCCAGTCACTGTCCCATTGAAAGTTTTCTGTTATGATTTGTTGTAAACGCATTACTTAGGGCTCATACTATCTTGGCTGCCGCGTTTATAATAGTTCCGAATCTGTTTAGCTTTTTTATCCGAAACCTTATAATTGCAGCGATCGCAATGTGTATGGTGAGCGCGTTGCATAGGCAAACCACATGCATCACATTTAGGTTGTTTAATTTCTATTAGTCGCATACAGCTATTTATCGCTATAAGTGAAAAAGGGGCGTGTCTTCATAGTCCACAGGTCGCTTACAAAGGCTCCTGGCAGGATTTTCACCGGCTTCGTCTCAATTCTAAGTTGAGTGACTTATCACGCCTAAACTGGGCTGCATGTGCAAGAATCGAGCTTGCGTCTCTGTCCTAGGAACAGTGTTTTCGTCATTAAACTAACATGCAATAGAAACTTGTATATCTATTTGTTCAATTTTCGGTAACATATGTACTCCGCATACAAATTGCTCTATATCCGAGTTAGGATACATGATTCCTATATCACCAGTGAAATATGCATTCCACGAGCAAGTTCCATCAGCCACTGCTGATTCGTATAGCCAATACGCTTTTTTATAATCAAAAAACGACATATGTCTACCGTCTTTAAACGCACAACAATACACTATGTTACAATTTTGTGCAAATTGTTTCCATTTATGCAATGGTATTTGATTGGCTAACTGTTGTGCATATTGTATTGTCATACATTTATAAATTGGTGGAGGATAGCGGACTCGAACCGCTAATATCGCCCTGCAAGGGCGAGGGTTTCCCAATTAGCCTAATCCCCCGAAATTTGGAGCGGTATACGAGATTCGAACTCGTCGCCTCGACCTTGGCAAGGTCGCGCTCTACCGAATGAGCTAATACCGCTTAAAAATCATGAGAGCCAATTAAATGCTCTCTGTCATCTGCACTATCGCAATGTTTCCATGTCTCTTGACAATCCTCACACTCATGGTAATGACTGCCATCGTCTTCGTCGACACGATGTATCTTCTGCGAAGCACAATGTGGACAATATTTTGTACGCATATTACTATTTATACTATGTCGTACCAAACTTGTCAAGTACTGCCTTTTCTATTAATGGCTGCACTTCTTTCTTCCACTTGCTATGCACCATCTCGTGGTGATTAGGGCAAAGCGGAATCAAGTTCTCTGGTTTGTTATTGCTCTTGTCTTCATCGATATGATGCACAGCAATAACTTTGTCAAACCCGCAAAGCTGGCACTCCTGACTCCAGTGTTGGAAACAGATTGTCCTGTACCGTGTTGCGTTCTTGTTCCAGTAATCTTGTCGATTGTTAGCGCAGGCGCGACTGCAAAAACGGGCACGTTCATATGCCTTTGTATTGCGTCGCCCTTCAAATATAAAGTTCTGCGGGCATCCTGGTCCTTCGCATTGCTTGACCCATTCTAAAACAGGTCCGTACTTGCGATCAACCTTCGCTCGCTGTTTCTCTTTATATTCTTCAGTATGGTATTTTCCGTTGTGCATATTACTATTTATGCGATTTGCGAAAACTCCGTACTCTAATTTGGAGCATGTGAAGGGAATCGAACCCTCATCTCTGAGATGGCAACCCAGTGTTCTACCATTGAAACTACACACACAAGGTAGCAACTTATCATCCGTAGACAATGTGGAGGACCCAACTCACCAGCCGGCCTATGCGGGCGGCAGGCGTCAGTTCGTACCAACTTCGCTGCTACAGTAAATTGGTGGAGGTATAGAGATTCGAACTCTACGCTCAGACTTGCAAGGCCTATGCTGCACACCCCGTGACTACCCCCGTAGTGGTCATCCCGCTTTCGTACCCAACGCTGATGACCCGGTACTGTTGTTTGGTACTGCGGGTTGGATTCGAACCAACATACAACGGCATATAAGACCGTCCGCTTGACCAGTCGACGCACCGCAGCTTAAATTTTCATCCCCTATACTTGTATTATCAAACAAGCGGCAGGGGCGAGACCGCTCTCACTTGCGCAAGTTAATCTGGAGCTCTCTGGCAGGGTGCGTCTCCCCGCTGCGAGTCAGTGGCGCTGAGTCGCACAAGCTTGTATGCCGGAGCAATGTTTGGTGCCTCGGGAGAATTTCGAAATCTCGCGCTTCGGATTAAAAGTCCGCTGCTCTGCCTCTGAGCTACCCAGGCTTGGTGGGAGTACAAGGATTCGAACCCTGATCTTACGGGGTTAAAGCCCGATGTGCTACCGTTGCACCACACTCCCTGTGATTGGTCGGAGGTCTACGGCGATGCACAAGCTCTTACCGCGGAAGTAATTATCCTCCTCCGAATGTTTGGTAGGAGCACAGGGACTCGAACCCCGGACCAAGAGATTAAGAGTCTCCTGCTCTACCAACTGAGCTATACTCCCATTAAAAGAAGGACCTGTTTACTATGTTGGCGCAAAGGTTTCAATCGCGAATTGTTATCCTCCTGATAACCAACACAAGGTATCCGATAGCTAATCTCTACTAGCAGGTCCTATAAATTGGCAGGCCCGGGCGGGTTTTCACCACCCGTCGGCGTCTGGTTGACCGTCCCGAGTAAACGTTACTTATGAGGCCTATAAACTGGTGGACAGAGTAGGATTCGAACCTACGGCCCCTTCCGTATCAGAGAAGTGCTCTAACCAACTGAGCTACCTGTCCATAAATTGGCGGGGCTAAGAGGAATTAAACCTCAATACAAGTAGTTGATCAAGCTACCGCAGACTACAGTCAGTCCCTTAAACTGGTGTAGGGAGACGGAGTCGAACCGCCACAGCCAACGCGGGAGGGTTACAGCCTCTTGAGCTCGCCAATGCTCAGTCCCTACATAATAGATAGCGCACACACCGAATTGAACGGTCTTTTGCAGAGCTTCTGCCTATGGGCCACCACCTCCTAGCTAGTCGAGGTTTTGTGCGCATTGTTTGGTGGTCCATCCGCGGAATCGAACCGGTCGGCATCCACCCCTATGTTTAACGCCTGGAGGTTTACAGTCTCCGAAGGGGAAAACGAACCATATGTTTGGCGGAAGGCTGAGTACTCGAAACTCATGCTCGTAAGAACACGATCGCCTTAGCAGGGCGTCCCATCACCCTGGATGGTTAACCTTCCATAAATTTTGCGGAAGCTTGCTGGTCTTCAACTTATGCATTGCACAGGGGTTGATTCCATACTCGGGTCTGTTATACACCCGCTTCCTCGAAGTGTTTGGTGTAGCCGCTCGGGATCGAACCGAGATATCTGGGACTTCAATCCAGCGCATGAACCATCACTGCCACAGCTACGTTGTTTGGTGCGCCGAAATGGATTCGAACCACTGACACCCAGGGCTTCAACCTAGTGCTCTACCAGCTGAGCTACCGACGCATAGTGTTTGGGGTGAATGACCGGATTCGAACCGGCGTCTGCCACGGTCACAGCGTGGGGCATTAGCCGCTATGCTACATTCACCATTGTTTGGTAGTCGCAGTTGGATTCGAACCAACGCGCACCGTAGTGCCTACCACCGTATCAGAGTGGCCTCTTAACCAGACTTGAGTATACGACTATTGTTTGGAGGTGCAGGTGGGACTCGAACCCACGGTGTATAATATGAGCTTTGCAGGCTCACGCATTCGCCGCTCTGCCACTGCACCGTAATAAGTAGACGCTCAAGGAGTCGAACCTACCCGTAGGCTGCGGTGCCCCCGCATCTTGCGTCTAATGTTTGGAGCGGATAGGGGGAATCGAACCCCACTCAGTACGGCTTGGAAGGCCGACGACATAACCCGTATGCTTACCCGCGTTGTTTGGTACTCGGTATGTGAATCGAACACATCACAGAAGCTTTGTAAGAGCCACTTGCTAACCCAGAGCCCCGAGCATAATGTTTGGTACTCCCTAGGAGAATCGAACTCCTGTCTCCACCTTGAGAGGGTGGGATCCTGACCGCTAGACGAAGGGAGCGTAGAATTTGGTGCTGCTAGTAGGGATCAAACCTACGACCTCACCCCTACCAAAGGTGCGCTCTATCAACTGAGCTATAGCAGCAATGTTTGGTAGTACGCCTCAGATTCGAACTGAGAAACACTCATTTATGAGACGAGCCGCTAGACCAATTTGCGTTACGTACCATTATGTTTGGAAGCAGAGGTGGGATTCGAACCCACGATTCTTGGGATATGAGCCCAGCGAAGACGACCACTCCTTTACCCTGCGTTAATTCGTAGCGCCCATGCAGCATCCTTTCTGCTCGAATGTAGAGGGCGCGGACTACCTATGTTGGTTGCGGATGAGGGATTCGAACCCCCGACCTTCGGGTTATGAGCCCAACGCGCTGCCGCTGCGCCAATCCGCTTTAATAAATGCCAGCACAGGATTTACCTTCCCATTCGGGGCCACCACCTGCACTGGACTTTGTTAGTATGCGATGCCGCACCAACGCCACTAGCTAGGTGGAAGGAATCGAACCTTGCTTGTCCTACATCGCAATTTGGCTCCGAGAGTAGGGATCGAACCTACGCCACCTCAGTGGGCCTCCGGTTAACAGCCGGGCACATTACCACTCTGCCACCTCGGAATAATTTGGCTCCGGGTGCAGGAATCGAACCTGCCTAATCTACGTTAACAGCGTAGCGGTTGCCACCTTGGCGCCTCACCCGAAATAAATTTGTCGCCCTTGCCCATCTCTACTCGCAAATGTTACACAGAGCCTCAGAATCGAACTGTCAAGCGCAGCTTTCGTTCCGCGCCGCTGAACCATCAGTCTCCGCAACGACAAATTTAAATTGGTCTCGACGGTAGGATTCGAACCTACGTACACCTTGCGGATTCCTGGCCCCAAACCAGGCGGGCGACCAGACTGCCCCACGCCGAGTAAATTTGGTCTCGACAGATGGATTCGAACCACCGACATCCTGACTCCAAGACAGGAACTCTACCAGACTGAGCTATGCCGAGATAGTGTGGAAGAAAAGGGGAGAATTACTCCTCCCCGTACTTCTTAAGTAAACGCGCTAATTCCTTGCGCTCTGCCTCTTCCTTGGCAGCGGCTTCCTTAGCCTTTTGCACCTTGCGGCGCTCTCGCTGCTTCCTTGCAGCTTCAAGACGCTTCTTCATTTCCGCGTCCGTTTCTTCTCGTTCGTAGTAGAGTTCGAAGATGCTACGATCACCGTCGTAGTCCCACTCCGTATCTGGCGACAGCGTTGCGCTCTCACCGTACTCTTCGATTAGACCATCGATAAACTTACGAACGTCTACAAGCGATCCGTCAAAATCCCATAGGGAGTAGACCTTACGCTCTCTCTTCATCTTACGCTTTGCCATGATACTCTCCTTTGCTTTGAGTCGTACCAATCGACTTGCTAAGGCGTATATAACAAAGTGTAGGAAATTGGCGACCACGATCGGATTTGAACCGACGCCACCTTCCGTGACAGGGAAGTGCTCTACCAGTTAAGCTACGTGGCCATATCGGGGACTGTGCGGGCATCCTTTCCTCGCACCCCTGTCCCACATAAGTTATCACTGTATAAAGACGGCACTTAGCATTTGCTATCCGCTCTTCGGGAGGAGTAAAGGCTCGACGGCCCCGATTAAATACACTTTCCTTCACTAGCCAAGATAATGTTTGGCACAGGCGACGAGATTCGAACTCGCATCATCCAGATTGAAAGTCTGGGGTTCTAACCAATTAAACTACACCTGCATTGTTTGGTGCCTCAGCACGGAATCGAACCGCGTTCTCGGACTTACAAGATCCGACATCATCCCTAAATGTTTCAGAGGCGTTGTTTGGCGCGCAGAGTAGGACTCGAACCTACGACCCCAAGCTTCGCAAGCTTGTGCTCTATCCAACTGAGCTACATGCGCATTGTTTGGTACCGGGAACAGGACTTGAACCTGCACGAGGTTTCCCTCACTACGGTCTAAGCGTAGCGTGTCTGCATTCCACCACCCCGGCATAATGTTAGGGGCCTTATGCGTGTCATGGACAGCGTGAAAGTCTGTCTCTCCGCACTAACGAGGAAGGCCGATCCCCGATGCATTTGGCGCCGATGAAGGGAATTGAACCCTCCATACATTCCGTAGACAGCGGAATTGGTCCTCCAGGACGCGTCATCGGCTTTAAATTCTGGCCCTCATCACGACACATACACCATAGGTGCCACCTATGCGATTCATGCTAAACATACTCACGTCTCGTTCTAAGCACTTGTGGATATCCACGCCTGCTTGTACTTGGACGCCCCTCTGTTATCGTGGTAGGGACGAGAGGGCCACCGTCGGCACATTGCCATCCCTACATTACACTGAGTACACCTGCGGGCTAATGCAGTACACCTCAACGTTTGGCAGGACTAGGGTGGACTCGAACCACCATTAGCATCTGTATCGCTTTCCACATAAGCCTTATCTGCAGTTGACGTATGCTTTCAGCTACTAGCCCATAATAACTGCCTTCCGCGTTACCTTGCAGCAAGCTTAGAATACGAAAGGACTTTTGTTTGGCAGGCTATCGAGGAATCGAACCCCGCAGTCACAGTAGTTTGGAGCCACCGTCGCTTACCCAGAGCATAACCTATATAATAAGTACGCGGGGCAACATCCGTCGCTTTAACCAACCCCTATGGGTTGGGTTACCTGAAGCAGGTAATTATGTCACCGCGTTTGGACTTGGCGGGCCACGAGGGACTCGAACCCCCATCAGCCGGTTTTGGAGACCGGTGCCTTACCAATTAGACCAATGACCCTAAATTCAACGGGCGTTTTCTCTGTGCCCCGCACACTTGCGTCATCGACGCAAGGGGTTATTACACGCCCAACCCGTATTCTGGCAACCCCTGACGGAATCGAACCGACGCCACGAGGGTCAAAGCCTCGTCCTCTACCATTAAGTGTAAGGGGCAATAATAAGTGGCAGGCTAGATGTTTCCATGTCAGCCGCTCTGGGAAACCCACGCATAGGGTGAGCGGCCTAGGTCCTCAGTTATTCCCTGCCTTGGAGGACTCCACGCTTGGTGCTACCACGAGGAATCGAACCTCGGACATTCTCCTTACGAAAGAGACGTTCTGCCAACTGAACTATAGTAGCGAAATTTGGTAGGCCCGGAGAATTTCGAAATCTCGACCGACTGGGTAAGAACCAGCTACTCTGCCTCTGAGTTACGGGCCTGTAATATTGCCGTTATTGTCCTACCGACGGCATTGCGGCAGGCTGATTGCACAGCCATACTTTGGTTGTTGTTTTCACGGAGGGCCACGAACGCGACACTGATCTCCATACCTGGCAGGAAGGGCTACCACACCAAATATACTTACGTATATCTTCCTGAGTTGCGAATTACGGGGAGGGGGACTTTCACCACTTGCTCTTACCGTAAAACCCGTTTTCTTACTTCAACAAAAAAGCCGTCTCAGTTTCCTGGACGGCTTCCTTGTGTAAAAATTCTGTCTGCGTTTTAGTTACATTGCAGAGTCCTTATACAAGGAAGCCGTGTGTTCACTATTATCATACCCGAATGTACGGACGAGTGACGCGGGCATGGTAATCAGCGCAACCTGTACGGCGCCGGACCAAGATTTTTGTATCTCGGCTACTGGCTGACAAATTGTATGCAATAAAGTTCTCATTGAATTTACCAATTCCTTGTTTAAGTATGCGAGGCGGTGTGCTAAACCTTTACGTCCTCAACCAAGCTTATGCGCGGACGCCCCATTAAGTTACACTATACGATCAACAAACGTGTTTGTCAACCTTTTTGTGTCTCTCGTTTTATTTATCTCTTTTAAAACCTTAGTATACGCATTATAGGCGAAAAAGTGCCAAAGTCAAGCACTTTTTGTGCTTGTAAGTCATTGTATTTAGTATAGTTTTTGTAAGTGGTTGATTTGTAAGGAAATTTAGTTAGATAATATCAGGTCGATGATTTCCCAACAATCTTTTGATGATAGCATAGTATCTCCCCACGGACAAATGTAACCAATAGACTTGTCCATCACGTACATTGGATTTCCTGCATGTGGATTTG
>JAAUYF010011245.1_pt1 | contig 13015 bp, 11 predicted proteins | sample 7278051 | NCBI WGS metagenome assembly JAAUYF01 (sample SAMN14350202, study PRJNA611818) | marine sediment metagenome | isolation source: surface marine sediment (0.6m) | place: French Polynesia: Moorea | collected 2018-08 | reverse complement strand
GGCGGGGTAATGTAGCTGGGCATCCCACATGACATTGGTTAACATGCCGATACATGGTTTTGAAAAATCAATACCTAATTCGCTTTCAATATCCGTCAGGTCAAACTGGGGTTTTTCGTGAAACCAGATCCAATCTTGAGTGCCATGCCACCGGCTCTTTAAGTAATCCATCAACTCGGATTCAAGCTCAGGTTTCAAGGCAAGGTTTTTCCATCTGTCAACCGGTTCGGTCATCATGGTATGATGGTATGTGTCGTCATGGCTGAATATAAAGCATCTTTTTCGATAAGCTGTTACCCAGTTCACCAGTCTGATTTTTTCCTGTCTCGCAATTTCTCCGATTAAGCCCTGTGGCACATAAATACCGTGGTTAAAAACAGCACATTCATAATTAAAGTTATTAAATAGCCTTCGTATAGCATACGCTGTTAGCAAAGCAGCCTTAAAATAGCGTCGCAATACGATTTCAGCGTATGGTTCCCCTTCAAGAAATCCGCACGCATAAAATCTTAAGGCGCCTGCCAGTGCATGTTCGCCTATCGCAATTCCGTTATCGCGATAATTTGAAATTGAATCTATGGGAATCGATTTCGATAAATCGCTTGCCGTCAGGTGTTCCTTTTCTGAGACTAATTTGCTGTATACATGGATTGGCAGACCCAGTGGTTTATATAATTTATGCCCGGGATAAAAACAGCTGGTGCACAGAGATTTGGCTGGCCCGTAATTCGCAAATTCAGCGTGATCGGGAAAGATTATGCTCATAGCCTGCGAACAGGCAGGTAAAAACCGATCACACAATAAAAAATGTACATTGGCCCCGCGCAATGTCAGAGCAATTCCCAATAAGCTTTCAATGCACGTCGAAGCAAAGTGACCACCGGTACTGGTCGCAATCAGAATTTTTGCCCCATTTTCGGCTGATTTGAGTAACTCATTCCACTGCGAGCGGTTTGATTGAATAACTTCATTCCAGTGAAAATTATATATCAGCTTTCTATTTGATAGTTTTTTAAGAATCGATTTTTTAGTTCTTCTGAAAGCTCTTTTAAACGGTTTTAATGCTTTCATTTCCAGCTTTATATTCCTTATTTAATGTCAGTATTTACAATATCATAATTACTATTCTCTGTAAGTTGACGAACCAGTGTGATAGTTTAAACTTTAGCTTTTAGCCACTTTTGCGATATGTGCTTCAAGAAATAAACCTTCTAATTTTTTATCACAGTCTCGCTCATTGAATAACCTTTCTACCCTCCTTCGTCCCTTCAACCCCATATGTTGCATGGTTGATTTATCATTCACCAATTTAATTATTGCACGGGATAATGCGTCGGGATTATCCGGCTCGACTAAGATTCCAGTTTCATTGTTAACAACGATTTCAGGGATCCCACCGACATTCGATGCTATAACTGGCTTTCCAAGCGCCATTGCTTCGATAGCTGCAAGACTTCCACATGCCCTATCGCCCTGTGTCGGGGCTATAACAATATCTGCAGCATTGTAAAATAAGACGAGTTCTTCAAAAGGAATTGAAAACTCTAAAAATACATTTCCTGCATATCTATTTTTTAAAGAAATGACGGCTTCTTCAAGGTCTCCTCGTTCGCCGGCAATAATGAATTTAATAGATTTACATTTACTTAATACCATGGGAACAGATTTGATGATCGTATTTAAGCCCATTTCCTTGGTAATTCTTCCTAAATACAATACGATAATATTATCATTCTTTATGGGAAATTTTTTGCTGATTTTTTTTTTGTTGAGAGAATTATTTTCAAAAATATTTAAATCTACTCCATAACGTATTACTTCAACTTTTGGATGAAAATCCAAAAGGTTATAACTATCAGCACAGTGATCACTCATAGCTAGTAATCTGTAGGATTTGTCAATAACTAACTTTGTTATACGCCGATTGTCATTAAAAAATTTCGGAAAAGAATATATTTCACCGAAATTTGTTACAAATAATGGGATATTTAACAAATGGCTAAGAACTGCACCAGCTGGAGCGTAACTATGCAAATTGTAAGCACTGATAACGCTGATATTATTTTTTTTTATAATTTTTTTGCCCAACTCGATAATATTAATATATCTGTGCCAGTCTTCTGGATACATATAAAATAATTTTAAGAACAAAAATCTGAACTTTATTAAATTTTTTATAGATCTAGCATGTTTTACATAACGATTCCAATCGTATATTTTCATCCCTTTAATATTTATGTTTTCGTGGTTACCCCATGCAATAATATGGACCTTCCACCCCTTTTCAATAAGATGAGACGTTAAATATTCAATGTGGCGAGGCACACCACCATATGGGGGTGGATAATTAGATAAAATTAGCAATGATTTGTTGCTGTTATCCATTTTTCACATGGCAAATTATATTTTGAGTTATAATCCTATTTCCTGTTCCCAACTCTGCATAAAGAATTAAGCTATAAACTTTTTTCACCAGCCTCCAGATTAATCTTCTTTTTAAATCTTTTTTTTTGTTGAAATAAGGATCCGAGGCGTAAAATTGATAATTTTTAAATCCAACAATATTAAATAATTGACTTAGGCTTCTTTCACTATAAGCACTTTTATGAGTTATATCACCGTAAAGTATGCGCCCGAAAAAAGGTGATTCAGCATTCGGTACTTGAATCAATATGGAACCATTCTTTTCTAAAGCTTTTTTCGATACCTTCAAAATATTTATGACATCTTGTAAAACAAAATGTTCAATGACATCTCGTAATATAACGAAATCAAGTTTGTCACAGTTTTTCATATACTCAAAAATATCCGCTTCAATTAGATTTCTAATACCTAACTGTTTTCCTATAATAATCTGTTCTTCACTTATATCTATTCCGAAAGTTTTTTCATAGCCTAGTTTATGTAACCACCACACAACGCTGCCATTTCCACATCCAGCATCCAAAATTTTAGCATTTTTGTTTAATGGTAAAAAGTCTCTATATAATTCATTATAAACCTTAAATCTAAAATCCAATTCCTGATAAGTTATATCGCCTTTAACTGATTTCACATGATTGGTGTGGTACTGTTTGTATATTGTCTTATCTAAACTTTTTTCCATTCGAGGTGACTCCATGAAATTTTCTTTGCAAGATCCATCCTTTATACATTCGCTGCCCTTAGATGTGAATTCCTTATCTAACTTCCCAACTTCTGATTCGGTTGAATCATCGACAACAAAAGCTCGAAAATGATGACATGTCTGTTCTAAAAGTGCTTAAGTGGCTTCAATCAGAAATTCGGGCTTGTCATCCGACGGTACTCCAAGACAAATTTTAGATAAGGAGCGTTAAAATCCTTCTGATATGATTAACCAATTAAATTTCAAGCTATTAGACATAATCCAATTAAATCCATGATGCAAGGGGTTTTATCCAAGTACTTGACACATCAGCTTTTGGCAGGATAATATGCCCGCCTGAAAAAGATAATGTATACGATATATTTTACCCTGTACAGAGACTTATGTTTATTTGCAAACTTCTTCTGGACTTATCTGTCGCTTTTTTATCTGAAAGGCCTTTCAAATGAGGTCCAAAAAAATCAGGCGGCTTTATCAGCAGATTATGCCTTTTCTGGCGCCAATGTCATATGTAGATATCGGGGCGCGTGCCGTAAAACAAAATCCTTTTGTCAAGGCATTCCCAGATTCGCAATATATCGGCTTCGAACTGGATGTCGAGGAATGCAAGCGCCTGAATTCCTTAAATATTGAAAGACATCAGTTTTACCCCCGGGCTATAGGCCACAAAACTGAGACGCGGACGCTTTATGTGACCCGTAATCCGGCCAGCAGCTCTCTTTATGAGCCCAATGCGCAGGAAATGCATCGATTCATGGAGTGTGGTCCCTACTTTGACGTCATGGAAAAGCTGTCCGTTGAAACGGTGAGCCTGGATGACTGGCACCGGGATGCCGGCATCCCCGATCCCGTGTATTTGGAATCGGATACACAGGGATCCGAACTCGATATTCTGCAGGGAAGCGAACATCTGCTGACAACCTGCATCCTGGGCTTGCAGGTCGAGGTCGAATTTTTTCCGCTGTACAAAGATCAACCGCTGTTTTCAGATGTGGACAATTATCTGCGGCCACTGGGTTTTTGTCTTTTTGACCTCTCACGCTATCGTTTGCGGCGGGCCTATATCAAAACGCGCGGGCAATTGCTATGGGGGCACGCCATTTACCTGAAAGACGTTCACCAGATGAAGAAAGGCCGGCTTGCTGAGTTTTTAAATCTATCGGCAATTGCCTCATATTTCGGATTTGAGGATTATGCGCTTGAAGTGCTGATCTCTCTAATGGAGAATGGGGCAGAATTCGAATCCGACGAGACCAAGAAAAAATTAAGGCTTATCGTTGATTCTTTTTCAGATTCTTTCTCGCAACCGTCTCAAAGAGGTATTCAGCGTTTAAGGAAAAAAACGCATTCCTGGAGGGTTTCGCCAAGTAAAGACCGTGGTTTTTATATAAAAGATTAATTGAAAAAATTGGACTTTTATCTTAGACTTTTAAAAGGGCTTATTTCTTGCGAATTGAATCATTGAGCGGAGGTTACATAAGTGTATGTTAGGTAAGGAACCATGGCTTTTAATTCCGGTTGAGAATCAGGTGCGCGAACTCGACCCCAAGCTGCTGTTGGCCTGCGTGGCGGCGGAGCGGGGCTTTATTTCAATAATCGGTTCGCGTCGCGAGATGGAATTTAACATCGACGCATTTCCGGAAAGCATCTATCTTTCAAAGAGCATGACAATTCGCAGCCTTCTTTTTTTCCGGGTGGCAAATAAATTCGGACATGAAATCATTTCATGGGATGAGGAGGCCCTGGTCCATCTTCCGCCCGAAACCTATTTTTCGCGCCGACTCCATCCCCGCTCCATTCGGTACGTCTCTCATTTGTTTGCCTGGGGGCAGGACAATGCGAAGCTGTGGCGTCAATATCCACATTTACCGCAGGATATCCCGATTCACGACACCGGCAATCCGCGCAGTGACATGTTGCGTCCGGAGTTGCGGTCTTTTTATGAAGATGAAGTCCAGCGGCTCCGGAGTGAGTATGGTGATTTTATTCTGATCAACACCAATTTTAACCACATCAATGCCTATGGGCCGGATATGAATCTGTTCAAGCCGGTGAATAAACTTGGCCAGAAACCGGCATTCGGACGGGCGGCCCGGGGGATGAGCCGGGACTATGCCGAAGGCCTGCGGGATCACAAACAGGCAATTTTCGAACAGTTTAAAAAACTTATTCCGGGACTGGAGAAAGCGTTTCCGGATACCAATATAATTGTGCGGCCGCATCCGACTGAAAATCATGCTGTTTACAACCAACTCGCATCTCTGTGTGAACGGGTTTATGTGACCAATGAAGGCAACGTGGTTCCCTGGCTGATGGCAACCAGAGCCATCATTCACAATGGCTGCACCACGGGTGTGGAGGCTTATATGATGGATGTGCCCGCCATTTCCTACAGGGCGGTGGTAAATGAAGACTATGATTACGGTTTCTACGTTTTGCCGAACAAAATGAGCCATCAGTGTTTTAATTTTGAGCAGCTGCAAGAGCTGTTGCGAAAAATTCTCGATGGAGAAGTCGGTGCTGCAGACGGCGCCGACCGCCGGTCCCTGATCAAGTCTTATCTGGCAGCACAGGAAGGGGCGCTGGCATGCGAGCGGATGATCGATGTGATCGAAACGATCGCACAAAAATTAAAATCAACCGATCAAACACCTTTCAGTAATCGGCTGCAACGCTGGGTGCTGACCCGCGGACTCCACCTGGCGAAACGGATAAAGTCAAGCCTCCCCGGGTCCCACAATCGGCCCGAGTTTCAGCGCCACCGCTACCCGGGCATTTCACTCGATAACCTGCAGACCAAGCTAAGCCGGTTTCAGCAATTACGCGGCAACAGTAATGAATTGAAGGTAGAGCAGGTATCAGACGTCATGTTCAAAATTAGTTCATAATAATTTCAAGTGGATACACTTTCAGTAGTTTCAATGCAAAATAAGCCTTTCGACACACCGATCCTTTTTTTGATTTTCAATCGCCCGGAAACAACTTTCAGGGTCTTTGAAATCATAAAAAAAATTAAGCCAATGAATTTGTTCATAGCAGCCGATGGTCCGCGAACAGATATAGAGGGGGAGGCCCGGAAATGTCAAGAGGCGCGTAACATCCTTTCCCGGATCGACTGGAATTGCCAGACTGAAAACCTTTTTCGGGAAAAAAATTTAGGATGCAAAATTGCCGTGAGCAGCGCAATAACATGGTTTTTTGACAACGTCGAAGAAGGCATCATTCTGGAAGACGATTGCCTGCCTGATCCATCTTTTTTTGGGTTCTGCCAAGAGCTTCTTCAATATTATCGAAATGACACACGGATTTCGATGATATCGGGCGATAATTTCCAGAATGGTATCACAAGAGGAAGCGCAAGCTATTATTTCTCGAAACACCCTCACATCTGGGGCTGGGCGACGTGGCGAAGAGCATGGGAAAAGTATGACGTCAATATGACCACCTATCCTTTATTTTCAAAAAATAACCAGCTGGCGAATATATTCTCAGATACATCCGAGCAACATTATTGGTATCGCCTTTTAGACAAGACCTTCAGGGGTGAAATCGATACCTGGGATTATCAATGGTTTTACACGGTATGGCGGCAAAATGGGTTGAGCATTACACCCAATGTGAATCTGGTATCCAATATAGGCTATGACAGCCAGGCAACCCGAACGAAAAAAGACAAAAAAAACCTGGCAAACTTAAAAACCGAAAGACTGGACAGAATCATTCATCCCAAATCTGTTGCGGCAAATAAAGATGCAGATGATTATGATCTTATCTCTCGCTTTCTGGGGTCCAAAAAAAGGAAAAGAAAACTGGTAAAAAAAAATAAACTGTTATTCCGGTAACGCTTGAAAACAAGCTTCACGGCCGAGCGGTGGAGGGGGTAAAATGTCAGCTTCGATGAATACCCTCCCAAAATCATCCTTGACGAGGATGTTCACATGAAGCAAGCCGATCGTCATGAGTGCGAGTCTCTGCTATCGGCCAACGGGTATCGTATTGTGCGGGTGGAAATTCAGGATACTGTCGCCATTAAGGGAGAGTGGGTCCAGAGTCTTTCGTAAAGGCGGGGCATTCAATTCCATCTTTAGGAATTTTTGCCATGAAAACGATGAAAAAAAAGCTCAAGGCGGTCATGCATAGATTTGGCAGTGACCCGGATTACCTGAGTCTTCGCAAAGAATATACAGGCATTCTTAGAAAGCTAAATATTACCAAGGCGCATTACGGCAGCGGGAGCCACCTGTTGGGCAACGGTTGGGTTAATATCGATAGAAAACCGACTTATAAAGACGCTACGAAACTTTACATGAGTGCCGACCTGATATCCAATCATCCTTTCCCCTCGGATCATTTCCGGTTTGCGTTTGCGGAGGATTTCCTGGAACACCTGACGCAGGACGAATCTCTCATATTCCTCTCGGAAGCCTTCCGCTGCCTGCAGACAGGCGGTGTGCTCAGACTGTCATTTCCGGGCCTAAAAGGTGTACTGCGAAAGCATTATCGGTCAAGCGACTACGAAGGGGCCTCCACGGGCCGGGAAAAAGCCTTCACTCGGTGGGGGCACAAGCACTTCTATTGCGAGGAAAGCCTAGCGGTCGTCGCCCGGCACCTGGGTTTTTCTGATGTTAAATTCGTGCAGTACGGCATATCGGTCCACAAGGAGCTAAGAAACATAGATTACCGCGCAGATCAGCGGGACCTTAACATTCATGCTGAACTTACGAAATAGAACGCACGGCGAGATGAGGCTGGTAGCAACTTTAGGATACAGGAAGAATGAAGTGCGCCTTATCTGAGGAAGAATTTTTCTCTTCCATCCAAATATCACAACGTTTATAAACATCTGAAATAGAAGAGGCATCTGAAAAAGCAACACCCTTTGGGGGTTTGGCTTTAATTTTATCGGAAGGATCGAGGTCCCTGGTAAAAACCTTTTTTGTTGTCTTCATCAGCTTCCGTAACCGCTTTTTAAATCGAATGAATTTTCTAATCCTATGCCACAAAATCAATGGCAGGCAATTCCCATTCAATTTATGCTCATCCTCAATATAAAAGCGAAAGATTCTTTGAACATCACGATAGTTCTTCTCTGCCCAACCTTCAGATAATGAACTGCTGTCGGGATTGAAAACGGCACAGGCAAGCATACCCGTGTACCATGCTAGTTTAACTTGTTTCAGTGACGTTATTCGGACTGATAGTTCTACGTCCAGGCACGATACGCCAGTATGAAATAAGCCAATCAGCGGCAGCTTATCCCTTCGAATAAATAGGGCTTGGTCATCAAACCAAAATGCAGGACGTTCGTTTCTTTGCCACTGTAAATAACGTTTTTGCAAATAATCTCTCGGGTAAAAGTTTTTAGAATCGTTCCTGTAAAAATCGGCCGTATTTCCATTTAGAACGTCAATGTCCGGATGAGAAAGCAAAAATTCCTTGCATTTTCTGATCCCCGGAAAGTAGAAAGCATCATCATCCATCAGGATCTTGATGATTTGGCCCTGTGCCATTAATAAGCCTTTGTTCGTACCATGCGCCTGACATAAATCAGGCTCGGACAAAAATTGATGGATATGGCCTTTTTCAAAGAGGTTTTTCAAGTATTCGGCCGACCCATCTGTGCTTGCCCCGTCAACGACAACGATTTCCTCATCGTCTTGAACGTTTTCTAACAAGCGTTTCATCACTTCTTTGAGGTATGGCAGTTTGTTACGCGTCGTGAGCACATATGTAAGGTTATATTTATCAACTTGTTTCATTTGGCTCGTCCATCATAAAAATTACCGGCGTTCCGTAGCGGTTAATAGTTTCTGAAATAGCCTCGACCCAAAAATCCTTGTCCAGAGTATTGGACAGACGCCGGGCTAAAACCTTAAGGATAACCAGGTTTGCTTTCTTTTTGCCGATTTTTCATTAAAACAACACAGTAATGGTCCGGTAAAAAAAATTTGCGGCCGTTGCTTTTGTTCAATAAAAGCTTAAAAAATACAGACAACATCTTTTTCCTGGCTTTTTCCTGTTCGGATTTAAAAGCGTAGGTCTTTAGGTGATGCTGTATCTTAAAGTCCCTGAAATGAGTAAAACCTTCAACTGAAGGGAAAACGATGTGTTCGGGGTAACCGAGATAGTACCATTTGTTTTTTAAGATTTTTGCGGGTACACTATTGATGTTCCCTGTTAGTATGACAACCTGACCTTGGTTTTGCAGCAATTCGCTTAAACCGTTTAAAAACGCCGGGACATCATAAATATGTTCAATGGTATCGATTAGAAAGATAATATCAAAAGGAGCGAAAGTCTTGATATCATCTATTGAGGAAACGCATTGGTGTCCCCGCTCCCGGCAGATTTTTTGAGCAGGTTTGGAAGACTCGACACCATAGCATTCACAATTAAACTGTTTGGCGAATTCCAGTAATTGTCCGGTACTGCAACCGATATCCAGGATGCGTTTTTGAGGTACCAACAAATCAGCGATGAGTTTAACAGTTTTTTTTGTGCGCCTCTCGGTAAAAGGCAGGTTGGAAATCCAGCGTTGCGAGCTTTTGGCAGAATAAAGCTCATTGGCATCTTTTTCCTGTATCGCATTTTGAATAAAACCGGATTTACAGTGCAGGCAATAAGCGTAATAGGGGGTATTTTTAAGCTCTATCGGTGTATCAGCAAAAATCATCTTTGAATATTTGACAGGGCCTATTGTTTTAATTTCTTTTTCCTGACAAACCGGGCATGCAAAGAAAGATAGATCATTGTTTAAATGCTGAATTGATTTCATGCTATTTCCCGGTACGAGGGATACTTAAGGAAAAGTATTATAAAACAGGTTCAATGAACAAGATTTTTATACGGGTTTTTATTGGATAATAAGGTTTTTTTAGAAAGGTGCTGCTCTAAATAGTAGGGATTATTCCTATTGTAGAAAAGGTCAAAGAATGAGACATAGCGGGCCTTCGTTAGATTTTTCCAGTCTCTAATATTTATTCCTGCAATCCTTTCTATTTGCAAATTCCTCTTATGATATTGCTTAATAATCGTTTTGATGCAAAGCCAAATCACTCTTCTAACGAGCATGCTGATTTTTTTGGAAAAATGAAAATCAATGAGATAAGAATATTTGATATGATAATTCTCTTTAAGCACTTCCTTGCTTTTTGCACGCTCGGCTTTAGAGATAGCTCCCGCTTCAGAGTCGTGATCGCGATAGTGATGAATAGCAACGGCTTTGGTGTATACGATACGATATCCCGACAATAATACCTTCGTCGTAACATCAGGATCTATGCCGTAGTTTTTGAATGATTCATCGAAATATTCTATTTTTCGAAACAAATCAGAGCGAATGACGCCCTGGTTGCAATTCAAAATGCCTGTTTTGTATAGACCACCAAGATACAGCTTTTCGGTGTGTTTGCCGGTTACATCCCTCACTTTTAATGCAACCATACCGATTTTATTGTTTTCCCGTAAAATATTAACTGCCGTATCCAACATCCCGGGAAGAAGAACGTTGTCATCACTCAACCAGCATATATACTGGCTGTCAAGAGAACGGAACACCCGATTATAGCTTTGCGCCTGACCGATGGGTCTGCCGTCACATACAAGATGGATTCCCTTAACGCTTTGCAGGTATTCAATCGTACCGTCAGTGGATCCGGCATCGATAACAATTATCTGATGATCGGTATTGATTTTTCCAATTAAAGCATTCAAACATTTTTCCAATATTTCTCTTCGGTTTCTTGTACCGATCACAACAGCGAGTTCTGGTTTCATTTAATTCAATATTTGCTCCAACTTTGATTTGCGTTTTAAACGGTGACTATTGTTTTTGACTATTTTTGAGGCTAATGCAAGACACTCAATTTTAATCCTTATATATAAGATATTCTAAAATTCTAAGCAAGGGTTATATTCGGTTGAGACACATGCTTCGGTTTAAACAGGTTCTAAAAACAAATCGGTCCTCATGCGAACAGTGCTTGACAAGAATTGGCGATATTATTAATAATTGATAGATATGTTGGCTGACAAAATACCACTGCTCATTCCGGTTGAGAATCAGGTTCGCGAACTGGATCCCAAGCTTTTGCTGGCATGCATGGCAGCCCGGCGCGGATTTACTTCAATCATCGGTTCGCATCGCATTATTGATTTCCGCATCGCCTCCTTTCCGCGCAGCATGTATCTCAACAAAAGTTTTACCATTATGAACCTGAAGATGTTTAAGATCATGCACAAACTCGGCCATCAAATCGTGACATGGGATGAAGAGGCTTTGGTCCACCTGCCGGACGAGATGTATTACTCGCGGCGGCTTTCGCCGGTATCGTTGCAGTATGTATCGCATCTGTTTGCCTGGGGTGATGACAACGCCGAGTTATGGCGTCGGTATCCCGAAATGCCAAAGGATATGCCAATTCACGTCACTGGAAATCCTCGCGGAGACTTGCTGCGTGCGGATATGAAGGCTTTCTATGAAGAAGATACCGAAAAGATCCGCAAAACTTACGGCAATTTCATTTTAATTAACACCAATTTCAACCACGTCAATGCGTTTTTCCCGAGCCAAAATCTGTTCCGGCCGGTCAAAACGCACGGAGAAAAACCCCAGTTCGGTAAAGCAGCCAAAGGCATGAGCCGCAAATTTGCCGAGGTGCTTCGGGATCATAAACAGGCTATCTTTGACCACTTCAAAACCCTGATTCCGGCCCTGGCTGGTGAATTTCCGAATTGCAATATCGTGGTTCGACCGCACCCCACTGAGAATCAGCAAATTTATTATGATATTGCCGCCCGCTGCCAACGGGTTCGCGTCACCAACGAAGGCAACGTGGTGCCCTGGCTGATGGCTGCCGATGCGCTCGTTCACAACGGCTGTACGACCGGGGTGGAGGCGTTTGCAATGGGAGTACCTTCGGTTAGTTACCGAGAGACAATTAATGAGGATATTGACGACACTTTTTACCGTCTACCCAACCGACTCAGCCACCAGTGTTTCGATATCGAGCAATTAATGACAATTCTGCATAAAATTCTTGCCGGCGAAATCGGTGCTGCCGATGGAAATGAGCGTAAAGCACTTCTTGCTCATTACCTGACCGCTCAGGACGGCCCGCTGGCCTGTGATCGCATGTTAGATGTTCTTGAAAAGATCACCGCCAACCGCTCCGAATTGCCACCGCCGCCGATTAATGATCGGCTGACAGGTTGGGCCCTTGCACACGGCCGTCGCCTGGCTAAACGGATCAAATCCTATTTGCCGGGAACCCATGCACCACCGGAGTTTCATCGCCACCGATACCCCGGAATTTCCCTTGAAGAGTTGCGCAGACGAATCTCGCTATTTCAGGAGGTGCTGGGCGACAACACCGAGATAAACGCCGAGCAAATTGGTGACCAGGTCTTTCGCATCAGTGCCTGACGAAAAACAGCGCGGCGGATAATCTCCTTGACACTATTTGCATGATTGGTCTATAGTCTCTGCGCCGCAAAAAGAAGAATACCGCTTGAAAATTGCCGGTTCACAGAATGGAATTCACACCAATGAATATGCTGAACCGGCAAATTTATATAGAAAAAACATTGTTTCGAGGATGTTATGAAGATTTTCATTTTAGGAACGGGCAAATCAGGAACCACCGCCATGGTCTATAAAGTGGCCGCGGGACTTCCCAACTGTAAAGCTTTCTCTGGCGGAAAACCGGGAAAATATATCGGTGATTACGAAAACGCTGTTTATAAAAACACCTATGAAGAACGCAAAGGGAAAAATTTTGATCTTTACCGGGAGCACCTGAGGGACGAACACTATGACCGCAAAATCTGGATGGCGCGTGACCCCAGAGATGTGGCCGTCAGCCGCATGCTTTACCGCTGGCACAAAGG
>JAAUYF010120226.1_pt1 | contig 13031 bp, 14 predicted proteins | sample 7278051 | NCBI WGS metagenome assembly JAAUYF01 (sample SAMN14350202, study PRJNA611818) | marine sediment metagenome | isolation source: surface marine sediment (0.6m) | place: French Polynesia: Moorea | collected 2018-08 | reverse complement strand
GCTGCTGAGTGCATTCTTGCCGTGGCTCATCACGCCAGTGTGGATGCTCGGTGGTGCGTTCCTTTGTTACGAGGGCTTCGAGAAGGTTGCGCACAAGCTGTTGCACACCGCGGCCGAGGACGAGGCTGACCACGAGCAGCGGCTTCAAGCCGTCATGGACGAAGGAATCGACATGGTCGAGTTCGAGAAGCAACGCATCAAGGGCGCGATTCGCACTGATGCAATCCTCTCTGCAGAGATCATCGTTATTGCGCTCGGCACCGTGCAGGACTCACCGATGGCCGAACAGATCACGGTTCTGACGGCCATCGCCATCCTGATGACGATCGGTGTCTACGGCCTGGTGGCCGCTATCGTCAAGCTCGACGATGCCGGGGTGCACCTCCTGGAGCAGCCGAGCCGGGCCAAGCAGGCCATCGGCGGTTTCATACTGCGGCTGGCGCCGCGACTCATGAAGGCGCTGGCGGTGCTCGGTACTGCTGCGATGTTCCTGGTCGGCGGCGGGATACTGGTGCACGGACTGCCGCCAATCGCCGACCTTCTGCACCACCTCGAGGAACTCGTGCACGGCGGCGTGCTCGGCGTGCTGGTTGCCATGGTGTTCAACGGCATCGTCGGCGTGATCGCCGGCGGCATCATTGTCGGGGCGCAGACTCTGGTCGGGCGCGTCCTGAAGAAGGGTTAGCCGCAGCTCAAAACGGATTCAACGTATAGCCTTGCTGCTGCAGCACGGCATGCGCCGCCATGGCAGAGATAGCCATCTCAACGCCAGGCAAGAGATCGTCGGTCTTCACGTCATAGTAGGCGGCGCTTTGTCCGCAGACGATGATCCTCACTCCGTGGTCGATCAGGGTTGCCACGAGGTCGGCATTGGCTGAGGCCTGACTGGATACATCAAACGTTGCACCACCGTGCACGATTACGGCGATGTCGACCCGGTCTGCGTCGACCCCGACTCTGGCGAGCTGGTTTATAAAGCGTGCAGCCGATACCAGGTTGCGATTTAACTGTCCGTCCTCGGCGCGTTCGGAAACGTCGAAACTGTGTCGAAAAGTCGCGCCTTCCGGGACAGGCCAGGTGACGTCGACATCGGCAACCGGACCAAAGTCCTCGATCTCCGGGCCCAATGTGAAGGAACTGAAGTCTGCCTGTGCGATGGCAGGCAACAAAAAAAGTACGGGTAGCAACAGTGAAGAACGCATCTCGGGCTCCGCGAGGTGGTCAGAAATGGATTGCGCGATTGTAAGCTAGGCCGCGAGCGCCTGATCAATCAGGGGCTTGTAACGATCAGCAAACTTCTCCAGCGCGCTTCGCGCCCGCGAGAGTTGCTCGTCATCCATGGGCAGTGAAAGGAACAGGTCGCCGCGACCGCAGATCAGGAAGCCGTCAAGCAACATTTCCATGTGCAGCAGCGGACGTAACGATCGGCAGCCGGGCGTGATGTCGGACGGGCGTTTTGTCGGCTCCTTCGAGAAGTGGATCGCGATCATGGAGCCCAGGCCGTTTGCGTACATCGGCACGTCTTTCGAAGCGAACATCTCGTTGAGCGAGAGACGAAACGCCTCGGACCAGTCGAGAAACTCGGCAGCGCGTTCCGGCGTATAGATCTTGCTCATTGCGGCGCAGCCAGCCGCCATCGAGAAGACGTTGTTATTGAACGTGCCCGCGTGGGCGAGGGCTCCCTCCCGCTTCGGGTTGAACTGTTGCATGACTTCCGCGGGGCCACCGAAGGCGCCCGTCGGCAGTCCGCCACCGATGAACTTGCCCAGTGTCGTGATATCCGGCTCCACGCCCACCATGCCCTGCACGCCGGAAGGGCCGAGGCGGGCCGTCTTGACCTCGTCATAGATCAACAGTGCCCCAACTTCCCTGGTCTTCTCTCGAAGCATCTGCAGGAAATGCCGATTGCCCTGGATGTTACCGCCGGCGCCCAGTATCGGTTCGACGATGACTCCGGCGAGATCATCGCCGATTTCGTCAATCAGGTTCGCGGTGCCATCGATGTCATTGTAGTCGGAAAGCACAAAGTCGAACGGCATGTTGAGCGCGCAGCGGCCGCCCAGGAACTTGATGACGCCGCCGTGGTAACCGTCATTGAAGGCGAGCAAGGTGTTGCGGCCGGTCGTGACGCGCGCCGTGCTCAGCGCCATCAGGTTGGCTTCGGTGCCCGAGTTGCAGAACCTCACCTGGTCCATGGACGGAAACCGTTCGCACAGTAACCCGGCGAGCTCTCGCTCGTAACGCGTTGGCGCACCCATCGTTACGCCGTGATCGAGCACGTCGTGCAGCGCCGTTTTGATGACGTCGTTCGAGTGACCGAACAGGGCCGCGGAGTACTCGCCGACAAAGTCGACGTAGCTGTGGCCGTCAAGGTCCGTCAGTTCGGCGCCGTCGCCCCCAACCATCGTCAGTGGGAACGGCTCGAAGTGCAGCACCGTTCGCGTGTTGCCGCCGGGCAGGTGCCGCGCCGCATCTTCGTCAGCGGCCCGGCTCAGCGGGTTTGCGGCGACGTACCGTGAGCGGGCATCTTCGATAGCAGCCTTGACGGCTTCTGCAGGTGATCCGGCAAACTGATCCGTATGTAACGGAGACACCATGACCATTAGCTCCTTTATGCGGGCGGCCGAATCGGCGCGCCGGTTCTCTGTTGCACTTCTTCAAAGTCGATGCCCGGCGCCAGCTCGACAACCCGGAAACCGTCCGGCGTGACATCGACCACGGCAAGGTCCGTGAATATGCGAGACACGACGCCGGCGCCAGTCAGTGGGTAACTGCAGCGCTCCACCAGCTTCGGTTCTCCGTTCTTCGTCGTGTGCTGGGTAATGACGAAGATCTTCTGCACGCCCTGTACCAGGTCCATGGCGCCGCCGACGGCCGGGATGGCATCCGGCGCGCCCGTCGACCAGTTGGCGATGTCGCCGTTCTCCGCCACCTGCATCGTGCCGAGCACACAGACATCGATGTGTCCGCCGCGGATCATGCTGAAGCTGTCGGCATGGTGGAAATAGGCGGCGCCGGGCAGCGCCGTTACGTATTTCTTGCCGGCGTTCATGAGGTCGAGGTCCCGCTCGTCTTCCGTGGGCGGCGGCCCCATGCCGAGCATGCCGTTCTCGGTGTGATAGATGAACTCGCGACCCTCGGGCACGAACTGCGTCACGAGTTCCGGAATGCCGATACCCAGGTTGACGTAGGCGCCGTCGGGAATATCGTGGGCCGCTCTGGCCGCCATCTGTTCTCGCGTCCAGCCAGCGCTCATGCGTACCTCCTGCCCTCGGCGATCAGGATGTCTTCATGGATAGGGTGGGGCACTTCGACAATCCGGTCGACGAAAATGCCGGGCGTAACAACGTGCTCCGGATCGATACCGCCGCGCTCCACGAGCCTGCTGGTCTGCACGATCGTCGTCGTCGCGGCCATGCACATCAGCGGACTGAAGTTGCGGCCGGTCTTGTTGAACGTGAGGTTGCCGAGCGGGTCAGCAGTCTCACATTTGACCAGCGCGTAGTCCGCCTTGAGCCAGCGCTCCATGAGGTATTCGCGTCCCTCGAACTCGCGCGACTCCTTGCCCTCAGCCAGCACCGTGCCCACCGCGGTCGGCGTATAAAAAGCGGGAATGCCTGCGCCTGCGGCGCGAATCCGTTCTGCCAGCGTGCCCTGCGGAACCACCTCGAGCTCGATCCTGCCCGCCCGGTAGAGTTCGGGGAATACTTTCGACTGGCTCGACCTCGGGAACGAGCAGATCATCTTCCTGACCTGGCCGTTGCCGATCAGGGCGGCCAGCCCCACTTCGCCGTTGCCGGTATTGTTGTTGATCACGGTAAGGTCTTTTGCGCCGTGGTCGATCAGTGCGTGGAGCAATTCGACCGGGCTGCCCGACGCGCCAAAGCCACCCACCATGACGGTAGCGCCGTCGGGAATGTCGGCAACGGCGTCCGCGACGGACGGGCATTGTTTGTCGATCACCTCATTCCTCCCGAAATCCGACTTACAGGAAAGCCTCCGAGCGTTCCCAGAGGGCCTCGATCCGGTCGATACGATTCCTTGCATCCTCGTGAAGGTCCCTGGTGACCTGCGCGACAAGCAGCTCGCATAGCGCGACGACAGGGATCGAGCTGTCGAAGGGCCCGACTGCCGGGACTTGTATCTGTGACCACACATCAGCCAGTTCGACCAGTGGGGACAGTGGACTGTCGGTGATGGCAACGATCGTGACGCCGGCGTCCTTGAGGATCCGGGTCGCTGCCACGATCTGCCGGCGGTAGCGCATGAAGTCGATCACGACGGCCGTGTCGCCACGCTGCGCGTCGCTCACATCGGTTCCGTATGAGTGCTCTTCGAGCAGTTGCACGCTCGGGCGCACCATGGAAAGACCGCTGTGCAGCGCTCTGGCGCCGGCTTGCGACAGCTCTCCCGATAGGACCCAGATTGTCCTGGCTGCCGCCAGCGGACTAACCAGTTGGGCGAGCCGGTTACCTTCGAGCGCTTCGAACACGGATGCGATGGACTCGTCGATCGTCGTTCGCACCGGCACGGTTTCGTCGCTTTCGCTCCGGATGCGGTCACTCGGGCTCGACAGGCGGCGCGACAGGTTGCCGCGCACGTGCTGCTGCAGCTGCGTATAGCCGTCGAAGCCGAGCTTGGTCGCAAAGCGAACTATAGAGGGTCGGCTGGTGCCAACGCGGCTGGCCAGGTCGGAGACGGAGCCGAAAGCGAGCAGGGTAGGCTCGGCCACCACGGCTTCCGCGATGCGCCTTTCGGTGGGCGTCAGGTCGCCAACAACGGCCGCAACCAGGTCCTGCGTCGACGTGAATGGCATTACGCTGTTCATATTGTTACAATATAATACATCATAAGTTCAATATGTTACACAAGTGAGGGACGGCGTGGGTAGTGAAAGCAGGTACGTGCCGACGGAGCGGGAAAAGGCGTTCCAGAGCACCATCGAGAATCCGAAGTACGAGCGGGACATCATCAACGGCCTGACGCCGTTCTTTAAGGGGACGGCTCCGGAAGGTTTCAAAGCGTTCTACACGGCCGAGGAACTGTCGGCGCTCGAAGCGCTGAAGGGCAGTGAACGGGATGTCGAGGCGCGCATGCCCGTCAAGCTGACCCGCCATTTCTTCGAAATGGCCAGGAACAGCGAACCGCTGCGCAATATCGTCAAGGCGAACCCGGACGAGACGCTCAATCTCCAGGGCTCCGAAGACCCCGGCTACCAGATGGATTTTGCGCCGGTCGAAGGACTGCTGCACAAGTACGAGATGGGCCTGCTCTACGTGGTCTCGACCTGCTCGGCGCATTGCCGGTTCTGTTATCGCGAGGAGCTGATCAGCCAGAAGGAAGTCGAACGCCAGGACGGCACGGTGGCCAAGAAAGGGCTGGCCAAGATCAAGGAGGTCACCGACTACATCCGCGAGCACAACAAGCTCGTGGCCGAGAACGGTGGCCTGCACCCCGAGACGGGTCGCGAGAAACTGCGCGAGATACTCATGTCGGGCGGCGACCCGATGGTTCTGCCCAACCGCAAGATTGCGGCCTGGCTATCCGCGCTTGCCGAGGCCGGCATCGAGTCGATTCGCCTGGGCACGAAAGAGATGTCATTCCATCCGAAGCGCTTCGACGAGGCGTTCCTGTCGATGATGGATAACTTCCACGAGGCTTACCCGGACGTTGGCTTCCGCCTGATGATTCACTTCAATCACCCGGACGAGTTCCTGCAGAAGGACGCCGACGGCAACTACATGACTAACCCCAACGGCTCGCTCAAGTGGCACGACGACACGCGCAGGGCCATCGAGGGCATCACGGCGCGCGGCTGGATACATGTCGAGAACCAGGCGCCAATCATCAAGGGCATCAATGATGACCCGGCAGCGATCCGGGTCATGCAGCGCGCGCTCTATCGCGCCGGCGTCGGCAACCATTACTTCTTCTGCGGCAGGGATATCGTCGCTTACCGGGCGTTCAACGTGCCGATCGAGACCGCGTGGAAGATCCTCAACGAATCCCAGAAGGGACTGTCCGGCGTCGAGACACATGCACGCCTGTCGATCACCCACTACAAGGGCAAGACGGAAGTCGCGGCCGTCACCAACGAACCGATTCCAGGCGTGCCGGGCGCCGAGAACGGTGTGCTGATCTTCAAGATCCTGCGCAGCGCGCTCGAAGCGCCGGATCGCGGCAAGGTCTGCATCGTCGGGCGCAATCCCGATGCCATCTGGTTCGACGACTACGAGGATCGGGTCATCTTCGACGAGGCCGGGTTGTTCGATTACACTCGCGTCGACAAAAAGAAGATCGAAGGTGAAGAACCTTTAGTTGCCGCCGGGTGAATATGCCGTGTCACGAGTCGTTAAATTGACAGACCACGAGTCCGCTCTGAGCCGCCTGCAGGAGATGCGGGACCATGGCGGCGATGCGGAAACGCGCGGGCTTACTGACGAGATAATCCTCGACTTTCTCGAGGATCGTCAGGATCTCGCGACGGCTATCGATCGCGGCTACGAAGCATTCCTTGCTCTCAAGGAAACGCACCCGGACTTCCTGGCCCTGGACGAACGGGACCAGATCCTGTTGTCCCAGGAAGGACTGACGAACTTCTATCGGCCGGAAGGGGTGAATCCCTTCGTGGCTGTTGCAGGCGCGGGTCCCTGGGTCGTCACGCTGAAGGGCGCGGTCGTCTATGACTGCGGTGGCTACGGCATGCTCGGCATGGGGCATGCGCCGGCAGCCGTGCTGGACGCGATGAACAAGCCGCACGTCATGGCCAACGTCATGACGCCGAGCGTGAGCCAGTACGATATGACCGAGCGCCTCAAGAAGGAAATCGGCCATCGCCGGGCGGGCGGCTTCCCCTACGACTCGTTCATCTGCATGAACAGTGGTTCCGAGGCGATGACGGTCGCCTCGCGAATCACGGACATCAACACGCGCATACTGACGGACCCGGGCGGCCGCTATGAAGACCGTACGGTCCGCGGATTGACGCTGGCCGGCAGTTTTCACGGTCGTACCGAGCGGCCGGCCCGATTCTCCGACTCCACGCGCGCCAAGTACCGGGAACATCTCGCGTCCTTCCGCCCGCGCGGCTACCTGCTGACGGTCGAGCCGAACGACATCGAGGCCCTCGAAGCCATATATGCCGACGCCGAGGCAGAAGGCGTGTTCATCGAGGCGTTCTTCATGGAGCCGGTCATGGGCGAGGGCAATCCCGGCCTTGCCATTGAACCCGCGTTCTATCGGCGTGCTCGCGAACTGACGCGTGAACACGAAACGATGTTCGTCGTCGACTCCATCCAGGCCGGCTTACGTGCCCACGGCGTGCTGTCAGTGGTCGACTACCCGGGCTTCGAAGAACTCGATGCGCCGGACATGGAAAGTTATTCCAAAGCGCTGAATGCGGGCCAGTATCCGCTGTCCGTACTGGCGCTCTCGGATGCCTGCGCGAGCGCGTATCGGCGCGGTCTTTACGGCAACACGATGACGTCGAATCCTCGCGCGATGGATGTCGCGGTTGAAGTGCTCGATTCATTGAACGACGAGTTGCGGAACAACATCACTCAACGCGGGCGTGAACTGGTGGACGGCCTCGCCGCCCTGGTGGACGAAACCGACGGCGCGGTCGTCAGCGCCCAGGGAACGGGGCTGCTGTTGAGCTGCGAACTCGATCAGCGCTACAAAATCTTCGGCACCGACAGTACCGAGGACTACCTGCGGCGCATTGGTCTCGCGGTCATTCACGGCGGGGAGCATTCCCTGCGGTATACGCCGGTGTTCGGCATCGGTGAAAAGGAAGTCGAGCTAATTATCACGCTGACGCGGCAGGCACTCCTCGAGGGCCCAACTCACTAGCGTTGCTGGTACTCGGCGGCCGTGATGAACTGGCTGAACGCCTCGCACCAGATAATCACTGCGTTGTAGTCGGCGGGGTCGATGCCCTGCGGCACAGACACCATGAAGTTTTCGAAGGTGCGCACGGGACCCACATTGACCATCTGGGACTTCAGCGACTCGAAATCGGCTTCGGTCTCGACAAACGTGGGTGAGAGATACAGTCGATAGTCCGGACCCGGGGCCAGTCGACCCTCCAAAGCTATAGTGTCGCGGCCGACCGAGAGCGTGCCTTCGCCCCAGTGCAACGCGTCACTGTCTGCAAGGTCACGACGGAACTCGCCTTGATAGCCGGCCGTCGCCGCTGCCGAGCGAACCGCCTCGACCGAGGGGTTGTCCGGAGCTGTAAGAATCGGGAGCGAATAAATACCGAGTACAAAGCCAGCGCCGATCGCAATGGCGTGAGTTCCAATCAGTATCAGTGTCCGAAATTTGCTGGTCATCTTGTTAAGGTCCTGGTGAGTAATTGACTGCTCAACCAGACCGGCAGACGCCGGTAAATATTTCAGACACGCAGCGGGCGCCAGTCCTAGTCGATCGAGGGCGGGGTCCCCAGCAGGCCGCCCGTGCATTCCAGCTCGCGATCCCAGTCGCCCAGCTTTGCGGCGGCTTCGTAAGTGGACTCGAGGAATTCGAGCAACGTGGCCTCTGGGTCGGGCGCCTCCGCCACGGCCGCGTACGGCAGAACGAATTCGCCGAAATCCTTGTCCCAATAGGCAGCCTCGGGTCTTACCTCGGCGTCCGCAAAACCATCCGGCGCCGGGTAGGCATAGGCGTAGAACGCGGCTTCGTCTATCGGGCCGCCGCCGGCCCAGAAGCCCGCCGACGAGACTTCGTGGGAGTAGGCTTCCCGGGTTACGTCATCGGGCAGGTTCGGGATGCCGCCGGGATGCAGCGGTGCGCGGCGACCCGAGAAGCGGGTAACGGCCAGGTCGAAGCTGCCCCAGAACACGTGAACCGGGCTCACCTTGCCGCGAAAGGCCGTTCGGAATTGTTGCAGGACGTTATTGACGGACACGAGCGCACAGTGAAAGCGCGCGACCGCATCCGCATCCCAGGGCCGCGCCGCGTCGTCCTCGGCAAACGGTACGCGTTCCGGCAGCTCGTTCGGGCTGCCATGAAACGTAGCATTGCCGCCGAGCTCGGTGATCATGCCGGTGAACTGCTGGTGAAACTCGGCCACCGTCATCGGTCGCAAATCGAATTCGGCCGTTTGTCCGCTACCACAGGTGCCGCGCAGTACGTTGTCGACGAAGTCGAATGAAACCTCGATGCCGCCATCGCCGTCGGGGATCATCGACGTGGTCAGGCCACGCGGCGTCACGTACAGCGTCGCGTGCCACGAGTGATTGATCCACGGGCTGCGCGCCAGCCGGTACTTGCCGACGATCTGCAAATACAGATGCAGTGCCGCCGCCGTCGGCTGCCAGTCGGCAAAGGGTATCGATGGCCAGGCATTGTTATTCGTGTCGGTCATGCTCATGTTTCCATCCGTGTTACCAGTCTTCCATGGGCGTCTTGCCGGACATCCACGCCCACTCGACGTCGGTCATGAACCAGGTATAGGCGTCGAGGTCGGTCACACCCCAGTCCTTGAAGTCACGGACCCGCTCGAACAGCGCTGTCGCGTTGGCGCCATTGGGTTCTTCAAGAAGCTTGTTAAACCGGTCCATCAGGTCGTCGGGCTTGTCGGGCACCGAGTCGAGAACCCGGGGCATCCACTTGTGATACGGGAACAACGTGCGGTTATGCGCGAGGATGAGCCTGCCGGAGAAAAGCGCGAGCTGGCTGGCGGCACGAGTCATCGTGTAGCGGTTGCCGTGCCGCTCGGCCTCGTTGAACAGCCAGTGCTGGATAAACGCCATGCTGTAGAAAGCCCGGATGCGCTCGTCGTGACCGGCATCGGGATACACAGGGATACGTTGCAGCAGCATTTCCAGGTCGGGAATGTGCGAGTAGGCCACGAACGCACCATTGAATGCGGCGCGCGAGGGTTCGTTGCCTTTCTCCGCGAGGTCCTCGAGGTACTTGAGGTTGACGATCTTGCCGTCGACAAACCCGTGCTCGTAATCGCAGAGGTCCGTGCGGTTGATGAAAAGGTCACGCGCGGCCAGGCGCCGATCGAAGGACTCATCGGTTGCGATGATCAGGAAATCCACGTCCGAGTCGTCGCGGGCGAATCCCTTGGCCACGGATCCGCCGATGATCAGGCCAAGAAACTCCGGATCGTCGCGGTAGGCATCGGCCAGCCGGTCTATGGCGCGCTGGTGGTGGTCGCGAATGGGCATAAGCGATATATCTTACCGGGTCGCGGCCGCATTGCGACGCCTTAGAGCGCGGGCTCCCAGCAGCACAACCAGTAAAGCCAGGTAGACGTACGCCGTCGTCGGATCGAAGGCGGTCAAAACCCAGTGCGCCAGCGTCAGCAGCGCGCCAGCGTAGACGAGCCGGTGCAGCGCCTTCCAGCGTCGGCCCAGCCGCGCAACTGAATAGTCGTTGCTGGTTGCCGCGAGCGGCAGGAAGACGAACAGCGCCAGCCAGCCCGTCAGCAAGCCCGCGGTCAATGCGTCGGCGATGATGTCTGCGAGCGCGGGCTCGCGCCACAGGTAAGCGAGCGTGTGCGCGGCTGCGTAAACGAAGACCGCAACGCCGATGTCGCGACGCCTGAGCAGCAGCCACTGCGACCAGCCTGCTTTCGGAAACCGGCGCCGAACCGGAGCGATGACCAGCGCAGCGAACAGCAGGTGGGTTGCCTGCAGGCCGGTCCAGTGCAGGTACTCGCCGTAATAGATGGCCTCGCCCAGATAGCGATACGTCTGCGCCAGCAGGGCTCCGTACAGAACCAGCCACAGAGCCGCCTGCGCGATTCGCGAATCGGGTTTCATGGCCAACCGTTCAGGCTGCGTATCAGTCCAGCGTTACGTAGCTCTCGAGGCGCGCGACCTCGTCATCATCGACATACTTGCCGATCTCGCGCCGAAACTGCTCGATACTCGTGTACGGCCGATACTCCTCGAACTCGTGCACCATCTTCGGCGTCATTCCCGGGATGGTCATCAGGTCTTCTTCCGAAGCGGAGTTCAGTCCCAGCGGGATGAACACGTACTGCTCGAGGCGCGCGACCTCATCCTCGTCGACGTACTTGCCGATCTCGCGCCGAAACTGCTCGAGCGACGTGTAGGGGCGGTACTCTTCGAATTCGTGCGCCATGCGCTCGCTCATGCCGGGGATCAACATGATCTCTTCGCGAGAGGCCGAGTTGAGGTTGATCTGCCGGAACACGGCCGCATACAACTCTGCTCGTTCGTCGGCGCTCAAGGCGTCGGACAGTGCCCGGTCCAGCTCTGCCGCGCTCAGGTAGGGACGTGCCTCGACGATCGTAGCGGCCAGCTGCTCGTCGACGAGTGCATGGCCGGAAAGGGACTCTGCCGACACCAGGTTGGCGTCATCCAGCCCGGCGCCGGCTTGCGCCAGAGCCTGTCCTGCGGCGACCAGGGTCGCCAGCACAAAGAAGGTTCGAATAATCAATTTGCGTGATCCAGGTGATTGAGAATGTCGCAAATGATAATCATTCGCAATATCGCCCACAAGGCCCAGTTGAGACCCTGTTCCGGACGTCGTTCCGCCAATTCAATAAGCTATTCAAACGATTGCACCAGGGTCCGGCGCGAGCAGACATGAGCAGCGAGACCATAGTCATAGCCAAGCGGAACGGACTCCGGGAGTTCGTCGAGTCGCGCTTGTTCACGGCTTTTGTCACGGCGGTCATCATCGTCAATGCCGTGACGCTCGGGCTCGAGACGTCGCCCGCCGTCAACGACAACATTGGCCCCATCCTGCATTTCGCCGATACCGCGGCCCTGTGGATTTTCACCGTCGAGCTGTTGCTCAAATTGCACGTCTATCGTTCGCGGTTCTTCAAGGATGGCTGGAACGTCTTCGACCTGACGATCGTCACGATCGCCTGGATTCCCGCCGCAGGTCCGCTGTCGGTGCTGCGTGCGTTGCGCATCATGCGCGTGCTGCGCCTCGTCTCGGTGATCCCGTCCATGCGCAAGGTGGTCGGCGCGCTGTTCAACGCGCTGCCCGGCATGGGTTCGATCGTTGCCGTCCTGCTGCTCGTGTTCTACATCGCAGCCGTCATGGCGACCAACCTGTTTGGCGCCACGTTCCCGGCCTGGTTCGGCAATATCGGCACGTCGATGTTCAGCCTGTTCCAGATCATGACGCTCGAGAGCTGGTCGATGGGCATCGTGCGCCCGGTAATGGAGGTCCACCCGCAGGCGTGGATGTTCTTTGTGCCGTTTATCGTGGTCACCAGCTTCACCGTGCTAAACCTGTTCATCGCGCTGATTGTCAACTCGATGCAGGTCCTGAGCTCCGAGACCAATGAAGAGATCCAGGAAACCGCGGAACTCGCGCACGGCGAGCGCGAGGCGCTGGCGCGCCAGATCGACGACCTGGCGAAAGAGGTGCGCAGCCTGCGGAGGCAGCTGCGCGAACCTCCTGCAGGCTAGCGACGTTACGTGTTGATCAGGGTTTGCGGAACTTGAACGTGAACCGGTCCGTATTGCCCGATACCGAGCGCCGGCCCACCTCGTATTCGAGCTCATCGTCCGCTCGATAGTGCAGGGTCGAGTAGTCGACGAACTCGAAACCTGCGGCCTGGACTTCCTTGATGACCAGCACCGGGTCGATGCGGCGGCGGTTTTCGTTGTCGTCCGGCTCCATGTGACGGCGCGTGTGATCGACGATGCCGTAGATGCCGCCGCTCCTCAGCGCTTCGAACGACTGGCGGTGCATCATCATGCGGCCTTCCTCGCCGAAGTTGTGCACGTTGCGGAAGGTCAGGACCATGTCGAGGTCTTCAACGCCAAAGTCGAACTCGTCCATTGCGTACAGCCTTTCTCCCGGCGGCCGGCGCATGTTGTCGGTCGTCTCGAGGACTTCGATGTTCTCGAAGCCGGGCAGTGGAGCGATGTTTTCCCTGACACGCCGGGTGCCTAACGCGACTTAGAGCTGGCCATTGTCGCCGAGCTCCGGCGCGAGGATGCGTGTGTACCAGCCGCCGCCGGGGATCAGTTCCAGGACGCGCATGTCGTCCTCGAGACCCAGGAAGTTGAGCGTCTGCAGCGGCATGC
>JAAUYF010096480.1_pt1 | contig 13106 bp, 10 predicted proteins | sample 7278051 | NCBI WGS metagenome assembly JAAUYF01 (sample SAMN14350202, study PRJNA611818) | marine sediment metagenome | isolation source: surface marine sediment (0.6m) | place: French Polynesia: Moorea | collected 2018-08 | reverse complement strand
TCGTTGACCCGCTCCATCAGCGGCAGCATCGCCCTGATCAGGCGGATCGGGCCGAGCGTGTTGGTTTGCAGCGATTTTTCGATAACGTCGATGTCGGCGTCGCAAATACTGGCCGGTCCGCCATCATGACCGTCGATCATGATGCCGGCATTGTTGATCAACACGTCAAGGTGCCCGGGACCGTACTCGATGTGCTGTGCGAGGGCGTCGATGCTGGCCTGGGAATTCACGTCGAGCTTGACCGCCTCGACGTTTTCGCGGCCGATCTGCTTCGCGGCCTCGATACCCGCGTCGATATTGCGGCTGCCGAGATAGACGAGAAAATCCCGCGCGGCCAGCTGGCGGCAGGTTTCGAGGCCGAGTCCGCGGTTACCGCCGCTGACCAGCGCTACCTTGCCCGTGATCATGATTCCCCCTTGCTTGTGTTGAGCCGGTGAAAAGCATAATCTTCTGCTCCTCGGCAAGATGCAAGGGGAAAATGATGCAAGACCTCGAAACCTGGCTCGAGCGGGTTTACCAGGCCGATGGCGACCGCCGCACCCTGGACGCACTCTACGACGAATGGGCCAGGGATTACGACCAGCAGCTCTGGGCCAGCGGCAACCCCTACATCGCGATTGCGACCGGCATGGTCGGCCGCCACGTGCCGGATTTCGGTGCACGCATCCTCGACGCCGGCTGTGGCACCGGCAACATGGCCCAGGTGCTGCACCAGTTCGGCTATCGCAATCTCGAGGGTCTGGACCCCTCCCGCGGCATGCTCGCGGTGGCCGAGCGCAAGCAAATATATCAGCAGCTTTACCCCCTTTACCTCAGCGCTGACGTCGATCTGCCCGACGCAAGTTACGATGCGGTGGTCGCCGCGGGCGTTCTGACCCACGGGCACGCGCCGCCCGAATCGCTCGACGGAATTCTCAAGCTGACCAAAAGCGGCGGCACCATCGTGTTTTCACTGTCGACCATCGCCTACGAGGAGTACGGCTTCAGCGATAAAATCGGCCAGCTCGACGCAAACGATGCATGGGAACGGCTCGATCAGTCGCTGATGTTCCGCACCTACCCGTTCTCGGAAAAGGAAGCCGCGCTGCGCCACTGGGTCATGGCTTACCGCAAATCCTGAGCCCGTCAGCTACGCGACGGTTCCCGCCAGCGGCAATGGTCCCCACGAGTACATAACCGGAAATACCCGGTAATCGAAGCTTCTCTGTAGCTAATTTCGATTAAAAACGCGTTATCGATAGCTTTCTATATGAATAAAGCGCAATTCGCCGGCATCGCAGGTGAATTGGTAAAAAAATGAGAAACAGGACTGCAAAATTGCCGGCATCGCTTTACTATTGACGCTTGTATTAGACCGAGCCGCATCCATCTAGCGGGCATAACCAAACGGAACATCGAAGTGACCGATTCGTCATCGAACGCGCGCAAACCTCGTTTATGGCTGCGCATGCTGTTTATCCTGATGCTGCTGGCGGCAATTTTCTCCGCGCTGGTCTATTTCAAGTTCTTACAGATCCAGGAGCAAATCGCGATCGGCAGCCAGCTGCCGCCGCCGATCAGCGTCACCGTGGCCGAAGCGAAAGCGTCGCAATGGAATCGCCGTATCAAGGCGATCGGAACCCTGGTGGCCTACCAGGGCGTGGATATCACGACCGAGGTCTCCGGCACGGTTACCTCGATCAATTTCGAGTCCGGCGACGAAATCTCGACCGGTACGCTGCTGATCGAACTCGACAACCGCACCGAGAAAGCCAACCTCGAATCGGCGCTGGCGCAATACGAGTCCGACAACAGCCAGTACCAGCGCCTGCTCAAGCTGAAGGACCAGTCGTTCGTCACCCAAAACGATATCGACACCCAGGCCTCGCTGGTCCATATTGCCGTGGCCCAGGTCAGCGTGGCCAGAACAGCGCTCGAGAAAAAACGCATCTTCGCCCCGTTCGACGGCACTCTCGGTATTCGCCAGGTCGATCTCGGCGAGTACGTCGCTCCGGGCACCCCGATCGTCACTCTGCTGTCAGTGGACCAGCTTTACCTCGATTTCACCCTGCCGGAAGACAACTTCAACGATTTGCTAATCGATCAGGAAATCGATTTCCGGGTACGCTCCTACCCTGACCGTATATTCACCGCCACGGTCGAAACCTGGAATCCGGAACTCGACGCCAACACGCGCAATATCAAAATTCGCGCCGAGGTCAACAATAGCGAGCGCCTGCTCGCGCCCGGTATGTTTGCCGATATGCAGGTGCAATCGCGCCAGCGCGAAAAGGTGCTGACCGTCCCCGAGACCGCCATTTTCTATAACATTTATGGTGAAGCGGTGTACACGCTGGAAAAACCGCCGCCCAGCGACTCGGAGCCGCTGCCCGAATACCGCCTGGCCGCGCGCCAGGTCGAAGTCGCCTATCGCAGCGATGGTGTCGCCGGCGTTCGCAGCGGCATCGACGCGGGCGACCTGGTGGTTACCTCGGGCCAGCTCAAGCTTTACCCGGGTTTGCGCGTCGCTATCGTCGACGACGTGCCCGAGTACAACGCGAGCAACGCGCAGTAAGACATGTTCACCGACTTTTTCATCAAGCGCCCGGTGCTGTCACTGGTCATCAGCACGATGATCGTGCTGCTCGGCATCCAGGCGTTTTTCAACAGCCAGATCCGCCAGTACCCGGAACTCGAAACCTCGGTGATCACGATCACCACGGCTTATCCCGGGGCCAGCGCCGAGCTGATCCAGGGTTTCATTACCACGCCGATCCAGCAGGTGGTATCGAGCACCGAAGGCATCGACTTCGTGCGCTCGAGCAGCAGTAACAGCGTCTCGCGGGTCGAGGTGCATATGAAACTCGGGGTCGATGCCGACCTGGCGCTGAGCGAGGTCAACAGCAAGGTCGGTTCGATTCGCGGCGAGCTGCCGGTCGAATCCGAGGACCCGGTCATCGACAAGGAGTCGGCCGAGGGTTTCGCGCTGGCCTATTACAGTTTTTACAGCGACAGCCTCAGCGACGTCGAGATCACCGATTACCTGCTGCGCACGGTGCAACCGGCGCTGTCGACGGTCAAGGGCGTCGGCGAAGCCGAAATACTCGGCGGCAAGACCTACTCGATGCGGATCTGGATGGACCCGGTGCGCATGTCGGCGCAGCGCGTATCGGCGGCCGATATCGTCAACGCCATCGGCGCCGAAAATTACCAGTCGGCCGCGGGCCAGACGCGCAGCGACCTGGTGCAAACCGACGTCAACGCGATTACCGATTCGTCGGATCCGGAAGTCTTCGAACGTTTCGTGATTCGCGAGGAAGGCGACAACGTGGTGCGCCTGGGCGACGTCGCCGACATCGAACTGGGCGCGGAAAACTACGATTCGCTGGTCATGTTCGACAACGTGCCGTCGATTTACATCGGCATCAACGGCACCACCGACGGCAATCCGCTGACCACGATCAAGCAGGTCACCGCCGAACTCGACAAGCTGGAAAAATCTTTTCCGCCCGGTTTGAAAACCGACATCGCCTACGATTCGACCGAATTCATCCAGGCCTCGATCAACGAGGTCATTTTGACCCTCGCGCAGGCCTCGATCATCGTCATCGTCGTGATCTTCCTGTTTCTCGGATCGTTCCGCTCGACCCTGATTCCGCTGGTAACCATACCGCTGTCGATCATCGGCGTGCTGTTTTACATGCAGATCATGGGCTATTCGATCAACCTGCTGACGCTGCTGGCCATGGTCATGGCGATCGGCCTGCTGGTCGACGATGCCATCCTCGTGGTGGAGAATATTTACCGCCATATCGGCGAGGGCCAGCCGCCGTTCGAAGCCGCGATTGCCGGCGCGCGCGAAATCGCGACGCCGGTGATCGCAACCACGATCGTGCTCGGCGTGGTTTACGCGCCGATCGGCCTGCTCGGCGGGCTCACCGGTGTCCTGTTCAAGGAATTCGCGTTTACCCTGGTCGGCACGATTATCATCTCGACGATCATCGCGTTAACCCTGTCGCCGATGATGTGCTCCAAGGTCTTGCGCCCGACCGTGGCCAACAATGCTTATGCCAGGATGGTCGCGACGCTGTTCGAAAATATCAAGCGCGGTTACGAAGGCATCCTCGCCTCCTCGCTGCAAACGCGTTCGGTCACCGTGGTATTCGTCGTCGGCATCGCCCTGCTGCTCGCCGCCATTTTTGTCTCTTCGGCCAGAATGCAGACGATTCAGTACGAACTCGCGCCGCAGGAAGACCAGGGCGTCATCTTCACTTTTTCGCAGGCGCCGGATCACACCAGCATCGACTACCTGAACAAGTACACCGCGCCCTATATCGATATTTACCGCGCCTACGAAAGCGAATACGAATCCTCGTTCATGGCCAATGGATTTGCCGGCCCCACGGTATCCTTTTCCGGAATGCTGTTGAAACCCTGGGAAGACCGCCGCCTGTCGGCGCAGCAAATGCTGCCCGAGATTCAGCAGCAGCTGGACCAGCAGCCGGGGCTGCAGAGTTTTGCCTTCAACCCGTCGCCGCTGCCCGGCGCCAGCGGCAATACGCCGGTCGAATTCGTGCTCAAAACCCAGGAAGGTTACGACCAGCTCTACGGCGTGGTGCAGCAGGTTCTGGCCAGGGCGCGCGAAAGCGGCAAGTTCTTTTTCATCAAGAGCGACTTCGATTTCAGCAAGCCGGAAATCCGCGTCACTATCGATCGTGAACGCGCCGAATCGATGGGCATTTCGATGCGCGATATCGGTCAGACCCTCGGCGCGATCCTCGCCGAGGGTTACGTCAGCCGCTTCAACCTGGCCGGGCGCAGCTACAAGATAATCCCGCAGGCGCTGCAGGAAGACCGCGAAAACGCCGAGCTGGTAAGCCAGTATTACGTTTATTCCGAGGACGGCGAACAGATTGCGCTGTCGTCGCTGGTCGATATCGACTACAGCTCGGTACCGCGCGAACTGGTGCAGTTCCAGCAGCAGAACGCGGCCAAGATCGACGCCGTGCCCGGGGTCTCTCTCGGCGAGGCGCTGGACCTGCTGCGCGAGATCAGCGAGGAGGTGGCCCCGGCGGGTTACACCTTCGACTACCAGGGTCAGTCGAGACAGCTGATCCAGGAAGGTTCAGCGCTGGCGGTTACTTTCGGCTTTGCCATTATCGTCGTATTCCTGGTGCTGGCGGCGCAGTACGAAAGCCTGCGCGATCCGCTGATTATCCTGACCACGGTGCCGCTGGCCGTGTTCGGTGCGATCGTGCCGATGTTCCTGTCGCAGGTTTCGATGAATATCTACAGCCAGGTCGGGCTGATTACGCTGATCGGGCTGGTCAGCAAACACGGCATCCTGATCGTCGAATTCGCCAACGAAATCCAGAAAAACGATAACCTGCCGCCAGACGAGGCCGTGATCAAGGCGGCCTCGATTCGCCTGCGTCCGATTCTGATGACGTCTTTTTCGACCATCATCGGCATCATGCCGCTGGTCGTCGCCAGCGGCGCCGGCGCCGCCAGCCGCCAGGCGATCGGCATCACCATCGTCTCCGGCTTCGCCATCGGCACCCTGTTCACGCTGTTCGTGTTACCGGTTCTTTACACTTTCTTTGCCGGCGATCACAGGCCGAAAACCGCTGACGAAGATTCGCTGCCGGCGGCCCAGCTGGTTTAATCCGGTTCCGCTCCCGGCGCCTGTCGCAGGTAGGCCGATTCCTGCAGAATCCATTCGCGAAATGCCGTCACCTTGGCCGTTTTCGCCTTTTGCGGCGAGGTCACGAGGTGATAATTCATCTTGACCGGCAGGCGCTGTTCGAACGGCTGTAGCAGGCGGCCGGCCCTGATTTCGGGTTCGGCCATGACGTTGGCGATCAGTGCAACCCCCTGCCCGTCCAGCGCGGCCTGGAACAACAGGTCGGACTGGTTGAAATAAATGCCGTGTTCGGTATCCACGTCGTCTGCTCCAACCACCTTCAGCCACATGTCCCAGTCGGGCCAGCCCGGATCGAGTTCGTCGTAATTGCTGTGCAGCAGGATATGGTTTTTGAGGTCCGAGACCTTGCTCAGACCACCGTGGCGCTGCAGTAATTCAGGGCTGCAAACCGGGATCAGTTCGAACGAGAAAAGGTAAACCGTATCGAGTTCTGGATAAACGCCGTTGCCAAAGCGGATGCCGACATCGATGTCTTCGTGCCTGAAATCGACCAGCCGATCCGAGGTATCGATGCGCACGTCGATCTCCGGGTGCCGGGCCTTGAATTTCGCAAGCCGCGGAATCAGCCACTTGGCCATGAACGATGGCGCCGACGTAATCGTCAACGGGGCGTCACCACGCTGCTCGCGCAGCAGCGCAACCGCTTCGCTGAATTGCTCGAATCCGCTGCTGATCAGGGGCAGGAAAAGTTGCCCGGCATCGGTCAGAACGATCGTCCGGTTCATGCGCTGGAACAGCCTGACCTCGAGAAACTCTTCCAGCGCCCTTATTTGCTGGCTGATCGCGCCCGGGGTGACGTGCAGTTCGGCTGCGGCCCGGGTAAAACTCAGGTGCCGGCCGGCGGCTTCGAAAGCGCGTAACGAATTCAATGGAGGCAGCTTATTCATTTTAGAAAATCTAATCTGAATAGGAGAATATATCGTTTGTTTTTATAACGCACAAGCCACATATTTAGGCGCGTCAAAGTCATTAGAACCGTTTTTAAGCGCAGGAGAAAACCAATGAGATTATTTACTTTTGCTATATCTTCGATAGTCGACGTCAATACCGGCCATGGCCTCGCCGGCAGCAAACAATTCCTCCAAATCGACGCCGCGTCAGGAAGCGGCCGCAAGCCTCGATTAATATCGGCCCACGGCCTGCTCACCGCGCTCAGAGGCGCTATCTCGAGCTGGATCGAGCGCTACCGGGTGCGCGCGCAGGAACGCCGTGAACTCGCCGAATTGCTGGGTATGAGCGACCGTCTGTTGCGGGATATCGGTCTGAGCCGCGGCGACCTGATCGCGGTCGAGCTCGGCAGCCTGAGCCTGCAGCAGCTGCAGTCCGAACGCCGCGGCCGGCGCGACGGCGAGCATGAAATCGTCAGCACGGTAAAACTGGGGCGCGCGACGGAGATCGACCACGAAGCAGCCAACGAAGCATCGTACCAGGAGCGCAAGTGCGCCTGATTACGAGATAAGGGCCGGCACACGGGAAGCCGGCCCTTTCATTGCGTAACTTCCTCCACCCAGCTGTTCACCAGGTAACGCGCGATCGAATCGCGCCGCGGCAGGCTAAAGTTGTCGCCGCCGTCTCCCCACTCGCCGAAGTCCGCGAGCTGTTCCGCCTCGAACCAGTAGGCTTCCTCGATTTCGACGCCGTCGACATTGATCTCCGTGCTCAGGGCCTCGGCGCGAAAACCGAGCATAATCGACGACGGAAACGGCCACGGCTGCGATGCCTGGTAATCGACCCGTCCTACGCGAATGCCGCATTCTTCGAATACTTCGCGCCTGACCGTTTCTTCGAGACTTTCCAGCGGATCGACGAATCCGGCCAGGGTCGACATCATGCGGTTCGGGAAGCGCGCATTCCTCGCCAGCAGGCAGCGGGGACGGGCTGGATCCGAGCGATCCTCCACCAGCATGATTACCGCCGGATCGGTACGCGGGAACTGTACCCGCCCGCAATCGGCATTGCCGCAGCGACGTTGATGGCCGCCGTTTTCGCTGCGCGTCGGGCTGCCGCAGGTACCGCAGAACCGATGGTGCCGGTTCCAGTAAACCAGGCCGCGCGCGTAGGCGAGCTGCGCCGCCTGCTCGGCGTCCAGCAGCCAGCCGCAGGCGCGCAGATCGACGAAATCGCTGTCGCCGATCAGCGGTTCGACGAGATCGATTCGATGGTGCGAAATATCCAGCGCAAACAGGGGTCCGAGGTCGTCATGCCCGAGAAAAACCAGCTGCTCGAAATCATCCAGCAGCGGCGCTACCGCGGCGCTGTCAAGATGAATGATCTCTGGCGTATCCGCCTGCTCACGATTCCAGCGCATCAGGCTTTTATCCTCGCGCAAAACAAGAACGCGGCTTCGCGACCGCGTCCATTGTTGCCGCAGCCAGTTGCGGTCCCTACGTTTTTCGCTGGCCCGATCCAGCCTCAACTCGCAGTAATAAATCACCGCGCGAGCTTAGCACGAATTGTCGATCGACTTCCGCTACGAATCGGTCGCTTTTGCCCCGATGGCGCGGACTTGCGCGTCAGGATGCATTCTCCCGGCGGTAGATCTCGATTGCCCGCTCGAGCTTATCGAACTCGCGGCAGCCGAAAAAACACTCCTTGTCGAGCACGGAAAGGCGCTCCTCGGCCTTTTCTAGCTGGCCGAGATGCAGGTAAAGCTCTCCCAGATACTCGTTGGCGCCGCGGTGATCGGGTTCGATCTCCAGCGCACGCTGATAATAGTTGAGCGCGATTTCGTAACGTTTGAGCTGGCGGTGACTGTAGGCGACCAGGTTCAGCAAATCGGGATCGTCGGCATCCTTTTCCAGCGCCTTGTCGAGTTCGGCAATCGCCTGCTCGTATTTCTCGTCGTCGATCAACGACTGGTAGGGCTCGAGTTTCGAATCACGGCCACCGCCGCCGCCACCGCCGTCGGCCAGTGCCGGTGACGCGGCAAAACTGCCCAGGGCCAGGGTCAATAAGAAAAAAATCGTCGTTTTCATAATCAGTTCTTCCATAATCGCCGTCCCGGCGACGCTTCGGTTCATCTCAGGCGATAACGCCTTCTTTACGCAACTCTTCGAGCTTCTGCTCGTCGAGACCCAGTACCCCCGACAATATTTCCTCGTTTTCCCGGCCGAGTTCGCCGCCAGGCCAGCGCGTCGCTCCCGGCGAGCGCGAAAGCCTGGGCAGAATCGCCGGAATCTTCAGCGCTTCACCGTCGATCTCTACCGTCTCGAACAGGCCGCGCGCGTTGAAATGCTCGTCCGCGAGCATATCCTCGACGTTGTAAATCGGTCCCGCTGGCACCCGCGCCTGCTCCAGTTGCCGCAGCAGCCAGGGCGAGTCGTGTGCCTCGCACCAGCCCGCCAGCGCGGCGTCGATTTCGGCCTCGTGTTCGACCCGCCCGGGATTACTCGCGAGGCGCGGATCCTGCGCCATTTCCGGGTATCCCGCGGCGACCATCAGCCGCTGGAATATCGAGTCGCCGTTACCGCCGATAACGATGTACTTGCCGTCGGCGCAGCGATAAGTGTTGGTCGGCACGATCCCGGTAACCGTACTGCCCGAGGGTTCGCGCACGACGCCGTTGCCGTCGTATTCCGGGACTACCGCTTCCATCAGGTTGAACATCGACTCCACCAGCGCAACGTCTATCACCTGCCCCCGGCCGCTGGATTTTTTTTCCAGCAGCGCCATCGCGATGCCGAGGGCGGCGTGAATCCCGGAGATGGTGTCGCCAATGCTCAGGTTCGGCCGCACCGGCGCTTCGCCCGGATGGCCATTGACATAGCGAAACCCGCTCATGCCCTCGCACACCGAGGCAAACCCCGGCCGGGACGCATACGGACCGTCCTGGCCATAACCCGATATACGCGCGTAAACGAGGCCTGGATTGGTTTGGCGAAAGTCGTCCGGGCCCAGCCCCCACTTTTCGACCACCCCGGGACGAAAGTTTTCGATGACGACGTCGGCCTGTTCGATCAGGCGGCGCACCAGGTCCACCCCGGCCGTGCATTTCAAATCGATGGTGACCGATTTTTTATTGCGCGCCAGTGAGCGCCACCACAGCGACGTGTCGCCGCGCATTTCACGCCAGCGCCGAATCGGATCGCCGCCGCCGGGCGGTTCGATCTTGATCACCTCGGCGCCGAAATATCCGAGCATGCAGCCGGCAAAGGGCCCGGCCAGCAGTTGTCCGAGTTCGATGACGCGATACCCGGCCAGCGGTCCTGTAGCAGCCATAACGACTCCCGATCGATTACACCTGCAGGCATGTTACGCAGACCCGGGCGGCCTGGCCAGCGGTCGCGGCCGAGCCGCAGGCCGTCGTCGAAGCACAAAAACGGTGCGGCCGCACCGCCGCCGCGCGCAGCGGCGGGAAAATCGTCGAAAGAACCCGGTTTCGGCCACAAATCGGGTGCATGCGCGAAACGATTGAATTACCATAAATCGTCACTTAACAAGTTACCCGTATGTCACCCGTAGTTCTCGCCGATTCCGGCCCCGAAGCAAAGATTTTCGTGCTCGACACCAACGTACTGATGCACGATCCCTCCGCCCTCTTCAAGTTCCAGGAACACCACGTTTACCTGCCGATGACCGTGCTCGAAGAGCTCGATAACGCCAAGCTCGGCGTCTCCGAGGTGGCGCGCAACGTACGCCAGACCAACCGTTTTATCGACGAATTGCTGACCATGCAGAAAGAGGTCGTCATCGAAGAGGGGCTGCAGCTCAACCAGTTCAGCCCGGCGGAAGAACCCTTCAAATGCAGCGGCCGGCTGTATTTCCAGACCCAGGCGCACGGAGAAAACCTACCCGAATCGCTGCCCGGCAACAAAAACGACAATTCGATCCTGAATACGATCATGTCGCTGAAAGAGGAAATCCACGATCACGAAATCGTGCTGATTTCCAAGGACATCAATTTGCGCATCAAGGCCGCGATCCTCGGCATCAAGGCCGAGGACTATGCCAACGACCGGGTCGTCGACGATCTCGACCTGCTGTTCAGCGGATCGCGCCAGCTCGCCGACGATTTCTGGGAAGTGCACGGCAAGCAAATCGAAAGCTGGCAGGAGGAAGGCAAGGCCTACTACGAAGTCGAGGCGGTCGACGGCGAGGAGTGGTTTCCGAACCAGTTCATTTACATCCGGGACGAATTCGAAGCCATCGTGCGCAGGCGCAATGAAAACGGGTTCCTGATCGAGGTTTGCCAGAATTATTACGGCCAGCGCCACTCGGTCTGGGGTATTACCGCGCGCAACCGCGAGCAAAATTTCGCGCTCAACCTGCTGATGGATCCGGAGATCGATTTCGTTACCCTGTCCGGCAGCGCCGGCACCGGCAAAACCCTGCTCGCGCTGGCCGCCGGGCTGACCCAAACCCTGGATCAGGGCCTGTACAAGGAAATCATCATGACCCGCGTGACCATCCCGATCGGGGAAGACATCGGCTTCCTGCCCGGCAGCGAGGAAGAAAAAATGACGCCCTGGATGGGCGCGCTGATGGATAACATGGAAGTCCTGACCGGCAGCGATCAAAAGGATTCCTGGGAGCAGGCGGCGACCAACGATTTACTGCGCAACCGGATCAAGATCCGCTCGCTCAATTTCATGCGCGGGCGCACCTTCCAGAACAAGTACATCATCATCGACGAGGCGCAGAACCTGACCTCGAAGCAGATGAAAACGCTGGTAACGCGCAGCGGCAGCGGCACCAAGATCGTCTGCCTCGGCAATCTCAAGCAAATCGATACGCCTTATCTCACCGAAACCACGTCGGGGCTGACCTATGTCGTCGATCGTTTCAAGAACTGGGAGCACAGCGGCCACGTTACGCTGATGAACGTCGAGCGCTCGCGCCTCGCCGATTTCGCGTCGGACGTGCTTTAACCGGCCCGAGCCCGGCTCAATCGGCCATGGTGATGCCGGAAGTATCCGGCGGCGGCGGTTCCGGTTCCTTTTTGGCTTCGCTGAGGTCGGTGCCGACCGGCGCGATGTCCATGCCCGAAATATCGATCTGGGGCTCGGCCACGTCCTGGTAGTCATTCTGCAGTTCGCTGCCGACCGGCGCCAGGCTTGCCGACAGGTCTTCGATCTGGTCGCCGGTGATACCCAGCGGATCGGTTTGCGGCGGCGGCGCGACTTCGCCGTAGTCGCCGGTTTCGTACTGCTGCGCGGCAGCGGCGGCGGGTTCGGTGGCGGCGGCAGCGGCAGGCGCGGCGGCCGTATTGCTGCCTGCCGGCGCCGCGGGTGGCGGTGATGCCGGCGTCGCGCCGCCCATGGGAATGACCTCGCATTCGGCGCCGGCCCGGGTGAGCGCGGTACGGTACTTGGCCGCGGTTGCCTGGTCGATGTTTTTCTTGATGACGATACGCTTGCCGGAAAACAGTTGCGCCAGCTTGGCTTCGTCGGCGTTGAACATCTTGCCGACCCTTGCCTTGACTTCTTCGAGGCTCGCGCCCGCGCTGATCTGACCGGAAAATGCAACTTCGAATAATTGATCGCTCATAACAAAATTCCCGTATCTGCTGGATTATAATATAGGACAGAATTCGATAATCGTTACCATGACCAATAATATTGAAATCACGCGACTGACGCCGCACGGGGAAATGGACGTGCTGTCACGGCTCGAAGTCAGCCAGCTCAAACAGGACAGCAAAGTCGACGGCCTTTACGAAACCTTCCGCGCCTGTTCGCTCGCCGTGCTCAACGTCGACAGCGAGACCGACGACGCGCGCGAGGTGCTCGAGCAATACCGCGACTTCGACATTCGCGTGGTGCAGCAGGCTCGCGGGATCAAGCTCGAAATCGAAAACGCGCCGCAGAACGCCTTTGTCGACGGCCGGGTGATTACCGGTATCCAGGAGCAGCTGTTCGCGGTGCTGCGTGACGTCTCCTACGTCAAGAACATCATCGAAGCCAACGCCATCCTCGACCTCGGCACCAGCGAGGGCATTACCAACGCCGTGTTCCACATCCTGCGTAACGCCTCGCTGCTGATTCCCGAGGTAGAGCCCAACCTGGTGGTTTGCTGGGGCGGCCACTCGATCGATCGCAGCGAATACGATTACTGCAAGGAGGTCGGTTATCAGCTGGGGCTGCGCGGCCACGATATTTGCACCGGATGCGGACCCGGCGCGATGAAAGCGCCGATGAAGGGCGCCGCCATCGGCCATAACAAGCAGCGCATACGCGAAGGCCGCTACGTCGGGCTGACCGAGCCGGGCATCATCGCCGCCGAGTCGCCGAACCCGATCGTCAACGAGCTCGTCATTCTGCCCGATATCGAAAAGCGGCTCGAGGCTTTCGTCCGCGCCGGTCATGCCATCGTCGTGTTTCCAGGCGGCGTCGGCACCGCCGAGGAAATCCTGTTTCTGCTCGGAATCCTGCTGAATCCGGGCAATAGCCATATCCCGTTTCCACTGATCCTGAGCGGGCCCGAG
>JAAUYF010119991.1_pt1 | contig 13117 bp, 11 predicted proteins | sample 7278051 | NCBI WGS metagenome assembly JAAUYF01 (sample SAMN14350202, study PRJNA611818) | marine sediment metagenome | isolation source: surface marine sediment (0.6m) | place: French Polynesia: Moorea | collected 2018-08 | reverse complement strand
CTGAAGCCGAGCTCGTCGCCGGGCCCGTTCGCCCTATCGTGCTCGCAGCGCGGCGCGGTGACAGCGATCTTGCGCCGTCCGTCGCGCCCGGGCTGGCCGAGATCGGTGTGTTCCTGCCCTACAGCCCGCTCCACCAGTTGCTGCTCGATGCGGTCTGCGGACCGGTCGTCGCGACGTCAGGGAACATCAGCGGCGAACCCGTGCTGACCGACAACGCCGAAGCGTCACGGCGATTGCAGCCTGTTGCAGACGTCTTCCTCCAGCACAACCGGCCGATCGTGCGGCCGGCCGACGATCCGGTTTTTCGGCGCATTGCCGGACGCGTGCGGCCGCTGCGCATCGGGCGGGGTTGCGCGCCGCGCGAACTCTCGATGCCGTGGCGCCTGACAGAACCGACCCTCGCCGTGGGTGGTCACATGAAAGGCACGTTGGCACTGGGCTGGGACGAGCGCGTTGTCGTATCGCCACATATCGGCGAGATGGACAGTCCGCGCAGCCTCGACGTGTTCGAACAGGTCGCTGCCGACCTGCAGGCCCTGTACGGCGTGCGCGCGACTCGCATCGTCTGCGACGCACATCCCGGGTACACGACGCATCGCTGGGCGCAACGTCAGGGGCTCCCGGTCGAGCAGGTCTGGCACCACGAAGCGCACGCGAGCGCCGTTGCCGGCGAACTGGCGCTGGCCGGCCCGTGGCTGATGTTTGCCTGGGACGGCGTTGGGCTGGGTCGCGACGGCACGTTATGGGGTGGTGAAGCGCTGCTCGGCGAACCGGGCAACTGGACGCGCTTCGCGAGTCTGCGGACCTTCCGGTTGCCGGGCGGCGACAAGGCCGGTCGCGAACCCTGGCGCAGTGCGGCCGCGCTGCACTGGGAATGCGGCGAGGCGTGGACCGTCCGCGAGGATCCGCAGGGCGTTGCGAAAGCGGCCTGGGACAATAACCTGAACTGCCCGACAACGAGCGCGGCAGGCCGGTTGTTCGATGCGGCCGCCGCCATCATCTGCGAATTGCCGGTCACCAGTTTCGAGGCGCAGGGGCCGATGATGCTCGAGGCGCTGTGCCGGCAGCCGGGGGAGCCCATCGAACTCGAACTCGCCGAGGACAAGCAGGGCGTCCTGCGCAGTGACTGGCAGCCGCTGCTGGCGCTGCTGGCTGACGACAAGGTCGACCGCGCCAGGCGCGCCGAGCAGTTTCATGCGGCGATGGCGGGTGTCATCCTCGAGCAGGCGAAGGCGGCAAGGGAGCGCCACGGGACTGGCCGGGTTGGACTGTGCGGCGGCGTGTTCCAGAATCGGGTGCTCGCCGAGCTGGCAATGGCATTGCTCGAGGACGCCGGGTTCAAGGTGCATCTGCCGCTGGCGTTACCATGTAACGATGCGTGCCTGAGTTTCGGCCAGGCGGTGGAAGCCGCGGCAGCGGAATCTGTTTAGGATAGGAACAATGGACGACGATCGTATTTCACTGGCCCACGGCAACGGCGGCCGCTTCATGCGCGAACTCATCGAGGACGTATTTGCGAAAGCGTTGTCGGCAAGCGAAATCGACGTGCAAGCCGATGCGGTACCGATCGATCTCGACGGTGGCGAGGTCATGATCACGACCGACGGCTTCACCGTGCAGCCGCTCGAGTTCCCGGGCGGCAACATCGGCTCCCTGGCGATCCATGGCACAACGAACGACCTTGCCGTTGCCGGTGCGAGGCCGATGTACCTGACCCTGAATGCGTTTATCGAAGAAGGATTCGAGGTCGAGCGCCTCGAGCACATTGTCACGAGCCTCGCAGAAGCCGCGGTCGAGGCCGGCGTGCGCATCAGCGCGGGCGATACCAAGGTCGTGCCGCGAGGCGAGGGCGGCGGCCTCTATCTCGCGACGACCGGTGTCGGCGTGCGTCTGCCCGGCGCACGGCCGTCGCTGGGCAATATCCGCGACGGCGACGTCATGATCGTCAGCGGTCCGGTTGGCGACCACGGCACCGCGGTCATGCTCGCGCGAGAGGACTTCGGGCTGCGCGGCGATCTCGTCTCCGACGCCGGCCCGGTCATGTCCCTGACCGAACCGTTGCTCGCATTCACAGGCCTGCGCTTCATGCGCGACCCGACGCGCGGCGGCATCGCGTCGATCGGCCACGAAATCCTCAAGGCGACGGGTCTCGGGGTGCGCTTCGAGGCGACGGTGCCCGTGCGCGAGCCCGTGCAGTCCGTCTGCGAGATGCTGGGCTACGATCCGTATTACCTTGCCTGCGAAGGTCGCGTCGTGGCGATTCTCGCAGCGGACGAGGCCGACGTGGCACTGGCACTGTGGCGCGAGCTGCCGGCCGGCCGGGAGGCGGCGCGCATCGGACGCATTACCGCGCAAGAGCAGCGCGTTATTCTCGAGACACCGCTCGGCGGCGAACGCTTCCTCGAGGAACTCGAGGACGACCCGCTGCCGCGGATTTGCTAGTCGTCGGGTGTCTCGAGCTCCACGCGTCGAAGGATCATCTCGCCGCCGCTGATGAGCGTCGTGTGATAGTCACCACACTTCCCGCACACGAGACGATTGGCTTGTGCGTCAGTCTCCGCGCCACAGGCATCGCAGCGGACCACGATGGCCTTCGGGGCGACGGCGAAATCCGCATCGTCGGCGATTGTTCCAGCCGCGGCCATCGGCCACGCCGATTCGAGAAGATCGATTTCCACGCCTGACAGGGGGCCGACTTCCAGTTCGATTCGGATAACCCGGGTGGCGGCCCGCTCCTCGGCGATCGCCCTGACCTGGTCGAGAAGCGACAGGCATACCGACAACTCGTGCATGGTTGTGGTCAGACGATCTCGACGAGCTCGATCGCGAAAGTCAGCGCCTGTCCGGCCAGCGGGTGATTGCCGTCGACCGTGATCGAATCGTCGGCAACGTCAGTTATGACGAGGTTCATGACCTGGCCCTCCGGGCTGCGGCTTTGCAGCTGCATGCCGACAGCAGGTTCGATCTCGTCGGGCAAGGCACTCTTCGGTACCTCCTGGACCAGCTGCTCGTGGCGCTCGCCGTAGGCCTGCTCCGGCGGGATGGTCACGGACTTGCTCTCGCCGACGGTCATGCCGTCCACCGCGCTGTCGAAGCCCGGGATCACCTGGCCGCCGCCCAATGCGAACTCCAGCGGGTCGCGGCCTGCCGAGCTGTCGAATTCGGTACCGTCATCGAGCGTACCGGTGTAGTGAATGCGGACCGTGTCGCCCGATTTTGCCTGTGTCATGGGAGTTTCTCCTTGGGAATCGGGCACTATACAGGACGCGGGCGGTAAAGCGCTGAGAACGTTCTGGGACAAGTACTTATTTGCATCATTGCACCCCGGGATTACCGTAAAAACTGGGCAGTTGTGTGCAGAAGGTGGTGCAATGAACGAGTCCTCGATGCCCGGCAACCTCGTCACCGTCGATACGACCGTCCCGGTCTGGGAGCAGTTCTTTACCGTCGCCCCGCTCGTGCTGATCGGCACGCGCGACGCGGACGGATCGCTCGATCTCGCGCCCAAGCACATGGTCACGCCGATGGGCTGGCAGAACTACTTCGGATTTGTCTGCACGCCGCGCCACGCGACCTGTGCCAATATCGAGCGCACGGGTGAATTCACGGTCAGCTATCCGAAACCCTCGCAGGTGCTCATGACGAGTCTCGCTGCGTCGCCACGATGCGAACACGGCGAAAAGCCCGTCATCAGTTACCTGCCGACGTTCCCCGCAACCCGGGTTGATGGCGAGTTCATCCGGGACGGGTACCTGTACTTCGAGTGCACGCACTTCAAGACCGTAGACGGCTTTGGTGAAAACTGCCTGATCACGGGGGAGATCGTTGCCGCCTATGCCGACGATGATTTCCTGCGTCATACCGAATCCGACGACCAGGAGACGATCCACGCCGCGCCGTTGTTCGCCTATCTTTCACCGGGGCGCTTCGCGACCATCGACCAGTCCAACGCGTTTCCGTTCCCCGAGGCGATGAAGAGGTAACAGCACGATGGGCGCCTCGACCGCGTCAAGAATCCTCGAACACGTCAAGGGCCAGGAAGCAGTGATGACGACCCTGATCCGGGACCTGGTCGAAGCCGAGTCGCCGTCGGCACACCCCGAGACACACGACGACGTTCGCCGCGTGTTGCGATTGGCGCTGGCCGACGTCGGCTTCGAGACGCGGGAAACCGGCGTACCGGACAAACCGCGGCATATATTCGCGAAGCCGGCGCAGCGGGACAGGGGCGCGCCATCCCAGCTCGTGGTGGGGCACTACGACACCGTCTGGCCCGTCGGTACCGTCGAGGAGCGGCCGTTCATTATCGATGGAAACGTCATCCACGGACCGGGCTCCTTTGACATGAAGGGCGGACTGGCGCAACTCGTTACGGCGCTGCGCACGATTCGCGAACTCGGCCTCGACATGCCTGTCGTGCCGGTCGTCTTCGTCAACGCCGACGAGGAAATCGGCAGCCGCTCGTCGACGCGCTACATACGCTGGCTGGCACAACACGCGGACCGCGCACTCGTGCTCGAGCCGGCGCTCGGCGATCGCGGCGACGTCAAGACAGCGCGCAAGGGGATAGGCCGATTCACCATTACCGTGCACGGCAAGGCCGCGCATGCCGGCCTCGATCCCGAGGGCGGGGCGAGCGCGATCCTCGAGTTGTCGCACGTCATCCAGACCCTGTTCGCGCTGAATGACGTCGAACGGGGCATCACGGTCAACGTCGGCACCGTGGACGGCGGCATCCAGCCCAATGTCATCGCACCGCACAGCAAGGCCGTCGTCGACGTGCGCGTTCCGTCGGTCGCAGCAGGCAACGAGATCGAGTCCGTCATCCACTCTATCGAGCCCGTCAACCCCGAGGTGCGCCTGCACATCGAGGGAGCCATCGGCCGGCCCTCGATGGAGCCGACCCCGCGTAACCGCAAGCTCTGGAAACGTGCGAAACGGGCCGGTGAAGATCTCGGGATCGAGCTGCACGAGGCTCGTGCGGGAGGGGGATCGGACGGCAATACGACGAGCCAGTACACGGCGACAATTGACGGGCTCGGACCAGTCGGCGATGGCGCCCACGCATTGCACGAGCACCTGCTGATCGACAAGACGCTGGAGAGGGCGGCCCTGCTGACCCTGTTGTTGACGGAGCCCGCGATGAACACCAATGGGGGAGGTCGATGAGCACGAGGACTTACGGCTCGCTGGCGCGCATAGCCGACTTCGGGAACAGCAACTTCGATCTTACGAAGCTGCCGAAATCGGACTGGGATACCGGCGACTACGTCCAGGGTGTTGTCGTCGGAACGCCGACACCCCTCTATCGCATAGAGGACCGGGCCGGGCACATGGTCAAGGTCGAGCCCGGCGACTGGGTCGTTGGTGCGCTCGGCGACCGCACGGCGACGCTCGAAGGTGTCGGGAGCTGGAGGGACGTCGGCGACGACGGGATCATGCACGCGCTGACGGCAGCCGGGCTGATGGGCCTCTACACGTCATTGTCGCAACTGCTCGTGGAACCGCTGAACCTGCAATACATGGGCCACCTCTGCCGCGACGGCCGCAAGGTCTGCATGGCCGATTTCGCAATGCGCTCGGATACGCACGAGTTCAGTATTCCAACAGTCCTGCTCGTCGGCACGTCGATGTCGGCCGGCAAGACGACGGCCGGGCGGCGCGTTTGCAAGGAGCTCGACCGGGCCGGCCTGTACGTCGTCGGCGCCAAGCTCACCGGTGCAGGGCGCTATCGCGACATTCTGAGCTTCCTGAAGACAGGCGCCACCAGGATATTCGACTTCGTCGATGTCGGCTTGCCGTCAACGGCAGTGCCGGAACAGGTCTATCGCGCGGCGATACGCCCACTGCTGAATCACATCAACGACCTTGGGCCCGACTTCCTGGTCGCCGAGGCGGGAGCCTCGCCGCTCGAGCCCTACAACGGTGCTGTCATCGTCGACGAACTCGGCGACAACATCGTCTGCACGATCCTCTGCGCATCCGATCCCTACGCCGTCGTCGGCGTGGAGCAGGCTTTCGGCCTGAAGCCGGACCTCGTCACCGGGCCGGCGACACAGACCGCAGCCGCGGTAGAACTCGTGTACAAGCTGACAGGCCTGCCCGGGATCAACATCATCGACCCTGCGGCCAAGGAACCGTTCCGCCAATTCCTCAAAGAGCGGCTCGGGCTGGCGGACGACTGGACGACCTAGAATCGCCGGCATTTCCCGGGATCGCTCAGTCGAACAGGTAGCGGTAGCCGAGGGTGATCACCAGGTCATCGTCGGCATTGCCGCTGAGATCAATACGAGTTCCAAGGTAAGCGATACCCCTGTTCGCAAATACCTTGCCGATGCGGAGAAGGGCGAGCGTAATGGTCTCGTCGTCATCAAGGTCCCGAACTACCGGAACGCCGACGGTTACATAGCTCCAGTACTTGCGCATTGGCTGGTAAGCCACGAGGGGTACGACGCCGGCCGAATCGTGCTCGCCCGAATCGCTCCAGGTAGCAAGCGTCGCCGTGGACAACATCCATGCCTGCCTGCGCCAGGAGTTCACCCAGACGCCGGTGACCTTGGTGGTGCCGTCGCCCAGCGTTTCGCCTGCGGCCGTGTCCAGCGTCAACGTAGCACCGACGAGCGCAGAGTAGCCCCGTGTGTGCCTGTAGCGATAATTCAGTCGCAGCCCGATGTCGCCGACGCCGGTTTGCGAAGACATGTCGGGGATGTCTGCGTAGATATACGGGATGTCGATGCGGACATTCAGTTCCCGGCCGGTGAACTCGCGTTCGAGGCGCAGGTTGAAATTTTGCCGGGTTACGCCGTTAGCGCGCTCGTTATAGGTGTAGGCCGCCTCGATGCGGGTACGGATGTCGGTCGGATCGATACCTGTCTTCGCCGACGGTGCCTCCTGCTTCTGCGCCGCAGTCATCCCGGGCAGGACGAGCAAAAGAATGAACGATGTACGGACGGTCAGGGCAGGCATCTTTGCTATTTGGCCCGTTAGCGACACAGCGGAGGTGGTGCTAACCTAACATGAGACGGACAGGAATCACGACATGCGCCGGCGTCGCCAGTTTGTAGTTGCGTTTCTTCTCGCTGTGCTGCCCATGGCAGGGGCGGCACAGGATTCTCACGTCGAGTTGCACATTCCCGAGCCGATGGTCTTCGATCTCGTGCATTCGCTTGGCGTCGAGAAAGGGGCGTTCGAGGCAAACGTACTGGCGCTGTTTCCGCTCAACGATACGAGCGACCGTTACATCGACTGGGCGCCCGAGGTCGAGTATGCGGTCAGCGATGGCGTTGCGCTGGAGTTCGAGTTGCCTTTCGAAGACTCGGAACTCCATGCTTACAAGTTCGCCGCGCAGTTTTCGTTCGATCGCGCACCTGGCTCCCGGCATATCGGTGGTACCCAGTTCATCGTCGAGAAGATCAAGGGCGACGATATCTGGGAGCTGACCGCTCTCTACCTGCGCGGCGTGCAGTTCAATCGTCGCGACAGCGCCATGATGATGTTCGGTGCACGGAGGGAGGTCGGTGGTGACGCCGGCGATCACGACGAACTTCTCATCAATGTGTCGCTGTTCCGGGAGATCGATGACCGGACCGTGATCGGTATCGAGAACGACCTGGCCATCGGTATCGATGACGATTCACACCTGATGATCTTCCCGCAAGTGCATTACGAGATTACCGACACGCTGGAGATACAGTTCGGGGCCGGCGCAGAGATCGACGAGGACGACACCGACTTCACGGCCGGATTCAGGTTTATCTACGCCACGCCCGGTGGCCAGCATTAGTCGACCAGTGTGATCTCGTCGTTGCCGAAGCGATAGCGGATTCCGAAGCCCACGGCATAGACATCGTAGTCGTACGGCTCTGCGCCCATCGTCAGGATGGTCGGCAACGTCGTGTGCGACACGAGCGCCCAGTCCTCGATCTCGAAGTCTTCGTAGCGCAGGCTGAATGTACCTGAGAGGCGTTCGCTGAAATCGTAGCTCGCTTCGACACGCGCGGAATTCAGCGTCGACTCGAGGTCCGGCAGGTGACTCAGGCCACCGCTTACGCTGTTCAACGAGATCGACGTATCACCACTGCCGTGGTTGTAGTCGACGCGCAGGCTGAACTTGCCTTCCGTTGGGCGCCAGCTGAGGCCCGCGCCGATGTGGTCGAACGTGTCCTCATGGAATGCGCTCCAGTCCCAGAAATCGAACTGTTCCGAACCCGTCTGGTGTCCGTCGACCTTGTCATAGCCGTAGATAAGGTAGACGGCCGCATCCTCATTGATTGCCCAGCTGACGTCAGCCGTTGCGCGAATCTCTTCGCTGGCGTTGATGCCGATGTAGGACTCCTCGTACTCGTCGTCGGCGAACAGGCCGGACACGGAGAACGACACGGGCGATTCCAGGGGCGTAATCGACGCAACGACCTCGCCGAACTCGCGATCGCGATACGCGAGGTTGTACTTGCGCATGAGCGGGTTCTGGCCGAGGCTGACGGCAATCTCGTCATTGTAGCGGTCGATCTCGCGGATCGAGGCGCCGCCCTTGACCCTGACGTCGAGCCAGTCAAGCGGTTGCCAGCGAATCTGTCCCCAGCCCAGGTCGGTCGTCTGCTCGGCGACCTCCTGGTAGTCGCGGTCCATTTCCTTGCGTTCATAGCCTCCGGACACACGCAGACCATCGAGCAGCTGGTATTCGCCGCTGAGCGTTGCGAACTGGCGTTCGTAACTGTACGGCACGTTCTGCTCGAGTTCGCCGCCGCCGATCACGTCGGTGATGACGCGGCTCCACTCCCAGACCTGCGTCTTGTTATCGCGCTCGTCGTAACGATAGCGGAACTTGACGCGTAGCTTGTCGATCGGCCGCGACGTCACCGTCAGCGAGTAATTGGCCGTATCAACCTCGCCGTCGAGCGACTCGGTGGGCAAAGGCTCCGTCGTGATGCTCGGGTTGATGGTGTAGGGGAGCAAAGCCTCGTCCTGCTCGCCCTGCCCGATGGCCACGAGCGCAGCTACGACCGTGTCCCACGTGTCCATACGGTACTTGCCGGAGACAGACACCTGCTGGAAGTCGTTATCGGGCTCGCGCGCCATCCGCAGGATGGAGTCCTCGGGCCGCGCGAGGAATGGCGTCTCCCACGTCAGCGAGGGGTTCTCATTGGTGAAGAATGAGCCGAAGTAGGCGACAGTGAGGCTGAGCCTGTCCGTTGCATAGCGGACGCCCGCGTCGACCTGGTCCGTTTCGTAGTCAATCCAGCGCGGCAGGAACGATGCCTGCGTATAGGTGCCGGCACTCGTGATGTCGATGCCGTCGCGCGTCTGGCGCCGGAAATTGGCGAACACGCGGAAGGCATCGGCGGGATGCCACTTGCCGCCGATGTCGACGATCTGGCGGTCCGTGCCGATGTCGCGCCTCTCGAGGGTCGAAGACAGCTCCGTCATGCCGTCGGTCGTGCTCGCCGGGACCCAGCCCGGTTGCATCGCCAGCGTATCGGACGACACCTGGTCGAACACGGTGCTCGACGTATCGAAGCGCCGGAACGGCAGTTCGCGGTAGCCGAAGTTCACCTCGAAGATGCCTTCGCTGCCGACCGACATCTCGAACACCCGGGAATCGAGGCCCATGTCCTCTACCAGGTAATCGACACGATATCCGTCGCCGTTGTAGCGACCCTGGGCGTCGAGATTGGCGTAGGCGCCGTCTTCGTCGTAACCCGTGTAATTGCCGAAGCGTGCCGCCTCATCGCTGACATTGGTGGCGCCGGCGTCGACTTTCGCGCGATACCCGTCGTCGAACGGGCAGGACTCGCAGGCCCAGCCGCTGGTATCGACCTGCGCCTGGACGAGCGCCGGTGCGAGCAACAGTGCCATCAGGCTGCGACGTGTGTTCATTGTCTTGTTCATCATCGCGGCAGCTCCTATCGCATCAGCTTCGAGCCGGAGGGATGATTCGAGCCATGGACCTGGTCGTGGCAGTTGAGGCACGACTGGCCGAGCAGGAACGGCGACGGCATGTTGCCGGGCAGGCCGCGCTCATCCTGAGGCAGGCTCGGGTGGCCCGCCTGCGAATGGCAGCTCTGGCACAGCAAAGGTGCTCGCATGCTCAACATGCCCGGCTGGCTGGACCCATGGGGATTGTGGCAGGTCAGGCAGTCCTCGGTGACCGGCGCGTGTTCCCAAAGGTACGGGCCGCGGACCTCCGCGTGGCAGTCGTAGCAGGTGCCGTTCACCGTGCTGCGTGCCAGCAAGCGTTCGGTCGTATCGCCGTGCGGGCTATGGCAACTGGTGCAGTCCATCTTGCCGTGACGCACCGGGTGCGCAAACGGCTTCATCGACTGCGTGCGCTGCTGCTGGTGACAGTCGAAACAGACCTCGGCCTGGGTGGACGTCGCCAGCACCGGGTCGCGCTCGGCGTGCAGGGTATGGCAGTCGGAACAGGCGACCGTGTTGTCGTCGTGCGTGCTGCCGTGCCATGCGAAGCCGGTGTCGCCCGTGTGGCATTCCATGCAATACGCGTTCTGTTCCTCGATCGGTGTCGTCGAGTTCGAGGCGAACGCGGCTATCGGTGGACGCTCCTTGCCGCGCCGTACGCGTCCCGCGTGGCTGCCGCCGGGGCCGTGACAGGCCTCGCACTGCAGCTGGCCGTGGCCGAACGGAGACTTCGGGTCGGACGGGACTGCGTGCTTCGTGCGAAACACGGCCAGCACGACCTGGTCGTCATGGCACTGGAAGCAGGTATCGGCACCTTTGCGGCTGTAGTCTTCCTGCGCCGTCGCGGCGCCGGGAGCGGCGATGGCCATGACGGCCATCGCCAGTACCGCAACCAGTCTCGGGGTCATTGTCATGATCATCGGCGTGTCCAGCCTAGTTGAACTGGAAGCCGCCTACACCATGCATGACTCCCGTGTCAGCGCTGGCGCCCGGTCCATGGCAGAGCTGACAGGTCTCGTTGCCTGCAGAGATCAACGCACCGGTATCGTCCTTGCCTGCAGAGAAATCGCCGCCGTTCTGGATCATGTGGTTACGAGCGAGATCCGTGACGTGGCAGCTCGAGCACACGGCCGTGTTCGGCGAGATCGCGACGTCATCGGTCAGCGTCGACCGGTCGCCCGGGACGCCGGGCGCCACCTCGGGCGCGGCGTCGATCGTCGTGGCCAGGACCGCGGCCGGATCGACGGGATAGAACGTGCCTTCGAGATGACATCCCTCGCAGTTGTTCAGCTTGCCCGGGTACGTGAAGTCCCAGGTATGCGGCCGGTTGCCGTAGCCGCAGGCGCTGTACGCCTGCTCGGTGTAGTCGAAGGCATGAATTGCGTGGACCATGACCTTGAGGTCGACCGTGGCATCTTCGGTGCCGAGATCCGTGGCGCATGAGCCGGCGCGCTTGTCGATGTCGGTGACATTGGCGTTGTGGCAGGTCGCACAGAGTTCGGTGTTGCCGACCCGGTTATCGCCGTGCAGCGACAGTTCCTTGTGGCAGTCGTTGCACTTGTCGATGTTGACGACCGGGCGCCGGTCGACCGGGTCGGGCGCGTCGTCGATAGCAAACGTCAGGCCGTCGCTGGGAACGCCGATCGACGTCGGGTCGCCCTCGATGTCGACGACCGGGCGACCTTCGAGGTAGGCCACGCCGGAGCCCGTCGCGGTCAGCGGGATGATATCGCCGACGTCCGAGGTCTTCTCGAAGACGTTGCCGCCGACGTTGGCTGCACCGGTCTTGAAGTCGATGCGCAGCGGCTGGAACGGCGAGCCGGCGACCGGGTCGCGGTCAAGTTCGTCGTCGGGGTCGAGGTTGCCGAGTTCATCGGTGTTCCACGCGACGTTGACGCGGATCGAGGCGCCCGGCTGCTGGAATGGCCCATTCGGGTCGTTGATGTCGTAGGCCGTGCTGGCCGGATCGCCGGCGTAAGCGGGGTCCGTCGGGTCGAGCACGCGAATCTGTACCGTCGGCCGTTCGCCCGGCGCGGAGTCAGTAACCGACACGACCTCGTACTCGAAGGCCTCGGCCGCAACCTGCTCGGGGATCTCGTGCGCAACGGCCACCTGGTACTCGCCGTCGAGGACGTCCGTGCCCTTGCCGTGGCAATCCACGCACAGCTGGTCGTTGAGGAAGGTCATGCTGCCCCAGTGCAGCCGGTCGGGGTCGCCGCTGGAACCGTCCCAGTCGATCCAGTCGTGGCAGGATCCGCAGGATACGCGGTTCTGGACTTCCTCCCAGTTGCTCGCCTGTGGAACCGTCGGGTCCGAGTCCTGGTGGCAGGTCGTGCAGTTGCGGATGTCCTGCGAGAACTCGAAGTCGGAGTAGTCGTGCAGGCGCGGGCCGTAGCCGACGATCGCATAACCAAAAGTCAGGTGCGTGCCGTTGTGGATCTTGTGGATCATTTCCGTCATGTCCACGGTGCCTCCCCATTCCTCGGCCGCCGTGTCCGGATCGATCGAGTAGGGATTGTGGCAGGTCATGCAGTAGTTGACGTCGAAGCGCGCTTCGCCGTGGATTTCGAGATTGTCGTGGCAGGCGTTACAGGCCGCATCATTCACGATCAGGCGCGTGAACGCGGGCGAACCGCCGGCCGGTACGAAGTCGTAGGGCGCATTATTGGCAGGGATGTTGTAAGGCAACACGCGGTTGGTGCGAATCTCGACGCCGAGACGGTGCGTCTTTGTCGCATCATGTACCGGTGCCGCCGGATACGATGCCAGGTCCTGCGCGAAGACGTAGGTGTAGGTTCCGTCCTGGTGGTCCGTATACGTTCCGGCTGTCGCGGCTTCCGTCGAAGCCTGCACGTCCGGCGGGGTCGTGCGGCCGTTCGTGACGTAGGACTGCCATTCGCTCGACGCGCCCGTTGCCGGCGGCGGCGACAGCTGGGACAGGGCAAACCCGACCGTATTGGCCGGAAGGTCCTTGAGGCCGAATCCGAGATCGTCGCTGAGGCGCATCGTTACCTCCGGCGCACCGCCGGCAACGATCGTGACGCTCTGGATCTCGACGTTTATCGTCTCTGCCGAGTCATACGGCAGGGAATTACCGGTGGTCGGTCCTGGTGGTCCTGATGATCCGGGCGTACCCGGGTTGCCAGTGTCGCCTGTCGGCCCGGCAGGCCCGGCCGGGCCAGACGAGCCATCACACGCGAAT
>JAAUYF010032246.1_pt1 | contig 13127 bp, 12 predicted proteins | sample 7278051 | NCBI WGS metagenome assembly JAAUYF01 (sample SAMN14350202, study PRJNA611818) | marine sediment metagenome | isolation source: surface marine sediment (0.6m) | place: French Polynesia: Moorea | collected 2018-08 | reverse complement strand
CCGCTTTTGCGCACGTTACCCTCGAGGATATAGTCCACCTTCTGCTGTTCGGCGATCTTTGCGATTGGCGGTTTATCGGATTTGTATGCCATCGTCGAATAACGCGATACCGTGCGCATGTGCTTGAATTTCGACAGCGTGTCGATAATGTCCGCGGTGATACCGTCGCTGAAATGCTCCTGCTCGGGGTCGCCGCTCATGTTTTCGAACGGCAGCACCGCGATCGAGGGTGTCTCGTCCGCCAGTTTTTCTTTGGCTAGTTCTTCCTCGAGGCCCGCCTGCACAAGGCAATCCATCAGGCTTTCGTTGAGTCCGGGGTCCTTGAATACGTAATTGTCTCGAATGTAAGTCGTCCATTCCGCGACGGTCTGCGGCATCGACTTCATGTTTTCCCGGCATTCTGCGAGAAAGGTCCGCAACGCCTGCCGTGCCGCTTCCGGGCGGCCGAGCTTGAGGTTAGAGGCAACGCTGAAGATGCGGGTGAAACTGGGCGACGTACGTGAATTATCGACGGCCTGGATAGCGGTCTCGTAATTCCCGCAGTAATAATTGCAGACCGCCAGTTCCCATTCGGCCCAGGGGTGATAGGGATCGAGCTGCAGACTGCGGTCTATCAGCTTCAGCGCCGCTTCGAATTCACCGATATTTTCCAGCAGGAACGCCTTGACCGTTAAGGCATCGGTATCGTTGGGATTGATCTGCAGCGCCTTGTCGAGATGGACGCGGGCCCTGTTGGCTTCATCGTTGAAAATCAGGTATTCCGCGTAGTAAGCCTGGACCAGCGCCGATTCCGGATTCAGCGCCAGCGCGCGCTTGATGTGCTCGGCCGCCCGGGCGAACGAGGCGCGGTAATCCTCTACCCAGCGTTCGAGGTAACTCATCGAGTGGCAGCTGTAGAGATAGACGTGCGCGCGCACGTTGTCCGGATCCTGCGCCAGGCACTGTTGCAGCTTATCGATCGCGATCAGGGAATCCTTCGGAGTGTAGCGCAGCGCATGGTAAAGGCCGCTCAGCAACAGGTCATAGGATTCCCGCCCGGCCGCGCCCTTGGCCACAGCGATGCGCTGCAGGTCGGACTCGATCTGCCCGGTGACCGTCGCGGCGATGCTGCGGCTCAGGTCTTCCTCGAGATCGAACAGGTTGTCGAGTTCGGCGTCGTAACGTTTGCCCCAGACCTGGTTGCCGGAGACGGCTTCGATCAACTGTACCGTGATCCGGATTCGATCCCCGGATTTGCGGATGCTGCCCTCGACGACGTAGTCGACGTCGAGCTCGCGGGAAATTTCACCCAGGCTTTTGATCTGCTGCTTGAAGGCGAAACTCGAATTGCGTGATTTAACGTTGAGACCGGGGAACAGCGAAAGGTTCAGGATGATGCTGTCGGTAATGCCGTCGCTGAAGTATTCCTGTTCCGGGTCGCCGGATAAATTATCGAACGGCAGCACCACGATGCTGTGGTCAGTTGAGGTGACCGGTCGCGCGCGCGGTTTCTCGTTGGCCGCCACCGGTTTTGGCGTGGTCTGGCCGCCGGCAATCCGGTCGCGCAGCTCGAGCGTTGCCGTGTCGGGCTCGACCTCGAGTTCGTCACGTAAAGTCTGCTGGCAGCGCTTGAATGCCTGCAGCGCGTGGTTGCGGTCGCCATGGTCGGCGTAACTGCGCATCAGCAGGCGCCAGCCGGCTTCGTTGAGCGGGTCCTGCCTGACCAGGCGTTCAGCCGAGTGAATCGCGTGGTTGTAATCGTGGCTGAACAACTGGGTCTCGGTCAGGTTGGTCAGGATTTCGATCAGCTGGCGTTTGAAGCGGGTGCGCTCGCCGTCCAGCCATTCCTGGCAGGCCGGATCGCGGATCGAAACGCCTTCGAGAAACTCGCCCGGGTAGAGGTCGGCCGCGGTCGCCAGCGATTCGTAATCACCCTCGAGCGCGAGGCGCTCGAATTCATGCACGTCGATCTCGATCAGCTCGGGCTTGAGCGAAACAGTGGTGCGATCGATCTGCAGGATCAGGTCGGCGCTGTCGCCGAGCGCCTTGCGCAGCGTCGACAGCGCCTGGCGCAGCGAGTTGCGCGCCTGCTCCTCGCCGCGGTCGCTCCAGAGTAAATTGATCAGGCGTTCGCGCGGATGACGCAGCCCCGGGACCAGCGCCAGATAGGCCAACAACACTTCGATCTTGCGCGTCGGCAGCGCTAAACGCTCGTCGTCACCCAGCGAACAATCGAATTGCCCCAGCAAGTTGAGTTGTAGCGGCCGCATAAATCCTTATAAATCAATTGTTTAAAGAATTTAATGATTTTTTAATGATTATTTTGTGCTTTTTAACGCGATTCGGCAAGGGATTTAACGCCGGCTCACGACAATGCGCAGCGTCGAAACCAGTAAAAACCAAGAGGAGTCCGAAATGCGCAGAGTCAAGAACAACCTTCAAATGGAAAACCCGGCCGTTTTATTCGCCCGCGGTGTCGAAAGCCTGATCGGCGATCCGCTGTACAGCCCGTCGCAACGCGACGACGAGGAAATCGCCGTGCAGCGCCGCGCCGCGCAAAAGCAGAAATCCCGCGGTAACCTGTTCAACGTTTTGCTGCGTCAATTCTCGAACCTGTAGCCGCTCCAGGTACCGCGAACAGTTATCGTCCCCGTGCATTTTCTTGTATCGTATGCCTCCTGAGGCAAAAACCAGGAGGCATGCGTGGGCGTTTTAAACGAATTTGACCAGAAGAGTCATAACATCCTGCTCGACGGCGAGTTTCGCCGCAGCGAATCCGGCGAAACCCTGAACGTTATCGATCCGGCGACCGAGGACGTCATCGCCGAAATCGCCGAGACCAGCGCGGCCGAGGTCGATGCCGCGGTCGACGCCGGGCACGCGGCGTCCAGGAAATGGTGGCGCATCAGCGCGCTCGAGCGCTCCGAAATCATGCATGAAATCGCCAACGACCTGCTCGCGATGAAGCACGAGCTGGCCGAGGCGCTGACCCGTGAAATGGGCAAACCCTACAAGGAATCCGCCGACGAGGTGCTGTGGTCGGTGTCGGCGATTCGCTATTACGCCGAAACCGGGCGCACCGATATCGGCCGCATCATGGGTCCCGCGACCGAGGGACATATGAATTACACGCTGAAACTGCCGCTCGGCGTGGTGGTGTCGATTCAGCCGTTCAACTACCCGATGACGCTGCTCGCCTGGGAGGGCGCGGCCGCGCTTGCCGCCGGTAACGCGGTCATCGCCAAGCCGTCGGAGTACACCACGATTACGACGCTGATGTTCGCCGAGGCTTTCAACAAGCACCTGCCGCCCGGCCTGTTCCAGGTACTCACCGGCGCCGGCGACACCGGGCGGCGCCTGGTCGAGCATCCGCGCAGCAACATGATTGCGTTTACCGGCAGCGTGCCCACCGGCAAGGCGATCGCGGCCAAATGCGGCGAAATGATGAAACCGTCGCTGATCGAAACCTCGGGCAACGACCCGTTCATCGTGATGCCGTCGGCGCCGCTGGACGTGGTCGCGCGCGGCGCGGCGTTTGCCGCGTACATGAATTGCGGGCAGATCTGCGTTTCCGCCGAGCGCTTCTTCGTGCACCGGGATATCCACGACGAGTTCGTCGCGCGCCTCACCGAGGAGGCGAAAAAGATTCGCATCGGCAACGGCCTCGAGCGGGTCGAAATGGGGCCGATGGTGGCGGAGAAGGAACGCTCGCGTTACGAGGCTGTGCTCGCGCGCGCACAGGAGCAGGGCGCCAGCCTCGCCCTCGGCGGCGGCCGCCCGGCGGGACAGGACAAGGGCTGGTTCGTCGAACCGACGATCCTGACCGACTGCAATACCGACATGGATATCTTCAACAGCGAAAGCTTCGGCCCGGTAGCGCCGATCTGCAAGGTCGACAGCTTCGACGAGGCGCTCGCGCGCGCCAACGATTCGAACTACGGTCTCGGCGCCTGCCTGTACACGACCGACATGCGCGAGAGCATGCGCGCGGCGGAAGAGCTCGATGGCGGCATGGTCTGGATCAACGCGCCGCTGCTGGACAACGATGCCGGCCCCTTCGGCGGCACCAAGATGAGCGGCATGGGGCGCCAGCTCGGGCCCGAGGGCCTCGAAACCTTCCGCAAGACCAAACTCGTCTGGCTCGATCCGAACTGCGGCACCCAGGATTTCTGGTGGTTCCCGTACGCCGACGACGAGTCTTACCCGGGTGCGGAATAGAATCGCGATTGCGCCACGCGAGGCCGTGCGCGCGTCGATCGGGTAAGCAGGAATCGTGGGTAGTCTGAGACCGGCGCTCTTCCTCTGCGCCGGTTTGTGTCTCGGTGCCGCGCCGGGCGCGGTCGAGGCCGCCGCCGCCGATAGCGTCGCGCAAATGTCGATCGGGGTGCTCGCGTTCCGCGGCGAGGAAGATGCGATAGCGCGCTGGACGCCGACCGCGGAATACCTTGGCGAGCGGCTCGCGGATTACCGCTTCGAGGTGCTGCCGCTGACCCTGGATGGCATGCAAAAGGCGGTGGAGCAGGATCGGCTCGACTTTATCCTGACCAATACCGGCAACTACGTGGTGCTCGAAAATGCTTTCGGCATATCGCGCCTGGCGACATTGAAAGTGCGCCATCTCGGCGAGCAATTCACCCAGTTCGGCGCGGTGATCTTCACCCGCGCCGGCCATCCGGATTTGCACGAGCTTCGGGATATCGCCGGGCACTCGATGATGGCGGTCAGTAAAAACGCGTTCGGCGGTTTCCAGATGGCCTGGCGCGAACTGGTCGACGTGGGGGTCGACCCGTTTTCCGATTTGAGCCTGCTGCGCTTTATCGGCTTTCCGCAGGACGACATCGTTTACTCGGTCATCGACGGCCGCGTCGACGCCGGCACCGTGCGCAGCGGCACGATCGAGCGCATGGCGGCGGACGGTTTGATCAGCCTCGACCAGCTGCGCGTGCTCGGCGCCCGCGAAAGCCCCGCGTTTCCGTTTTTGCACAGTACCCGCCTGTATCCCGAATGGCCCTTCGCCAAGGCGCGCAAAACCCCGCAACGGCTGGCGCAGCGGGTTGCGGTTGCGCTGCTCGAAATGCAGCCGGAGAGCGAGGCCGCGCGCAGCGCTTTCGCCGCCGGCTGGACCATACCGCTGGACTACGGCCCGGTTCACGCGCTGTTTCGCGAACTCGAAATCGGTCCTTACGCCTACCTCGGAAAACCGCAGCTCGCATCGGTCTGGCGCGAGTACAAGGGCTGGATCGTGTTCAGCCTGCTGCTGGTATCGTTGCTGCTGTTGTTGCTGTACCTGATTATCCGCGCCGAAATCAATCGGCGCGAGCAGGAGCACCAGACCCAGCTCGCGCACATCGCCAGGGTCAACAGCATGGGGGAAATGGCGGCCGGTATCGCCCATGAGCTGAACCAGCCGCTGACCGCGATCCTGAACTACAGCAACGGCTGCCTGCGCCTGCTGCAAAAGAAAAACGGCGATCCGCAGGCGCTGCAGGATGCGATTACCCGGGTCGGGAACGATGCGCGCCGCGCCGCCGACATCATCAAGAGCCTGCGCGCGTTCATTCAGCGTGAAGATCTGCAGCAGAAAGATATAACGATACAGGACTGTATCGAACCCGCGATCGAATTACTGCGCTCGCGCCTGAAGCAATACCAGATAACGGTCGACGTCAATTATGCCGAGTCGCTGTCCGCGATCCATGCCGACCGGATCCAGATCGAGCAGGTCGTGGTCAACCTGTTGCTGAATGCGATCGACGCGCTGCAGACCGCTGCCAGTATCACCGACGAAAAGCAGATATTCATCGATGTTTACCCGCTCGAAGGACGTTACCTTGCGGTCGCGATCAGCGACAACGGGCCGGCGCTGCCGGATGCGGTCGTCGAGCGCCTGTTCGATCCGTTTTTTACCACCAAACCCGAGGGTATGGGCATGGGCCTGTCGATCAGCCGCTCGATTATCGAATCGCATGGCGGCAGGATCGAGTACCTGCTCAATCAACGCCAGCTGCCGACGATCCGCTTTACCCTGCCGCAGACATGAATAACAGCGCCGAAACCCGCTCACAGGTGCAAAAGGTCTACGTGGTCGACGACGATCGGTCCGCGCGCGACTCGCTGTGCTGGCTGCTCAACACCGAAGGCATCGAGACCGAGGCCTTCGACTCCGCGGAAAGCTTTCTCGAGGGCTGGTGCAGCGAATGGGTCGGCTGCATCACCATCGATATCCGCATGCCGGGCAAAAGCGGGCTGCAGCTGCAGCAGGCGCTGAATGCCAGGGGCAACTTGATGCCGATCATCGTGCTGACCGGCCACGCCGACGTGCCGATCGCGATCCGTGCGATGAAACAGGGCGCGCACGACTTTCTGCAGAAACCCTATTCCGACGGCGAGCTGCTCGCAAGCGTGCGCAGCGCCCTGCAGCTCGGGCTCGAGATCGACGCCGCCGCGCACGAACGGTCCGAGGCCCTGCAGGCGCTCGAAAACCTGACCGAGCGGGAGCGCGAAGTCATGCATCTCGTGGTCGAGGGATCCACCAACAAGGCGGTTGCCGCCGAGCTCGGCATATCGGAAAAGACCGTCGAAGTTCACCGCGCCCGCGTCATGGAAAAGTCGGGCGCAAAGTCTCTCTCCGACCTGGTGCGCATCAGCCTGATGCTGAAACAGCAGCCCGATAGTTAGGGATTTCCCTAATGTTGCCGGCAAGCCGTCTGGCTTATAGTTCCGCGTTACAACAACTATGGAGGAGCAACATGAAAGCTATTGCAAAACTCGTGGTAACCGCGCTGCTTATCTCGGGCTTCATCGCCGGGGGACAGGCCCTGGCGGAAGGTTACGCCAAGCAGAAGGTGGTTTACCACATCAACTACGACAATCCCAAAAAGCAGGCGGGCGCTCTGCGTAACATTCAGAATCATATCAACGCGGTAGGTGCCGAGAATCTCGATCTGAAGGTCGTTCTGCACGGCAACGGGCTGGCGCTGTTGCTGGAACCCGATTCGCTGGACAAGCTGAAGAAATTCAAGCACGCCAACGCGGACGAGAAAATGACGGCCAAGGTTACGGACCTCAAGGGCCAGGGCGTGAGCTTCCACGTCTGCGCCAACACGGTTCGCGGACGCAAGGTCGACGTCGAGGGCGATCTGTACGACGTGAGCAAGGACGACATCGTGCCCAGCGGCGTGGCCGAGGTTGCCAAGCTGCAGCAAGAGGGATACGCGTACATCAAGCCCTAGCCGTTCCAGCGGATAATTTTCTCCAACTGCCGGCGGGTCGATTCGATACGGCTCGTCGGCAGTTCTTTTTAATTCTCGTGTCATGCGTGGTCTGCGCTACCTGAAAACCATTTTGCCGGGCATTCTGCTCGGGCTGGCAACTTTCCTGCAGCCCGCGCTCGCGAACTCGCCGCTGCTGCAGAATCTGGCGACCGATTCTTTCGAGACTCTCGACGATCACCGGCGGGAAGGCCAGTGGCTGGTCGTGATGATCTGGGCGCACGATTGCGAAGTCTGCGAACGCGAAGTTGGAGATTATCAGGACTTTCACCGCCGCCATGCCGATACCGATGCGCGCGTGCTCGGAATTTCGCTGGATGGCGAGCAGTACAGGGAAAATGCGCGGCAGTTTGTCGACCGCCACGGACTCGAGTACGCAAACCTGGTCGGCGAACCAGAGACCGTGGTCGGATATTACCAGGTCGTTACCGGCAGCCGCTGGATCGGTACGCCGAGTTTCCTGATATTCGACCCCGACGGAGAACTCAGGGCCAAGCAGGCCGGAGCCGTCGAGGTCGAGATCGTGGAAAATTTTATTGCGGACGGTAAGCAGTGAGCGCGAAGCATCTCATTATGGCTTTATGCGGAATCTTCGGGATGCCTGCGCTCGCGGCGGCCGATAGTCATGTCCCGCCGCTGGAAATGACGCCGGTCCAGGTATCGGAACATACCTATTACGTGCCGGGTGCGACCGGGATCGCCACGGACAATTACGGTTTTGTGTCGAACTCGGCCTTCGTCGTCACCGACGAGGGTGTCGTCGTTTTCGATACGCTGGGCACGCCGGCGCTCGGTGCCGCGCTGCTGCACGCAATCCGCGGTATTACCGACGCGCCGATCCGGCGCATTTACATCAGTCACTACCACGCCGATCACATGTACGGTACCCAGGCTTTCGAAGGCTCCGGCGCCGAGGTTGTCGCCTCCGGCGGCGCCAGGCGTTACCTCGAGGGCGAGGTTGCGCAGCAGCGGCTGTTCGAGCGGCGCGTGAGCCTGGCGCCCTGGGTCAACCAAGATACCCGGATCGTGACCCCGGATCGATTCGTCGAGACCGAGGAGCGCTTTCGCCTGGGCGAGGTCGATATGCGCGTGGTCGACGTCGGCAGCGCGCATTCCGAGGGCGATCTCGTGCTCTTCGTCGAAACCGATTCGGTGCTGTTTTCCGGAGATATCATTTTCGAAAACCGGATTCCCTTCCTGGGAAGCGCCAATTCGGATCACTGGCTCGACGTACTGATCGAGATGGAAAACTCCGGGGTCGAGGCGATCATACCCGGGCATGGCAGGGCCGCGCAGAATCCGAAACAAATTGTCCGCCTGACCCGTGATTACCTGTCATACGTGCGCGAAACAATGGGCCGGGCGGTGTCGGACTGGGTGCCGTTCGATGAAGCCTACGACGAGACCGACTGGGGTGATTTCATCGAGTACCCGGCCTTCCTCGAGGCCAATCGGCGTAACGCCTACAGTATCTACCTGTCGCTGGAGCAGGAAGCGCTCAAATAGCAGACTAATTTTGGGTCAGAGTAAAAATTATCTAGCTGAACTATCAACTCGGCTCAAAAACGGTTCGGATAATTTTTACTCTGACCCAAAATTACTTGGCGCTGCGTCCGCGGGGATGGCGGCTACGCTGCCATTTCCCGGATGACGGGCAGGATCGACGCGACCAGCAGCAGCGCCATCGCGATATTGAACAGGCGCAGGTGTTTCGGATCGCGCAGGAAACGCTGCAGCCCGGCGCCGAAGACGAGCCAGATGCCGGCGCAGGGGACCGTGATGATCATGAAGGTCAGGCAAATGATCGCGACCTGCACGAAAAAATTGCCGTCGAGCGTGGTGTAGGCGGCGAGCGCGCTGCTGCCCATGATCCAGGCCTTGGCGTTGACCCATTGAAACGCGGCGGCCTGCCAGAAATTGATCGGTTTCGACTGTTCCTGCTGGCTGGCGCCGCCCCGCGTGGTTGCGATTTTCCAGGCCAGGTAAAACAGGTAAACGATACCGACGATCTTGATAATATCGTGCAGTAGCGGGTACAGCTGGAACAGGGTGCCGAAACCGAGTCCGATCAGCGCCAGCATCACCGGAAAACCGATACAGATGCCGGCGAGATGCGGCAGGCCGCGGCGAATGCCGAAGTTCAGCCCGGTCGTGGTCAGCATGACGTTGTTGGGCCCGGGCGTTATCGCCGCGATAACGCCGAACACGACAAACGAAACGAAAAGTTCCGGCTCGATGATCGACTCCTGTTGGTTTCAGTCTTTTCTGAATGTCATCCAGCGGCGTGGATTGTTGCGCTCACGATAGAGGATTCGCAGGCTGGAGTAAAATTCGTCGAGATCGACGTGGCAGCTGCGGATATGGCGTCTCGACCCGCCGGGATCGAAGCCGGTGCGGCCGTGCATCAGGCGCTGGTTATTGAACACCAGCATTTCGCCGGCGGCGAGTTTGAACTCGATTTGACCTTCACCGCGGTAGCTGAGCTCGAGCAGCTCGCGCAGGGCGGCGTAAAAAGGTTCGACCTGTTCGAGCACGCAATCGACCGGCGCCAGCGCGCGGTCGAGCAGGCGCACGCTGCTGACGTCGCCGTCGCTGTCGAGCTGGATGATCGGATGCTGATACTCGAAATATCGCCCCTCGATCAGGCTGCGATGAAACCGCGCCGGGATGGTCGCCAGCAGTTCGAACGCGGACGGGTTTTGCGCGCGCAGCATCTCGACCAGGCGAAAGCTGTCGAGCAGCGTTGACGCGCCGCCCTCATCCGATTGTGCAATGACATGAAAAAAGGTAATCGCCGGCGGGTCGAGGCGATAGGGTTCGTCGGTATGCGGCGCCAGCGGAACCGCCATGTCGCCGACGATTTCGGGATCGGGTTTGGATTCGAGTTCGTAGATTCCGTAATTGGTCATGCGCAGCTTGCCGACCAGCGCGGCGATAGCCTCGGTATGTTCGCGTGCGGCCGGCACGCCGCGCAGGATCGCAAATCCGCTTTGCAGAATCGATTCGAGGAACTGCAGCCGCAGCTCGTCGGATTCGCTGACCTCGGCGTATTGCATACAGGGCAGCCGTGACGCGATTTCCGTTCCCCACAGTTGCGGTTTGAATTTGCGCGCCGCGCGGCCCTCTTTTGACAGGCACATATAGCGCAGCCAGTCGAGGTCGAAGCGGGAGCGATGGCCGCCGCCCCAGTCGATGAGCAGCTGGCTGTCCGTGCTTTCGAGCCCGTCGATTACCGGGTGCGCGGGTTTGTCCGTCAGGCGCAGGTGGCGCACCGCGGTTTCGGTGTTGCCGCAGGTTTCGCAGCGGCAGGCTTCCAGCAGCCAGACCGAGGGGTAACGGCTGACGTGATCGTCCTGCCAGGTAATTTCCGCGCAGCCGCGATCGTTGTTGACGCGAGCGGCCTTGATTCGGGATGAGTTCGACGGCATATCGATGACTTGAATAACCCGAATCAATGATCGGTCAACAAAGGACGCTGCGCAATTCGATTTTCCGATTGGTGCGGTTAGACTTCGCGATACCGGTCGGAGCGGAGGAAAAAATGTCGGTCAGCCATGAATTACTCGATGTCGTCGATGAGAACGACCAGGTCATCGGGGTTAAAACCCGCGGTGAAATTCACGCGCGCGGATTAATCCACCGGGCGGTTCATGTACTCGTGTTCAACAGCGAAGGCCGGCTGTTTTTGCAAAAACGTTCGATGTCGAAGGACGAGCAGCCGGGAAAATGGGACACGTCGGCCGCGGGACATGTCGACAGCGGCGAGGAATACCTGGCCTGCGCCTGCCGTGAAATCGGCGAGGAGCTCGGCATAAGCGTCGACGCTCCACCCGAGTTACTGTTCAAGCTGCCGGCCTCGCCGCTGACCGGAAACGAGCATTGCAGCGTCTACCGTTATCTGCACGACGGACCGCTCGAACTGAACCGCGATGAAATCGACGACGGCGAGTGGGTTAGCCCGGAAAGCATGGATCGCCGCCTCGCCGAGGCCGATCCCGAAATGACCGATGCGATCAAAATGATCTGGCGTCGGTACCGAGAACTGCATCACAAATCCGCGTAAAGACGCTCAAAAACAGCCATAAGGCCGCCGATCCAGTTAAGGAAAGGCAAATATCGCCGATAAATAAATTTGACTTTATTGTTATTTTACATACAGTTACGTTATATAGTTAATTTTGTTTAGAGAAATCGGCGATAACTATGGATATTATTCTTTCAATGGCTGGCAACATCTGGACCGCGATGGCGCCCACGACCTGGATGCTGGTTCTGGGCCTGCTGATCTCGTTCAACCGGCTGCGTAAAACCCTTTTCTAAATTCCGCTATACAAAGCGCCGCGCGGGCGTTTTAATTACCCCCTCGAATCAATAGCTTCCGAGGGGGTAGCATGTCCAGAATCGCATTAATCGTCGGCGCCGGCAGCGGCAACAGCGCCTCTTTTGCCCGCGCGCTCGCCGCGGATGGTTACCGCGTCGTGCTGGCCGCGCGCAACATCGACAAGCTCGGGGATTTGTGCACCGAAATCGAAGCGCATTCCATCCAGTGCGATGCTCGCTCCACCGACTCGGTTCGCGCGCTGTTCGAAACCATGCACAACGACATCGGCATTGCCGAGGTGGTGCTTTACAACCCGAGCGCCTATACCGCCGGGCCGGTGACCAATCTCGACCCCGAGCTGGTGCTCGATTCCTTCATGCAAACCGCCTTCGGCGCTTTCCTCGTCGCGCAGCAGGCCGCGATCGGGATGAAACAGCTCGGTCACGGCACGATCTTTTTTACCGGCGCCACCGCGAGTATCAAGGGATTTCCGAATTTCGCGCCGTTCGCGATGGGCAAGTTCGCGCTGCGCGGGCTTGCGCAAAGTCTCGCGCGCGAGCTCGGGCCGGAAAACATTCACGTCGCGCATTTCATCATCGATGGCGGCATCGCGTCGCCGGGCCGCGATCTCGACAACACCGAGGCCGTGACCAACGCCGACGATTCACAGCTCGAACCGGACGCGATTGCGAATACCTACATGGCAGTGCTGAAACAGCATCGCAGCGCGTGGACGCACGAGATCGATCTGCGCCCGTGGGTGGAAACCTTTTGAGCCGGAACCCGCGGAGAGCGGCATGAGCGCCAACGCCGATCCCGTCGATTACCTGCGGCCGCAGGTGCCGGACGAATTACCCTGGCACGACGTGCCGCTGATCGAGGCGAGCGACGAGTCGGTCGAGGCTTACGGTTGCCTCGTCGACGATCCCGAGGATTTCGCGATCGAGATCGTGCAGTGGCCGGCGCCGGGCTGGCGCCCGGTGGATGCCGGCACCGGCGACGAGGGCGGCGTGGTCGAGGGCATTTTTCACAGCGAATGGCAGGGCGAAATCCTCTACGGACGCAACGATGCGGTCGGCGGCCACTATATTCTCGGCTGGTCGACCAATCCGGGTCGGGCAAGAGAAGAGGCGGCGGTCGAGTCGCCGCCGCGGGTTTTGTTATGGCATCTGAACTACCATCCCGACGGCGGCCAGCTGTTTTATCCGCTCGACGGCCGGCCTTTCGTGGTGCCGGTGGCGCTGCCGGGCGACGATATCAAACTCGAAGATGTCATCGCGCTGTGGTGCGACGGCAGCCGCGGCCTGTATATCCATCCGTCGATCTGGCACGAGGGCGTTTTTCCGGCCACGCGCGCGCAGTCCTTCCGCGACCGCCAGGGCAGGGTGCATGCCCGCGTCAGCTGCAACGTCGCGCAGGAATTCGGCGTGTTTCTGAACGTGCCGCTGGCGGCCGCTATTGCCGGGTCAGGCTGATGCGGCGCCCGACCCAGTCGGGTAACTCCTCGACCTCGGCGGCTTTGAGCGCGGCCTGAATCTCCCGCGGCATTTCCGCGG